>Ga0307513_10007277_pt1 | contig 14370 bp, 12 predicted proteins | sample 15_EM_MG_FD_202174 | JGI IMG/M metagenome (GOLD analysis project Ga0307513, IMG submission 202174) | Populus trichocarpa ectomycorrhiza microbial communities from riparian zone in the Pacific Northwest, United States - 15_EM | ecosystem: Host-associated > Plants > Roots > Unclassified | place... | reverse complement strand
CGTCGGTGAGCCGGGCGACGTCGACGCCCGTGCGGCCGATGCGCTCGCGTTCGCGGGCGCGGGCGAGGTCCTCATCGCTGAGCGTGTCCTCGTCGCGGCCGGTCATCACCTTGCGGGAGTTGGCGACGATCGAGGTGCCGATGTGGCCGGGCATGACCACCGAGCATTTGATGTGCGGGGCGTTGAGCGCCAGGTCGGTGACCAGGGCCTCGGTGAAGCCCTTCACCGCGAACTTGGCGGCGGCGTAGGCGGTGTGTGACACGCTCGGGCCGAGGCTCGCCCAGAAGCCGTTGACGCTGGAGGTGTTGACGATGTGCGCCTCGTCGGCGGCGACAAGCATGGGCAGGAAGGTGCGCACGCCGAGATAGACGCCGCCCCAGCAGACGTTGAACGTCCGCTCCCAGTCCTCGCGGGTGTCGTTGAACAGGCTGCCGCCGCCGCCGATGCCGGCGTTGTTGAAGAGCAGGTGGATGTGGTCGGTGTCGTGCTGGCCGGCGACCTCGTCCCTGAAGCGGATCAGCTGGCTCTCGTCGGAGACGTCGGCGATATGGCTGGTGATGCGGGTTCCCTGCGGGACCGGCTCGGCGGCGATCAGGCGCACGGTCTCGGCCATGGCCTTCGCCGAGACGTCGCACATGGCCACGCTGCAGCCCTCGGCGACCAGCTGGCGGACCAGCTCGCGACCCATGCCCGTGCCGCCGCCGGTGACCACCGCGAGCTTGCCTGCGAAGGCCCTCATGGCCGTCCTCCCGTTGGTTTTGCGAAAGCCTAGACCCTTTGCGCGCTGACGTCGCGTGAACGGACACCGCGCCCACGCAAAGGCAACCCGCCGGCTGAAGCCCACGTTCAGGCAGCGTTCAGATGCATATTCTTAACCTCATCGACGATCCGGCCCATTCGGGGCCGCTAGCATTCGAAAGGAGACTGAAATGAGAAAGTCTCTCACCACCGCGATGGCCGCCCTGACGTTCGGCGCCGCCGTCGCCGCAACGGCCGCCCCGGCCGAGGCGCGCGACTATCACGGCTATGGCGGTCACCGCTATTACAGCGGCCACCGCGGCGACAATACCGGCGCGGCGGTTGCGGCGGGCGTCGTCGGCCTGGCGCTGGGCGCGGCTCTGGCCAGCTCGAACCACAGCAACGGCTACTATGACCGGGGCTACTATGGCCGCACCAGCTACTACGACGACGGCTATTACGCGCGGGACCGCTACGTCTACCGGACCTGCGAGAGCTCGCGCTGGGTCTGGGACCCCTATATCCGCGAGCGCGTGCTGATCCGCAGCCGCTACGCCTGCTGATCGGACTTAGCCCTCGACGGTGAAGCTCAGGCCGGCGTTCTTTTCCAGCCGGTCGATCAGCCTGGCGCCCATGGCCGCGCCCGGGACCCAGACGCCGCCGGGGACGCCCGCGCAATCCTTGACCAGGCAGATGGCCGTCTCGGCCAGGATCTTCGAGGTCGAGCCGTAGCCCGGGTCGCGGTCGCCCTTGACCGAAACCTGCACCTTGCGGCCGTCGTCGGCGATGCCGATGAAGACGATGTCGTAGAAGCCGGCCTCGCGCTCTTCCCGGGTGGGCCCCTCCCCCGGCTTCGGGGCGCCCGGGCCCATGGTCCCGTCGAAGGCCACCGGCGCGCCCGGCGCCACGACCGACATCTCGTCATATTTGAAGCCCTCGCCCCAGGGATGGCCCATCAGGGCGTTGGAGCGGTGGACGTTCTTGCTGTTGATCGCCGCCATCATGAACGGGCCGACGTCGGCGCCGAGGTCGTCGTCGTGCTCGACCGCGTTGCCCGGCGGCTGGGCCGGGCCCTCGAACCCGGGCGTCAGTGCGAAGGGGTTCATCAGCAGCTGCATCAGGGACGGGTCCTTCTGGATCGCCGCCATGGTCGCCGTCCCGCTGGCCGCCGTGCCGCCGGAGAGCCCGCCGCGCATGCCGCGGATGCGGCCCTTCACGCGCGGGACATAGCCGCCCAGCTTCGCCTTGGCGGTCTCCTCGGCGAAGAAGACGCCGAGCTCGAAGGGGATGGAGTCGAAGCCGCAGGAGTGGACGATCCGGGCGCCGGATGTCTTCGCCGCCTCCGAATGGGTGTCGATGACCTTGCGCATCCAGTTGGGCTCGCCGGCGAGGTCGAGGCAGTCGGTCCCGGCCGCGACGCAGGCGGCGACCAGGCCGTCGCCGTAGAGCTGGTAGGGGCCGACCGTGGTGACGATCGCCTTGGCGCGCCTGACCATGGCCTCGAGGTCGGCGGGCTTGTCGGCGTCGGCGACGACCAGCGGCGTCTGCGCGGGCGCGCCGATCAGGTCGCGGACCTCGGCCAGCTTGGCGGCGCTGCGCCCGGCCATCGCCCACTTCACCTCGCCGCCCACGCCATAGCGCCCCGCCAGGTACTCGGCCACCAGCCGGCCCGTGTAGCCGGTCGCGCCATAGACGACGATGTCGAACTCGGCATTGGGGTTCATGGCGGGGGTTCCTGCTGACGGCGGCGGGGAGCTTGCCTATCACTGACGCCGTAAGCAATCGTCCGACGCAGGGGCGATATGCTAGCCTCGTGCCGCCGGGAGGATCCGCGCCTTGCTGAGCCTGCGCGCGCATATCGTCGCTGAAGCACGGCTTCGGCTTCGAGCGGCTGGTGTTCACCAAGCCGATGCAGCCCTGATGCTGCAGGATTCTCGAAACGTAACGGGAACATCTGCTTTTCAAAAGAGCGATGGAGTGCTATATGGCTATCTGAAATGGCTATCTGGAGACTGCGATGACCTGGACCCTGGCCCAAGCGAAAGACCAGCTTTCCGAGGTCGTTCGGCGCGCGGTCGACCAGGGCCCGCAGACGATCAGCGTGCGCGGCAAGGAGACGGCGGTCGTGCTCTCGAAAGCGGAGTTCGAGGCCTTGAAGCCAGGCGCCGGCGAGCCGGACTTCAAGGCTTTTCTGTTATCGATCCCCAGCCTCGACGGCGCTGATATCTCGCGCAATCCCGCTTCCTCGCGGGACATCGATCTTTGAGCTTTCTGCTCGACACCAATGCGTTGAGCGAACCTCAGAAGGCTAGGCCGGACGCTGCCTATTTGGCCTGGCTTGATGAGCAAGCACCGCTCCACCTCTACGCGAGCGTCCTGTCGATCGGGGAAATGCGGCATGGGGCGCTAAGCCTGCCACCTGGTGGAAGGCGCGCCTCAATTGAGATGTGGTTGGACAAGGCGCTGACATCCTTCGGATCCCGCATCCTGGCCGTCGACATGGCCGTCGCCGACGCCTGGGCTGCGATCATGAGAATGCACCGGCAGAAGGGAAAGACAATCAGCGCTGTTGACGAGCTGATCGCCGCCACAGCGCTGGTCCACGACCTGACGGTCGTGACGCGCAATGTCCGCGATTTTCAGGCAAGCGGTTGCAAACTCCTGTCGCCCTGGACGGAGAACTGAGGGCCTAAGATGGCCGATAGCGCGGGCCTTCCCGCCGACCTCCTGCCGCAGCGGTTCGCCGACTGGTTCGCCAGGCGGGGCTGGAGCGCACGCGCCCACCAGCTGGCGATGATCGAGCGGGCCAGGGCCGGGCGCGACGCCCTGCTGATCGCACCCACCGGCGGGGGCAAGACGCTGGCGGGGTTCCTGCCCAGCCTGATCGAGCTTTCCGAACGGCCGCCGGCCAATTCCCCGCGCGATCTGCATACGCTCTACATCTCGCCCTTGAAGGCGCTGGCGGTGGACGTGGAGCGCAACCTCAACGCCCCCATCCTGCAGATGGGCCTGCCGGTGGTGGCCGAGAGCCGCACCGGCGACACCGGGCTGTCGCGCCGCCAGCGGCAGCGGGTGAAGCCGCCGGACATCCTTTTGACCACGCCGGAACAGCTGGCGCTGCTGTGCGCCTGGGAAGGGGCGCGGCTCTATTTCGAGAACCTGAGGTGCGTGATCCTGGACGAGATCCACACCCTGCATGCGTCCAAGCGCGGCGACCTGCTGGCGTTGGACCTGGCGCGGGTGCAGCAGTTCGCGCCCAACCTGCGCCGCGTCGGGCTATCGGCAACGGTGGACGACCCCGAGGTGATCAAGGCGTGGATGGCGAACCACCCAAAGCCGTTGGATCTCATTGCCTCTCCTCCTCCGGAGGGGGAGGGGGACCATGCGCAGCATGGTGGAGGGGGAGCGCCGGATAAGGCCGTGCGCCTGCCTTCCCCCTCCACCGCTTCGCGGTCCCCCTCCCCCTACAGAGGAGGAGAAGGTGCTGTGCCGCTCGGGAACCTCACCATCGACCTCGTCCGTGGTCCGCCGGGCGCCGAGCCGATCGTGGAGGTGCTGCTGTCGGAGGGCCGGGTACCGTGGGCGGGGCACACGGCGCAGCACGCCATGGCCGAGGTCTATGACGTCATCCGGAAATCCAGGACGGCGCTGGTGTTCGTCAACACCCGGTTCCAGGCGGAGTTCGCGTTCCAGGAGCTCTGGCGGCTGAACGAGGACAACCTGCCCATCGCGCTGCACCACGGCAGCCTGGCGGCCGAGCAGCGGCGCAAGGTGGAGGCGGCGATGGCGCGGGGCGAGCTTCGGGCCGTGGTCTGCACCTCGACGCTGGATCTCGGCATCGACTGGGGCGACGTGGACCTGGTGATCCAGCTCGCCAGCCCCAAGGGCGCGTCGCGGATGGTGCAACGGATCGGGCGCGCCAACCACCGGCTGGACGAGCCGTCGCGGGCGTTGTTCGTCCCGGCCAACCGCTTCGAGATGCTGGAGTGCCAGGCCGCGCGGGAAGCCATTGCCGAGAACAAGCTGGACGGCGACCCGCCGCGGGTGGGGGCGCTGGACGTGCTGGCCCAGCACGTCATGGGCTGTGCGGTCTCCGAGCCGTTCGACCTGCTCAGGCTCTATGACGAGGTCCGCTCGGCCGGGCCCTACCGCGACCTGATCTGGGAGGACTTCGAGCAGGTCGTCGATTTCGTCTCGACGGGCGGCTACGCGCTGAAGAACTACGACAAGTTCCGCCGCATCGTGAAGGGGCCGGACGGCCTGTGGAAAGTCCGCAACGCCGAGACCGCCCAGCGCCATCGGCTGAACGTCGGCGCGATCATCTCGCCGGCCATGCTGTCGGTCCGGATCGCCCTGCGCGGCGGCCCCAATCGACCAGGAAGAGGGGGCGGCCGCAAGATCGGCGAGGTCGAGGAAGGCATGCTGGAGATGCTGGAGCCCGGCGAGACCTTCGTCTTCGCGGGCCAGGTCTGGCGGCTGGTGGGGGTGACCAACCTCGACGTGCTGGTGCAGCCGGCGCCGTCGTCGGACCCGAAGATGCCGTCCTGGGGCGGTTCGAAGTTCGCGCTCTCGACCTATCTGGCGCTCAGGGTGCGCCAGCTGATGACCGACCAGCCGCACTGGCAGGTGCTGCCGGCGGACGTGCGCGAATGGCTGGAGGCGCAGCGCGACCGCTCCGTCATCCCCGACGAGGACGAGATGCTGCTGGAGACCTTCCCGCGCGGGAAGCGCCATTTCATGGTCGTCTATCCGTTCGAGGGGCGGCTGGCGCACACGACGCTGGCCATGCTGCTGACGCGCCGGCTGGAGCGGGCGGGCGCCGCGCCGCTGGGGTTCGTGTGCAACGACTATGCGATGGCGATCTGGGCGTTGAACCCGCTGGACGGCCTCGACTTCGCCCAGCTCTTCGACGAAGACATGCTGGGCGACGACCTGGAGGCCTGGCTCGCCGAAAGCTTCATGATGAAGCGCGCCTTCAAGGGCTGCGCGATCATCGCCGGGCTGATTGAGCGGCGCTTCCCGGGCGAGCAGCAGAAATCGGGGCGCCAGATCACCTTCTCCACCGACCTCATCTATGACGTCCTGCGCCGCCACCAGCCGGACCACCTGCTGCTGCGCTGCGCCCGCGACGACGCGGCCACCGGCCTGATCGACGTGGCCCGGCTGGGCGGCATGCTGGCGCGGATCAAGGGCAGGATCCGGCATGCGCCGCTCGAACGCCTGTCGCCCTTCTCGGTCTCGATCCTGCTGGAGATCGGCAAGGAGCGGTCGCCGGGCATGGCGGGCGAGATGATCCTGCGCGAGGCGGCCGACGACCTGATCGCCGAGGCCATGCAGTGACGGCCTTGGCGCACACCTTTTTCTACGAGTACGCACAGAGCCCCTGCGGCGGCCTGCGTACGCGGCTGATGGGGGCGGAGGTGGTGCTGCGGGCGTCCGGGGCGCTGTGGCTGGAGGCCGAGGGGGCGCTGGTGGTCGCCGACCTGCACCTGGAGAAGGGCTCGTCCTACGCGGCGCGCGGCCAGATGCTGCCGCCCTACGACACCCGCGAGACGCTGCGGCGGCTGGCGGCGGAGGTGGCGGCGCTGGCGCCCGCCGTCGTGGTGTTGCTGGGCGACACCTTCCACGACCGCACGTCCGAGGGCCGCTTGGCCGCCGACGACGCCCAGAGCCTGCGCGAGCTGGCCACGGGCCGCACCCTGGTCTGGGTGGTGGGCAACCACGACGCCGACGGGCCGCAGGCGCTGCCGGGCGAGACGGCGGACGAACTGGCGCTCGGCGGCCTCGCCTTCCGCCATGAGCCGCAAGCCGGGCTGCAGCCGGGCGAGGTCGCGGGGCACCTGCACCCGGCGGCCAGGGTCACCGCCACACGCGGAAGCGTGCGCCGCCGCTGCTTCATCACCGATGCCGAGCGCGCCATCCTGCCGGCGTTCGGCGCCTATGCGGGTGGGCTGAACGTGCGGGACAAGGCCTTTGCGGGGCTGTTCGCGCGCGCGCCCCTGGCCGGCGCCCTGGGCGTGGGCCGGGTGCATGCCGTGGGCTGGCGCTCGCTGACGGGAGACTAGGAGACCAACGCCATGATCAACGGCGCCCACGTCATCATCTATTCGAAGGACGCGGAGGCCGACCGGGCCTTCTTCCGCGACACGCTCGACTTTCCGCATGTGGACGTCGGCGGCGGCTGGCTGATCTTCCGCCTGCCCGACTCGGAGCTGGCGGTGCATCCCGGAGAGGCCGGCGACAGCCACGAGCTCTATCTGATGTGCGACGACCTGACGGCGACCGTCGCCGAGCTGACGGCCAAGGGCGTCGCCTGCGATGCCCCCGACAGCCTGGGCTGGGGGATGCGCACACGGATCTCGCTGCCGGGCGGCAGTCGACTGGCGATCTACCAGCCGCGGCACGCGCGGCCCTGACCAAGTCGCTCAGCGCCAGTGCAGGAGGCGCGCGAGGAAGTCGCCGCCGTGGGCGGGGACCGCGAGCTGCAGAAACTCGGGGCGTTTCGCCAGCCGACTAGGGCGCGACCGGCATGACGTGCGCGGCGCGCAGCGCCTGGTCGAGGCAGACGGCCAGCGAGATGCAGGCCGCGGCGGTGAGCGCCGTGGAGAGCCTGGGGTAGCGGGCCGGCACGTCGGGCCCGTGGTGGTCGAACAGCCACTGGATCAGGAAGGCGCCGATGCAGCCGCCGATGATCCAGCCGTTGTCGATGCGGCCGCGCGACAGCAGCATGGACCAGGCGATCAGCGGCGAGAGCACCGACATCAGCAGGCGCTGCGGGCGGGGCTTGTCGAGGCCGCTCTCCAGGCCCCAGCGCGCGCCGCCCAGGAAGGCGAGGATCACCGCCGACCAGGTGATGATCACGGTAAGGCCGGGCCGGGCGACGTCCGGCGCTCCCCAGCCATAGGCGATCGCAGCCAGCGGGAAGGGCGCGAGCGCGGCGGCGGCGATGACCCAGAGGGCGGCGGAGGGCGCCTCGTCGCGCTTCATCGGCCGGGTGTCGTGGCTGACCATTCAGTCTCTCCGGAATGCCCTCGACGCCGCCCAACCGGCCCCCAGCGCGAAAGCCATCGCAGCTAGACCATAGGACCATGGCCTGCGATGCGCCCAAAGGTAAAGCCCGCGCTCGGCGCCGACCTTGGCGACGGTGAGGGTGCGGACCTTCTCGGAAACCGGCCGGCCGTTCTGGAAAAGCACGATGCGGGCCTGATACTGGCCGATCGGCGCCTCGGCCGGAAGCGCGATCTCGGCGCGGAAGAGGCCCTTGTCCACGAAGCGCACGCCATGCTCGTCGGCGGCGTAGAGGCCGGCCTTCTCCTTCAGGCGCACGACCGCGCGGCGCCAGTCGAGGTAGTCGCCGCCCAGCCGGCTCACCACCACGTCGCGGACACCGTAGCGGGTCTCGGTGCGCTGTTCGGCGGGCGCGTTGATCGCCAGGTGGTCGACGCCGGCGCCCAGGCGGCGCAGCTCGCCGAAGCGGGCGATCTCGTCCAGCGGGCGCGAGGCGGCGGCAATGTAGAAGCCGGGTGCGCCCTGGAAGACCACCGGGCGCGAGTTGATCCAGAGCCCGACGATGCGGGTCTTGCGCGCGATCCGCACCGGCTGCTCCGGTCCGCGGACCAGAACCACCACGTCGCTCGGGCGGTCCAGCGGGTCGAAGACCGCGCCGTAGAGCACGATGCGCGCGCCCTTGAAGCCGGAGTTCACCTGCACCTCGGTCTCGGTCAGGGCGGCGGAGACGGCGGCCGGCGGCTGGGCCGGCGGCGGCGGGACGGCGGCCGGGATCATCCGCCCAGCCCCGACATCAGGACGAAGGGCTCTTCGGGCCTGACGAAGAGGCCAAGGCCCATGCGCAGGCCGACCAGGAGGACGATCAGCGCCAGGACGGCCCGCAGTTCTTCGGCGCGGAACCGCGAGGACGCCCGCGCGCCAAGCTGGGCGCCCAGGACGCCACCGGCCAGCAGCAGGGTCGCCAGGACGATGTCGACGGTCTGGTTGCGGCCGGCTTGCAGCACGCCGGTGAGCGCGGTCGTGACGATGATCTGGAAGAGACTGGTGCCGACCACCACGCTGGCGGGCATGCGCAGGATGTAGATCATCGCCGGCACCAGCACGAAGCCGCCGCCGACCCCCATGATCGCCGAAAGCACGCCCACGAAGGCGCCCAGCAGGATCGGCGGAATCACGCTGATGAACAGGCGCGAGGCGGGAAACCGCATCTTCAGCGGCAGGCCGTAGAGCCAGGGCGGGCGGCGGTCGCGCCGGGGGGGCGGCGGCTCGCCGCGGCGGCTGCGCAGGATCGCGCCCAGCGATTCCCAGAGCATCAGGCCGCCGATGATGCCCAGGAACACCAGGTAGGAGAGCGCCACCACCAGGTCGGCCTGGCCCAGCAGGCGCAGCCAGCGGAAGAACTCGACGCCGATGACCGCGCCCACGACCCCGCCGCCCGCCAGCACGCCGCCCATGCGGAAGTCGACCAGCCGCCGGCGGCTGTAGGAGATCACGCTGGACATCGAGGAGGCCGCCACGTGGTTGGCCATGCTGGCCACGGCGACCGCGGGCGGGATGCCGAGGAACACCAGCACCGGGGTCATCAGGAAGCCGCCGCCGATCCCGAACAGGCCCGAGATGAACCCCACGAGCGCGCCCAGCGCCACCAGAAGCGGCGCGTTCACCGACACCTCGGCGATGGGGAGGTAGATGTCCAAGAACGTCAGCGCCTAGTTAGGGTGCGCCGACCGGGGCTCAGCGCGTGAAGACGGAGAGCCGCGAGGCGGTTGCGGGATCGAGCGACCCAGTCGCGGCCAGCCCTTGATCGCGCTGATAAGTTGCCACGGCAAGCTTCAGGTCGCGCGACATGGTCCCATCGGCGGCGCCTTTGTAATAGCCGAGGCGCCCCAGGACCTTCTGGGCCCTGGCGAGCGCGGGGCCGCTGTCGAGGCTGGCCACCCCGGGCGCGGTGGTTGCGCCGGCCACGTCGGAGGACGGCCGGAAGTGGTCGGCGGCGCTCTCGGCGGCGGCGAGCTGGGCCGTGGTGAGGTTGTCCTCGAGGCCGATGGCCGCGGCGCGGCTGGGGCTGTCGCCGCCGATCGCGGCGATGGAGAACCACTTGTAGGCTTCGCTGAGGTCGCGCGGCACGCCGGAACCGGCCTGGTAGAGCTGGCCGAGGTTGTACTGGCTGTCGACGACGCCCTGCAGCGCGGCCTTGCGGAACCAGCCGGCGGCGGCGGCGGAGTCCTGCGGACCGCCCTCGCCGCGGAAATAGTAGAGCGCCAGATTGTGCATGGCGGCCGGATCGCCGCCCTCGGCCGCGCGGGCGGTCCAGCGGCGGGCCTCGACAGCGCTCTGGGTCACCCCGCCCTTGCCCTCGGCGTAGAGCCGGGCGAGCGCCAGCTGGGCGGGGGTGTGGCCGGCGTCGGCGATGGCTTTCAGGCGGCCGAGCGCGCCGGGCTCATGCTTGCCCACGCCCTGCAGGGCCGCGACGAAGGCGGTGGCGAGCGCATCGACAGGCGCAGCCTCCTGCGGCGCGAGGACCGCGAGCTCGGCCGCGGGCGCAGCCGCCGTGGCGGTGGCGCCGGCGGACCGCGGCACGAGGGCGACCGAGGCGCGTGGCGAGGTCTCGAAGATCGGCGCGAGCGGCGAGTCGGACCGCGCGCCCGCGCCCTCCAGCAGCACCACGCCGGCCGCGCCGACGCTGAGGAAGGCCGCCCCGCCGGCGACCATCAGGGCGGTCTGCCAGGTGGAGGTGGGACGGCCGGGCTTCAGCGCGCCGAACAGGCCGCCGCGGGCCGAACGGCCACGGTGTTCGGCGGCCCGGATCGAGGGCGCGCGCGGGACGCCGGCGGCGGCGCGGGCCGCGGCGCGGGCCTGTTCGATGACTTCGCGGGTGGAGAGCGGCGCGGCCTCGGGCGCGTCGGAAGCCGGGGCGGCGACCTCGGGCAGGTCCCCGGCGCGGTTGTCGGGCGAAAAGCCCTCGGTCGGGCGGCTGTCGGCTTCGAAGCTTTCCGGCTCAGGGCTTTCGTCCGGCTCGGCCAGCGGGGCGAAGCCGTCGGCGGCGGCGAAGTCCTCTTCGGCGAACGCCGGATTGGCCGGGTCGAGCACCGGCTGGCTGATCGGCTCGGCGCGCTCGAAGAGGGACGGCCCGAAGGCTGCGATCGGATCGGCGGCCGGCGGCGGCGGCTCGTCCGCCTGGAACGCCTCGGCGGCGTCCAGGGGCGCGGCCACGGCGGCGCGTTCGGCGAGGCTTTGGCGGGCCTCGTCCAGCATGCGCCGGGTGCGTTCCTCGCTCTGGCGGATGCGCTCGGCGAGGTCGGAAGAGGCGCGCTCGTGGCGCTGTTCGATGCGCTCGGTGACCTTGGCGACCTGCTCGCCAACGTCGTCGATGGCCTGGGCGGCGCGGCGCTCGGACTGGATGATGCGGTCGGTGAGCCGTTCGGTGATGCGGCCGATCTCGGTGCCCAGCCGCTCCAGCGCCTCGGCGTGCAGCTGGTCGACGCGGCCCAGGCGGCTTTCGACCGCGCCGGCGATGCGGGCGATCTCGCCGCCCACCTGTTCGATGGCCTCGGCGCTGCGCTGTTCGGCGCTCTGGACCCGGCGGCTGAGGGTCCCGGCCATGGTCAGGACTTCGCGGCCCATGGTCTCGATGGCGTGGGCCGAGCGCTGTTCGGCGGCGCCCAGCTGATCGGCCATCTCGGCCAGGCGCGCCTCGACCTGTCCCGGGGCGGAGGTGGCGAGCCGGTCGGCGATCTCGCTGCGGGCGTCCTCGACGCGGCGGGTGAGCTGTTCGGCGAGGGTCTCGAAGCGCTGGTCGAGGTCCGAGACGCCCGCGCCATCCGGGCCGGACATGCGCCGGTCGAGGTCAGCCAGGGACGCGCGCAGGCTGCCGAGAGCCTCCGTGGTGCGGCTCTCGGCATCGGCCAGGCGTTGGCCGAGGCGATTGACCACCTCCTCGATCACAGGCTCGACGTCGCCTCCGGACAGGGCCTCGGCGCGGCCGATCCGCGCCTCAAGGCCCGTTATCGTCTCCCGGGTGCGGGTTTCTCCGTCGTAAAGATGCGATGCGACTCTTGTGACCGACTGCTCCAGCGCCTTGAGCGCCTCGGCCGAGCGCGGGCCGGCGGCCTCGGATTCCACTCGGCGAAGGCGCTCGGCGAGGCGGTTCTGCTCAAGCTCGGCCCGCTCGGCTGCGGCGTCATGCCGCGCGGCGTAGTTCAGAGTCTCGCGCTCTGCGGACTCGATACGCGCGACGGCATGGCGGACCGAGTGCTCGACGCCGGAAATAGCCAGGCCCGTGCGGGTCTCCGACGCCTCGATCCGGTCGGTCAGCCGGTCCAGCGCAAACGCGATGCGCCCCAGCTCGTCGGGCCTGGTGAGGCTGAGATGGCTCGGCATGAAGCTTTTGGGCAGGCTCTGGGAGGATTCGAAGACCGCGCGCGACGGCCGCGCGCCGAAATGCGCCTCGGAGGTCACCTCCTCGGGCAGGTCGTCTTCGAGGATAACCCGGTTCAGCCACTCGCCGAGAGTCATTCCGGAGCGGCGGGCAAGCTCCTTGGCGACCTCACGGGCCTTTGGATCGATCCCTTTGACGCTCCAGGGCGCCCCCACCGACATTCGAATCGTTCTCCAAGTCACGCTGAGGCTAGCCACCGTTGCTGGGGGTGTAAACGACAGGTTAATACTAGATGTAGCGGCCGGAGGTGCTGTCTGTGGATGAATTGGCGCGCGGCGGCTTCCGTTTCACGGGCCGTCCTGCGATAGGCCATTGCAGATGAGCTTCCGGCTGACACTTGCCATCGCGGCCGTCCTGCTGGCCGTCGCGGTCTTCGCGGGCTGGCGCGGCGCACGGCCGCCCAACCCCCTGACGGGACCCCGGATGATCCCCTGGCGGATGATCATGCTGCTCTCGGCGGCCGGCATGCTGCCGATGCTCGTCCACCTCCTGAACCTGGCCGGGGTGACGACCGGCCACTAGCTCAGGGGCGCCCGTTCAACACGGCGCCGGAGGCCCGGCCCTAGGCGGCCTCGGCCAGCTCCGGCGGCGCGTCCGTTCGCTTCGGCCGCTTGGCGAGACTGGCCATGCCGCCGGACGACAGCAGGCCCACCTCGGCCATCAGCAGCGGGATGGTCCACTTGTGCGGGGCGGCGATGTAACGGGGCTGCCAGAGCGGGTCGTACTTGTCCTTGTACCGGCGCACGCCCTGGAAGTTGTAGATTTCCTCGCCGCGCTCGAAGAGCAGGTTGCCGACCCGGCTCATGATCGGGGCCAGCGGCCGGTCATCGAGGCCGGCCAGCGGGGCCATGCCGAACTCGAAGGCCTGGTAGCCCTGGGCCTGGCCCCAGGCGATCAGCTCGACGAAGAGGTAGTCCATGATGTTCTTCGGCGCGGCGTCGGAATAGCGCATCAGGTCCATGGAGAAGGCGGTGCGCGCCGCGGTGGTCCAGAGCGTGGCGAAGGCCACCGGCTCGCCACCCACCCGCACGACCGCCACCGGGAATTCGGCGATGTAGCCCGGCCAGAAGCCGCCCATGGAAAAGCCCTTCTCGCCGCCGGCGTGGTGGCCCAGCCAGGCGTCGGAGATGGCCTGCAACTGCGGCATCAGCGCATCCACCGCCGCGCCTTCGACGATCTCGAAGGTCGCGCCCTCCTCGCCGGCCTTGCGCCAGGCGCGCCTGAGGTTGCCGCGCTTGCGGCCCTCGATGGAGAAGCTCTCCAGCGGCACGGCGGCGCTCTCCCCCACCTTCTGGATCGAGAAGCCGAGCTCGACGATGTCCGGCAGGTCCTCGGCGCCCAGGCCGTAAATCCCCGGCCGCGCGGCGTGGGCGTCGGCCAGTTCGCGGAACCGCCAGAGCAGTTCCAGCCGCTCCTCGCGCCGCCCGACCGTGCCGCCCAGCGCCACCCAGGTGCGGCCGCGCACGCCGAACATGAGGAAGCTGTCGCCCGAGGCCGAGAACAGGAACCGCTTGTCGCCCAGCAAGGCCAGGCTGGAGCCCGGCTCGGCGACCTCGGCCTTGGCCAGGATGGCGCGCACCCGCTCGAAATCGGGGTCGGCCTCGCCCACCACCGGCGGGGTCGCCGCCGAGACGAAGAGCCGCCACAGGCCGAAGCCGAAGAGGGCCACGGCCGCGCCCGCCCAGGCGCGCATGGCCCGCGCGGCGTCGGCGTCGACCATCACCTTCCAGAGCGGCACGCTGGTGTAGTCCATGTGCTGGAACGACCAGAGACCCAGCAGGCCCGCACCGACCACGGCGCAGAAGGCGGAGATCAGCCAGCCCGGGGTGATCTCCATACGGGTCAGCCGCGCCGTCCGTGGGAAGGCCCCGCGGAACGGGGCCAGCAGGACCGCCACGACCACGAGCGTCGTGGTCTCTTCCCAGTTGAAGCCCTTGAGCAGGGCAAGGGTCGCGCCGAGCAGCAGCACGCTCATGGTCGCCGCCCAGGCCGCGTCCAGCCGGGCCCTGAGGCCGAAGGCCAGCATCACCAGGGCCAGGCCCGCGATCGAGGAGAGGAAATGGCTGGCCTCGATCAGATAGACCGGGGTGAACTGGATCAGCCGCATGAACCGGACCGGCTCTGACGGGGTCGCGCCCGAGGCCAGCAGCATGACGCCGGCGGCCAGGGTGAGGATCGCGGCCGTC
>Ga0307513_10007276_pt1 | contig 14371 bp, 21 predicted proteins | sample 15_EM_MG_FD_202174 | JGI IMG/M metagenome (GOLD analysis project Ga0307513, IMG submission 202174) | Populus trichocarpa ectomycorrhiza microbial communities from riparian zone in the Pacific Northwest, United States - 15_EM | ecosystem: Host-associated > Plants > Roots > Unclassified | place... | reverse complement strand
GTCAGGTTCAGATTTGGAGAGTCAGAGGCGCATATATTGACCTACCTCGACCAACCGCCCGCGTCGGTACCGGAACCAGCGCCGATCATGGGTGTGCCAACTCCAAGCCCGTTCCCCGACCATTGAATCTCAAACGGGAGTTTAACCCCGAGGTAAAACGACAGCAGGTCGATAAAATGGATCGTGTGTGTCACCGCGGCGTTGATATATTGAGCGGGATACCCTAAGGACCGAAATGGGCACACGACATCGCTAGAGGTTGAACTGTGGAACTTACGTCGCACATCCCCAGGGACAGGCAGGATCAACCCGCCGATTGACCACTCTCCTTTCGCACCTTTCATACCCCCTACAGCGGGCCTTCCACCCACCTGAACGACATCAAACACCTCCACGAGTTCCTGAATCAGACCCACACGCGCCCTCGCGATTGTATCGGACAACGCAGCGAGCTGTTGAGAGTCTTTAGATATGCTCGATTCGAGAGAAGTAGGCGGAGGAGGGGGTGCATTCTGGGCGGCAGTTGTTCCGATGAACATCGACTTTGCTGTAGATAGCGTGATTCTACGTGAGTTGAGCGATCTTTGTATGGTTTGAATCCGCTCCCTTGCTAAAGAGGAACATAGAGTTCAGCAATCCCAAGTCATAGAAACGCGCCCCACATACTGGCTTCGTTCTTCTTCTTTAGCAGATCTAGTCCCTCAAGAACGTCATCCACCGCCCGCTGCTGACGAATCACATCAGCCCTCCGAAGGGTGCTCGGCCGCACAAAATCAAGGCCCCTGGACGCCCTAGTAATCTGTTCGTCTCGTTCCGAAGTCGCGAGTTGTATCTGCGCGCGTTTGTCGCGTAGGCTAAAGGGAGATAATCATCGGAACGGTTCTCGAGGCACTGTTTTACGACACAGAACCCACTGTTCTCGAAGACAAATTATACAGTAGAATTGGCGGTGTTTCCGTTCGCAATTACTGCAGTCCATAGCGTCCGCCAGGACAAGATGGAGGGAACTAGGAGAGGTTGGACAGAGTGCGTGAGCCTCCGCCTGCGATCACGGCACATTTGGCTGATCGAGTTAAGCTGACGCAGTTCACCCGAAAGTCACGCGGAGTTTGAACGGCGCCAGGCCCTTTCATTTTCCGTGTTTTTCTAACTGTTGGGCCTGTAATCGGAAGACGGACTGTTGCTGGCAGGTTTCAATCACCCGAGGCCGCAAAGCCGTGGGGAAGGAAGCGTCGTGCAGAGGGGAACTTGTATACATTTACAACTATCAGTACACAACAAAAGAAGACTACCAGATTCTCGAAGGGTGGGGGGAATCCGTTGTAAAGCGTTTAAGCTGTTTCCCCCGCCTTCTCTCCCCCATCGAAGGAAGTATCATCGGTCTGCTTTTTAACGTCCTGGAGGGTCTTCCTTCCAACATCCCGCTTAATCTTCCAAGCAGCGAATGCATGGCCTTGGGAGAACACGTCTTCGATCTCCTCGAGCGTCCTACCGGCAGTTTCAGGGAAACAGAAAAACACGTGAATGAACGCGGCAAAGTTGAAGGTTCCAAAGATGAAGTAAGTCTTCCACGCGATGTTGGACAGACCAGGGGGAACGGCCCAAGCCAAGGCAAAGTTAAACATCCTGATGGTGGACTTAGACGCGAGATCGGTGACAGGACAGAGTAGCTTACCAGTTCGTAGCAGTGGAGAACGCAACCGCCTTTCCCCGAACTCGCATCGGGAAGATCTCGGCGGGGTAGGTCCAGGATACGGGTCCCATTGTAATGGCGAAAGAGCAGACGAAGAAGTACGAACAGACGATAACACCTTTGGTAATCGAATCGTGTCCGTTGATGACCCAGACGCGAGCACCATCGATGAGGCCCCATTCGCCGAAACCACCCTGAAGTCCGCCGACGAGGTACAGCCAGAAGCCCATCATCATGGTGCCGATCAAGAGAAGCGGTCGACGGCCCCACTTGTCAATGTAGATGATAGCTGGGACTGGAGGAAGCTATGTTAAAATGCGATGAAGGATACTTGTCGGAGAAACTCACTGGTGAACACCACGTTCAGTACGTATTGGACGGAGGAGGCAATCAAGTTTCCACGGCGACCAGTTAAACCGGCGCCTTGGAAGACATAGACGATATAGTACCTGACAAACTCTGAATACCAGAACACTTCGCGATGAAGCTTCCAGAACTCACATCATAATGTTCATCCCAGAAAGCTGACTCCACATTTGAAGAGAACAACCCAGGGTGACACGCCTGAAAATGCCGGGCTTGAGAAGGTCCAAATACGACTTGGCGCCTTCCGTCTTCTCGAAGTGAACCTGGGCCTTGATTTCTTCATATTCGAGTTGAACAAGTTCGTTATTCGGATCTCCTCCGCCATGCAGGTCGGCAAGGATTTCCAAAGCCTCTTCCTCGCGCCCATGATCAACAAGCCATCGAGGACTTTCCGGGAACGCCAACATGCCCAAGCTAAGAATAATGGCCGGAACTGTGCGAGGAGTCAGATCCTCGCAAATGAACGGAGTATAGCCGAAACACTTACTCATTTGCAAGCCCCAGGGGATACGGAAGGAAGCCACACCGTCGATGTAGGAGCAGCCGAACTGGACGAAGTACTGGAGCAGAATACCCCTGCAAAAAAAAAGAATCAGTCATAAACAACGGGCTAGGCATTTGTTTCCCCACCATGTAATAGCCCACTGCTGCAAGGAAACCATCCGCCCTCGGATGTTATGGTTCGTGATCTCGGACTGGTACAGAGGAACACAAGACGAGGCAAGACCGATAGAGATTCCAGAGATAATTCTTCCAACAACGAGCATTCCACGGTTCTGCGCAGCGCACTGGAGGATGGAACCGATAACCCAAATCCAGCCAGAAGCCATGATCGTTGGCCTCCTCCCCAAAACATCCGCCAACTTGGTAACCAAGAGAGCTCCAAAGAAGGAACCTGCAGGCATCGCTGCGACGATAGCACCTTGGGCATTGGATCCAGGATAGCCGAACGTTCTTCTGTACGCTTCATTCTGAAGGAACGCTGGACGGTCAATGGATGGCAAGTTGTTCGAGGCGGAAGAACACGGACACTCAAGACACCGGACATGGACGAGATGTCCAGACCGAACAGACCACCACCGATGCATGCGAAGGATCCTACGAGGTACTGAGGTCGGGTCAGACTGTGGCGTAGCGGAGATGAAGCCAAAACGGACGTACGGGGTTGGACGCGATCCGAGTGCTATACTGGAAACGGAGCACGATGAGGATAGACGCGGACTCACGAAGCGGTAGCAGGACATACCCGCTTCATTATGGCCAATCTCCAAGACACACTCGGCGTGGGGGCGAGGGAAGTGAAGACAAAGAAAGAGAGGCTTCCAATGTACCTAAAGGGCATTTATATACAAACAACCATGGGAATCGACCTCCCAGTGATCATCCAACCATCCCCCGCGCTCGGGAGCGATGTACGCTCAGCCTAGGGTCACGCCACCAGAGGCTTCCTTGATTCAGTATGGAAAAAGGAAATTGTGGAGAAGCCCGGCACGCAAAGAAGCATCGGACCTCAAGCCAAGTGTATTCGTTCAACGATCCGGAAAACCAGAAGAACCGCGGCCGGTGCAAGCGTCGGGAGCGAAGCCGGTCTCGCAGGCTCACTGGCGAGCCCACAACACGACTGACCGAGTATTCCAGAGTACACGAAGACGAGATACGGGAGAGCCCCCAGATACGACATATCGTACTGGGTGCTATTTTGGGTTGAATGGCGGCGGCCCGTGCCGAGTCGTAGGCCCGGAACTGCCGGGACCGGTGGGGCGCGTACGCTGGGTCCCAAGGCCTCTAGCTGGAGAGGGAGAGATCATTTGGTCCGTTCCGCATCTCGCTGTGGGGCTTTGCGCATGACCCCGCTGGCTATCATCGATCGCTTCCTCAGCCGCGAGTGCCGGGCGCTGAGGGGACATGGATGCACGCGGTCGGCGGCCCTTTGCCTCTGGCGCGGGACATAGACTGAGCGATAAGGTCGTTCGGGGTCAACATGACCGCGATCGGAAGCCGACTCACATCATATGACGTGTGTTCAAGTCCAAACATCTCCAGGGAACTTGAGCTATTATTTTTCTCTTTCGCTGTACTCTAGCTATCTACAATTATACGGACCTCGCCACCAAGAAAACGAATCAACGCCAATGATCCCCAGTCGGGCCGCGCGGGCAGTACGAACCGCAATTCTCCCAAGAGCTCCAGACCAAACCAACTTAACAGACCCAACGAGATAAATAGATGGATGGTATGTGTACCGCTGTAGCGAGGGAAGTGAGAGAAATGCGCCCGTGAGAATCAAAGGAAGGAGATGAGACTGGAAATGAAAATGGTCCGGACTACTGGGGCTGTGATGTGAGTACCAATAATAAGCTTTTGTACTGCGCGTCATGAAGAAAAGCGGAAAGAGGATGCAGTGGAGAGCCAAAAGGGAAGAGAACCCTGGGAGAGCGTGAATAGGTCCCAAAAAATATGGGGTAATCAGCCGTGGAGGTGATGATCATAAAGTACACGATGCCAGATGGGGGGGGGGGGATATATGGCGAATATGGTGGGCGTGGGGGGAAAAGGAAAGAGATGGATGGAGATGAGACGTGGAATAACGAGTCCATTGTACCTCCGAAAAAGCCTCCATGTCTCCATGCCATGCGATTTAGTCAAACAACAAACGTGTTTTCTTTCGCAGCACGAGAGAGAAGAGGGCAAAAGATCGATAGAAATGAGTCCTTAGAGAGCAAGAAGAAAGATGTAGAGAGTGTGAACAAGGAATGTAAGCCTGAGCAAGTCCATTCGCGTTAACAACTTCCAAAGTACTGTGCAAACACAACCTCGCGTCAGGAACGGTGCCGAAAAGATAGAGAACACTCACCAATTCGTTACGCGGCCATGAATACCCAGCGCCTCCATCTACGCCGCCTCTCCACGCCGTCAGATTGGGGTCTATTGGTGTAGGGTCAGAGGCTAGCGACGCGGGTACACAACATCGGGCTCACTCGTGTAGGCTTCCATGTGGTTGTTGATGTACTCCTCGGTCGGGTAATCATCTGGACTGCACCCAACGTTCTCGGACCCACTCCTCTGGTATACCCTGACGTAGTCGATCAACATTTCCGTAGGGAATGTCATAGTAGTGAGGTCAATAGTTTGCCAGCCCGGAGACATGCCCAAATTGAGAACCAATGCCTGCAAGACACGATGAGTAAACACGAACAGGTGGACCACCACAGAAACCTACCATAGGTTCTTCAGGGATTATGCGACGTCCAACGCCAGAACCGTCGGGACCCTGATCCGGCCCCATGGCATCGGCACCGAGCCGATGAGACGGATTTCCATTAACCATCCATGTGACGAACCCTCTTTCGGGTGCAGACGGTTCCGCCCAGTACTCGAAACCAAACTTGGTGAAGACCTGCCCGGAGCCCTCGAACATGTCATCGGGGACATTGGTTAGAGACGACACGGATTGTTGCCTATGTTCAACACGGTCAGCTAAAGCAACTCAAAAGGAGCATACCGCCACGCACACAGCTGAACCCCTGTAAGTATTGAGAACGGTTATCTCAGGGTTGAAGATTGCATGCATGTCGGGAGTGGAGGTATCATAGAGGTAGTCGTGGGTGAATGGAGCAAACTGAACGGATTGTGAGACGATTCCACCAATGCCACCCGTCTTGTTCCTTTCGGCTTCAAACACGTCGATTTCGGGGGCGCCTCGACCCTTTTGGGGAGATGGACCTGGATGCTCCTCGCCAGGGCAGGTACAGGACCTAATGGGGATGTCAGTGACGTGAAACTTCTGACAGGAATGAATTGATATGGACGTACGATAGTCGTTGTCCAGGAAGCCACGACAGCTCATAGTTGTATTGTTCCCGTCCCATCTCCGTACGTAGGGCAGCGGGAGGACCCGAGTGATCAGCTAGAGTTTGGTTGGGGAACGTTCCAAGGTCACACGAGTCGTACCTGGGGGAAAATCAACAATCGGGGAGAAAATTGAATAGAGAGCGACCTACGAGTATGGCCACATTCCATCGGTGGTCGCACCGTAACCGGGTCGCCCGAGGTTACCCATGGTCCAAACACCAGGCCACTATATATGGTGTGATCAGGGACACGAAAATTCGTCAAGGTGGGCAAGGTCGTACATAGCCTTGGGTGTTGGAATTTGGGCCGGGGAAAGTGACGGAGACCTCGAAATAGCCGCTGGAAAAGCAGAACTTGTTCCAGCTTTGCAGCATGCCACTCACGTATTGAAGGCCATGTGACTCCTTGTTCTCCATCCTTATCCGGAGGGCACCATTTCCGGTGGTGATCTGGCCAGGGTCATACCACTCCATGTCTCTGGTGGCCCAGTACCACAGGTCGACGGCTTCCCAGTATGGGTCATCGCCAGGGTAGAAGGTGCGGCCATCGGTGTTAAACTCGTCTGAGAAGACGAGAACGTATTCCTCTCCGTCCCACCCGGTTCGCGACTTGACATCGTCGGGAGTATCGGTGTCAACCAAACTGGGCATCTTGAACATCTCTGTTGGTTGGGGTATACCCTGGAGGGAGTCGTTTACGTATGTATTTCCATTCAATAGACGTTGGTTTCGGGCGTCCATTTGGTAGTAGCTCAAGACGGGATAACAGATGAAAAGAGCGAGGAGAGCGAGGATTAATAGGGCAAGGGCTCCGAGGTTTAACCAGCCTCTGCCGCTCCAAAGGCTCACGCCCTCGTTCTTGTCCTTAAGGTCGGGCTCATGGAGGTGATCATCCTCTTCTGGATGGTTGTCAGTATCGGGGTCGTACGCATAGGGAATTAGACCCCGTGAGTGGGCAAAGACACCCGAAGGGTACTTCGAGTCTGAGGAGAGGGAAAACAGGGATTGATCGGACGTCGAGGCCATGGAGTCCCTGTTGTGCCAGGTGTTCCGGGGAGGAAGAAGGGCGCCCATGTCATCAACGGCGGCCAAACGATAAAGAATCATCGAGCCTCTCTGACCGGGTTGGGTATTGGAGAGGGTGGCGGCATCTTCGGAAGCGAGACGGTTGAAGACGCTGAGTGATGAGCTAGGCCGTGAGCGGGAGTTGGGGTTGAGGGGGGAGGAGGTGAAGGAGGTTGAAGCGGATCGTGGTTGAGGAGGGAGGAGGGGAGCGTCCTGTCCCTGCGAAGGAGCTCTCTGGCGCGAATTGCCAGGTACATTTGGGGAAGTGAGAGGTGTTACTTGACCTGGGCTTTCTGGGTAGAAAGGGGCGTAGGTCTGGGAGTCTGTTGAGCTTCGGTCATCAGAGTGCGAGTGGGAAGGGGGCGATGGGGACAGCATGGTCGTTGATTTTCCCAACAAGACTTCTGCAGAGCGACAAAAGGCTCAGAGACCACTCTGACCGACGGCGACGAGCTCGGAGAAGAGGAGGGGAGACGGAAGGAAAGAAAACGAATGGGCGACAGGCGGGGCTGTCCAGGAAATTGTTGCAAGACCGCACACAACCTTTGGCGGGGATGAGTGACCAACTGTCACGACATGCGTCACACTGGTAGCTGCCGATCGGTTAGATGCCGTTCGAGGCGCTCACGACAAGGGCACGACTGGTTCCCCATCCTGCGCCCATGGTGCTTTGGACGGTTGCCCCATTCGTACTCAAACGCACCCGCAGTTGCTTTGGGCCCGGCTCGAAAAGAAAAGGAAGGAAGAAAGAGAGGATAAACCGAGGGACTTGCTGCGACAACCCGTGGGAAACGACGGGCAATCTTGGGCAATCACATTCATCACTTGGCATGTGCAACTTAAACATGAGGGGATGTCCGTTACATCCCGCCCCTAATCCAAAGTGCGCCGTAAGGGGACACGAGTCCGTTTACAGCCGTCTAGCCATCTTGTTCGCACAGCCATCTGAGTTTGTCTGATTACGCTTCGCCAAGCACGCCCCGTTGTCCCACCCGCACCGATCCCGTCGGCTTGGTGAGGGAGCCCCAGAGCATCAACGTCAGCGCGGGATTGGAGGAGATTGACCGGCAGTCACAGTCAGGCAGCCATGCCATATGGGGGCCGCCTGCAGTCAATTCAACTGTTGTAATGAAGCCTGGAGGCTCATAATCACGGCGTCTGAAGCTTACGGGATAGGGGCTGAGATCTCTGAGCCTGGATCTCTGAGCTTCCCCCCTCTCTGACCCTCTACTACTCCACTCGACAACCGAGCCCGCGTCCTCGCGACAACTCCTCGCCAACGCGAACGAAGCGAACTTGGCCAACAGGGTTACCGGCCTTCGTTGTTTGTGCTTGTTTGCGATCACCTCGCTGTCAGGCAGCCGCGGCAGTGGCGAAATGCTTCCTCACCCGACAATATATTCTCGCCCACGTCGGTCGACCTTGAGGCACTTATCGGACGCTCTTCTCACGAGATCCAGGTTCACAAACCTTGGTCTCATCATCTTATCTTCGATCACCGCAGGCTCATTGCTGCTCAACGTCATTCATTACCTCAACAACACTGCTCTCCCCCTAGAAGCAGATACCCTTACATACCGGTTATCAGATGAGGACGACGACACCCAGAACGTGATCAGAGAACCCTGGGCCGAGTCACTGGATCACCTCATAATTGTACCTGGACACGCCATCTGGAAGGGCGTTGACCCTGACAAACGGACTCAGGATTCAGAGTGGGTATTGGAGCCCTACCAAATGGGCGCTGGAAACACACAGGTATTTTGGGAACACATCGCGGTCGGGTGAGTTAACGCTGTCCGGACAATAAAGCGATCGAACTCACCCCATCCGCAATCAGGGCAGAACTTGCGCTGGAGGACGAAAGATCATTGCTGGTGTTCAGCGGGTAACCGCCTTCCGCCCAACCCCGGATGCATTACAGATAACTGACCGTATATCCTGCCTCCCCAGTGGACAGACACGTCCCGGATCTACTTTCACGGAAGCCCAATCGTATTTCCGTCTCGCATTGGCAACCAAGATCTTGCCATCAGCGTACCCATCTATCCGTCGCTTCCGTCGGGCGACAACCGAAGATTACGCGCTGGATTCGTTCCAAAATCTCGTTTTCTCCATCGCCAGGTTTCACGAAGTAACAGGTTCGCCGCAAACACGACGGAACACACAAAAACGCATCCTAAACCGTGTCAAGGCAGGTACCCCACGTGGGTAACGATCATCGGCTATGCCATGAAGAAGCGAAGATTCGAGGAGTTACATGGAAAAGCCATCCGTTGGCCGGGGGGTAAGCTCGAATACATTGGCATTGACGGTGACCGAATGGACGAGGCCAAAAAGGGAGAGGTACGGCTACGTACCTACGCTCAGACCAAAAGGGCTCTGACAATCCTTCCCCTGTATGTCCAGCACACTAACGCTTATCTTCTGTATAAGGAAGACGCGTACGGGTGTCACTCCGCATTGGCCTCCAAACGAATCGCACGCAACCCGTTCCTCAGGTTCCATCCTTACTGGGCTTCAGCCAAGGAGCTGAGGGGACTACTAGAGTGGTGTCCAGACGGCAGACTTCGAGAACCGGAATCACGCCCGTGGTGGAATTTCTTCAGCTCGCGGAGCGCACAAGGTGGCGGTGACAGGGACTCCGGATGGGATCTAGTTTATCCAGGGCGATTGCCTTGGGGCCATTGACGACCGGCGTCAGCGTCATGTACCACTCTAACTCTATAATTAAACTATAAGCGAAAGAGCCGGCGAGCGGCAAGGCCCACGACCGCCTACCGTCCTTGACGAAGGAGTCGATGCGAAACCTGCCAGACATATTAGACAAGTGTGCCAAGCCTCGGGCTGCGGGACGCAGACTGGAAATGTACAGTTCGAACGGGTGGTTCGCACCTTGACCGCACAAACGAGTATAGCGCAGCTGAGGATCACGCGGTAAATAATGGGAACGAATTCACCAGTATATTGCATAACAAAAAGTTGCTGCGAGAAATAGCTGTTTGTAACAGACATTTAACTAGACAACGAGCGATGACTGCAGGATGTGCGGGGTAGTGCCGTCACTTTCGAAGTCACACCCAGACGTGATACCTCCCTGAGCTTGCGCAGCAGGAGGCAGTAATTTCCGTGAGTAGCCGAGGGATGTGCAGGAACCTGCGTCCACTGGGACACGTTTCCGGAGTGTAACTCGTAAATCGCCCCGGCGAGAGACCCGAAGCGCGCGATAAACGATAGATCAAGAAAGCGGGGCGGGGCGGCGTTCGTGGACAGGTACTTTGTTTTGTGGGGTCGTAGAGCACTCCAGGACGAGTTGGAAGAAATGAGAGGATGAAAATCGGGAAGTGGTCGAGGGCACCCCCGCGGTGAACACGGGCATGTATGGATTTAGCCATAAAAGAACCGTGGGGAAAAACAATTTGAAAGGCTCATCGAAATAAGCAAGTCTAGAATTAAAACAACGAGACCCCCTCCGGGTGGCGGGACCCCCTAGGTGCCCACCCGGGAGGGGAAGGATGCTGGAGACCGACCAGAACGTCCATCCCACCATCCTCATAGCCATGGCTAGCCACGCCGTCCCTGACCCGCCTGCCAATGCTCCCTACATTCCATCCGAGGTCGAGGCAAAGCATTACTTCTATGGCCTTCCCTCCAAGCCCCGCCTTATCGCCCGCTCCAATGCCGACGTCTGGATGAGGCCCACAGGTCCTGAGGCGTACCTCGAACCCAAGGAGTTGACTCCCCTCGGCATCCACCGTCTTAATGGGGTCTGGGAGGACATTGTTGGTCCCGCCATGGACACTTACTTGCTCGAGAAGCAGGTGCAGTGCTCGATCATGAACCCCCTTCGAATCGGCATAGCTGGGAAGCCTTCCCCTCCTGCCTTCATCTTGGTCGGTGTCAATCCTGGCTCTCTCTCTGCCGAACTTGGCATCAAGGTCGCTATTCATTGCCATTCCATCCTTCTCCAGAATGACATTGACGACATTCACATCATCATCTGTGAATCAAAGTTCACCTACCATCAGTGCCAACCCCGCCACCATCGTCCGTGACCCATTCTCCACTACTCTAGGTATCCCTATCTGCAACGCCAAGACCCCCAACTTCGAGGGCACTGGTGGTCTTTTCTTCGTCGATCCTGCCAAACCCGGCATCCTCTACCTCCTCACGGCGAGGCACGTCCTTTTCCACCCCAGCAAGGAAGAGAATATGCTCTACGAGTTCCACGAAGGCAGAGGTCAGGCCAGTAGGAAGGTCTTGTTGATGGGTGAGGCTGCCTTTGAGGCTCGTTGCAAGGCCATCAAGTCTGCAATTGGTACTAAGCAGGTCATCATCGAGCATCTCAACGGGCGTTTGAAGGCTGCTGATGAGATGGAGGATGAGGAGGATGCCAATGCGGAGCGGAAGGCGGCCAAGTACCAGATGGAGGGGGCAGAGAAGGCCATCACAGCCCTCAAGAAGTTGCTCGCAGACGTCGCCAGGGATTGGACGGATGAAGAGAACCGTATTCTTGGCCATGTCACCTTATCTCCCCCCATCGGTCTCGACGACGGCGACGATGGCTTCACTGACGATTGGGCCGTTATCCAGATGCGCCCCTCCATGATCACCAAGCTTAACTTCATTGGAAATGCCATTGACCTTGGCTCCGTTGCTGTCGACAAGCTCACCGTCTGGATGTACGGGCCTCACCCCGCCAATCTGAGTTCATCCAAGTATCCTGGTGACCGTCTTCTTCGATTCAGCGGGACCGCCTCCGACCAGGAGATGTTCAGCCCCGACCAGACGACCAAGGACAACGATAATGACCCTGATATTATGGTCCTCAAGAACGGCAATACCTCTAACCTTACCGTTGGCCGTCTCAACACCATCCGTGCCTTCCTCCGCGAATACTGCGAAGGCAAGCCCGGTAAGATGTCGAAGGAGGTGGGGGTGTTTCCTCGCAACTCGGAATCCGGCCCGTTCTCCGAGCGTGGAGATTCTGGGTCCGTCGTCATCGATGGCACTGGTAGGGTTTGTGGTATAATCACTGGCGGAGACGGAGCTACCGATGCCTCCGACTGCACTTTCGTCACGTCTATCAATTTCCTTGTTAAGCGTTTGGCCGCGTTCGGTATCGACGCTAACATCTTCCCCTTGCCCGCAAACCTTTGAACGCTATCCCCTCTCCAGTTCCCCACTTCCGCTCGTCCCTTTCATTGTCGACACCGGATCACGAATGTTTGCCAAGTGGACTGACCGGTGGTCCTCGCTTATTCACACCAAAATCTTTTCGTAGCCATAAAATAGGCATCTATAAGTCGTGATAAAGTATGTGGAAGCTAGTGATACACGAAGGCCGTTATTCTGTACATGATTTTCGTCGAGGACGTCCACGCAAAAGAGAGATAAGTAGAAAAACGAAAGCAATCAGGAAAACATGTGTCGAAGAGCGAGTGTGGTGATTGGGAGTGCCCAGCTACTCCAAAGTCAGAGCAGAGAGAGAAAAGAGATGAAAACAAAAAGGAATAAAAGAGACGACCGCTCATGTGAGCGTCAGATCAGAATCGTGTTGCGGACCAGACGGCCACAGCGATGATGAGGATGAAAACGATCAGGGACACGAAGGCAATGAGGCAGCGCTTCGCCCACTTCTTTTCGGTTTGGCGCATGTGGGCAATAAGCTCAGCGCGTTCTTCAGCGGTTTTAGTGGGTTCCCAGTCGGCGGGTGCGCGGAGGGGAACGCAGAGGATGATGGATCCAAGGATCCAGAAAATAGGGAATACTGTCGAAGAGCGCATGAGTTACGGTGGCGGAGGTACTGAAACGATTGAGACTTACAAAACCCGTACTTGAACATGTACATGGCGAGGGTAGGCGGCTCCTTTGGTCCGGCTTCCTCGTCCCAAGCCGAGTAAGCGGGGAGGTCTTCGCCGTGGTGGTAGGGAGGAGGGGTGACATCGTGCCTCGACTCGCGAGTACCTCCAACACGGCTGGATTGAGATTGAGGGGAGGAGTGCGAAACTCCGAAAAAGTCACCAAACGGATCGACCTCTCCCTGTTGAAGGGATTGGTGAGGAGCGTGGGTGGAAGCCTGGGGTGGCGGGGTGGGAAGCTCGACGGACACGCGAGTGCCGGAGATGATGGTGGAAGAAGATCCTGCCTCAGGAATGGCGGTGGTAGGGATAAGATCCCAGGAGCCGGTGACGGCGCGGGTGTTGCGGGGGGAAGTCTCAGTGGAGACGGTGGCGGAGACGACTCGGACGGTAGACATTTTGGAGACGTGAAGAGGTAAGCGGAGGAGAGGGCTTGTGCTTGTCTTGAGTGACTCTGAGGCGAGGGGATAAGGGAAAACACTTGGGGGGGGCGGGGGCGGTCTATATACCCATCGGGAGACTTTTGACACTTTCAGCCGATGCTTCCAGGGGTAGGTTGTGCACCCACAATGCGAAAGTGAGCCCACCGACAAACCAACACACCGTCGCACACAACCGGCAGTTGGACCTACAAACGTACTTGACACCGTCGTCAAGCATATATCCATATCCGTCAAACAATAGTCACCTCACCTGATTCCGCCCCCACGCCCGTTGCCATGTTTGCCCGTAGGCGTGGGTGTGTTTAGGAAAACCCACTTGTCATTTTACAGCGCGGTTGGGAGGGTCTGTGACCAATTCTCAAGTTCTGCAGAGTCGACGGTATCCCCGGACTCTAAGGCAGGAACGCAGATATCAAGAGGTCGCGGCGCTGTTTCGAAAGAGGTCTGTCACTCAGCTGTATCTCAGATGGTATTTATACTAACGTTGGTACGTAGGGGGTTCTTGGCTGGAAAAAATCCGTAGGGTAACAGACCGCCGGGGGTTGTGGCCAAGAATTGTTGATCGGTTCATCACCTTCGCATCATATATTACCACAATACTCAACCTTTTTGAAGGCTAATGCAAATGCCCCGCCGCGCAGCCAGCGTTCTATGACTTGTACAATACAGGGGCACAGGTTTCCGCGCAAACTCACCCTGGACTAATCAATACGCAGAAGACACTCCTGCCGCCCTGACACGCGCCCGACCCGAACTCGGAGATTTCCCTTGTTCAGCCAGTCTCTTGCTTTGGCAGGTTGAGGATTCGGGAACCGGGTCCTATTGGTTGGTCTCTCGGAGCGCATATGGACGGAGGGGGCGTCGGGCGCTGGAGGATCCAAATTACAGATCCTGTTATGTCCACGTTTCTGAAGGAGGAGCCAGCTTGGCCCCTACGACGCAACTCCCAGGCTAACTACCAGTCGAGATCTCTATGGTTCACTGGGAGTATTGTAAGATGCTAGGAGCTGATGCGAATACCCCAGGGCACTGTGATCTGATTCACGCAGTCGAGGCAGAGGAGGAACGAAGATCGTTGAGGGACCGATATTG
>Ga0307513_10007275_pt1 | contig 14372 bp, 7 predicted proteins | sample 15_EM_MG_FD_202174 | JGI IMG/M metagenome (GOLD analysis project Ga0307513, IMG submission 202174) | Populus trichocarpa ectomycorrhiza microbial communities from riparian zone in the Pacific Northwest, United States - 15_EM | ecosystem: Host-associated > Plants > Roots > Unclassified | place... | reverse complement strand
AAAATAAAAATAAAAATAAAAATAAAAATAAAAATGGTACTGATGTTGTTATGCTAACTATTTTAAACTCATTTTCAAGAAAGATAGGTCCTTTCCTACTATCTGGAATTGCAGTTTTTTAGGAAGATGTATGAAATCAAATAATCTAAGTCCTAACTGTTGCATTTTTATTTATCACTCTGTTATGGTCTTCTGACTTTTTAGTTTTTTTTCCCCTAACTTCTGGTTCATTTTCCCCACTCAAATGTATTACACTGTTTGGTTTAGTGTTGGTTGTTGCGTTGTCAATTTTCACACTCTTCCTTCCTAGGAATCCTCTTTGTACTGGTTTGACCAATTTGAGCTGGTTCTTGATTCTGGTAGGTTCGTCTTCTTATACTACCAAATCTAGAGCCGTATTTACTCCTCCTTGAACAAGAAATGCTGCTTGAGAAGCAAAAAAATGAGATAAAGAGACATGAAGCTTGGCAGGTTTATGGAGCTTTGACGGTGAGGCTATTTTTCAGTTTGATTTTAACTTCTGTTTATGCGTAACTGAATTTACCATCAATGTAGCTTTGTTATGTACTAACATTGCTATAAACCATTCAGCGTGCAGCTGGTCTCTGTATGTATGATCGGCTCAAAATGTTACCTGGTTTGTTTATTCCACCAAGTCGTGCTATCTGGAAGAGCAATGGAAGAGTTATGACTGCAATGCCAAGTATGACTTGCTTCAACTTGTCTCATTGGGACACTTTTATACATGCATCCATTAATCCTGTGACTGGTTATGTTTACTGTTTGAAAATACCTGTAAATGCTTGTGTGGAAATGGGTCTCTATGTGGGTACCTCTTCTTTTCACGTGTGCGTGTGTTTGCATTCATTATGCAAGTGCTGGATCTGGCAAAAACTAAATGTCTTAAGACCTAGTCTTGGAATTTGTTTGGGAGCAACTCTAAGGCAGAACAAGGATAGCCCTTGAAAAGGTTAATAGCAACTGCTTTCTGATATATTTTGCACATAATGAGCTGCAGATGTTATTATGATGAAGGGGGTGGTAATGAAAAGGTTATTCAAATATTAGGTGGGGATAATTTCTGGTGAGCGAACCGACCCTGCAGATTTATGATGAAAATGTACATTTTTTTCACTACCACATATGATATAATCCTTAAACAACAATTTTTTAGGAGCTTGCATCTCTGGGTGAGTTGTTTTTAGGAGCTTGCGTCTCTGGGCGAGTTGGGATTTGCTTGAACCATGACTATGAGATGATTCAGATGTTTGTCATAGTTTGACATACAACTTATCACAATCCATGTTCAATTGAAACTTTATACGGGTGTGCTCAACCCTTGATTCAGGATGCATGCCAATGTACTTTGAACTTTTATCTTTTTACTTCTCTGTGTTCTTACAATTTACCCAGATTAAAATATTCAGTATGTGCACTTAACCCTCTACCCTGCTTGTATTTCATGTCGGTCATTGCTTGCCAATCAAGATAAACGCAAAGCTAGCACAGATAACTTAATGCAGCAACCACTGCTTAAGAAAATAGCAACAGATAGTGCAATTGGTGCAATGCCAATGAACTCCATGCCAGTTGAGATGCAAGGGGCAGCAAGTGGATTTCCTACAGCTGTTGGAGCTTCCAGTGTGTCAGTATCAGCAATATCTCGGCAGTTATCCAATGAAAACGTGCCACGAAGAGAGATTAGTGGAAGGGGGTTAAAAACGTCAACTGTTCTCACACAGGCTTGGAAGGAGGACATGGATGCAGGCCATTTATTAGCGTCACTATTTGAACTTTTCAGTGAAAGCATGTTCTCCTTTACTCCCAAACCTGAGTTGTCTTTTTTCTTGTGATTAGCAGTAGATCATTAACAATGTCACTCAATATGCGTGTAAATTCTGTCAAATTCCATGCTATTTGTTCTACAACAGGCTAATAGTTATCGATCATTGACGAATGGTGTATTGTCAAGGACACTTCTGCATGTAAAGAGAGTACAATTTTGCCAGAATTCCTCGTAAAGTGGAGGAGCTGACATGTGACTGTGCTTTCAACTACGGTGTTGTCATCCCAACAGTTTTACAAGTTCAATCTTCCATGCCATTTAATGTCTTTAGAGAAGTGGCATTTCATTGCTTTGGCTGACGATCTCGCCAAATTTTAATCGAACTCCACATGGTTTTTCACAACGTTCAAGAGTCGAGAGGAATGCCCAGATAGAAATCGGGCACCTTGGAAATAGGCTGTTAGTTCAACCCTTCTTGTAGGATTGAACTAATCATCTCTGCTGATTGAAAAAGCAAACATCTCACAGGCCAATTGCATTCCGCATCTTTGAGAAAGTCAATCGTCGGCCAGATGATGATAGTTCCAGTCCCGAGAATAACATTTCAGGATTCAGAATGAGACGAAAAATATTCTTCGTGTCCATTTGATTTACAGATATATATATATATATATATATATATATATTTTAATTGGGTATTCATTAAGCAACGGCAGGAAATGGTGACTTGGCGCATCATCCAACATTAAATTCGGCAACGCATGCTAGTTTCAACAAGAATGTGCAGACACTAGTCGGAAATATCATGAAGAAATTGCAAGGTTTCCACTGGCAATATTCCACGAGGACCCCAATATACTCGGAGAAGGCAAACATACTCGGAGATAAATTACTCGATTGAGCTTAGCAATCAATACACAGCTAAATCCGCCCTCTCCCCAAACTAAAAACAAAGAATCAAAAGAAGAGCTTTCTGGGAGATGGTCTGGTTGGAACAGTGGAAGATGAGGTCGAGGACTTGAGAGGAACTGGAATTCCCTTGGCTTCTTGACTCCCTGACATTCTGTCTACCAGTTTTGCAGCCTTCGGGTCTGTTAGAAGTGACTTCTGAAATGACTGTGAGAAGCCAGTAGCAATAATAGTCACATGAATCTCCCCATTATAACGATCATCAACAACAGCCCCAAATATTATGTTTGCAGATGGATCAGCCAAACTGGTCACAACCTGGAAACTCATTGTATATATACAGATATTAATACCAGAATGTAGAAGAAAGAACTCAGTCATAACAAATCCAAGAATTATGAAAATGAAAGAAACTTTATCTTTGCCATCACCATACATGTTAAAGTAAAACAGAATAGCTGGGAGCTTTCATGATTGGTTTCATGAAACCTACCATCTTATTGCCTGTTGATATTTATTATCCTGATCATTGAAACTCAAACATTTGATCCCTGCCCTAAACTGGGTGTCAATATCAACATTGAGGTAAAAAATCATTGGCTATACATCCCATAAATTCATGGTTGACGGTGGCAGTTAAAAAGCTAGTGAGATCCTTTGAAACCCTAATATCTACTACTACTATCCTGTCCTACATCAGGATATGTCAATCATGCTGTGACCAATGACACCACTCTACATCATCTCTTTGCCCGTGTGAGAACTTTCTTCTAAATCAAAAGACATTGGGACGACTTGATGCAGGGGGGTTCCCTTTTCCATCAGAAAATTTAGAAATTGAAAAGGTAATAAAGTACCTGTGACACTCTATTCACTTCCTGTAATGTTATGTCCTTTCCTCCAGTAATATTGTATACCACTCCAGTAGCTGACTGGATTGATGAACCAATCAGGGGCGCCAGAGTTGCTTGTTCAGCTGCTTCTTCAGCACGATTTTTGCTGGAGGAAACTCCAATCCCAAGCATTGCAGTACCTGAATTTTTCATCACTGCCTTTACATCTGCAAAATCCACATTAACTAGTCCAGGTATCTGCAAAACAAGGGGAACAGACTTCACACTTCGCAGGAAAGTACAGAAGTAGAAAATCACTGGTGAAAAAAATTTATGAAAGAGAAAGTGCAGTGTCCAATAATAAACGTAGTCATCATTCAAAAGACCATATAAACAATGTGCAAAATAACCCACAATCTATTTATTTAATTAATTTTATTTGCAAGAAAACAAATTTTATGAATAATACTGCAAGGTGATGCAACCCTCATACACAAAAGAAGCAATTTCTTGGTAAACAGGCTACCCTAAATAGCCCATGAAAGGCTAAGCATCCGAGGGAAATTTAAGTAGAAATTCAACATGGGATTCAAGTCAATACAGTTAAAATAAAGAGTAAAATGTGTCAGACCCCCAAACTATTGGTCAAAGTACAAATACTTCATCTCAAATTTATTCAATGCAGCTCTCCATGAGGAAGACTAAAAGAAAAATTTAGTCCCCCTACTAAGTTTGAAGTGGGTTAGGATTCAGTCCAAATTGGGTTGGTATTTGCCACATGACCAGCACATGCCACTAATTGACCCCAAGCACAAGTGATTCTCTCATGAATTTGTGTGTCAAGTGCTCGTCGCTTGACAAATACTAACCCCAATTTGGATGGAAACCTAACCTAACTTAGTAAAGGGACTAATTTTTAGTCTCAATTATCTTCAGGGATTATCTACGCTGAATAAATAAAAATAGAAACTATATGCGCTTTGACTAATAGTTCAAGGGGCCCTAGCACATTTTACCCAAATATAAATGTACAAGGATGGGAAGAAAGACATGAATGCGGTCATATTCTAAGGAAGATTGGGGGAAAAAAAGAAAAAAGAACATTCTGCTTGTAATGGTAAATTGCCAATCATGTTATGGGGCCATAAATGAATCAAGATACTGTTGCTTCATTGAAACTGTAACAGGCAACTTAAAACTTGTAAATTCAGCTGGTCTAAAGACTAAAACATGGTAATATACTTCAGTGTTTCATAGATCCACTCACAGTAATAATATCTGAAATTCCTTGTACTCCTTGACGTAAAACATCATCAGCCAGGAGGAAAGCATCCTGGAGGGGTGTCTGCTCATCAGCAATATCAAGCAGGCGGTCATTGGGGATCACTATTAGAGTATCCACATTTTTTTGCAAATTTTCAATAGCCTCTAATGCCTGCAAGCATGAAAATTGTCTATACTCTCAATAATTGACCTTTGGAGGAAAGAAAGTTCATTCTATTTTAATAAGCACATCTAAGAAACACCAGTTTCTACAGCAGGCTAAAGGAATGGAAACAGCTATTAGTAACAAAAAAAGGAGCAAACTTTTCTCTAATTATGATTTCTTTTTTTTCCTCCTCGGAACAATACTTCACAAGTAAAAATCTTTCATGCGATGAAACCAACAACACCACCTGCCTGCAAGGATCTTTTTCGCCCCTCGAAGCTGAAAGGATACGTAACCACACCAACAGTCAAATATCCTGCCTCCTTTGATATCTGAGCTACAACTGGGGCAGCACCGGATCCCGTACCTCCACCCATACCAGCTGTTATAAAGACAAGGTCTGATCCCTTTAGCGCATTTGCTATGGCATCTTTTGATTCCTCTGCTGCTTGTTCTCCCAAAAGCGGATTCCCCCCAGTACCTGCATCACTGACAAGTGAAGGAGTCAAAGGGACACACATAAAAACCCCACAACAGATACAAAGAAAACGCAACGAGGCTCCGAAAGCAGTTATAAAAAACTAGGTGGTTAACTGTGTGAGATAACAAAATTGGAAATGTCTTGAGAGGAGCGAGCAAAAAAAAACAAAAAAAAACAAAAAACAAGAAGAAGAGTGGGAGACCTAGTCCGCGGGTCAAAAGCTCTCCAATTTGAAGTGGGTTCTGTGCAGCAGACTGTACAAGTGCTTGAGCATCCGTGTTTATGGCGTAGAAATCGATACCCTGTTTTTTTTTTCCCAAAACCGAATCAATATGTTTTGAGCACATGATTGTTAATGAGTTGTGATTAGACATGAATGAAGAGAAGACGGTTAAAAAATCGCAAAGTAGGCAACTTACACACATGATCAGTTACCAAATTAGAAGAAGAAGTGGGTTTTACTTAGAATGATGAACAAAAAAAAAGGTAGAAGAACCTGCAAATCGCTGCCTATCATGCGATTAACGGCATTGTTGCCACCGCCACCAACACCAACAACCTTTATCTTGGCAGACTCCATGGGGGCAAAGGAACAGCTTACACTGCCATGTTTCGATGATGACAGTCTCCTTCTCTGAGAGAAACGGCATAGTTGTTTCTGAAATGATGTTGAAAATGAAGGAGACGATGTGTTGGGGTTTGCTAGTTGAAGTTGAAGTGTTGCCATTTCTGTCTTTCTAATTGCAAATATTTTTGGTTTATGAGAAAACAAAAAGCGAGTGAGAGACAAGAAGAGGTTTTATCTAGGGTTTTTTAAGTTTTATAAATATTTCACATTTTTTTCTTGTTAGGACGGACAAAAGGCATAGATGCTGAGAGATATTTTGTTTTTCGAGTTGCATAAAAAGATTGGGTGGACCCCTTTTCTGCTTCAACCTTATATGTATACGGTTTTTTTTTTAACGATGTCGTTTTATTGGATAACGTTTTTGTCCTTCTAGCCCCTTTGTTTTTTAGCTGTAAAGTGTTTTTTGCAAAATATTTTTTTTTATTTTTTGATTATTTTGATGTGCTGATGTTATAAATAAATTTTAAAAAATAAAAAAATTATTTCAATGTATTTTTAAGCAAAAAATACTTTGAAAAATTACTGCTATCATAACGCGAAAGTTTTAACCTTTTAGGGGTGAAAATCATTGTCCCCATTTACTTTTAATCTTGTATCATATACCCTCTACATTATTGGTTGTAAATGATTTTGATTTACAACAATCCTTTTATGAGAGAAGTTATTATCTTTTTACTCCCTCCGTCCAATTCTATTATATATATTGTCATATAGTCAATTTCTCGTCGAAATTTTCTAGCCCTATGTCGTAGTCCAACAATGGGATAGACATTGCTTCAGCAACGGAGATAGATATGGTATTCCCAAGGTGTAAGCCTATTAAATCTTCCAAAGATGAGATGGATTACTTTTTCTAGTGTGATAACACAATTACTTTGGAAGTAATGAACGTCTCCTTAACGCTACAACACATTTTACCTTATAAGGGATTTACATATTCTTCCTAGTGCAATCATACTTTTCTCCAAGGATGAGATAAACATTACATCAACAATAAACAAACGTTTGTCAACGATATCCCTTCTTGGTTCCTAGAAGGCAAAACTATCCTAAACTCTCCTAAGGTTATATGATTCATTTCCCAACACTAAAAGTGATCTCTTAAGTATGAACATTGGACCTAGAAATGATCTATTAAGTATAGATATTGGACACAAAAATGATTTTTTAAGTATGGGATCCTCAACTAGATACTTATCCACATTGTTGTTGAGAGTTGAGTTTTTATGGCTGGTTTACTTTGTTTAGTCCGTGGAGCATGCCCTATTTCTAAGTACGATTATATTGCATATACATAACATGTTTCTTATAGGAGACACTTTAGTTGTTTATGCTTAGTAGATTGATCTTTCTAGGAAACCCCTGTTATTTCTAAGTAAGATTATATTGTATATATATAATGTGTTTTTATAGGGATCTAAGCAAGGTTAGATTTTGATTTTGGCGTAAAATTTTTCATCGTCTAGTTTTACATTATTGAGTATAACTTCAAATCAAACCGTTAGATCGAGATGAACTTTACCAAAAGATTTTAGAGGTATTTTTCTATGTTGAGGTAAAATTTCAAGTGAATCAGAGATTGAGAAAGCCTTGTGATAAAGGTCAGAAGATGTTATACGAATTTTATTATTTACTTCCTTTTAACTTGTGAACTTCCTATTTAGCAAGAATCCTTTTTCTAAAAGGATGTGGTGGCTTGTTTTGAGAATTTCATAGTTCTATAAGGATCTTTAATGGGCTGCAGCATAATTTCTAAGTGTGGAAAGGATTCATTAATGTTCCCAATTTTTTTTTTTTTACAAGGATTCCTTATTCATCCTAACTACACAAGGAAAGAAGGGCTAGTGGTATTTAATGATAAATTAGTTTCTAGGATCATTGGGCAGTATTGTAGGCTATAAATAAGCCTTATATCAGATTTGTATTATTTTCTTTTCTTCTTCTCTTCTCACAACATCATAAGAAATTAACTTATGAGTTTTATTTTTATAATTTCAGCTATAGTCTAAGGCTTGTTTGGACTTAATTAATACTTTGTTTTTTAGGCTTAATTAATACTTTGTTTTTTGCTAGGATCCAAGACTTGTTTGAGCTTAATTAATATTTTATTTTTAGATAGGATCCAAGGCTTATTTGACTTCATTCTAATAGTGCTGATACCTTGGAGCAAGTTTCTATTGTGTCACACTCCTATCAAACCTCTTTCAGCTTTTCGAGATCAGATCTCAATCTTGATTATAGGTTGTGTGACCATATGATCACAAAATTTGCATCAAGAAGACCCTTTAGTTGTTTATGCTTGGTAGATTGGTCTTTCTAAGAGACCTATGTTGAAGATCTTATTTGAGACACTAGCTTCGATAATCAAATTGGCTTCCCACCTTGGAAGCCACTCTTATATTGGATGAACTAAATTGTATTTAACAAACTAAAGATTGTGAGTATGATGTTATATACAGGTTGCCCTTAGTTAAGTTTACACACACACACACACACACAAAGGAATTTTTTAGATTACTATCACCTTTATTTATCATAACAAGGTTTATTGAATCCAAAATTGGGTAACAGTATTTGTTGTAGACCTCGATGAGTTGGAAGACTATAATGTAATCCTATTTTTATTAACAAGGATAAGAATTTCCTGGGCTCATAATGAATCATTGAGTAGGGTATCTATGTTAGCAACTCTAACTATAATCATAGTAGATATTTAGTTATATCATATGATAAACCCATATTTAACGGGCCCAAACCCCCCCTCAAAAAAAAAAACCCACCTTCTTTGGGCTTAGTTAAGGGAATGACCCACCTCCTTTGGGCTTAGCCAAGAAAAGGACCAACCTCTATTAAGCTCAGCCAATGGAAGGATCCAATTTTCTTAGTTTCAACCTAGAAGAAGAGCTCAAACCCATGAGCATAACTACATTTTGGATCCTACTCTATCTACACCCTTAGGTGTATAAAAGTCCTCTAAGGGCTCATCATATTTTCATCGATATTAATGTTGTGTAAGAGATAGTGTGCAAAAGAACTCTAAATGACCACCATATTTTCATCAATATTAATACATATGTCAGGGATATTTTCCCTTATTAAAACTATTAGTGTAATATTATGCTTTGGACTTTCATCTCCATAAAGAGACTATCGGTCTATAAATAAACCATGAATTCCTCAACTATAAAAAAGTTTGGAATCTCTATTCTTTACTGCATATTTATTTTCAGAGTACTTCTCTATAATATTATTGTATTTTCTCTTAAAAGGTCACTAACTTAATCATCAAAAAGTCCCTATATTTACCAAAGAGAACCTTTTGCAGGTATCAAGCACCCACCTCTAGCCACCTTGGCGAGGAAGAATTGACAAGATTGCCAAATCCAATAAATTAACTGATTATTCAAGATATAAGCTTTGCCTCCAAGGTACTTGGATTTTTTGGAACATCTTCATTAGCGCTATCTGTGGAAAACTGATAAAAAAAGCCACTAGTTTCTTTTTAATGACATTTCCAAGTCATTTTATAGTATATATTAATCATGACACATCTGAGCTAAAATGCTTGATGGATCTACCTGTTACCACAATCACTTCTGCTTATTCAAACCTTCAAATGTTAATAATAACATCTCTCTGATTTGGTGATTCGTGAAAATTACTATTAGAGGCTGAAAATTACTATTAGAGGTTGAAAATTTAGACGGTTTATGGTTTACGACAATCTAACTTTGAAATATTTATCTAACCCAGGAAAGAAAAAATATTCTCTAAGTAGTCTTTGCACAAACCTTAAACGACTTTAGATTGTCTAACAACCTCAAATTTTTTTTTATTACCGTTTCACCGTGTTTATATGTTTTGAAAAACCCAACAATGATATTAAGTTCCTTTGAGTTTGAGTTAAAGGCCTTGGATTAAGAGATTAATAATTCTCCTTATGGTGAAGAAGCATGATGAAATCTCATGAAATTATTGAAGAGTTAGATCTTGAAGCTAAAAAGACAAGTGGAATAAAATAATTCATTGTAATCCTTTCAACTTTATTATAAAATTAAAGTCAAAAGTAAATATTTGTTTGGATTTTCAAGCATTAATGAATGACAAAACCATGCATGACTTTTTTAGTCATGTAAAGTTGTTGGATGGAAATTTCATGTGATTATATCATTGTTAGGATTTGGTTTAATGTATTGTGAGCAAGCTATTTTTATTATGCTTCTTCTTTAATTGATATTTTTTAAAAAATTAAGTTTTTTTTTATTTGTTAAGTGATCTATTATAAAACTAATAAAAAACTCATCACATTAAATAATCTATTTTTATTAAGGTTAGTTAGAGAGAGAACAATGGATTATATAAGTTAACTGAAGGTATTTGTTGGTTGTTCCTTAATCTTTAATATGTCAAAGAACCAACTAACCCCTAAATATTTCTTTAAGTAAAATCCCTTTGAGCTTAAAATTTGCACAGAGACTCACAATTACCTTATGTGTAATTTTATTATTTTAATTACTTAGAATGAGATAGTGAGATTTGAACTCGTGACAATTAGATTATCAAAATTCTGATACCATGTTAAATAATTATCTCAATCTAAAAACTTAAGTTATTAGGTAAGCCTCAATAATAGTTTTATGTTATTCCAGTACAAGTGTTGTTTTTTAATTAAGACTTATTATTTAAGTGTTGATTGCGATTCAATTTATTGTCACCAAATATATATAATTGAATTGCAATCGATACTTAAAGAATAAGTATATATATATTATTGTTGCACAACTCAAAAGAAATGGTGCTTACAAATTTTAATAGACATGTTAGATTCACTATGCTTATTACAATAATTACTTATGATATTTTAGCTTTTCCCTATATTTCTTTGTTGTTAACCTAAAGTTTGATTACATGTTTTGGTGTTGGTTGTGGCTTTGGTATAAACCATGTTTAGGGTTAATCTCTTTTCTTTTTGTATTTTATATTCATGTCTATTACTTTTAGTTTGTTTGAAAAATAAAACCAAACTAAAATAAGGATACTTTTTTTAATTGTAGATTTTTATTTATTTAAATAGGTCATTATATGCAGGTTTTATGGAATGGTTCTAAAATGGACACGTTTAAGTTTAATGGAGGAATCAAGCAAGGGTTTTTGATCTCTTCCTATATTTTTGTGTTATGTTTAGAGAAATTAGTGCACCTTATTCAGGATTAAGTTAAAAGAGGATTTGCATACCTTTAAGATTGGGAAGATTCAGTCCGCTGGTGTCTTATCTTTACTTCTTGGATGATATGGTATTGTTCTTTGAAGTTTTTGTTGAGTAGGCGATGGTCATGAAATTAGGTATTTTTACTTATTAGAATAATTTGAAAAACAATATTATCCTAATAACACAAGTAAATTTTTTTTTTGATGAAATAACATAATTTGATACTTGTCACGGTTGAGAAACATGATGAGAAAATAATATTTCAAATAAATTGTTAAATAGGTTGTAGAGAGTAAAGAGAAAAAAAAAAAGGGACCCTAAAGACAAATCGAAGCTCTAATTACAATATCACTAATACCATCGAAAAGATCTCGATAAAAAAATTCAAATGACATCAAGAAAAGTCATCAACCATGACTAGAGTTGGCCATGCTCTTTATCCAAAAGCAAATAAATGGTTACAATGAGGAGAAAAGATATATAAAAAGAAAGAAAGAAAGAGACCTTTAAGGTATATCAAAGTTTCGATTATGATACCATCGATATCATTGGAAAGATCTTAACGAGATAGATCCAACAACATCAAGAAAGATCATCAACGATAACTGGAGTGGGACACACTCTTTATCCAAAGACAAGTGAGCAACTATAACGAGGAGAGAGGAAAGAGATAAAAAAAAAGAAAGAGACCTCAAAAGCTCACTGAAACTTCAATTGTAACACTATCGGTTCTATAAGAAAGATCTCAATGATAAAAATTAAATGACACTAATAAAGGTCATCAACGGTGACTAGAGTGAGCCATACACGCCGCTCAAATGCAATTGAGCCACCTGTATGGCCCACTCTAGTCACCATTAGTGACTTTTTTTGTTGTCATTGGATCTTTCTCACCGAGATCTATCCAATAGTACTTGTGGTGTTGTAATCGAAGCTTTAGGATGTTTTTTGGGTCTTATTTTTTCTTTCATTTACTCTTTCCTTATTGTAATTTCTCAGTTGCCTTTGGACGAAGAATGTGACCCACTCTGGTCATCATTGATAACCTTCTTTAGTGTTTTTGGCTTTTTCTTATTGAGATCTATTTGATGGTATTAGTGGTGTCATAATTAAAGTTTCAATGTGCCTTTGTGGTCTCTTTTTTTTTCTCTCTGTCTTTTTTTTCTTTCCTCTCTCTTTAGAGACATTTTATTGGTGTCGTTGGATTTGTTTCGTCAATATCTTTTTTTTATGGTACTGGTGGTGTCATAATTGAAGTTTTAGTATGCCTTTAAGGTCTTTGGTCACCATTGGTAATCTTTCTTGGTGTTGAATTTGTTTCACAAAATCTTTCTGATGATATTGTTTGTGCTGTATCGGAGCTTCGGTGTACCTCTGGGGTATCTTCTTTCCTTCATTTCTTTCTTCTCTCTCCTCTCTTCTCATTGTAATTTTTACCAGTCCATTTAACAATTTTTTTAAAATGTCATGTTTCTCACTACGACATTTTAAGATATCGTATTTTTCAATCGCAACTTGTATCAAACTATGCTATTTCGCTAAGACTTTTTCAATTTGTGTTGTTTCACCAAATATTCTTTTAAACTATGCTAATTTTAAAAAGAAATCTATGAAATCTTGTTTAAATAGATTTTGCTCTGCTTCAAGCCAAAATGTTAAGAGTCTAAAACTCGGATTTATTTCTCTAAGAATGTTCGGATGAGCAATGTTCCAGAGGTGTTCCAGTTACAACGAGGAGCAATGATTCAGTTTTATGAAAGAGTATTGTTGTTGTTTGGGACTAGCTGATGCTAGAAATCTAATGGAGTTTGGGTAATGATGAACAGGTCTCTTTTTGCTCGGATAAATGGGTACCGGGCGAGGGTCCGCTGGCTGCTAAGGCTGTTTCTGATGCAAAGGTTACTAGTTTTGTGATTGAACAAGGGGATTGGGAGTTGGGACTCTGCTCTTTCCGTGCACCTGCTTCCTGATGAGTTAGGTGGAAAGATTTTGGTGGTCTAACAGATAGTGTGAAAAAATCCTGCTTGTATATTTTAAATACTCTATGTAAACCAAGGATCTGATTGTAAATAAAATTTGAAAAATAGGGGTGTAAATTAAATACTTTCAGGAAATGCCATAGCCGGTTTGCGCCATAGCCGGTTTGCCTTGCTTCTTTATAGCCACATGACATACATTTCAACTTGCTTTCAGATAACACAACGAGTGCAGGTTCTACAGTTCACATGCATAAACCATACAGTTAATAGGTGCAGAAATCCTTGTAACCAAAATAAACTTGAAGCTCAGCCAAGTTTCCCAGGCCATTGCCTGCGCATTCAATCTAAACTGACATGAAACCCTCAGGCTGGCGCACAAGCTAGCTGATATCATTTCTCGACAGTACGTATATTCGTTTGCAACAATTATTTCATCCAAATTACATATTTGTACGCTACTGAAGCATTTTAAATTGAATGAGGTAACAAGGCAGCTGAAAGATCTGCAGCAAGTAAAAACCAATCCAAAGCTCACGCTGATAAAATTACAACGACCCAAAACGGGAAGATACAAGAGGATTCACTAGTCATAAAATCAGATATTATCTGGCATCCAATGCTTGTTTACCAATAAGGTACAATGTGCTCATTTGGGAACATCTTCACTCCCCTTCACTTAAAATTGGGACAATGAGAGGTTTCATTTGTGCTAAATACACAATGGCCCACCTGACGCACAACAAGAAAAAAAAAAAGAATAAGTGTAACAGGAAACAACTGCATGCAGTTCTCAATAAGAAAAAAAATAACCTGAAAGACAATTTGACTGAACAGGTTTCCCAACTATGCTCCAGGAAAGAAGATTAAAAAATACAAATAAAAATTTCAGTGCAAGCAGTTGGTGCAAAATCTGAAGAAAATAGCTTATTTATGCTTTCACTACATTGACAAAGTGCAAATATTACTCAAACAACAACGGAAAAAAAAAAAAAAAAAAGGAAAGGGTAAAAAATATAAATGGGTAAACTTAGGTATGCTTTGAAGGTGCAATTCATCTACATGAACCTGTTCCTCGACAATTTCTCTTTCAAAAATCATGTAAATCATAACTCTTGCCA
>Ga0307513_10007274_pt1 | contig 14374 bp, 9 predicted proteins | sample 15_EM_MG_FD_202174 | JGI IMG/M metagenome (GOLD analysis project Ga0307513, IMG submission 202174) | Populus trichocarpa ectomycorrhiza microbial communities from riparian zone in the Pacific Northwest, United States - 15_EM | ecosystem: Host-associated > Plants > Roots > Unclassified | place... | reverse complement strand
CGCATCCGGCGCGAGAACAAGCGCGACGACAAGCAGAAGGAGGCTCAGATGTTGTACGACGACGACCCGCCTGAGCCTCTCGGCGCCATCGAGGACGAGCGGCTCCGGCTGATCTTCACCTGCTGCCACCCGGCGCTCGCGATGGAGACGCGTGTGGCGCTGACGCTGCGCATGGTCGGCGGCCTGACCGTGCCCGAGATCGCCCGCGCCTTCCTGGTGCAGGAGACCTCCATGGGCCAGCGCATCACCCGCGCCAAGGCCAAGATCAAGGCGGCTCGCATCCCCTACCGGGTGCCGTCCGCGGCGGACCTCCCGGCACGCGTCTCCGGCGTACTCGCCGTCCTTTTCCTCGTCTTCAACGAGGGCTACCTGGCGACCGGCCCCGACACCGACCCCGTGCGGCACGACCTGACCGCCGAGGCGATCCGGCTCACCCGCCTGATCCGCGCCCTCCTGCCGCAGGACGGCGAGGTGGCCGGGCTGCTGGCGCTGATGCTCCTCACCGAGGCCCGCCGCACCGCCCGCGTGTCGGCGAGCGGCGAACTGGTCACCCTCGACGAGCAGGACCGTGGTGCCTGGGACGCGGCGCTGGTAGCCGAGGGGCATCGGCTGGTGCGGGAGCGCCTGGCCACCGGGGTGGCTCCGGGCCGGTACCAGATCCTCGCCGCGATCAACGCCGTGCACACCTCCGCCCGCGACATACGCGACACCGACTGGTCGCAGATCGTCGCCCTCTACGACCACCTCGTCCGCCTCGACGCCTCGCCGATCATCGCCCTCAACCGGGCCATCGCGGTCGCCGAGATGGACGGGCCGGACGTGGCGCTGGCGATCATCGAGCGCCTGGAGGACAGGCTGGCCGGCTACCACGCCTACCACGCGACCCGCGCCGACCTGCTGCGGCGGCTGGGCCGCAGTCAGGACTCGCGCGCGGCCTACGACAAGGCCATCGAGCTGGCGGGCAACACCGCCGAGACCGCCCACCTGAGCCGCCGCCGCGACCAACTTGGGAGGGCGGCCGGCGCTCGCGGCGGCCCAGTGATCAAAGGGCCGTTCAAGTCGTTCTAGCTACTTGAGCGGAGCTTTGATCACCGGGACCAGACGCGCAGGGTGAGGCCGCGGGAGCAGCGGTCTGGACCACAGCGAACGTCGCGGTAGCCCAAAATCTCGAAACCAGCCCCACCCCGCCATGATTTGGTCGCCGTCGCCACCGGCTCTCGCTGGCTGGGTGTAGAGATCCAGCCGTAGCCGTAGGTGCCGCAGCCCAGCGGCTGAACCTCACAGACGCCGGGCCGGCACAGGGTGCCCTCGCTGTCGCACCAGGAGACCTGGCCATCGAGCATGGCATCCACAGACGTTCTTGAGGCGAAACGGCGGTGCATCACCGCGTGTGTCTACCAGGCCAGATCGTCGACAGTGGAGTACATGGCGCCGGCGGCGAACGCCACGCTGGCGTCGTCGACGTCGGCCGGTGATCCGGTAGCCGGTGGCGTGGGCGGGCGCCCCACCAGGCGGGGGCCGTCCGAATGGTTGCCGTCGGCGGCGCCGAGCCGGCTACCAGGGCCGCTGCCATGGTCACCGCTAAGAGGGCGGCGGCTCGTCTCTTCGCGATCGACATCGAGAATCCTCAGCAGCCATCGTGTCAGTTGCCGCCGCCGCCGTCGCCTCCACCGCCGTCGCCTCCACCGGAGGACTCGATGACGCCGCCCCCGGTCGCGAAGGCGCCGCCGCCGTAGCCGTGGCGGCCGTCGTAGAAGGGGAGGTCACCGCGGATGCCGCCGGCTCTGAGTCGCTTGCCCGGTCCGCGGACGTGTTGCAGGCAGATCATGCCGGGGGCCTGGAAGCACTCGCCGCGCCCGCCGCAGTCGGCCAGGTAGCGGTTGCCGTCTGGGATGCGCAGGTCCTCGTCGACCCGGAACAGCAACGGTAGGGCCGCCGGGCCGCCGCCCTCGTCCCGGCGGGCGTGGCCGAGCGTCGCCAGCAGCGGAGCGGTGCGATCACGGCTGGCCGTAGCAGCCGCCGTCGTGTATCTCGGCGTGTGGCTCAACAGACGCCCGAACGCGGCGTCACAGAAAGCGGCGTAGTCGCGTGGCCGCAGGACCAGCGCCTGCCATAGATCGTCGACGACCAACGATGGCATGAGCAGCCTCGCTCGAGGATTGCGGGCCACGAGACGGAACCATTGCCGGGTGGCCTTTTCGACCACCTGAATATCGTCGCCGCTGAGGTGGTGGTGCCTATTCGTCAGATGCTGACGCCCGCTTGCCGGGAACTGCAGATCGTCGACAACAGCGACTCGGTGAGCGGAGCGGCGTTCTTTGAACATCGTCCAGATCATGTGGCTGCGTCCATCCGCCCGAAAATGCGAGCGCTCGAGGCCTCGACTCGCCGAAGGTGGCGTCGCGACCCCCTCACCGTACGACCAGGAGGCAAACAGCGAAATCGAGCACACAGACAAAATCTTCGGAACGGACCGGACGTGGCGTCGGGCGATCACGACGGGGCCGTTTCTCGAGCCATCGGTATGTGACGAGCAGCCGACCGAATTCACCGATGACCTTTACGCCGGCGTAGGGTCTGGCGTATCGCCCGGGACCCTGGCGCATTGAAGTCCGAGTCTTGCGGACGCTTCCATTGGAAGGGCGCCGCGCGGGGCTGCGGATAACGCCTTAATTGTCCACTGGTGATTTCGTGCGCGACCTGACACGCCCGAAACCGGAGGGAGAAAGGCATGTCCAAGAACGGGTTCCATCGGGTTTCGAGATCCCGTGTGCTGCGGGTGGCGAGCGGCTCTTGTGTCGTTGTTGTGGTGGGGAGGACGGCTGGTTGATTTCCGGACGCCGTATCCGGAGCCGGTCCTGGTCGACGTCAACCCGGCTGGGACGGTCGTGCGTAACGGTTTCACCGATTCCCGTTCGACCGGTCCACGCGGTCACCTGGCGCGGCTGCTGACCCCTTCTGGATGTTGCGGAGCACCTTCAGGGAAGCCAGCCGTAGTCCGGTCAGCCGTCGCACCGAGCGCGGTGAGCTGCACCAGCCCATAGCCAAACGCCGCGTCATCGGCCCCGGACGGCCTCGACGATGGTGCGCGCGTCGGTGCGGCGCGCCCAGTCCGCTTGCACGTCCGCGAGCCGGACCACGCCGGACCGGTCGGCGACCACGACCGCCGGGAACGGTAGGACCGGGTCGCGGACGCCGAGCACGCGCTGCGTGCCGGGGCTGGTGAAGCCGATGTTGAACGCGTCGATCAGCCGGTGCCGCACGTCCGTCGCGACGAAGAAGTCGAGGTCGTGGCGGCGCTTCAGCGGCTCCAGCAGCTCGGGGGACTGCGGGCTGACGGCGACGAGGTGCGCGCTCAGGTCGGTGAGCGCCGGCGCGAGCGTCTCCTGATAGGTCCGCAGCGTCGCGTTGCACTCGACGGAGTCCGCGTGCCGGAAGAAGACCAGGACGACGGGGCCGGTGAGGCGCAACCGGTCGAGGTAGATCGGCCCGAGGTCCGCCTCGAGCAGGTGCAGCGAGGGCAGCCGGTCGCCCGGCGAGACAATGCGGTGCCAGATCGCGTCACGCGCCAGCTGCCGGCGAAACGCGGCATCGGTCTCCGGGTCCGGGGGCGCGTAGCCGATCCGCCGGTCGTGCGGCACGAGAGTCGACATGCGAGCACTATACCCTATCTACCCGCTAGGAATTGCAGGAAAATGATGGCACCTGCTTGTTAGCTGGTGCCGGCCCGTGGCATCGCGTACGGCGGGGCGTTGGCGTAGATCGCGATGATGAGCGCCGCCACGCGGCGCCGAATCAGCGCGGCGGCGACCGTTTCGCTGGGGCGGCTCAGGCCGAGGTAGACGCATGCCCGGCGCAGAGGGTGACCCAGGCCGTCGTCGCTGTCCATGCGGTGACCCGCCACGGCCGCGGCAGCCGGCCGGCGAGCAGCCACACCAGCAGGCCGGCGGGCCAGGCGGGCGAACCAGCGCCCGGTCAGGATCAGCGCCGCGATGAGTGCGACGAGTGCGACGACTGCCGCACCGGCGCGTCCGGCGTGGCTCGCCAGCCTGTCGTACGACGCGCCTGCCAGGTAGCTGGCGCCGACCAGCCACGTCGACCACAAGACGGCGGCGGGGATGTGCCATCGGGCGAAACGGCGGTACGGCATGCCGTTCGCACCGGCGAGGCGGGGGACGAGAGTACGCGCGCCGTGCCGCCGAGGCAGGCCGCGACGGCGGCGACGCCGAGCGCCACCGCGGGATGCACCGCACCGGCGTTGGCCAGCAGGCCGAGCGCGACAAGGAGCATGGAGGATCCCGGTTCGGTGAGGTGGCGGATCTCTCGGGCCGCCGACCTGGCGAGTCTAGGAGGATGCCACTCGAGACGATGGACCACAACGGACCCACCTACGTGTTCGACAACTCGTCCGCCGAGGGCGGCAACCAGGTCCAGCACCTGGCGCGGATCCTTGACCCGCACACCTTCCGCGTCCTGACCGACGTCGGCGCCCGCGGGCACTGGCTGGACATCGGCGCGGGATTCGGCACGGTGTCAGAGTTCCTGCTGGAGCGGGGCGCCCGGGTCACCGCGGTCGACATCGATCCGTCCCCGCTGCGCCGGCTCGAGCAGCACGAGCGGTTCGACGTCGTGCACGGCGACATCCGCCAGGTGCCGCTGGAGGCCCGCTGCTTCGCCGGTATCCATGCCCGGCTGGTCTTCCAGCACATCGCCGAGGCCGAACGGCGCGAGCTGCTCGCCGCGTTGCAGCGGGCCCTGGTACCGGGTGGTGTGCTCGTGCTCTCCGACTGGGCCGGCACCGGCCAGGATCTCGTCCGGCGCAGCCCGTCGGCGGCCGCGACCGCGCTGCTCGACAGGTTCCAGAGCGTTCTCCTGGGCGTCATCGGCGCCGCGGGCACCGACATGGCCTGGGGTCAGCGGACGCTCGCGGCCATGGTGGACACGGGTTTTCGTGACGTCGCCACCCACTACGACAGCCGTACCTATCGGGGTGGGACCGGGATCTGCCTGCTCCACGCGAGCAACAGCCGCCAGTTGGAGGACCAGTTCCTGGCGGCCGGCATGACCATCGGCGAGCTGAAGGAGCTGCGCCGGCTGCTCGCCGACCCCGGTGTCACGCTCTCCAGCTACCTGATGTGCACCACCGTCGGGTACCGCGCGTGCCTGGTCGCCGTATAGGACGGTCAGCTGACCCGGGCGATCACGTCCGGTGGGGGCGCGGGCACGGCGCCGGGGTGCAGGATCGCGGCGATGGCCTCGACGCCGTCGACCAGGCGCGGGCCGGGGCGGACGACAAGGCCGTCGGCGTCGATCGCCCAGGCCTCCGCGCTCGGGAAGCGGTCGGAGATGGTACGGGCCTGCGCGGCGGCGCCGTCGAGGTGGAAGCCGCACGGCGTGACGAGCACGACGTCCGGTGCGGCGGCGGTCAGCTCGTCCCAGGTGGCCTGGGCCGAGCGGGCGCCGGGCCGGGCCGCGACCGCGGTGCCACCGGCCGCCTCGACCAGGTCGGGCACCCAGTGCCCCGCGGTGAACGGCGGGTCCACCCACTCCACGATCAGCACCCGGGGGCGGGGCCGGCCGGCGACCGCGGCGGCGACCTTCGCGAGCCGCTCGCGCAGGTGGGCGACAAGGGCATCGGCCCGATCGGGTACGCCGGCGCGGTCGGCGACCGTGTGGATGGTGTCCAGCACCTGGTCCAGCGTGTACGGGTCGAGGGAGAGCACGTCGGCGCGGCAGCCCAGGTAGTCGAGTGCCTCGTCGACGTGGCCGGAGGGCAGTGCGCAGACCCGGCACAGGTCCTGGGTGATGATCAGCTCGGGCTCCAGCCCGGCGAGCGCGTCGGCGTGCAGGGTGTAGAGGTCGGCGCCGGCGGCCAGCTGTGTCTTGACGTAGGTGTCGATCTGGCCGGGCGTCATCTCCCGGGTGTCCCGCCCACCGACCACGACCGCCTTCTCGAGGCGGGCCGCCGGCGGCTGGTCGCACTCGAAGGTGACGCCGACCAGGTCATCGCCGAGGCCTAGCGCGTACACGATCTCGGTCGCGGAGGGGAGCAGGGAAACCAGGCGCACTGTTCCATCCTGGGGCGGATACCCCGCGGCGTCCACCCCAGGGGTTGCGGTGTCAGCCCGCGCGGACCCGCGCGGCGGCGGCGAGGCGGGTGAGGGATGCTTCGACCTCGGGGTAGTCGCGGGTCTTCAGGCCGCAGTCGGGGTTGACCCACAGCCGGTCGGCCGGCACGACCGCGACCGCCCGGCGCAGCGCGTCGACCACCTCGTCCTCCCCGGGCACCCGGGGAGAGTGGATGTCCCACACACCGGGGCCGATACCCCGGGCGTAGCCGGCGGCGCGCAGGTCATCCAGGATCTCCATTTTGGACCGGGGATCGGGCCGACCGAGGCCAGCCGCGCGAGGTTGCCCCGCCCGGCCACCAGGTCCAGGCCGAGCGCCTCCACGGGCGCGCCGAGCAGGGCCGGCATCGCGTCCCCGAGCTCGCCGAAGTACGTCGCCACGAACAGCCGGGGCCGCCTCGAGCGCCGGTTCGGCGTCGACGCCGCGGGCCATCGCGAAGTAAGTGTCCAGATCGGACAGATCGAGGCGACGGAACCGCTCCGGCACGGCACCGACCGCGACGGCGGTGTCGAGCATGTGGTCGTAGTAGGAGAACGTGTTGGACGGGATCGCGTCCAGCCGGGCGTCCCGCAGCGTGCGCCATACCTCCGCGCGCAGCCCGGCGGCGAAGCCTTCCAGCGCCTTCTCGTCGATCTTGCCGGCCCAGTAGGCCTCCACCGCGCGCTTGCGCTCACGGTTCGGGCCGATCCGAGATAGCCCAGCACGGTGCTCTGGACGAATGCAGTGCTCATGGTGTCCTTCCCTCGAGGTACCCGGCAACCACGCGGGGAGGGGAAAGACCGGACGGCCCGGCTCTCGCCCTGGCCGTCCCGAGCAGCCGCTGGCGGCGCACGCGGTCGCGTACGCGATGCGGGCAGGTCTTCGGACTCGCGGGCGCGACCGGTCACCCGGTCACCTACTGGCCGTCGCTTCCCAGACCCGGGCGGGCCCAGTGCTCATGACGGCGGTCGTTCCCACACACCGCTGCGGGGCAGTCCCGGCTTTTCACCGGATTCCCTCTTACGACGCTCCATCACGGGGATGGGGCGAACCAGCACTGCCCGCCATCGTACGACCGATACCGGTGGTAGTGGTCCCACTACCCGCGATGCGGGAGCTGGCGGATCGTTAGCTTGGCTACGGATATAGTCGGGTGGTCATGTCGGTCGCGTCGGTCGTGCGGTGGCTTGCCGTCGTCGCGGCGAGTGTGGCCCTGTCATACCTTCTGGCGCTTCTCGGACTCCCCGGCCCCACGTTGTTCGCCGGCCTGCTGGCCGGGCTGCTCGCCGCGCTCTCCGGCCGGTTCCGGCTGGACATCCCGCCGTGGCTCGGGCAGTCGTCGTTCGCGGTGATCGGGGTGGTGATCGGTCAGACCGTCACGCTGCAGGTGATCCAGGCGGTCGCGGCGGACGGCCTCGCCGTCGCCCTGGCCCTCGTCACGACGCTGGTGCTCAGCGTCGGCGTCGGTTTCGTCCTGTCGAAGACGACCGGGATCGATCGCCCTACCGGCGCGTTCGGCATGATCGCCGGCGGCGCGTCGGGAGTCGTCGTGGTCAGCGAGGAGGCGGGCGCAGACGCCTCGCTGGTCGCCGTCATGCAGTACCTGCGCGTGCTCCTGGTCGTCTTCTCGATCCCGCTCGTCACCGCCCTCGCCGGGCGCGGTGCGGGCAGCGGCGGCGGACCGGGCGGGCCGCCGGCCGCCGCCGGGTTCAGCATCGAGGGCCTGCTCTTCTGCGCGGTCGTCGCCACCGTCGGAGCCGGCGTGGCCACGCTGGTCAGGCTCCAGTCGGCCGCCCTGCTCGGCCCGATGCTGCTGGCCGCGGCGGTCGCGGTCGGGTGGCCCGGCCTGGTACGGCCCACGCCGCACCTCCTCCAGGACGTGGCGTTCCTGGTCGTCGGGCTTCAGATCGGACTGCGCTTCTCGGTGGCACGGCTGCGGTTGGCCGCGCGCAGCGTGCCGGCCATCCTCGCCGCGATCTTCGTCGTCATGGCCGGCTGCGCGGCCATCGGGCTCGGTATGGCGTGGTGGACCGGCCGGCCGTTCTTCGAGTGCTACCTCGCGACCACTCCGGGCGGGCTCAACGCTGTGCTGGCGGCCGCCATCCAGGGCGACGCTGACGTAGCGTATGTCACGTCCGTCCAGGTACTGCGACTGTTCGTGATGCTGCTCGCGGCGCCTGTGCTCGGCTGGTGGCTCAAGCGGCGGTCGTAGGGCCCACGCATCCGCGGAAGGTAACGGTGCACCGAGTGAGCCGGGCTCGTCTGGGTTTGGGGTTGTTGGTCCTGGCCGGGTTGGGCGCCGTACCCGGGGCGGTCGGTCTCGCCGGTGTTCGTAGCCCGTGGCTGGTCGGTGGTGCGGCGGTGGCCGGGGCCGGGCTGGCCGCATTGAGCGGGGCTTGGCGCGAGCGCTACGCGAGGGTGGCGCAGCGGGCCGAGGATCAGGCGTACGGCGTCATCGAAGGCTCACTCGTCCTTCGCGGGCGGCTGCCGAAGGTGGGCGAGGTACGCAATCCGCAGTGGCTGGGGGTGCACGCGGCGGCGCGCCGGGCCGGGGTGCACGCCGCCGGGGATGACGCGCCCCCCTACATCCCGCGGGATCTGGACGACGAGCTGCGCCACCGGCTGGCACGCGCCGGCTTCGTGTTGTTGGTCGGTGACTCCTTGGCCGGCAAGTCTCGGGCCGCTTTCGAGGCGATGTCGGCGGTCCTGCCCGGACACACGCTGATCGTCCCGAACAACCGGGAGGCCCTGGCGTACGCGGTGCGCCAGGCGATCTCGTCGCGGCGCTGCGTGCTGTGGCTCAACGACCTGGAACGGTTTCTCGGGCCCGGCGGGCTCACCACCTCCATGGTCGCGGGGATCGTCGGTGCGAGCCGGGAGCATCGCGTGATCCTGGCGACGCTACGTGCGATCCAGGCCGATCACTTCTCCGACCACGACCCGGCCGCGGACCCGGGACTGCAGCAGGCGCGCCGGGAGTCCAGGCTGGCGCTGGAGCAGGCGACACAGATACGCGTGTCCCGCGTCTTCACGGCGGCGGAGCGGCAACGGGCCGCACTGTCCGCCGACGACGTGCGGATCCGCGAGGCCCTGGCACACGCCGATCAGTACGGCATCGCGGAGTACCTGGGCGCCGGCCCGGACCTGCTGGCCGACTGGGAGAACGCCTGGAGCGCGAACACCGAGCCCGGCGCGCCGAGCCATCCACGGGCGGCGGCTCTCATCGCCGCCGCGGTCGACGTCCGCCGCGCCGGCTTCGCGGCCGCCGCACCGCGCGGGCTGCTCGAGGCGGTCCACCAGGGCTACCTCGACCAGCGGGGTGGGGCGCGGCTGCGCGCCGAGCCGCTGGACGCCGCGTGGGAGTGGGCGACCCAGCCCCGGCGGGCGACCACCGCCCTGCTTCAGATCGAGGACGAGCAGCGGGTGCGGGTGTTCGACTACCTGGTCGACGCGGTCGAGCGGGAGGTCCCCCGCACGGCGGTGCCGGACGCGGTGATCGAGGCGGCTCTGGCGGCGGGAACGGCTGCCGACGCCGAGGGGATCGCGATAGCCGCACAGCGCCAGCGCCGGCTCACCCTGGCGGAGCGGGCCTGGCGGACGGCGTACCAGCGGCGAACCCGACAACTCGGAGACGACCACCCGGACGCGGTCGCGGCCGGCGTTTCTCTGGCCTCGGTCGTGCGGGAGCAGGGCCGGCGGGAGGAAGCGGAAGCCGAGCTCCGCCGCATCGTGCGGGAGAGCGCGCACGCTCTGGGCCCGCAGCACCCGTCCGGGCTGCTGGCCCGCTACCAGCTCGCGCTCGTTCTCGTCGACGAGCGACGTCTGGAAGAGGCGGAGGCCGCGCTCACGGGCATTCTGGCCGACGCCGTGCCGGTACTCGGTCCGGACCATGCGCAGACGGCCGCCGTCCGCTACCAGCTCGCCAGGCTGCTGACCCGGGCGGGCCGGTTCGAGGAGGCGGAGGCCGAGCTGCGCGCGCTGCTGGCGGCGGGTCCCGCGATCGATCCCGCCGAGCGCCTGTCGGCCCAGCAGCAGCTGGCTGACGTGCTGCGGTTCACCGGCCGGCTGGCGGAGGCGGAGGCGGCCTACCGCGACATACTCGGCGAACGGCTGCCGCTGCTGGGGTCGGATCACCCGGAGACGCGGGCCACCCGCTCGGCCCTGGGCCTTCTACTACTGGCCAAGAGGCAGGGGCTGGTGCCAGGCGTCAAGGTCATGATGCTCGGCACCCGTGGATCCGGCAAGACGACGCTGCTCGCCAGCATGTTCCACCACCTGCAGTACGGCGGCGGACCGTACGGCTACCGGCTACGGGCTCGGCTGCAGGAGAGCGCCCGCCTGAGCGCCTGGTTCAACCAGATCCTCGATCCTTCGTCGGATTGGCCCGCCGGCACCGCGACGGCCGATCTGGCCAACTTCGAGTTCGAGCTCGTCGGTGCCGCCGACGGGAGCGAGCACCCCGTCTTCCGGATCGACTACGCGGACTACGCCGGTGGACTGCTCACCGAGCCGCAAATGCCTGGATCGACCCTTCAGAACGAGCTCGTGGCACAGATTTCCACGGCGGACGCACTCTTCGGCCTGGTGGACGGCCAACGAATCCACCAGTTCTTCAACGGAGAGCCGGCCGGCGGCGTGTACCTGAGTGGGACACTCGCGCCACTGATCGGCGTGCTGCGAAACGCCGACTGTCCCGTGCATCTCGTCCTGACCAAGTGGGACCTGCTTCGCGACCTGGCCGGTACCGACAACGACCGCCTCTCGCTGGTCGGCCGCCTGCTGATGGCGCAGCCCTCCTTCCGGAGCCTGGTGCGGTGGCGCGCGGACAAGGGCCAGGAGACGCGGCTGATACCGGTCAGCGCGCTCGGGCCGGCGTTCGCCGTGCGGGACGAGGACGGCTTCATGGTCAAGCTGGAGGACGGGCTCATCGAGCCGATCAACCTCAACGTCCTGTTCGCCGTACTGCTCGCCGACTTCACCCGGCACGTCGGCACCCGGCTCGACCAGCTCACCGCCGACGATGAGGCGGCCGGACCTCGCGGCCTCGCGACCCGCGTGTCGGCCCTGCTGGTGCGCCAGAGAAAGCCCACCGCCACCAGCCCGTCGCGAGACCGGCCGAGCGACCAGGCGCGACGCGACGACCGGGGACGCGGCCGCGCCCTGCAGGTCGTGAGCGCGGGAGCCGAAGACACGGTCGCGGTATTCGACACCACGTTTCCCGCGGCGACCCTCACCCCCGGCAAATGACACGGCAACGAGCTTCGCGGTCAGGGCCTTCTTGTCTGAGCCACCGCGAGGGTGATCGAGGACATGGCCCCATGTTTCGTGGCCGCTATGGTTTTCGCTGTTGAATTGTTGTCTTCGCGGAACAGGTGGCGTTGAATGTCGCCGGTTGTCGCGCGGGGGTTGAATTTGTTTCTTGGCCGCTGGTCGGGGCGCGGTCGGCGCGGCGGCGACGGGCGGGGCGTTGACGCGTGGGCGGGCGGGCCGCGATGCTGGCGCTGGCGGATCTGGGCTGACCGGCGGCGGCGTGGACGCTGCGGCGGCGGCCGGAGTCGCTGGTGGCGGGGGTGGCTGGTCGTCGTTGGCGGAGGGTGTCGCGGGCGGTGTTGGGTCGCCGTGGATCTGGCGGAGTTTTTCGGCGTGGCGGCGTTTTAGTCCCCAGTAGCGGCGGCGCTCATGGTCGCGCCGGAACTCGTCACGTTCGGCGGAGTAGTTACGCGACCTGGTCCGGTCACGCATCGCAGTGGTAGTGGCTCTGTCGAATAGCGACAACTGCCTCACCCACCAATTATCCCGCACCCACCTATTCACTGAAAGCATTCGATCATCCGTAATCATTTCGCCATCCGCGAAAGCCGTGGACGGCTATCCGATGACAGCAAGCCGAAGCTCTATGCCAGACCCGCCGCCATACCAGGAGGACTTCCGGAAACCATTCCTTGACTTGATAGCACAAGTATCGATGTGACGATTTGTGATGCCGGCCTGCTGGTGATCACTATCGCGTGTGTCGTTCACGGGTGCGACGGCCGGCATCGTATAGATCGTTCGGGTTGTGTGGACTCAAACAACCGACGGCCGGCCGCCGCGGTCCGAGCGTATGACCGGCCTCGACCGGGAGCAAGTTGACTGGCTGCATGAGCAGTTGGGGTCAATGGTCGAGTGGGATGCGCCGACGGGTCGGCCGCGAGCGCTGTCGTTGTACGCGGCGGTGGTGATGGTTTTGTTCGCTTTGCGCCATAATTTGCCGTCGGATGTGCTCGGGGAGTTGTTCGGGTGCGGGTCGACGACGGTGGAGGGCTACCAGGATCAGTTGGAGGCACTGATCGATGTGGTGCTTTCGCCTCTTTATGAGGAGGTGCGGGAGCAAGCGCGGCAGGGGGCGGTGCTGGTCGATGGTTTGGTGGCTCCGGTGGGTGAGCGGGATGGTGTCGAGGGCCTGTTCTCTGACAAGAAGGGGCATTCCGGGCAGAATGTTCAGGTGGTGGCCACCCTGTCGGGTCGGGTGGCGGACGTGGGCGACCCGTGTCCCGGTTCGATACATGACAGTCGGGCGTTCCACCAGTCCGGGATCGCCGAGCGGTGGGCCGGGCACTACGAACAGGGTGGTATGGGGATAGCTGGTGACAAAGGCTATCAGGGGACGGGTATCGCCACGCCGTACAAGAAGCCGCCAGGCCGGGAGCTGACAGACGTGCGTCGGGCCTGCAATAGGGCGCACAGCCGGCTACGCGCTGCCGTTGAGCGAGCCATCGCGCATTTGAAGTGCTGGAAAGTTCTCAAAACGGGCTTCCGGCGGTCGCTGGAAGAGTTCCCTGCGGTGTTACGCATTGTAACCAAACTGGAGGTCTTCCGCGTGTATGGATTGCATTGAATGCGTACGCAAATAGTTTCCGGAAGTCCTCCTGGTGTGGCGGCAGGTGTGGCATGGAGTTTCGGTTTGCTGTCTTTGGGTGGCCGTCCCCGGCTTTCGCGGATAGCGAAATGGTTACGGATGATCGAATGCTTTCGGTGAATGGGTGGGTGCGGGATAATTGGTGGGTGAGGCAGTTGTCGCTATTCGACAGGGCCACTACCACTGCGATGCGTGACCGGACCAAGTCGCGTAACTATTCCCCCGAGCGTGATGAATTCCGACGCGACCATGAGCGGCGCCGCTACTGGGGACTAAAACGCCGCCACGCCGAGAAACTCCGTCAACTCCACGGCGACCCGGCGCCACCCATCACACCCCCGGCCAACGACGACCAGCAGCGACCCGCGCCACCAGCGGTTCCGGCTGAAGCCGCAGTGCCCACGCCGCCGCCGGTCAGCCCCGATCCGGCAGCGGGCACACCCCAGCCCGCCCACGCGTCAACGCCCGGGCCCGCCGCCGCACCGACCGCGCCCAGATCGGCGGCCAAGAGCCGAATTCAACCGCCGCGCAATAACAGGCGGCATTCAACGCCACCTGTCCCCGCGAGGACAACAATTCAACGACGAAACCATAGCGGCCACGAAACATGTGTCGATGTCCTCAATCACACGCAATTCACTCACCCGCAAAAGGCTCGGGCACCGCCGACTAGCGCTTTCTTTCCGACGCGCGGCGGCTTGGAGCCCACGCCACCATCCTGGGCCTCCCCTGGCGAGCAGCGGAATCTCCGCGCGCCCGGGAGACCTGTCCGCTCGTCACCCCACGGCGCCTCGGAGAGCGAACGGGTCACAGCCTTGATCAAAATAGGCTGAGCGACGTTGGGGCCGGACCGCTGCTCCCGCGGCCTCACCCGTCGCCTGCTGGTCGCGCGCCTTTGAGCGCTACAGAGGTTGAATGGTCAGGGTTACGGCGGTTCGGGGTCGAGGGTCAGGCCGGTGTGGGTAAGGAAGCTGGTCAGCAGGTCGGGGCGGTACTGGATGCGTTTGAGCCGGTTGCGTACGACAGCGGCGAGGCGGTCCACGCTGGTCGTGGCGAGGTTGCCCAGGCTGCGTTTGACGTGTGACCAGACACCCTCGGTCGGGTTGAGGTCCGGCGCGTAGGCGGGCAGCTGGATCACGTGTAGCCAGTCCCGGCTGTCGGCCAGTTCGCGCATCGCGGCGCTGACGTGGGTGTTGAGGTTGTCCCAGATGACCACGATCGGCGCCTTGAGGTACTGGTGCGCGGCATCGAGCAGGGCGGCGTAGTCGGTCTCGGCGAAGCTGCGTCGTTCGCCCTTGCGGCGACGATGGACCTTGATCCGGTAGAGCAGGCGTGTGCGTTCTCCGGGCTTGACGCAGACCAGACCAG
>Ga0307513_10007273_pt1 | contig 14376 bp, 7 predicted proteins | sample 15_EM_MG_FD_202174 | JGI IMG/M metagenome (GOLD analysis project Ga0307513, IMG submission 202174) | Populus trichocarpa ectomycorrhiza microbial communities from riparian zone in the Pacific Northwest, United States - 15_EM | ecosystem: Host-associated > Plants > Roots > Unclassified | place... | reverse complement strand
CATTCTTGAATCCGGTCCGCCACGTGCTTGAGGAGCAGGTCCCCGGCGTGGTGCCCGAGCGTGTCGTTGACCTGTTTGAACCCGTTGAGGTCGAGTCCGACCAATCCGACCTGCTCGTGGGTGCGCGTGGCGATGCGCAGCGCCTGCTCGGCCCGGTCCCGGAACAGCATGCGGTTGGCCAGACCGGTCAGCGAGTCGTGCATGGCCTTGTGATGGCTGGTGGCGGCCTGGCGTTCGACCCGCCGCTGGTAGCCGACGAGGATCGCGATGCACAGCGAGAACATGGCCAGATCGGCGACGAACACCCCGATGGCCAGCGACAGCAGCGCCCGGTTGCGGCGGTCCACCCCGGCCAGGTACGTGTTCAGCTCACGCTGCTGGCGCTCGATGTTCGCGACCGACTGCCGCCGCAGCGTGCCGAAGCCGTTCGCGGCCGACTGCAGGTTCGCGTCGATCTCGGTCTGGTCGTGGCGACCGCCGGCCTCGTAGATCATGCGCAAAGTGAACTGAAACCGGGCATAGTCGTGCCGCAGCATCGTGACCTGGAACGCCTCGGCGCCGCCGCCGTGCGCCGCCAGCCAGACCAGATCCGGCTCGGCCGACCCGATCGCCGTCTTGAGCCCGGTCCGGTCCAGCTCCGTTCCGGTGGCCAGGAACTGGTGCAGCGCCTGATCCTCGTTGCTGATCTGAACGAACACCTGCCCCCAGGCCAGGCTGATCTGGTTGGAATCACGGACCTGCGCGGTCGCCTTCCGGGTGGACATCGTGCCGCCCAGGGTGAGCGCGGCGAGCGCGGCCAGACCGATCGCCAGACCGAACACGGCAGCCCGCCGCACGCCGCGCCGCGGCAACCAGCTGTCGGACATGATCACCCTGTCTTCGCATCGGACGCGCCCGGCCCGTGTGGTGTCACATCGGCCCGGGCCAAGGGCTTATGAGGCGACCCGCGGAGCAAATATCGCTGTCACCGTCCCGGTGGGTAAGCAACCGCGCGGCACCGCAACCGGCACTGGCCGCGCACCGGACGCCCGTGAGTCTTCTCCGCATGCCCGGCCGAGAACGCGGCCGGACCACGCGGGGGAGATCAGATAGTGCGCTTGACGCTTCGTAAGTCCGTGTTCTCGCTGGCCGCGCTGCTCGCCGGGGTCGGCGCGGCGTTGACCGCCGGGGTACCGGCCCAAGCGGCGCCGGCACCGCGGGCCGCCGGTTGCGAGACCGGTGCCCTGCTGGTGCCGTCCTGTGGCGTGCTGTGGGGCGCCGCCGCCGGCGGCTTCTCCGAACTGCCGCGCGACCAGGAGCTGAAGACCTGGGAGAAACTCAGCGGGCGGACCGCCACGATCTTCCACACGTACCACAAGGGTGACGAGAAGTTCCCGACCGCCGCCGAGATCGCGATGACCCGCGACCCGGCCCGCCCGCGCGTGCTGCTTCTCAACTGGCGGGTCGAGTACGGCTCGACCTGGGCCAACGTCGCGGCCGGCAAGCTCGACGACCGGATCGACGCGTTCGCCGACCGGTTGAAGGCGACCTTCACCCAGAAGTTCTTCCTGGTGCTCAACCACGAGCCCGAGGACGACGTGCGGCCGGCCGCGGGCTCCGGGATGACCGCCAAGGACTTCGCCGCGTCGTACCGGCACGTGATCCAGCGACTGCGGGCGCACGGGGTCGGCAACGCGGTCAGCGTCGTGGCGTACATGGGCAACGAGAAGTGGATGGCCAAGCCGTGGTGGCCGGAGCTCTACCCGGGCGACGACGTCGTGGACTGGGTCGGCCTGGACTCCTACGTCTCCGCCGAGCCGGGCTACTACCACCACGGGATGTTCGGTGACCTGCTGGACCGCCGCGCGCCGAAGGGCGCCGGCTTCTACGACTGGGCCGTGCGCACCCACCCGGCGAAGCCGGTGATGGTCGCCGAGTGGGGCGCCTACCACCGCGTCGGCCGCGTGGTCGGCAAGACCGCCCAGTTCGACAGCGTGCTGCCGGAGCTGGCCAAGCGGCCGGCGATCAAGGCGATCGTCTACTTCGACACCGTCCGCGACGCCTTCGGCGACCGCGACATCAGCATCAACAGCACGGCCGCCAGCCTGGGTGCGTTCCGCAAGCTGGCGGCGAGCCCGCTGTTCGACGTCCGGCTCAGGTAGAGACGTCCGGCTCAAGTAGAGACGTCCGGCTCAAGTAGAGACGTCCGGCTCAGGTAGAGACGTCCGGCTCAAGTAGGGCGACGGCCGGGGGCCGGGCTCGGGGCGGTCACTCCCGGATCCCGGCGAGCTCGGCGGGCCGGCGGCGGAGCAGGAAGATGGCCGGGATCGTGCTGGCCAGCACGGCGGTCACCAGGCAGCAGAGCACGATCGCGCCGAGTTGGCGCCACGGCACGGCCAGTTCCACCGACGGGGCCAGCCCGGCCAGCCCGTGCCGCGCCGCGACGACCGTCACCGCGGTGACCGCGGCGGCCAGCACCGCGCCGACCGCCGTCACCAGCACCGCCTCGAAGCCGATCACCCGCAGCGCCTGGCCCGGCGTGGTGCCGCTGAGCCGCAGCACCGCCATCTCCCGGGCCCGGTCCCGGGTCGGCATGATGAGCGTGTTGGCGATCGCGATCGCGGTGTAGAGCAGTGCCATGCCGAGCACGGCGATCGTCCCCAACCGGTTGGTGCGGTCCCGCTCCGCGGAGCCGGCCGACAGGTAGTCCGCGGTGCGGATGACCCGGCCGCCGCCGGCCGCCACCGGGCCGGCGAGTTCGGCGGCCGGCGCACCGGGCGCAAGCCGCAGGTAGACGGCGCTGGCCAGCGGTCGCGCGTGGCCGGCCCGCAACGCCCAGGGCAGCAGGACCGTCTCGTCGAGGTCGAGTTGCTTGGCGAACACGGCGACCACGCGCAGCCGCACCGGGGTGGCGTCGCCGAGCCAGAACTCGGCGGTGTCGCCGAGCCGCCAGCGTCCCTGCGACACGGCGACCGTGTCGGTGCCCGTGAGATCGGCCAGGTTGCCGGCGGCCAGCGGCAGGTTGAGCACGGCGGCGAGGTCCGGCCCGTTGGCGTACCGGCCGGTCCAGTCCTTCGGCTCGTCGTCCTCGCGGACGTAGACCGGCGTGTCGGTGACCGCGACGGCGGCGGTGACGCCGGGCACCGCCGGCAACGCCGCCACGGACTGGTCCGCGATCCCGGGTGCCGCGCCCGGGACCACCACCGCGTCGGCCACGATCCGGTCCCGGGCGGCGCTGTCGGTGGCGCTCGCCAAGGTCTCGAAGCCGGCCAGCATGCAGCCGGCGATGCCGACCGTGACGAGGATCGGTGCCGCGGTCGCGGCGGTCCGCCGCACCGCCGTCCGCGCGCTGTGGCTGGCCAGGGTGGTGACCGGCCCGAGGACCGCGACCAGCGGCGCGGTCAGCAGCCAGACCAGGGGCGGGATGAGCAGCGGCGCGAACATCGCGAACGCGATGATGAGCAGCATCCCGGCGATGATGGCGAGCGGGATCGTGGCGTCCGAGCCGACGCTGGCGAACGCGGCGAGGATGGGCACGGTGCCGGCGATCGCGGCGAGCCCGACCAGCCACCGGGCCGGCGTCATCGCGCGCTGGTCCATCGCCGCCTCGTGCAGCGCCTCGATCGGGCGGACCCGGCCGGCCCGCCGGGCGGCGAGCCAGGCGCCGGTCAGCGCGACGAGCAGCCCGGTGCCGAACGCCGCCGCCACCGGCCAGAAGATGAGGTGCGCGGTGAAGTTCGCCGGCGCGAAGCCGGTGTCGACGAGCCAGCGCGCGAACCGGGGCGCGAGCACCGCCCCCAGCGCGCAGCCGGCCGCGGCGGCGAACACGCCGACGACGAACGCCTCGCCGATCACTAGCGAGCGGACCTGGCGTGGCGTGGCACCGGCCGCGCGCAGCAGGCCGAACTCCCGGCGGCGGGCCGCGACGGCGTACGCGAAGGTGCCGGCCACCACGAAGATGGAGACGAATCCGCCCAGGCCGGTGCTCGCCGACAACAGCGCGATCGTGGTGGTGAGCCGTTCGGCGTCCGGATAGGGCTCGGCGATCCGGCGGTCGTCCCCGGTGAGGACCTGCACGCCGTCGCCGGCCACCGCCGCGCGAACCCGGGCGGCCAGGTCGGCGGCCGAAGAGCCGGTCAGCGCGATCGCCGCGACCCGTCCCCCGGCCAGCTCGGCGGCGACCCGGTCGACGGTGTAGAGGGCGGCCGGGGCGTCGCTGCGCAGCACGCCGCGCACTGTGAACGGCCGGGCGCCCCGCGCCGTCAGCACGGTGATCTTGTCGCCGGGCCGGTGTGCGGTGGGCGCGCTGAGCACGATGTCCGTGTCGGCCGCCGGTTTGCCACCCGCGACCCAGGCGTACGCGTGCAACCCCGCCGCCGACCACGGGTGCACGGTGTCGCCGGGCGCGCCGCCGGCCACCCCGGCGCCCGCGTAGTCCGTCACCACAGTAGCGTCCATCGTGGACAGTCGTGCGGTCAGGTCCGGTGGCAACGGCCGGCTTTCCGGCGTACGCAAGGATTCGGTCTCCCGGTCCTCTCCCGTGCCGGTCGTGACGCTGACCTGATTGGCACCCACCACGACCACGTCCGCGCTCGAATACCAGCGGGGTGGGCCGTCACCCGCGCCGATCGTGCTGACCAGGGTGAGCGCCATCATCGCGAGCAGGGCCACGCCGAGCGCGAGCGCGATGAACGTGCCCACCATGCCCGAACCGCGGGACCGGATCGTCTGCCAGGCCACGGCGATCACCACACACCTCCACTGGACTCCAGGTTTGCCATCCGCTCGGCGACCGCCTGCGGTGTCGGGTCGAGCAGTTCGCCGGCCACCCGGCCGTCGGCGAGAAAGACCACCCGGTCGGCGTACGAGGTGACGTACGGATCGTGGGTCACCATGACGATCGTCTGGCCGGTGTCGTCGACCATCCGGCGCAGCATGGTCAGCACCTCGCGGCCGGTCGTCGAGTCGAGGGCCCCGGTCGGCTCGTCGGCGAAGAGCACGGCCGGGCTGGTCACCAGGGCGCGCGCGATGGCGACCCGTTGCTGCTGGCCGCCGGAGAGTTCGGCGGGCCGGTGCCGGGCCCGGTCGGCCAGGCCGACGGAGTCCAGCACCGCGCGGACCCGCTTGCGCGACGGGCGCCGCCCGGCGAGGCGCAGCGGCAACGCCACGTTCAGCTCGGCCGTCAGCGCGGGCAGCAGGTTGAACGACTGGAACACGAAGCCGATCCGGTCCCGCCGCAGCTTGGTGAGCTTGGTTTCGCTGAGGCCGGTGAGCGCGGTGCCGGCGAGGACGATCTCGCCCGAGGTGGGCCGGTCCAGCCCCGCCGCGCACTGCAGCAGCGTCGACTTGCCGGAGCCGGACGGGCCCATCACGGCGGTGAACTGGCCGCGGCCGAATTCGAGGTCGACGTGGTCGAGCGCGGTCACGGTCGCCGACTTGGTGCCGTACACCTTGCGGACCCCGCGGAGCGCGACGACCGCCCGGCCGGTGTCGACCGTGGTCATCGCCCGACCCCGATCGGGTTGTCGACGCTCGCCTCGAGGTCGGCGTGCGGCAACCGGGTGACCGCGAGGACCGCGACCGTGCCCAGCGCCAGCGCGCCGCCGACGAGCAGCAGCGACATCGGCACGGTCGGCGCGTACGGTGCCCGGCCGGCGTACGCGGTCGCGGTCACCGCGCCGAACACCGCCGCGTAGCCCACGGCCCCGGCCAGCGTGGCCAACCCCGCCGCGCGCTCGCTCAGCCGGCCGGCGTTCAGCACGATCGCGAGCACGGCCAGCATCTGAAGGCCGTGCAGCCCGACGAAGTGCGCCAGCTTGGCGCTGCCGGCCGCCCCGAACAGCACGTCGGCGGGCACCTGCCCGGTCGCCGCGAACGCGGCCTCGCCGATCGCCGCCATGTCCTTGCCGATCGCCCCGGCCGCCAGGACCCCGGCCAGGCCGGCCACCGCCGCGATCCGCGACGCCGGGGTGCCGCGGAACCGCACGAGCGTGGCGACCAGCAGCCACGCTATGCCGAGGGTCAGCGGGATGATCAGCGTGCCGATCGCGGACCAGACGCCCGCGTCGAGCGGGGTCGCCTCGTTGAAGTGCGACGCGACCCCGCGCCAGCGCTGCATCGTGATCAGGAAGCCCTCCACCGGCGCGCTGATCCCGACCAGGGCGGCCGGCACCCGGACCCACCAGCGGTCCGGCATCTGGCGCAGGATCCAGACGACCGCCCAGAGCAGCAGCCCCAGCGACAGCCCGAACGCCACCGGCTTGCGCCAGGACACGGGCCCCCACCACGACGAACCGTCCACGACGGCGACCACACCGTGCACCACGCCGGAGAGCAGCAGCAGCGTTCCAAGCCACCACAGCACCCGCTGGTACGTCCCGACCGGGCGGACCGCCCGCCACACCTGTCCCGCCAACCACCTGATCATGCCCGCTCCTCCGTAGGAATCTGGGCGTGACGCTATGGCGGTCGCGAGCGCGAAACGTCCCTCCTATGAGGTGCGCAGCCGTACCCCAGCGGGGGTATGGAACCCCTAGCGACCCTGTTCCATCAGGCCCGAGCGGTAGGCCAGCACCACGGCCTGCGCCCGGTCCCGGGCATCGATCTTGAGCAGGATCCGCTTCACGTGCGTCTTCGCGGTCGACTCCGCGATCACGAGCAGGTCCGCGATCTGCTCGTTCGACAAGCCCTCGGCCACCAGCCGCAAGACCTGCTGTTCGCGTACGGTCAACCGGTCCAGCCGGGAGCGCTCCGGCGACTCGAGCGCCGGCCGCTCGGCCCGGAGCACGAAGTGCTCGACGAGCGAGCGGGTGACCGTGGGATCCAGCAGGGTGTCGCCCGCCGCCACCGTGCGGACCGCGGCGATCAGCTGCTCCGGCGACGCGCGCTTGAGCAGGAACCCGCTCGCCCCGGCCCGCAGCGCCCGCCACACGTAGTCGTCGTTGCGGAAGGTGGTGAGCACCAGCACCCGCGCCGGCAGCCCCGCGGCGACGATCCGCGCGGTCGCCTCGATGCCGTCGACCCCGGGCATCCGCACATCCATCAGCACGACGTCCGGGGCCGCCGTGCGGCACAACTCGACCGCCCGCAACCCGTCCGCCGCCTCGCCGACGACCTCGAGGTCGCCCGCGCTGCCCAGCACGACCGCGACCCCGGTCCGCAGCAGGGCGTCGTCGTCGGCCAGCAGCACCCGGATCGTCATGGGAGCGGAAGCTCTGCGCGCAGGGTGAAACCGGACTGCGGGCCGTGGCCGTGCCGCACCGACCCGCCGAACACGCCCGCCCGCTCGCCGATGCCGAGCAGGCCCCGGCCCGGTTGGTAGCCCGGCGCTGGCCCGCGGCCGTCGTCGCTGACCTCGACCAGCATCGCCCCGTCGAGCACCCGGATGTCCACCTCGGCCGAGCGGGCCCGGCCGTGCTTCAGCGCGTTCGTCAGTCCCTCCTGGACGATCCGGTATGCCGACAGCTCGAGGCTGCGCGGCAACTCCTGCGCCGCGTCCTCGATGTGGACGTGCACCGCCATGCCGGCGTCGACCATCGGCCGCACGACCTGCTCGAGGTCGGCCAGGCCGGGCTGGGCGTCGTCGTCGGCGCGCAGCACGCCCAGGACCCGGTCCAGCTCCTCCAGCGCGTTGCGCCCGGTGCGCTCGACGCCGGCCAGCATCTCGCGGGCCCGCTCCGGGTCGGTGTCGAGCACCATCCGGCCGGCGCCGGCCTGCATCAGCATCGCGTTCACCGCGTGCCCGATCACGTCGTGCAGTTCGCGGGCGATCCGGACCCGCTCGTCGATGACCGCCTCGCGGCGCAGCAACCGCCGCCGGGACTCCATCAGCTCGTGCCGCCGGGCCGTCGTGTACCCGGCCGCCCAGGCCAGCAACCAGACGAACACCACACCGACCGGCGCGACCACGGACTGGTCGTCGCCGCCCGCGAAGTAGGCCACCACCCCGGGCAGCACCAGGATCGGTCCGAGCCGGGCCCGGCCGGGAGTCGCGTAATGGCCCAGCGAGTACAGCCCGATGAGATTCGGAAACGGCGACAGCGGGCCCGGGCCGAGCCACAGCGCCTCGACGATCAGCCCCGCGGTGCCCACCACGTAGGCCGTCAGCGGAGCCCGGCGCCGCGCGACCAGGCTCCCGGCGATCACCACGCACAGCAGCAGGGCGCCCAGGAAGTGATCGCCCAGCCCCGGCGCCGAGACGACCCGCTCGGCCACCATCGCCACGAACAGCCCGGCGGCCAGCCCCAGATCGACGGCCGTCGGCGGCAACCGGCCGGTCAGCGAACCGAGGGTCCGGGCCAGCCGTTCGGCCACCGCCCCGGCCGCGGCGGCTCTTGCCGCTCGGTCCACCGGCCACCTCCCCGTCGCCTGCGAACCTATCGCCTCGGCGCGGCGGCAACAATCGCGGGCCGAATACCTTACCGCTCAGCGCCGGGAGCAGGCGGAAACGTCGGCAAAGTCGCTTCGGGAATCACTCCGGCTGGAACGATGTCGGTATTGGACGTCACCGGCCTGGATTTCGGCAACCATACCGATCCGGCGGGTTTTGTGCTGCTCTCGGAAACGTCAGAGCCTTGACTGGTGTGCGGTTTCGAAGCATTCTCGCGGGCGCGATCGCGCTCACTCTCGGCGTCGGTGGAATTGTCGTCGGTGCCGATCCGGTACGCGCCGATCCGCCGGGGAATCCGAAGGATTCGACGTTGAGCGCGCTGAGCATCACCGGATCCAGCATGACGTCCATGGCACCGGGCTTCGCGCCGGGCACCCGCCTCTACGAGGTCGTCAGCTTCGACAGCAGCACCGGTGCCCTGACCGCGACGCCCGCCGCCAACACCGCGACGGTGGTCGTCACCGTGCGGTCCGCCACGATCCCGCGCACCGCCGGCGTCGCCACGGTCCCGCTGATCCGCGGCCGCAACGACATCACCGTCACCGTGACCAGCTTCGACCAGTCGTCGACGACCGTGTACACCGTGGTCGTGTGGCGGCATGTCGCGCCGACGCCGGGGATCGTGTCGCTGCCGCCGATCAAGACGCTGCCGTACGGCGGGCAGCGCTTCGACGTGCGGCTCTCCGACGGTGCGCTGCCGCCGGACTGTAACCGGCAGTACCGCTTACGCCGGGAGCAGGCCGAGGAGAAGGGCGCCGGCACCTTCGACCCGGTGACCGGCCTGACCGACGCGGTGGGCATGACGCCCGCGCTCGGCGATCAAACGCCCGGCAAGGCGGACCTGACCATCGTCACCAATTGCAACCCGCCCGGCGGCGGGCTCACCTCGACCGTCACGGCGCCGAACGCCGTGACGGTGCTGGACAAGGTGACCGTCACCAGATCCGAGATTCCGGCGACGGTGAGCGTGGCTTCGGTGTTCCGCGTGTACGGCCCGGGAATCAGCTACGACAGCGACATGGCGGCCTGGCTCGAGGACGCCGACGGCACCCGGTACGCGCTTACGAGCTGGGACTGGACCGGCCCGGACCAGAGTTTGTGGTACCTCGACTACTACTACGAGGAACACTTCTTCATGAAGGCCCGCAAGCTCACCTTCAACTTCGGGCACTACGACCCGGACAACAAGGGCCTCGACGGGGCGATCTCCGACTTCGCCAGGACGGTGGGCTTCGTGCCGCCCGCGCCGACCATCGTCTCGGTCTCGCCGGCCAGCGGACCGCTCGCGGGCGGCAGCACGTTCCGGATCCGGGGCCGGTACCTCTACTCGTACACCGAGTACCTGACCGTCAAGGTCGGCGACGAGGAGGCGGACTTCAGTACCGAGGACTCGGCGTACGGCAGCGACGACTTCGCCACGTACATGACCGGCCTCGACACCCTCGAGGTGACCGTTCCCGAGGGTGTCGCCCCCGGCCTGGTTCCGGTCCATGTGTCGACGGAGTACGGCGAGGTCGTCGCCGCCACGAAATTCCGTTACTCGGCGCGCCCGCAGATCGACTCGATCTCGCCGTCCTCGGTGGCGCAGACCGGCGGCTCGCTGATCACCCTGACCGGATCCGGCTTCGGGACGGCGGGAACGCCGACGGTGGTCGTCGGCGGCGTCAAGTCGCCGCTGGTGACCCGGGCCTCGGCGACCCAGTTGACCGCGGTCGTGCCGGCCTCCGGCACCACCGGCCCGGTCGCGGTCACGGTGTCCTCGCCGCAGGGCGGCGGGGTCTCGGCGCCCGCCGAGCTCACCGTCACGGCCACCGGCACGCTGCCGACCATCAGCAAGGTCAGCCCGGCCATCGCCACCGGCGGCGACCCGGTCACGATCACCGGCACCAACTTCGGCCCGGCCGGCACCGTCGCGGTCGGCGTGGGCGGCACCTGGGCCGTCCCGACCTCGGCGACGGCCACCTCCCTGACCTTCACGGTGCCGACCGCGAGTACCGCCGGCCTGCAGAACGTCTCGGTGGGCACGCCGACCGGGCTGGCCGCCGCGTCGAGCGGCCTGCGGGTGCTGCCCGCGGCCGGCATCACCGCGGTCTCGCCGGTCGCCGTGGCGTCCTACGCCACCGGGGTCGCCGCGCAGATCGTGCTCACCGGCGCCGGGTTCGGCAGCACCGGCACGGTCCAGGTCGGCGGGGCGCCGCAGCTCCCCTACACCGCGACGCTGGCCGGAACGCGGATCAGCGGCGTCGCGGTGCCCACGGCCAAGGCCGGTTCCCTGCCGGTCGTGGTCACCCCGAAGGGCGCCAAGGCTCCGCTGCGCACGACGGTCCGGGTCAGCGGCCCGTCGATCGACTACATCGGCTCGAATCCGTACGCGATCCAGTACGACGCCAACAACATCAACGACAATCCCACCGGCGACATGATCTTGCAGGTGGAGACCACGGGCGGCAGCCCGGCGCGGATCCAGGGCACCGGCTTCGGCACCAGCGGCGTGCTGCTGGTCGGCGGCAAGGCCGTCGCGACCAAGTCCTGGACGGACACCGCGATCACCTTCCTCGCGCCGGCCCACGCGGTGGGCCCGGTGGCCGTCTCGGTCACCCCGGCCCGGTCCGCGCTCTCGGCCACCCGCGCTGTGGGGATCAACTACATCCCGGTCATCGCGAACCTGCCGACGATCGTCCGGATCGCCTCGGTCGTCGACCAGAGCTATCCCGACCGCACGGACTTCGACTCGGTGGCCGACACGTCGGCGGCGTTCACGCTCACCCCGACCGCCGTCACGGCCACGTCGCTGAACTTCGACGCGCCGCGGACGTTCAGCACGACCGGCGGCCTGTGGGGCGGCAAGACCTTCGTGGTCACCCCGAGCGACAACGGCGTACCGGCCCGCAGCGTGGCGTTCACTTGCGCCGTCACCCCGACGGTCACGACGACGGCGAACGCGTCGGCGAACCCGCTGACCGTGCCGGCCGGCGCCGCCTTCACGATGGGCTCGACCAGCACCGGCTTCGTCGGCCCGGTCACGGTGACCGCGCCGGGCGGCTACGAGTACGTGATCGACGCGGACCACGGCTCGACCGGGTTCAGCGAGAACGTGCACGCCGGCGTCCCGTCGGCGGCCGGTGACTACTGGGTGCGCGTCGCGCTGCAGCGGGCCACCTACGACCGGGCCCCGTACCTGCCGTTCACGGTCGCGCCGGTGCACATCATCATCGAGGGCCTGCCGGTGACCGTCAGCGCCGTGTCCGACAACGGTTCGTCCTTCGTCTACCGGGGGCAGCTGATGGCGGGCACAACCGAGGACCCGGCCGACTTCCACTACACGGCGACGGCTACCACCGACCCCATCACCAAGGTGTACTACGAGCACCGCGACACGGTCTGCGTCGGCCAGGGCGCCGGCGCGGGCTGGGCCGACGGGTTGCCCGGCAACGTGGCGACTTCCGACCCGGGCTGCAGCGGCGACGGCACCACCCACTCCACCTGGCAGGTGCGGGTCAAGTCGTTCGAGATGACCTCCGGCGGCACCGACCGCGCCGGCTACTACCTGGCGACCTTGCCGATCGTCACCATCGACATCACGGCGAAGTCGCTGACCGTCGACTCGGTCCGCGCGGACAAGATCTGGGACGGTACGGACACCGCGCCGCTGGGCGAGCTGACCGTGACCGGCGCGGTCGACGGCGACGATGTGCAGCTGGCCGAGGACTCGACCGGGACCTTCGCCAACGCCGACGTCGAGGTGGACAAGCCGGTGACCCTCGCCGACGGCCTCGTCCTCGGCGGCGCGGCGGCCGGCAACTACGCGCTGACCAACCCGAATCCCACGATTCTCGGCACGATCAGCAAGGCGACGGCCCGCCTGGCGCTGTCCGCGGCGCCGACCACCGTCCTGATGAGCCTGCTCACGCCCTCCACCATCACGTCGACGGTGACCGACACCGTCACCGGCAACCCGCCGGACAACAGCGCCGGCATCGCCCCGGTCGTCCTGGTCTCGCAGACGCCCCCGGTCTGCAGCATCACGGGCGTCACGGTGCTGCCGGTCGGTGCCGGGACCTGCGTCATCGCCGGCACCGAGGCGGCCTCCGCGAACTACGAGGCGGCAACGGCGACGTCCGACCCGGCCAGCACCACCGAGACGGTGGAGATCCAGGTCTTCGCGGCACCGCAGACCATCTCGGTGATCGCCGACGACCGCACGGTGGCCGAGGGCGACAACATCGACCCGACGGTCCAGATCAGCGGCCTGTTCGACGGCGACAGCATCAGCGGCTTCGACTACGACTACTACTCGGGCAACACCCTGCTGATGAGTGCGCCGACGGCGGTGGGCACGTACAAGATCGTCCCGAAGGGCGGCACGCTGACCGCGACCACCACGCTCGTCTACAACAACCCCACGGAGTTCACGTACGTGCCGGGCACGCTCGTGATCACTCCCGTCCCGCCGAGCGTGGCCGTGATCGAGCCGCGCACGGGCCCGGTCACCGGCGGCAACACGGTCACGGTCACCGGCACCCGGCTCGACACCGTGGACACCATCAAGATCGGCACCAGCACCCTGAGCGGGGGCAGCTTCACCGTGGAGTCGGACGGCACCCAGCTGACGTTCGCCGCGCCCGCGGTGCGCCGGCCGGGACCGGTCGACCTGATCCTCACCGCGGGCTCCGCGACGACCACGGACGTCTACACCTACTTCGCCGTCGTCCCGTGGGCGCCCCGAAGCGTCCAGCTGGCCGCCGCCAGCACGTCGTTCAGCCTGTCGTTCACCGTGCCGGCGAGCGACGGCGGGGCGGAGATCACCGCGTACCAGATCACGCTGAACGGCGGGAAGACCTGGATCACCCGGTCGCCCTCGGTCTGCCAGAACGGCGCCTGCACCCTCGCCCTGACCGGGCTGATCGAGGGCACGACGTACCCGGTCAACGTGCGCGCCGTGAACGAGGTCGGGCCCGGGCCGTGGTCGCCCGGGCAGAGCGCGGTCACCAACGCCCCGTGGCGCCCGAGCCTGCCGGAGCCGCCCAACCAGGTGCCGGTGCCGGCGAACCCGGACGCCTACCGTGGGCCGCGCCGCTTCACCGAGGCGTTGTTCACGACGTTCGGTGGCCGGCCGGCGGCGCCGATCTCCTCGCTCGGCCGGCACCAGATGGTCCGCGGCGATGCGGTGACCACGCTGCGCGGTGAGCTGTTCGCCTTCGACAGCGCCGAGTTGACCGCGGCCGGCCGGGCCGCCGTCCGCACCGTGGCGCAGCACCTGCGGCTGGCACACCGGGTCACCTGCGAGGGGTACACCGACTACGCGGGCGAACCCGCACACGAGAAGGCGCTGAGTGCGGCTCGGGCCAAGATCATCTGCCAGACCCTGATCGCGTACGGCGCCGACGTGACCGTGACCTCGGTCGGCTACGGCGGCGCGCGCCCGGTGGTCGTCGGCGGGACGCCGCAGTCCCGGGCGGAGAACCGGCGCGTGGTGATCCGCGTCGACAGCTGACATCATTCACAATAAAGCAGACAATTCGCTCCATGGACTTCCGGAGGTAGATGTGCACCTGTCAGGTCAGTCAACGCGCCGAGCCGCGCTCGGCCTAGGCCTCGTCGCCGGCGTCGGCACGCTGGTCGGATGCGGAACGTCGACGGGCGCTGGCACCGCCGGCCAGGCCGACAGCAGTTCTCCCGCTCCGTCGGAGCCCGCGGTCACCAACCCGCAGGAGGCGATCGCCCGGCTCACCAGCGGCGCCGAGCGGTTCACCTCCGGCGGGGTGCTGCGCCCCGACCAGAGCGTCGCCTACCGCACCTCGCTGGCGGCCGGCCAGCACCCGTTCGCCGCGATCCTGTCCTGCGCCGACTCCCGGGTGCCGCCCGAGATCGTCTTCGACCAGGGCCTCGGCGACCTGTTCGTGGCCCGGACCGCCGGCCAGGTCGTCGACCACGCGGTGCTCGGCAGCATCCAGTACGGGATCGCGGAGCTGAAGATCCCGCTGATCGTCGTGCTCGGCCACGAGAAA
>Ga0307513_10007272_pt1 | contig 14376 bp, 14 predicted proteins | sample 15_EM_MG_FD_202174 | JGI IMG/M metagenome (GOLD analysis project Ga0307513, IMG submission 202174) | Populus trichocarpa ectomycorrhiza microbial communities from riparian zone in the Pacific Northwest, United States - 15_EM | ecosystem: Host-associated > Plants > Roots > Unclassified | place... | reverse complement strand
TCCCATAGCATCGTCCCCACCGAAGATAGCCATCTCTCAGCGTGCACCGCGCCCTCGGAGCGCCGGCGCGAATGGATCTCTGGCTTCCGCGGTTCAGCGACTCCGCGCACCTCTTCATCGACTCGCCTTACTGGACCCAAGCGCAACGTGAGCTCGATGCCCACTGGTCACTGCAAAAGGTTGGCTGGCAGGGTACCAAGGACTGGCTCGAGTGGGTCCTCCTCTGCCCACGTGGGTCGAAGATTGGCATTGATTCCCGCATGATTTCCCACGAGCGTGCGACTCGCTTGTCCAAGGGGTTGTCAGACTCTGGGAGCCAGCTTGTCCACCCCCGCCAGAATTTGGTTGATTTGATCTGGAAGGATCAGCCCATGCGACCAAAGGATGCCGTATATGTCCAGCCGGAGGTGTATACTGGCAAAGGAGCACGAGAAAAGCTTAGTGACATTAGGGGGTGGATTCGCAGGAAGAATGAAATGGTTGTCAAGCACGTCCAGAGCCCGAATTCAACTCCAGTACTAGGCCAAGGCCCTATCGAAAAAATCACGGCTCTCTTCATTTCCAATCCCTCTGAAGTCGCGTACGCGCTCAACCTCCGCGGCTCCGACGTACCGTACAGTCCAGTGTTCATTGCGTACTTGCTCGTCGCGCTGGATAAGATAGTGCTCTTTCTCGACCTCGACAAGATTTCCGCCGAGGTGAAGAAGTACCTATACGAGTGTGGTGTGTCGCTGCGTACCTACGCAGACACCTGGAGTTACCTGCGGAACAAAGCGTGGGGCGAGGGCAAGATCATCATCAACCCCAACACACCTTATGCAGTCTCGCTTATCATCGGCTCCGCGCGGTATGTTGTCCTGCCGAACTTTGTCGAGGAGCAAAAGGCGATCAAGAACGAGACGGAGATTCAGGGCTTCCGAAGTGCGTGCCTCAAGGACAGTACAGCTATGTGTAGATGGTTCGCATGGCTTGACCAAAAGATCCGAGACGGATTCGAGGTCACCGAGTGGGAGGCGAGCGAAAAGTTGAACGATTTCCGGAGGGAGATGCCGCTTTATGTGGGCCTTGCGGACGAGAGTGTTAGTGCGACTGGACCGAATGCTGGTGAGTTGATTGCTCTCCGGTTTCGAGGATGAGAATTGATTGGGATATTTCGTTGCAGCCCTGCTGCATTATACGCCCTCGAGACTTGGCGCGTTGCTTATTAGTAGGGACATGCCCTACTTGATCAATTCCTGTGGGTTATACCGAGATGGGACGTGCGATTCGACCCGTACTGTGCACTTCGGTAATCCTACGGCAGAGCAATGTGAGGCATTCACACGTGTGTTACAAGGACATGTACGTCCCTCTATCCCACCACTCCCTTATTCACAGCTAACATAATAACGTTGCTACAGGTTGCAATCGAGACCGCCGTCTTCCCGGCTGGGACGACTGGCGCCAGGCTCGATGTCCTCGCACGCAAAGCTCTGTGGAAAGATGGCCTCAACTATCTCCACGACACAGGACATGGCGTTGGCTCCTTCCTCAATGTGGACGAAGGCCCGCAGTCGTTCAGCAATGCTACTGTCGCGCTTGAGCCGGGCCACGTGCTGACCAATGGACCAGGGTACTACAAGGAGGGCCACTGGGGTGTACGGGTCGAGAGCATGCTCGTTGTCAAGAAGGTTGACACGAAGATCCAGTTTGGCGGTGATCGCTGGCTTGGCTTTGAACGGTTTACCCAGATCCCGATCCAAACGAAGATGATCAAGGTATCGTTGTTGAGCAAGGAGGAAAGAAATTGGGTCAAGGAACATAATAAGGGTGTCTTGAAGTTTTTAGAACCATATCTCGATACAATGGGCGATAAGCGCGCTGTCAAGTGGCTGAAGAGGGAATGCAGTCAGGGATTTGGAAATGAGGGCAAGGGGGGTACAGGATTCTTCACCAAATGAGATTAGTGATATCCTATCCGTTTTCCACTCACAAAATCTTGCTATAATGGCTCATCGGTTGTAGTAGTGTTGTCGGTCGATCTCCCACACTGTACCAACCATATTTGACTCTAAATTTGTTAGGAAACGGATTGCGCCTTCCTGGGTAGAGCCGCCTCAGTGAGACACAGCGCAATTGGCGCACTGTCATCGAGTTTCGGTCATATGTGTAAGTACGGGGAACTCAGCGCCTCAGTGGTTTACCTACCATTGAGCGTGAGTTCGCCCGATCACCCAAGATGTTTCGACTCACACTAAATGTACTTGGAGTGACTACTACAAAGGTACTGAATATATAGTGGTTTGTCTACCATTGAGCTGACTACTACAAAGTCGCATCTTGTCAAAATTCTGAATACAAGTTGCTCTCCAAGTCAATCATAGCAAAAGGGCTTCCCTTGTGTAGATCTTGGATAGTGAAATTTCCATTCCTTTCTGTTTTGTCACATTTTACTGTTTCTGGCCACTTCACTTGTTCACGTTAGGAAAGGAAATTTTAATTTGAGCGAGTTCAATATTTACATGTGTAAATTATGATTTGGCCTTTCAATTAGACATTTCACTTCAACGTGGTAATAATTTGTAATTAGTTTTAACAATGGCACAACGTTTCCTTCTTATTTAATGGGCGTCCGCTAGCTTTTGGTCCCAGCACCTGTGCTATTGATTCTTGGGTTGCTATTGCGTTTCCCAATAGTATTCCACACAACACCTCTTTACGGCTTCAACACTCTACACGCGCTTGCATCGGCTGCGTGGCCCGTCACGACGAAATCTCCCACCGACCACCCAAATTCGGTTCTGGGAACCCCGCTCAGCGGCTGTTGAGAGCATTCTTCACACCTATATACCCACTATCATCTTTGGAAAGTGTAACTCCCCAGGAGCTGTACACAATGCCTCTACCATTCCGACTCCCATTCCAGCGCCAAAAGAAGCCTATTGATACACAAGACCTAGACGGCTCTACAACGGCAAATCCACCTTCACCAACCCTTACAAAACTACATTTCGCAGACGACATAGACAGTACAGACTGGTACACAGAAGTGCCACAAGACTATCACCAGGGCCCTGAACCGCCACTGCTATCACTTACTCGGTCTAAGTCGAATGCGCAAAAGTCTATATCCCCTCCCGTCCGCCTATGGCAGTGGGGCAAGCGCTGGGATGAGTCGGTTACCACCTTAATCGGCGACAACGATCACTGGCGGCTAAACGACGCGACTTGGGACGAAAAGATCGATACGACGCCACGATTACGTGCTGTACGTGCCCGAATGAATGAGGAACAGATCGATTATTAGTAAGTAACATACCAGGCCCCGTCCGAGCCTCCACCCTTTGCTCGCGCGTCGTGTATCATCCGCTGGTGCTTTTGCACCCTATTCCTCTGACTTACGGACGCGGGGCCGAACGAGAGAATCACTGCATATTGCAGCTGTATTGAGACCCGCAGTCCACGTCCTTCAATGGCATAGTGGCCAATTCACCAACCCTTCCCGATGCGTAACACCGCCTAGCTATATCTTATCTGGCTCTTCTCCCCATGATTATCTTCTGTTGTGGCATATAACCCGGTGGAGCAGCTAGTCGTTAAAATGAGCACGGTGTCCAACCGCTTGATCAGCACTGGAATGACGCAGAAGGCAATGTCTCATGCAGAGGCTCCAGTGATAGCGTGGCAGGGTATTCTTCTGACGTGCCGACCCTTCTCATCTCACATCTTATCACATGAACCATGAATGGCCTGACCCAGCCTCTCTTCCTTTCCCACAGCGTCATTCCCTCCGAAGACGGCCATCTCTCGGCGTACACCGCGCCCTCAGAGCGCCGACGCGAATGGATTTCCGGCTTCCGCGGTTCAGCGGGGACCGCAGTCATCTCGAAGCACTCCGCGTACTTCTTCACTGACTCACGCTACTGGGGTCAGGCACAGCGCGAGCTCGATGCCAACTGGTCACTGCAAAAGGTCGGCTGGCAGGGTACCAAGGACTGGCTCGAGTGGGCCGTACTCTGCCCGCGCGGGTCGAGGATTGGCATTGATGCGCGTATGATTGCCCACACGCACGCGATTCGCTTATTCAAGGAACTATCTCACCGTGGGAGCCAGCTTGTCCACCCCCGCCAAAATCTGGTTGATTTGTCATGGGAGGAAAAGCCCAAGAAATCAAAGACCTCCGTGTATATCCATCTGGAGGATCATACTGGCAAGGGACCATGGCGGAAACTCAGTGAGATCAGGAGGTGGATCCGCAACCAGAAAGCGACGGTTAGTGAAGGGGTCGAGAGCCCTTTGAGGATGGGCGCGAGTACTGCGACTAAGGGGGCCACCACCGCTCCCGACGTGACGAAGCAAGACTCCGAAGCGCCCGACAACGTACTCACCAACTCCAACCCTAGTTCCACTCCAATAGCAGGTCAAAACCCCAACGAAAAGATCGTAGCTGTGTTCATCTCCAGCCTCTCCGAAGTCGCGTACACGCTCAACCTCCGCGGCTCCGACGTGCCGTACAGTCCAGTGTTCACGGCGTACCTGCTCGTCGCGCAGGACCAGGCAGTCCTCTTCATCGACCTCGACAAGATTTCTGCCGAGGTGAAGACGTACCTATACAACTGCGGTGTGTCGCTGCGTACCTACGCAGACGTCTGGAGTTACCTGCGGAACAAAGCGTGGGGCGAGGGCAAGATCATCATCAACCCCAACACACCTTATGCAGTCTCGTGCATTACCGGCTCCGCGCGGTGCGTCGTCCTCCCGAGCTTTGTCGAGGAGCAAAAGGCGATCAAGAATGAGACGGAGATTCAGGGCTTCCGAAGTGCGTACCTCAAGGATGGTGCAGCTATGTGTAGGTGGTTCGCATGGCTTGACCAAAAGATCCGAGACGGATTCGAGGTCACCGAGTGGGAGGCGAGCGAAAAGTTGAACGATTTCCGGAGGGAGATGCCGCTTTATATGGGCCTTGCGGACGAGAGTGTTAGTGCGACTGGACCGAATGCTGGTGAGTTGATTTGCTCTCCGGTTTCGGGGATGAGAATTGATTGGGATATTTCGTTGCAGCCCTGCTGCATTATACACCCTCGAGACTTGGCGCGTTGCCTATTAGTAGGGACACGCCCTATTTGATTGATTCCGGCGGGCAGTACTACGATGGGACGTGCAATACGGCCCGCACTGTGCACTTTGGTCGTCCCACAGCGGAACAATGCGAGGCATTTACACGCGTGTTGCAAGGGCACGTTCGTCTCTTTCCCCCACTACTAGCTTGTTCATATCTAACATATGTATCAATGCTACAGATCGCAATTGACACCGCTATCTTTCCGGCGGGGACAACCGGTGGCCAACTCGACGTCATTGCGCGCCAACCGTTATGGAAAGACGGCTCAGACTACCTCCACGGTACAGGGCGTGGTGTTGGCTCCTTCCTCAGCGCGTATGAGGGCCCGCAGTCGTTCAACAATGCCACCGTCGCGCTTGAGCCGGGCCATGTACTGACAAATGAACCAGGCTACTACAAGGAGGGCCACTGGGGCATTAGGATTGGCAGCACGCTCGTCGTCAGAAACGTTGAAACGAAGGGGGAGTTCGGGGGCAACTGCTGGCTTGGCTTTGAGCGGTTTACCCAGGTCCCGATCCAGTCAAAGATGATCAAGGCATCACTATTGAACATGGAAGAAAAAAATTGGGTCAAGGAGCACAACCGTGGTGTTCTGATGGCCATTGAACCACTCATCGGGGGGGTGGGCGATGAGAGAGCAATTAAATGGTTGAAGAGGGAGTGCAGTTATGTGTTGGGGAATGAAGGTGAGGGTATCACTGGGTTTTCCATCGAATGAGATTAGTGGCCTTGCATTTCTTTTTCTAGTTTGTTTGGTTCAACTGTATCATAATGTAACAGCTTGTGAGTGTATCTCCAATATAGCATTCTGCAAGTCAGTTTGGATCTGTTGTGGGTGTGGTACAAATGGTCAGCAACATGGCAGTCATAGAGTCAGAAGACGGAGGTCTTTACAATCCCGTTCATCAAGAGACCGAAAGCCGTGTGCCTAATCAAACCCTAGAACGACAAAATAAAATTAGATGGCTGCAAGGGGTGTTTATAGGCGATGTAGCTAGTAGAACGCGGATATATACTGAGATCCAGAGGTAAAATCTTGTACATGAGTACCAGGGATTAGATCGTCGCCTGGTCGCTTGCGCCCTCACATGTTCCGCTGCGCTTCCCAGTGAATGTCGCTTTGTACTTTTATGACTCACCGCTTGGTCTTAGTCAGCCCTTTTTAGTAGAAAGCTATGTACTTGAGGGGGTTTTCTTCTGATTCCCCCCTGGAAACCAGAAATCTGAAGGAAAGTTTAAGATACAAAGAAAAGGAGGATATGAGGTAAATGCCGACAGAATCGCGATGGCGACAATGAATTTGCCGTCCGTTGAAATACTGAGCTGCTGATAAGTAATCTAAAGCGGGCAAAGACGGATTATCTTGAAACATAACGCGAATAACCTCCTGGGAGTGTGCAGGTTGGCGAGAGTAGCATTTTGGTGAACCGTTGGCCACAAGTAACAAGTGAACAAGGAATACAAGCAATTACCATCGAAAGTGAAAATGGGGGAAATACAAGATGATATTTAAGTGTACAAGGGTTCTCCTTTTTCTATCCATGCGGGAGTTGTTGGAGTTGATTCCTCTCCAACGAACGGCCCGGTAGTGCAGCGGTTAGCACGCCCTTCCGGTATTAGGGAGACCTGTGGTTCGATCCCCGGTCAGGCCTTTTCTTTTCTCCTCCCACAGGAGTACCTCCTGCGATGTAGCGAGACGAAGACCAAGAGACTAGAAATATCAATAATGAAATCATGATCGATCCGAACCTGCGATCAGCGACTAGCAAGACACAGACCGGTTGTCTGTCGCTCTTCCCGAACAGGTCGTTATGCCTTGATGGTATCATCCCGCAACCGTCGCGTCATTTCTACAAGCGGGTCAGCGAGTGTGATGAGAAACCCATATAATAACGCCCCATGTCGGAAATTGGACTTTCGAGTCCTCATTTCACGTCGTCCATGCCTGCAGTACCTGCACCTAACTTCGAATTTACATATACATAGGATACACATTGAGCCTCGGCCCTACCTTACAGTCTCGCGTAACTGTCCCGGTTGTTCCTCATCCGTCTCTTCATCCGTTTTGCATCCGTTTCGCGCGTCAGCTACTATATGAAAGTTTTAGATCACATAGTGATAGTAGGACAGCGAGTTATCTACCATTCCATCTCTCCGTCCGACTCGTATTTCCAACACCCTATGTGGAGCAAATCTGAGGAATTGCACCAATATGCGGTGTATAAGGCCTCTTGTGGTGGAAAATTGGACTTTCGCGGGATCGTTTCGTCTTCCAAGCCTGTGGTACCTGCATCGAGTCTTGGATTTACTTATCTGCAGTACCCGCACTGAGCCTCGGTCTTACATTATATGTCTGTTGTACTCAGCCTTCCCTGCCGTTTCGCAGATAGGTCATCCCAGCTTACGGCGTAATAAACAAGGGTTAAATTTCAGCCTCCCGTCCACGTATCATTTCAACACTCTGAAAAAGCCCTTGCGTACCATAGATCGCATTCAAAAAATATCGCGTGTGTTGCAGGTCTGGGCGTCGTGGGACGCACCAAAGGTCTACAGGAGTGCTTTGACGCCGTTAAGCGGGGCGATGACGGCCGCTTCGAGACGACGTGCGTGAGAGGACCAGTGTTTCTCTGGGTTAATAAATGGCTAGAGGTTGTCACTCACGGTAAATTGCACGACCGTGAAGGGGGTCTCCATCATTAGTGTCGTCGGATATGCCTCGTAAGCTTGACTATGGTCATGATATCGCCCGATTTTCGCCGCAATTTCCTTGGGTTTTGTTGCTTCCATCGGGTCCGGCGCCGAGGATGAGCGACCGACGCTATACCAGAGAGGGCACAGGCCCTTTGGGCTTGGTTCGTGGCAGTGTCGTGGCTCACCCTACACTTGAGAAGTAGCTGTGACTCGACAGCTGTCTTTGGCCAGACAAGTCCACACTTCAGCGCCTCCACATGCAGGTTGCAACCGCTCTCTGTTGGACCTCTCAGTCTCCTTAAAGTGATCGAACATGGCGACTCAAGAAACCAAGACAGAGAACCTGTGAGCACCCTTCAGCGTCGTTTAAATGGTGGCTGACTTGGTGAATCCAAGCTTGTACCTAGACCGTGCGGTGCTTCACCTTAATTTAGGTCCACCCCGCTGATTTCGGGCAACATACAGAAATTACACTGGAGGACGTCCCAAATCGAGAGTATATTTTGAGGTTGTTTGTAGAAGATGAGGAGAAAGTAGTGCATAGGAAAGACAATCGGACCTGGACACCAGCCCAACCCTTGTATGTTCCTTTTTTCTCACGAGGTACACGTATTGAAGGCGATCCATGTATAGATATATGTCTCCAACATCCCAGCTGCGCGCAGAGGTCCAAATGACCAGCGGTCATTTATTTTGGGTGAAGAACCGACAGATGGGCGTAATGATCGACCTTCAAGGGCTTTTCAATAACTATTGGAGTTCCGACCAGCATGAGTTCACGGTCCGGAGTCAGTCGTGATCACCAAGTGGTCCACTCATATCTAATAGAGAAGGGCAGAGGTCATTGTCGTAGGAAAGCATCATTTGTCTCTATACCTACGATTCTCTGCAAACCCACCGTTCGTCTCTTTGCAACTCCCCGTCCCAGCCAATTAATAATCTTCGCATAGGCGGAATCTCTACGCTCGTCGCTCCGTGAACTCGAAGGACTGCTGGAGAGGTACTCCCCACTGATGAGCAGACCGACAGAAAGGGCCTTGGACGAGGTTATTAAGTACGGAGCTATATTTGCAGAGGTCGGTTCTCTCGTATGGAAACCAGCAGGACGTTGACATCTCTTAGTTGAATCCAATCGCAAAGGCTGCCTTCGGTTTTGCGAGTGTCACGTTTGAGGTTCGTGCTCGCTTCGCGTATCAGAACCAGAGGTGACCCTTGATCATTTAGCTCTTGAAGGAACAAAACAAATACGACCAGATGCCGTCGAGCCTTTTGGATCAGCTGCAGCGCATTTTACCTTTAGCAGACAAGGTTGCAAATGAAATCGTTTGCGAAGAGACGGAAATATTAGAGAAGATCATCCCGCGGGTGTTCGAAGTGATGCAAAGGGTTGCCAAATTTTTGTGCGACTATGTCAAACATGGGCGTTTTCGTACGCAACCACCTTTTTTTGAGTTGGTAAATGCTAATGACCATAGAGAGAACCGGAGAAACGCTCATTTATTCGAAGGACAAGGAAATGATTGAAGAAATGGACAGAGAGTTGACCAAGGTCATCGAAGACTTCATGCGTGCAGTGGATGTCGAGGTTCTCCGCCTCGCCAAAAAGAGTGGTAAGCGCTCATCACCTCGATATGGTCATAGTAATTCTTAATAGTTTCGTGTAGAGCGAGTGGAGCAAGAGCGGGCAGAGCAAGATTTTTTATTTAGGGTACTCAAACCCGTCGAGGCCGGCTATCACCGCGACCTCCGCTGTATGGACGGTACTCGGCACTCTCTCCTCACTCAAATCATAACCTGGGTGACCAATAAACCTGGGCAGACGGATGTTTCCCAGAGCAATATATACTGGATCTACGGTGTACCTGGAATAGGGAAAACGCCGCTAGCTCATTCGATCTGTGGAAGGCTTCACTATTGCGAGCAGCTTGCTGGCGCCTTTTTCTGCCGGAGGGATGATCCAAATTTGAGCGAACCCAGAAATATCCTCCCAACTCTCATCAACAAACTTGCTGGGGTCTTCCCCCTTTTTAGAAGCATAGTAGCAGAGCGTCTTCGCAAAGACCCAAACCTGACGCCAAAGTCGATGAAGGACACTCTCTTCCTTGATCTCATCTCCTCCCTTTCTTGCCAGCCACAACATACTCTCGCATTCGTCATTGATGCACTAGTCGAGTGTGGAAACGCTCAGAGTCGCCCAAGGATCCTGAAGGTCCTGACCGACGCGGCGGCAGAAGCGCCATGGCTCAAGATTATCATCACTGGTAGACCCGAAGTTGATATCATACATTTTTTTGATACTCCAACCCGGTCTCCGTATTTAAGATATGATTTGGCGTCAGACCAAGAGGCCAGTGCAGATTTGCGAATCTTCGCCCGAAGCCAGTTTGATTTGGTGGCCTCAAATTGGTGTCTCTCCACCCCTTGGCCAGAAGAGTCGCTCTTCAATAGGGCGATATCTCGGGCTGACGGTCTTTTCATCTTCATCAAGACTGCTGTCCTTGCTCTGGAGGTCTGTGCAGATCCCACAGAATCTTTGGAGAAAACCGTCCAAGACTCATCTGGTCTTGGCTTGAAATCTCTATACGGACTGTACTCCAATATCCTCAAAGCCCGAATAGTGCATAGCAACGCCGAGTTTCAGCGGGTGATTGGTGTGCTTCTCACAACCGCTCCATACCGCTCACTGCGCGACGAGACGATTGCAAATCTGGCGGCAGTGAGACCCAACCTCGTCAGAAAGTGAGTGAATGATCTCAGCCCTTTGCTATACCGAGATGAAGGGGCCGATGGTGGGGTTCGGGTCCGCCATTTGTCAATTACCGATTTCTTTATTAGCGACCATTGCGAGTATCAGGTCAACCTCCAAAGCACGAATATGCAGTTAGGCATTGCTTGCCTCAAGACGATGGTTGAACAACTCCGTTTCAATATCTGCAAGCTCGACGATTCCCGGCTCGCCAATGCAAACATTGGGGACCTCCCATCCCGAATCAAGCAGAACATATCCGACGTCTTGCAGTATAGTTCTCGCTATTGGTTAAATCACCTTTGCTTTACTCCCGACAACGGTGATGAGCATATGGCGAGAAGCTTGAAAACATTCTTTGAAGGATTGTATCCAATATTCTGGATTAAGGTGTTGAGTATTATGGGAATGGTGCCGATTGGTGCCCCAAGCATTCGAAATTTGATATCCTGGGTCAAGGTGAGTACAGCGCTAATTCATTGTTCGTTTGCATCCCGAGATGATTCTAATTTGCTGTAGGGTGTCAATTCAACCCTTCTCAAAAGACTTCAGGACATTTGTCGTTTCATCATCACCTTCCACACCCCTCTCTCCATCAGCACTCCACACACCTACATTTCAACACGACCGTTCCTACCCTTACAGTCACCTTTATCAAGCACATTCAACACGTGGTTTACTAAAGCCATTAAAATGCAAAGAGGGAATTTGCTGTCATGGCCAACGCCGCCATTGGATTGGGATGGACACTCAGACGTTGTCTGGTGTGTGGGTTATTCCCCGAATGGACGGCACATTATCTCCGGATCCGCTGATAGGATCATTCGGATCTGGGATGCCGAGACTGGCGCTGTAGTTGGTGAACCTCTACAGGGGCACTCTAGCACGGTGCGGTCAGTCGTGTACTCCCCTGATGGGCGGCGCATCATCTCCGGATCTGCGGATACGACCGTTCGAATCTGGGATGCTGAAACTGGTGCTGCAGTCGGCACACCTCTCGAGGGGCACACTGACTGGGTGCAGTCTGTCGCTTGCTCTCCTGATGGGCGGTACATTATCTCCGGGTCCTCTGACAGGACCATTCGAATCTGGGATGGCGAGACTGGCGCTGCAGTTGGCAAGCCTCTAGAGGGGCACATTCAGTGAGTGTGGTCCGTTGCTTACTCTCCCACGTCATCTCTGGATCTGGCGATGGGACGATTCGAATTTGGGATGCTAAGACTGGTGCTCCAGTTGGAATGCCTCTAGAAGGGCACGCTGACTGGCTGTCAGTTGCTTACTCTCCTGACGGGCAGCACATCATCTCCTGTTCCTCTGACAGGACGATTCGAATCTGGGATGCCAATACCGGTGCTGTAATTGGTGGGCCTTTGACGGGGCACACTCAGTGGGTGCAGTCCGTTGCTTACTCTCCCGATGGGCGGCGCATCATCTCTGGATCCGCTGATGGGACCATTCGAATCTGGGATGCTGAGACTGGTGGTCAAGTTGGAAAACCCCTTGAGGGGCACATCTGGGGGGGGCGTATTGGCTGTTGCTTACTCTCCTAATGGCCGGGGGATCATCTCTGGGTCTATCGATAAAACCATTCGAATCTGGGATGCCGAGACTGGTGCTGCAATTGGAAAGCCTCTCAATGGGCACACCGGGAGTGTACAGTCTGTTACCTACTCTCCCAATGGGCGCCACATCATCTCCGGGTCTATGGATACGACGATTCGAATTTGGGATGCCAAGACTGGTGCTGCAGTCGGCAAGCCCCTAGAGGGACATACTGAAAGTGTGCAGTCTGTTACATACTCTCCCGATGGGCAGTATATCATCTTCGGATCCGTTGACAGGACCTTTCGAATCCGGGACGCCGAGACTGGCACTGCAGTCGGCAGGCCGCTAGAGGGGCATACTTGGGCTGTATACTCTGTTGCTTACTCTCCCGATGGACGGCACATTGTCTCTGGGTCTGGTGACCACACCATCCATATATGGGACTCATTCTTAGAAGTTTCCGCCCAACTTCCCTCCTCTTCTGATCCAATGCATACCAATTTTTTCACAAGGCCAGACCCAGACGGTTGGGTCAGAGACTCAGAGGGTGGTTTATTATATTGGGTACCCCCAGACTGTCGTGCATGCCTCAATTCACCTTCTCTCCTTGCAATCCCCCCAACGTCTCATATCCGATCAGTTTCACTTGATTTTGAGGGCGAACTTCTTGGATGCAGATTTTCAATAGTGCACCTTTCTTTCCTCTGAATTCTGTGCCTATCCCCTGATGTATAATTGCTCTTTGCAAACTTGGCAGCTACAGTTCCAGTCCCTGACTCCCTTCTTGCCTAAGCATCCCATCCTGATTTCCTTTTGTATGAGGTCAAACTTATATATTTTCTTACATGATTGATCATATGGTCATGGTGTCAATTAAAATTGCATATTACTAGTACAATCAGGGATTGTTGGGGGTTTTTATTTGGTCCATAAAAATCAAAATTAACCCAACAATAATTATCACCGAACCACACAAATAATTTGAATGCAGTCACATACTTGGATCGATATTCATAATTATTCAAAGGTAACCCCTACTTCAACACCTAAATAACCAAAGAAATGTCATAATTGTAAAATAATCAAGGTTTCTTGATTATTTAGGGCTTACAGTTCAATTATATCACTTCTATCATCTTCTGCTGCTGCTGCTTATCCTCGCTTCCCCTTTCCAAATGTGGACTACCGACTGGCCAATGAGTTGCTGATGATAGCAAACGAACAACAAATCAACATCCATCCCACTAGTCAACAAAGCAATGAAATCATGTATACATTCCGTTTGAATCAATGGCTCTCCACTTGCTTTTCTTCCTAGGTGGGTTTGCCTAGCCAACAGAGTCTTGGAATCCTCTTCAACAAGTGGACTGATTCAAGTTTTGCATGGCCGGTCAGGTATTTAGCCCAGTATATTTTTGTGATGGCTCTTATTCGTGTTGTTTCACCTCAGGCTCCAAATTCGAACATACCCCACTCTACCGCTACAAAAGCCTTCCCGCTCGAAACCGCCGCCATATCGTCTTCAAGTACCACCTTCACATTACCAGCTGAGCTTCTCGCTAAGATTATCGTCGGAGCCAGCGCAAATGGCCCTCCCAACATTTACACCCTCAAGCGCGTCTCACGAACGTGGTATAATACCAATTTCAACGACCCCCGCCTGTGAAATAGAGTAGTAATTGACCTTGATTATTTTCCTTTTACTTGCGTGCGACCCATGCACACGGCGCGACGGTGAATTTGGATGTCACGATCCGTGTCATAAGCCACGACGAAATCTGTGGATGTGGTGAATAAAATGTCAATCCTCTTCGCCAACGGTGTATAGCACGGATCGACAGTCTGCACCGCGGCCCCATCGAGGTGCTGGCAGGCTCAGATGGAAACCTTTTAGCGCGCTGGTGTCGGCTGGGAGTATGTAATGAAATGACCTCAAAATATTAGCAAATTGTATGGGGTGACCGTGACCTTTCTCCCTCATACATGGTCGGCCGACTCCCCGACTTCAGACTCTTTCACTCACAGGCTGGCTCGACGTACACTCATTCTTGTGTCACGCTCCCATCCTGCAGAAAATGACCCTGCCTCAAGCTCCTCACCTCCGCATTGCGGACGAGGCCTAGTAGAGAAAGGAGCGTATACGGTCATTACGCGACTGATCCTGCATATGCCAATCTCTTGCTCTCTATTGACCCTACCAAACGTCACTTATTTCGAGGCTTTGGACAACCACGAGGCTGATTATTCCCTCAAACTCTCAATGCTACCTCAATATGCGTTGTCGACGAAGGCG
>Ga0307513_10007271_pt1 | contig 14379 bp, 10 predicted proteins | sample 15_EM_MG_FD_202174 | JGI IMG/M metagenome (GOLD analysis project Ga0307513, IMG submission 202174) | Populus trichocarpa ectomycorrhiza microbial communities from riparian zone in the Pacific Northwest, United States - 15_EM | ecosystem: Host-associated > Plants > Roots > Unclassified | place... | reverse complement strand
GGCTCGTGCGAAGGCGATCTGGGTCGTCTGGGTGTTCGCGACGTTCGCGCGTGCCGCCGCGAACACCGTGCGCGCGGCCTGCTCTCGCTCGGTGAGCGCGCCGAGCGTCGCGGCGTGTTCGGTGGTCGCCGCGGCCACGAGCGCGATGGCCTGCGTATTCGCCGCAGCCTGAAGCACCTGGCGCTTGCTCTCAAACGCGACCGACAATCTTGCGGACTCGGAGGTCACAGCGGCCTCGATGTCACGAGACGCCTCGCCAGCCGCGCCCGAGCTCGCCGGTGCCTTGACGCTAGGCACGCGCATGGGGGCGCCCGCCGCTGGCGGACCGCTGCGCGCGCCTGCGTGCGCCGAGCTGGCACTGGGCGCTTGAGGAGCTGACGAACTCGCGACAAGTGGGGCCGCAGTGGCCGCGGAACCGCCGGCTGTCGGCGATGGGACAGGATGCTCCGCCGTCGCGTGGGTGACTCGGGGCCCTACAGCTTGCGACGGCAATGCCGATTGAGCAGAGGGCACACCATGCGCCACCGACGAGGCGACCGTAGGTGGCGTCACTTGCGTTGGATGTCGTCCTGCACCGCTGGACGCGCCAAGCGGCGTAGCCTGCCCCGCGGCGCTGTCGGCCTGCCGCGGCGGTGGACTCGGCGAGCTGCGCCCGAACACGTCCTTGAAACCGATGGTGCTCGTTGTCGCTTGAGAAGTGCCGGTCCCGCCGGCTTCGTTGTCTGACTGCAGGGAACGATCGGGCGTCCCAGGTGAGCCGGGCCTGGGAATGGCTGTCGGCGTGTGCGTGGCCGCCTCTACTTCGTTCGCGTCAGTCACGCCCGGTACGGGTGCGTTGGCGGTCGTTCCTGCTTGTGGAATCAAGGGGCGCTTGCCAACCGCCGCCGGATCAGACCCGCTCGGGATCCGCTGGTTCGCGTCCCGCGGGTGCTGTCGTGCCAGCCCACCCGCATCCGTCTCACCCACGGTAGGCTCCTTGGGCTACGGCACACGCTCGACGCGGTGACCGCTCGTCACCCCACCTACATCGGTTCATCCGGTTGTCCACGCTGCTCACCTGCCCCAATTGACTGGCTAGAAACTTCCCGAGACGCTGAGCAGCCGAAGGGCTGGGCCGACCGAGACCGCGGGAACCAGCGACCCCAGGGTCCTTCCGTGCTCCGAAGCGGCCGTCAGGGTCGTAGCGTTCGACTTTCTGTCACCACCGCGATACCAAAGCCACGCACCAACGCCTGTCAGAGCAACACCCGCTGCCCCAATAACCAGGCCGCTAGTCGCGCTGTCGCGGTAGTACTCCCGAACGTATTTGTCAGGCTCGAGTCGAGCAGCCCCGTCCTGGTCTGTAAAGAATAAAAAACTGCCGAGAACAAGCGAGGTAGCACCAAGCCCCAAGGCGGCAGATGCGAGGCGACTGGCCGAGGTCGTGTCACGCAGCGACAGATAAATGCCAGTGGCGAGTACCGGAGAGGAAGCGATTACCACATCTACCGCAGGCCCTTTGTGATCATTGAAGGTCGGCATCGTGTGGTCGTCATCTTTGCTCAAGACATACGTGCCAATCCCTCCACCTACTGCGGCGACGCCTGCGCCGAGAACGATCGTCGATGAAACAGACAGATGGGGGCGCTGCATTTGCTTGGGCGCGCGCGCCCCCGGCGCGTTCGAGCGGACATTCAGGTCCCCGCGCGAGGTACCGTCGTACAAGAATCGCGCGAGGGAACGCAGCCCCCGCTCCCCTTCGCTGACCGGCACCGTCGCGCTCCACGGAGCTGCACCGTTCACGGGGTACACGGTGCCAATCACTTCCAGGTGGCCGTCCAGCCGGATCGTTCCGACCATGATGATCTTCTCGCAACCGCACGCGCGGGCCACGCCTCGCGCGTAGATGCCCTCTTTGGCTCGCTCGATCTCGTTGGCGAATGCGACTCCAGCGTATGACTCGCCCAGCGTAAGCGACGAATCGACCTGCCAATCGATATCAACCGTGGTCTCACTGTCGGGACGAATCTCTACGACGTATTGCCGCGCATCCGGGCCCACTTGGACGAACATGTGCCGCAACCCTGGAATCAGGTCACCTTGAGCCACTTTGCCTATTCCTCGAAATTGCCCCTCCACGAAGACAACCGCACGATTGTCGCTTACGTTTATCAACAGGGTGCCGCGCCCCATGGGCTGCGCTTGTTTCTGCGCGCCCTTGTAGAGCTTTTCTCCATCTCGTCCATAGTCCAAGCGCGAGATGGGTATGTTGGACATACGAAGATAGTCCATCATCGTCTCGAAGCTCTCCGGCACGTGCCCGTTCTTTCCCTGTGCCAAGGCCAGCTTGACGACCGCGTTGAACGTCAAGTTTGCATTCGAGCCGCTGAGCACCCAGAGGCCGGGATTTCGCTTGATGAGTTTCACAGCGATCGTGAGTGCGTCTTCGGACTCCTGAAACCTGCCAGAACTGAAAGCACTGAGACCTGCTTCGATCTGCTGCGCAATGTCCGCGGTAGTCTTGCCTTGATCGAGAACACCCGGGCGAGCCACGCGCGGGCCGAGCACACTCTGTATGGTGGCGGGCCGCGCAGCGAACCCGTACCCTTCTAGCGCATCGATCAGCGGCGCGAGCGTGGCGGTCATGTTCGCCGAGCGCTCTCCGACGACGGACTCGAGCACGATGGTTCGCGCTCGCGACGACTCGGCCTCGGCTCGGTGGGCGAACAGGCAAGAGACCATGACGACAACGAAGGCGACCAAGCGGCGCGGGGAAGGCCCGACGAAAGGCTCCGCTCGCAAGCTCGGCGCCCGTCCATGTCTTGCAAGGGTCACGGCTTGAACTCATCCGCGCCGATGTCTTTCTGGACACCGATGGGTCGAACATCGCCGTCGCGGTCGATCACGATCGTCGAGGCGGTCAACGCTTGGTTGATAACGGTACTCGTACTCGTGATCCTGTAGTCAAAAGGAGCTGGCGCCTCCGGATCGACAAACCCTAGCCCGAGAACGTCACTCTGTATTTTGGAGGTCGGAAAAGTGCATCCACTCGGTGTTACCTGCGCGCCCGGTGCAGTAGAGCTTGCCCCGAGCACGTTACGCGCGATGATGTTATTGGGCGCCGCGAACGCAGTAGCATTACAGACGACGCCGGCTGAGTTGATGGCGGAACGGTTGTCCACAATCGTATTGAACTCCAACCGGTTGCTACCCGCACCGGCAATACCTAGCGTCAACCCACCGAAGGTGCCACCGTCCGGATCTCCGTTTCGATAGATAAAATTGTTCGTTATGTCAAAGCTCACCCCGACGCCAGTCGCCGAGATCCCACCACCGAAGTTGAGCGCAACATCGCTTCGAGACAACGCCAGACTGCCACCCACCAGCGAGATTCCGCCTCCTTGATTGCCTGATATTTGGGATTCCGTAACCGTAAGGGTGCCACCATTGCTCGAGATGCCAATACCTTGATTACCATCGACGCTAACTCTGGTCAGGGCTAGCTTGGGCGCACCACCATTTGGCAAAGAGATGGCAGCATCGGTATTCGTTCCGGTTGCGCCGGTGATCTCCAGGTCATAGATGCTCACATCGGCACCGTTACTCTTGACCTCGAGGATCACGCCGTTGCCCACCATATCGAGCTTCGCCCCCAAGTCCGCGAAGATGGCGACTACCTTCCCATCGATAGTCGTCGTCTTGTTATCCGCTACAATGCCGACGCCGATCTTTACCAACGGTCTATTCGTCTTGATGCCAGCGTCCAGCGTTCCGCACGGCGCGGCCAGCGTACACAAGTTGCCCGCGCCTCCCTGTTGAACGTAAGCAACATCGGCTGGAGCTGCACATGCGCCATCGAGCAGACACAAGTTGGAAAGCGGGCAGTCTGTGTGTTTGGTGCAACGCTCACACTCGTGGGTTGTTCCGCATACCGGCGTAGTCCCCAGACACGCACTCGTCTGGTCGGGCGCAACACACTGAACGCACATTCGCGATCCCGCCAGATCGCACACGCCGGTCGGAGCCGTGCAGGTCGCGTTGGACTTGCAGGTGTAGTCGGGCGCGTCAATTGCGGCGTCGATCGCGGCGTCTGGGGGGGGCAGCGGCGGACAATCAGGATCGCCGGGATGGTCTCCACAGTAGTCAGGTTTTATCTCCCTGCCCCAGATCGAATTCAGGCCGCTGCAGCCGATCGCAACAACACACACGAGCGCGATCGATGAAAACAGCAGTCGATTGGCCATGACCACACTGCCTCTGCGTCTGGTTTGCGCGGACATAACTAGAACGCTCCCGACAAGCCGAGCGAGACGCCCCCCGGAATTACGCTCGCAGTTGGTACGGGTGCGTCCGGTTTCCGCCAAAGCAGATACAGCCCCGTGCCGACAGCAGCGAGCCCGATCAAACCGGTCGTGACACCAACGGCAGTCGCACGACTGTAGTCGAACTTGGCATCGTCCCGCAGTCCTTGGTAGAGCGAGACGCCGCCGAACAGCGCGAACGCGCCGCCCGCACTGATCAGCACGATCGGAACGCGACGCGACGGCGCGGTAGAGACCGGGCGCATCGGCAGAGGCTTGATAGGAGACTTGCGGAGCGCAAATGTGACCTCGGCGGTCTTTCCTTCTTCAACCACAAACTCGCGAGTCTCCGAGAGGTACCCCGCCTTCTCGACCATCGCGGTGTGCTTCCCAGGAAACGTGTTCAGCGTCGCGTCCGTACCGCCCAGGTGCTCGCCATCAAGGATCAGCGTTGCACTCGAAGGGATAGACTTGATCACGACGACCGTACGCCCGCTCCGTTTCGCCAGCTCCCGCGTCAGCTGCGTGACGAGCTCTTGCCCGGCCTCCTCGAGCTTGTCATCGGCGCAGTGCTCGCAATAGCGTTCTCGGATCGTGAACGCGGGCGGGTCCACGACGATCATCTTGGCGGTGATCACGACGACCGAAGCTCCGGCATCGGACTGTGACGCATCGACGGAGACAACGAATGCACCGCGGATCCCCTTCGTATTCGGAGAAGCAGGAATACATGTCCATGGCGACTTGGAGTCTGGGCACTTGAGCAAGCCATCGGACTCCTTCTTGCTGAGTGGCTTCGCTGACAGGGTCCAACCTGCGGTGCGGATGGCGTTCTCGATCGCGCCGGTAACAGTCGCACGCTCGTGGTCTGCGGCGTTCCCGCCCACCACCAGCAGGCTGGTTTCAGCGCGCACGGACCGAATCCCGACGAGCCAAGCAAACGCGAGAATCAGTGCAATCGGTATGCGTCTTACAGGCATTCATTCACCAGTTTTTCTCGACAGTCGTGGTCTTGCCAGGACTGACCACCACCGTAGTCGTCTCGTCTTTCTCGAGCTTTTCATTCTGCATCCGCACGCGGTAGCGACCTGCCGGAAGCGTCCTGCGAAAAGGCGCGTCTTCATCGAACGGCTTTCCATTCAGCCAGACGACCGCCCACGACTTGACCAGGATGGCCAGCTCGCCGGTTGCTTTGCTGGCCGCCGGTGCGGTGGGAGACGACGACGCCGAGGTAGATGCAGACGTCTTTGCGTTCGAGGGCGCGGTATGAGCGCCTTCCGCGGTCGCGCTCTTTTGCGAGGTCTGCTTGAGCACGGAGGGTCCGGCATTCGTAGGCGAAGGAATCCTGCTCGCTGCGTCAACCAGCTGGCTCGTTGCATCCGCGGCAGGCGCTACACGAACGGCGTCTACTGGTTGAGGGGGTGCATCGGCCGCGAGGAGAGGCTCGGGGGACGTGCTACCCGCATCCAGGGTGGCGATGGCAACGTTGAGCGCGGAGCCTGCTTGGCGCGCCGAGTTCGAGCCCGAACCGCCATCGCTCGCGGTCGGGTGTGAGCCGAGACGCATGAGGGCAAGGCTTGCAACAGCCATCAGCCCGCAAGCTGCGATCCCGATCGCCAACCTTCTGCGCGCTCGCGGAGTCAGAGCGCGGGGGCGCAAGCTTCGTGGCAGCAGGATCCGCGGAACTGGCTCGCGATGAACAACCGGTTGGGCTAACTCAGGAAGCTGGGTCGTCGATAGCACCACCGCGGGCAGCTCCCTATGCGCATACGGTTGGGGGCCAGGGGTTCCGACCGCGGTCTCGATCTCCGAGGCGGCAACGATCGATGGCTCGCGCAGGCGCGCGTCGATGGCAGGCTCCTGCACTGCAAATTCCTGCGAGCTCAAACCCGTCGGCAACGCCGCGAGCAGCGGCGCACTAGGGCCACGAGGCAAGCTAGCTCGTGCGATTGGCGGTGAAGGATGCGGGACAGAGGTCGTCAGCTCCGAGGGAGGTAGCGCCGGGGAAAGCGCAGCCTCCCGAACGGCCGGCCCCGACGCCACGGCCACCGCTTCCCGTCGCGCGCGAGCGGTAGGGGCTTGCGCAGAGGCCGCTCGCGGCGGTTCCGACGGTTCGCCAGGCGTCGACGTGTGCACCTGCGCCGAGCGCGCGAGTTCGGCCAACGGGCGCGAGTTGCCGGCATCCGCGCCGGGCGCGGAAGCGCTGGCGATCTGCGGCACGCGCGGCGCAGGAACCTGACCGTCGTCGGGATTCGGCAGCGTCATGGCATCGTGGGGCGAAGCAACCACCCAGCGAGGCACGACCTCCTTCAAGATCGCGGTGCCGCTCTGCAACCCGTCCGCTGCGGGGATCGCGCGCGCGAGCCGGAGCGCAAACTCGTGCATGGTGGGCCGGTCGTCGGGGTCCAAGGAGAAGCAGCGCAGCAGGAGGGTGGCCACCGCGGCGGGCATCACGTCCTCCGAAGGCCGAGCCGGCGTTTCGGTGCGCTGCTTGTGATACAGCACGATGTCGTTCTCGGGCGTGCCCCAGGGCAGATCGCCCGTCAACGCCAGCCAGAGAATCACCGCGAGCGAGAACACGTCGGCGCGGCCTGTCGCCGCAGCCGCGTCGGCCACCTGTTCGGGCGCCATGAAACGGGGCGTCCCCATTGACATTCCGGATCCGGTGTGGTCATCGCCGCTGCTGATCACCTTCGCGATGCCGAAGTCCACGACCTTGACCATCTCCGGGACCCGTGCGCCTGGGTTGCTCTCGATGAGCAGGTTGTCCGGCTTGAGGTCGCGATGAACGATGCCGAGATCGTGGGCGTACTGGAGTGCATCGCACACCTGGAACACGAGGCGTGCAGCGTCCCGGAGCGTTAGCTTGCCCCCCTTAGCGGCGATGTACCGGTCGAGCGACTTGCCCTCGACGTACTCGAATCGCATGAACAGCTGGCCGTCGGGTAGAACACCAAAATTCTGGAGCTTGACGATGTTGTCGTGCTTGAGCATCGCCACCGCCTTCGTCTCCGTCTTGAAGCGGATGATCGCCTGAGGGTGGCGGGCGATGTCGGGCAACATGAGCTTGATCACGCACTTGATGTGAGCCAGCCCCTCGTGCTCCGCGAGGTAAGCCGCACCCATGCCCCCTCGCCCGAGGAGAACCATCAAGATGAAATACAGGTCGACCCGCCGTCCCAGGTTCGGATCTGGAGGAACCACGAAGGGAAACGGGAAGGAGAACTCGTCTGCCATGACTTGCCGTCGGCGACGCCCCTGCAGATGCCCGCCGCTGCGCCTACTTTGCCCAAACGGCTGCGGGACTCAAGCGCGTTGTCGACATTCCCATCCGAGATCCGTTCGCCGCCCGCGTGGGAATCTGTTGCCGTGGCCGCAGCCGCTGTGATTGTTAGAGGACCGCCGAACGTCACAACGGGGAGACTTGCGTTGACCTTGCAGCGAACCGAGACCGCGCCCGCCGAACAGCGAGGAGGCACCTACGAGCACGATGGCCTCGCGACCTCGCTGCTGAGGTACCGCACGCACACGATCCACGACCTGCCGCGCACCAGCAAGGTCTGTACGATGGGGTCCGCACCTGACCGCGACATCGTTGTCGAGGGCGAGTGCGTCTCGGCGAGCCATTGTCGCATCGAGCGACGCGCGCGCGGCCTGGTGGTCACGGATGCCGGAAGTAAAAACGGCACGTACTACGAGGCGAAACGCGCACTGGGGCACGCGTTGATCCCATCCTTCGAGGAGAAGCGGGCGCTTGCGAAGGGGTTCGTTCTGGACGCCGGGATGACGTTCGTGCTCGGGAAACCGTCGCATCGCTACCTAGCACTCGACGACGCCATGCGAGCGGAACACCCGGCGCTGCTGGACATTGTCGGCGGCGAGGTCGAGGTCGGCGAGGAGAACGCGACCCGCGGCTCCAGCGAGCGCGCTTCTCCAAGCGACTTGATCCTGGCCGCCGATGGTGCGGGTCACATCCTGATCACCGGCGACCCGGGCTGCGACCAGGAGGAGCTGGCACGCATCGTCCACGCGATCTCGAAGCGTCGTCGCCACCCGCCGGTGCAGCTCGCTCGCGTTCCCGAGGGTCGCGACGCCCAAGGCGAGATCCTGAAGCACGACGCCGCCAAGGGCACGCTCGTACTCGACTTGGGCGACCGCGATTCGTACGTCGATCCGACGTTCGTCTCCTCGCTGTTCTCGTCGAGCTACCAGATCCGCGTCATCGTGCTCGCCCGCACTGTTGAGGGCGCGAGCCGAGCGTTGGGTGCGCAGTACGTGCATCCGATGATGCAGGTCGGTCTGCGCCCCTTGTCCGCTCGCCGCTCCGTGATCCAGCCGCTACTCGATAGGTGGCTTGCGCAGCAGGGTAGCCCGCTCCGGCTGTCGGATCTGACGCCCGAGAATGAACGCGCGCTCCTCGTCAACGACTGGCGCGAGAACCTCGCCGCGCTTCGAGAAGCTGCGCTCCGCCTGGCGGCGATCGTCCGCGCGGGGTTTTCCCTCAACCGCGCTCGTCAAGACATCGGCGTCAATCGCAACACGTTCTACAACTGGTATGGAAGCACGATGCGGCTGTCGCTGCCGCTTGTGCCGGAGTCACGAGAGAAGGCGCTGGCAGCGGCGATCGCGACGCAGACGCAAGTCGCAAAGACCTAGACACGCGTGCAGCTGTGCCGCGCGTGTTCGGCGGACTGGACAGCAGCCGCCGGCTCCACGGCTGCATCGTCGTGACAAGCTAGGCATTTGGTTTCCCTCTCGATCTCGTGTCTGGCAGTTTCCCATCGGAGACACGTTTTCGGAAAATGTGGGACACCCCTTCCCTCTCGCAGCCATTCGGTGTTGTTTGTTGCTATGGCCAGCTGCGACTCACGGGGGCTCACCCAGATAGGGCCTGTTGAACCTTGGCCGACGGAGAACCGCGGCTGGCATAGCTAACAGTCCATATCGAGGGAGGCGTAGTCGATGAGGTTCGAGACTTATGTCGTGGCGGAGTTACTCCAACGATTGGAGGAGCAGGGGTTGACGTATCGTCGCCATGTCGCTGAGGTGGCGGCGGCGCTTAGCAAGGATCGGTACCTTACGGCGCGCGAAGCGTCCAAGGAGTTGACTCGTGCGCTGGACGCTTTGGTAGGAACAACGGAGACCCTTCGTCACCACGTGGAGGCGAGTGACGCTTTCGGTGAGATCGGCGAGTCGATCGGCGAACTGGCCCTCCGAGCGCGCGAGATGGTTGTCCTGGCCCAGCTCAGCCGACTCCGCGACTCACTCGCCGATCTCGACGTGCAGACCCGTACGCGCAAATGGTTCGTCGGGCGATTTCAGAGCATCGAGCACGTCGAAAGCTTTTTTCACAATGAACTCGACAGAATCAACGCTATTTGGCTGCCATACCGGGTGGCGCAGCGTCAGTCCGCCGGCATGACCGACCCGGACCGGCTCACGCTCTACCGCACCGCGGTGCGCGTCGCACAACGCGCGCTCAGAGAGCTGGTTGAGGTGCCAGATCTTGCGCTGCTTCTGGACTACGGAATTGCAGCGACTGAACTCTGCGAGATTCACCTCGCGTGCAAGCAGATCGTGGCTGCCCTCGGTGTTCACATCGATATCGAGCCGCCGTCACAGCATGTCTTTGTGAGAGCGCGAGCTCGCCCCGCACGACAACTCAACATCGTCGATGAAAAATCATGAACGAACAAGAAGCGTTCTCTCACACGTCACGTGATCGCCAATGGCGGTGGCCGCACGAGCCCGAGCAACTGCATTGCGTCCCGGAACGCATGCGGCCCAGGTGCAGCCGGCCCCAGCGCACACCAGCTGAGGAACAGCACTTCCGCACCCTCCCGGGTGGCGTCGTAGACAATGAGGCGCTGCGCCGCGCGGTGATGGCAAGCCCCGACGACGACGCCCCACGGCGAGCGTACGCGGCCTGGCTAACGGCGCAGGATCACGAATTCGCCCGGACGATCGGTGCATTCATCACGGCGCAGCTTCGCGTCGCAGATGCGTATCGCGTCAGCCCGCGCGCAGAGGTCATGACTCTGCGCAGCTGGCGCGGAGATGCCGCGTTCGTCTCGGCCACTGAGTTCCGTGCCGGTGGCTCGCTGCGCCCGTGGCTTCTCGACGATCTCGAGTCGCTGATCTCTCTGGGGCTCGTGGGGTGGCCGCAGATCTACCGCGGATTCGTGGAGCGAGTCGGCGTGCGTGCGCTCCGCTTCCCGCAGATCGCTCCCGAGCTATTCAGCATCGCGCCGATCCGTCACCTCGTCCTGATCGGCGTCCCCGCGGTCGCGCAAGAGATCGCCGCCTGCCCTCACCTGGCCCGCGTTCGCTCGCTGAGCTTGCCCCGGTATGGCCGAGAGGACGAGTTGACCGACGACGCGCTCCTTGAGCTGCTCTCGTCCCCTCACCTCAGCAACCTGATGCACCTGCGGCTCGTGCATCAGCCCCGCTTGACACCCCGTGCCTACGAAAGGGTCGTGGCCGCGCCGACGCTCCCCATGCTGTCGAGCTTCGAGGTGTTCTCGGCACAGGATAGCTGGGACCAGGATCCGGCGAGGTTCGATCCGAGGGGGCGCTCCGAGCGGATTTTCACCTACGACACGCCGATTCCCGTGGCGCGATCGACCGACTGGATCTCGGCCTTCGAGCGCACCTTCGGCTACGAGCCGCGCGTGCATCCCGAGGACTACTACGGACGGGCGCATCCGGACATCGAAGCGATCGTTTCGCATCCGATCGCGCTCAACGACCGCATCATGGGTCTCCGTGGGGTCCCCGTGTCTGGGGTGCCCGCGGAGAAGGCGCGGTCCCGATGATCGGCGACGCGCGCCCGATCAGGCGTAGGGCTCGCTCGGTTCGCTGCTCACCCGCCGTCCCCCCCGGCGCGATGGACCAGCGAACCGAGCGAGCAATGTGGGTGCGCCGAAACAACGGGCGGGTTCAGCCATGACCTTCCCCGCGCATTCCTTGATCCAACTCCTCCAGGAGTTAGCGCGGCAGATCGCGGGTGTGCCTCAGCACGCCGAAGCGCTGCGAGCGGGGTTCGATGGGGGGGATGTCCGGCAAGTCATCTGCGCCACGATTGACGCCGAGCGCCACCTGCGCGCGCTGGCGGTGTCGACGGACCGCATCAAGGCGCACGTGATCCCCGCGGACGACCTGGGCATGGTGCTCGGGTCGCTATCTGAGTTGGTGCTTCGCGCGATCCGGATCGCGGTGCTCACCGAGCTGGACGCGCTGCGTGACGTGGTGAGCGGGCCGTCCGCCCGCGGCCGATCGCGCGCGCTGTTCCAGGGACCGTTCCAGAGCCTGGACGACCTGACGGGCTACGTGCGCGACGAGCTTCAGCGGATCGCCCGTCGCTGGCTCGACTTCCGAGGCATCGAGGGCGTCTCGCGCACAGCCTATCGGGACGCCCTCCGGATGGCGCATGCCGCGATGCGCGCGCTCGGTACCGACTCCGACCTCGCGAGCTTCCTGCGTCACGGGGTCACGCGCAGCGACTGGCTCGCGCTCGCAGAGGTCTGCGCGCGGATGCTTGCGGCGCTCACGATCCCGATCGATGTCGAGCCGGACCTGCCGCTGCTGGTGACTACGCGACCGTCGTACGCGCCAGCGAGGAGCGGCGCGCTGTGAGCGGCGAGATGTCGGTGCGACCGCCGATCGCGGGCGGAGCGCCGCCGCCCGAGCCGGTCGACACGTTCGAGATCGCGATCCGAGAGCTGGGGCCGCTGACGCTGGCGCTGACGTCGGAGATCGCGAAGCTCGCCTATCCGGGCGCGGTGCGCGCGCGCCACGCGCTGGAGCTCGCGCTCGCGCACGCACAGTTGCTCGCGCAGAGCGTTCCTGGCGTGCCCGAGCGCGTGCAGGCTCAGCTGCAGCTCGCACGCGTGCGTGCGGTCGCGGATCGGATGCTCGCGATCGCGCCGATGCCCAGCTCGGCCGCGGTCGCGGCGGCCGAGGCCGGAGATCCGACCGCGTTGCACCGGGAGGAGCAGGCATGGATCGCGGACCCGCTGGCCCGCGGCTCGAGTCCGTGCCTCCCGCATCCGCGGCGCTACCGCCGCGACACTCGTCCCGACTCACCCAGGGCGCTTCGTGTCGCGCCCGAAGCGGACGCGGACGGCCCGAGCCGTGCCGCGCTACCCGCGCCGGCTGCGGCGGCGAACGAGGGCGGCGCGTGACGGCCGACTCGCTCGCTGGCCAGGATCCCGGGCCGGCCACGATCGACGACGTCGAACCAAGTACGTCACCACGGCAGGCGATTCGCCCATCCGCGGAGGGAGCCCAGATGCCCGCAGCGCTGATCAAGTCCGACAGCTCCGCCGATGCGCCCGTCACGCTCGAGTTGTCGCTCATGGACAACGCGGGTGACGGTGATGCCGAGGATTGCGACTTCGACGAGGTCGATCCGACGCATTGGCGTTCCCGCAATGAGCCGCTGAGCAACAATGTTATCGGCCTCCGGGAGTGGGGAACACGCCAGGTCTACCCCTTGCGCACGCCGCGCGACTCGCGACGGGACACGCCACCGAGCCCCGCTGCACTACAGCTCTCCCGCAACGATCTGGCGATCGCGCCCAACCGAGTGGAGCTGGTGTACGAGTCCCAGTCGTGGCGCGTCAGGGACTGGGACGGTATCGCGCATCTGAAGCAGGACGGCCGACCGACGCGCGAGGCCAGTCTCCTGCCGGGCGGCGAGATCACGATCGCTGGCCGGACCTTGATCGCCGAGAGCCCGCGCTACATCGCCCTGCGCAATTTCTGCTCGCGCTTGCTCGGATGGAGCGACGATCGCATCGCCGTCGTAGATCAAGCGCTCCGCGCGATCCGTCTTGCGAGCACGGGGTACGCCGCGCTCGTGCTGCGCGGCAGCGGCGATCTGGTGCTCGTCGCGCATACCATCCATCGCCGCCTGCTCGGCGACAACGCTCCGTTTGTCGTCAGCGACCCACGGCGCAAGAGCATCCTTGCGACCGTCCGAAATCCGGCGAACCGTCCAAGCGCCATGGATGCATTTCGCCAGGCGGCGCAGGGTACGCTCTGCGTGCGGGCAAGGCGTCTACCGCCGGATTTTGAGGAGGTATCGCGCGCGCTCCAAGTGCCGGAGACCGGCGTTCAGTTGATGGTGTGCGCCGGCTCGATGAGCCCAGCCCGTAGCCCGCTCGCGTTCGGTGTCGCGCAGATCGTCATCCCGCCTCTCGAGACGCGACGCGTGGAGCTGCCCCGAATCGTGAGCGAGTACATCGAGGACGCGATTGATGCACTGCATGCACCAGATGACTGCATGACAACTGCCGACATCGAATGGATCACGAGCCGGGCATCTCTCGGAAATGACCCGGCGATTCCGGATATTGAAAAGGCGGTATTGCGCATGGTTGCCCTGAGGCTGACCGGCAATACAACGAAAGCCGCAGCGCTGCTCGGGATGGCTCGCGTCTCCCTCGAGCGCTGGCTCCGACGCCGAAACGGTGACGCGTCGTGAGGCACGTATTCTCGCTCGCTCGACGAGGCACGCTCGCGATGCCCGACCAGGGTAGCCCACAGCTGGCGTGGCACGTGCGGACGGTTCGCGCCGCGCTGTGTGCCGCGCGCTGTCTCGGGTTCGGGGTCCTGTTGCTGGCCTGGATGTTCATCGCGCCGCTCTTCCGGGCGTTGACCTGGCAACCGCACCCACGCGCGCGTGACACTGCTGACCCCGCCGCCGCCCCCCGTCGCGAGGGCGCTCGCCGCGACTCCGGTGCCGGGATCAGGCAGTGTCCCGACACGTCGGCTGCTTGGCTTCTCTCATCCCTCATGAATCCCGATGTCGAGTGGGTCGAGGTGGGGCCGCGTTTCAGCGAACCGCAGTACGCCGAGGTGTTCGCGCTGCTCCAACTCGGCCCCCGCGCGAAGTTGCTCGACCTCCGAGCCGCCACGGCAATCAAGGTGGATCTGTTCGAGCGCCTGGCCGACGCATGGAATGCCCCACCTGGTAGCGTGCGCCGACTGGGCATCCTGCTCGAGTACGAAAGCTGGGCGGTATTCCGCAACGTGGCAGCCCGGCGACTTCGGCCGCTCGGTCAACGGGGCGTCGAGCTGGAGATCTTCTACGCGC
>Ga0307513_10007269_pt1 | contig 14382 bp, 13 predicted proteins | sample 15_EM_MG_FD_202174 | JGI IMG/M metagenome (GOLD analysis project Ga0307513, IMG submission 202174) | Populus trichocarpa ectomycorrhiza microbial communities from riparian zone in the Pacific Northwest, United States - 15_EM | ecosystem: Host-associated > Plants > Roots > Unclassified | place... | reverse complement strand
CCGCGCGCGCGGCCTCGGCGGCCCGCGCCAGGCCCGGGTTGCGCTGCGGATCGGCGCAGGCCTCGGCGTCGCCCTCGCAGCGCAGGACGGCGTCCATCACCGCCTGCATCCGCCGGGCGAATTCCGCTGCAGCCGCCTGCGCCGCGATCTCGCCGCGGTGGGCGGTGGTGACGGCCAGGACCGCGCAGGTGAACTCGACGGACTGGGTTTCGACCACGGGGATGGGCCGCCCGGCGGGGGCGTGGCCGATGGCCAGCACGCCGGCCGTCAGGGCCTCGGTCAGGGCGTCGCGGAAGCGGGTGCGGCCGCGGACGTCTTTCACCAGGCCGAGCGCCTGGGCCCTGGCGGTGAGGTCTTCGACGAAGGCGGCGATGGCTTGGGACATGTCGGTCTCCCCCGCGGCCCAATCGATCCAGGCCTCCAGGCGTGCGCCGGTCCAATGGGCGGGCGCCCTGGCCTCGGCGACGCGGTCCGCGAGCTCCACGAACAGGCTCTCGAATCCCGTCTCCGCCGCTTCCCTGCCCATAGACCGACTCCGTTGGGGGAAGGTTAGGCCGCGCGCGGGAGCACCGGCAACAGATGTTGTGGTCGCAGGCCGGTTCATCCCCAACATCCTGCATCGGGGCGGCGCTGGACGGTCCAAAGGCGCCCGCCTATAGTCCGGCCGTCGCCAGCCCCTCCCAGAGCTCGAAACGCCCGTGTTGAACTTCCTGAAATCGATCTTCACCTGGTGGAACGGCGGCACGTTCGGCGCCCGCTTCCACATCGCGCGGCGCGGCGTGTTCATCGGCCAGGACGAGATGGGCAACCGCTATTTCGAGGCCAAGGACGACCGCGACAGCTACGACAAGGGCCGCAAGCGTCGCTGGGTGATCTTTACCGGCTATGCGGAGGCTTCGAAGGTCACGCCCGATTGGCACGGCTGGCTGCACTACACCTTCGACGAGCCGCCGACCGTCGCGCCGTTCCGGTTGAAGAGCTGGGAAAAGCCGCACCTGCCGAACCTCACCGGCACCATCCACGCCTACAAGCCGCAGGGGGCGATCTCCCATGGCGGCGTGCGTCAGAAGGCGACCGGCGACTACGAGGCCTGGACCCCGGAGTAGCCCGCCCGTGCGTGCGACCAGCATCCTGCAGCGAGGCGTCTGGCTCTTCGCCCTGGCCGCCGCGGCGTCCGCGGGCCTGGTCAGCGCCCAGCCGGCCACGGCGCCGCAAGCGCCTGTCGCGCCCACCGCCCCGGTCGCCCCCGCAGCGGAAGAGGCGCCTCCCGCCGTCGTCACGGCGCCCGCGCCCATCGCCGCGCCGCCGATCTCCGACAAGGACGTGGCCCCGGCCGCGCCGCCCAAGGCCCAGGTCGAGGAAAAGGTGCTGACCGCCCCGATCCGCCGCGCCCGCTACGACGTCGCCGTCCTGCAGGCCATCGACAAGGTCACCGCCGAGAGCGTGCGCTTCGAGGCCGCCGTCGGCCGCCCGGTGCGCTATCGCAGCCTGGTGTTCACCGTGAAGGCCTGCGAGCGCTCGGCGCCGGACGAGGCCATCGACGATTCCATCGCCTATCTGACGGTGGACAGCCAGCCCAAGCCCCTGCCGGGCAAGCCGACGCCGCCCGCGCGCCAGGCGTTCAAGGGCTGGATGTACGCGTCCTCACCGGGCCTGCACCCGCTGGGCCATCCGGTCTACGACGCCTGGCTGATCACCTGCAGGGCGGCGGCCCCGGCCATGGCGCCCGCGCCCGCCCGCTGAAACTCGCCCACTGCGCCGAGGGCATAGCCCAGCCTGCGGTGATAGTCGGTGCGCGCGATCTCCAGCGCCCCGAACTGGCTCAGGTGCTCGGTCATGAACTGGGCGTCGAGCAGCCGGTAGCCGCCGATGATCAGCCGCGCGACCAGGTGTGTCAGGGCCACCTTCGACGCGTCGCGGGCCCGGGAGAACATGCTCTCGCCGAAGAACGCCCCCTGCAGCGAGACGCCGTAGAGCCCGCCCGCCAGCACCCCGCCCTGCCAGCACTCGACGCTGTGGGCGAACCCTTGCTCGTGCAGCTGGACGTAGAGATCCTCGATGACATGGTTGATCCAGGTCTCTGCGCGCCCCGACCCCGAGGCGGCGCATTCCACCACCACCTGGCGGAAAGCCGTGTCGACGCGGATCTCGTAGGGCTCGGCGCGGACCGTGCGCGCCAGGCGCCGCGGGACGTGCAGGCCGTCCAGCGGGATGATCCCGCGCCGCTCGGGATCGATCAGGAATACGCGGGCGTCGTCGCGCGCATCGGCCATCGGGAACACGCCGCGGGCGTAGCAGTCCAGCAGGTCGCGGGCGTCGAACTCGGCCATGCCCAGACTTAGCGCGGGATCAGGCGGGCGTCGCCGCCGCCTGCGCCGCCATCCACCGTTCCAGCCAGTGGATGTTGTACTCGCCCGCTATGATGTCGGGCTGGACCAGCAGTTCCTGGAAGAGGGCGATGTTGGTGTCGATGCCGGCCACCACCATCTCGCCCAGGCAGCGGTTCAGCCGGGCGATGCACTCGTCGCGGTCGCGGCCGTGGACGATCAGCTTACCGATCAGGGAGTCGTAATAGGGCGGGATCGTGTAGCCGGCGTAGAGCGCGCTATCGAGCCGCACGCCCAGGCCGCCCGGCGCATGGAAGTCGGTGACCAGGCCCGGCGAGGGGGCGAAGGTCTTCGGGTTCTCGGCGTTGATCCGGCACTCGATGGCGTGGCCTTCGAAGACCACGTCCTTCTGGGCGAAGGAGAGCGGCAGGCCCGCGGCGATGCGGATCTGCTCGCGCACCAGGTCGATGCCGGTGATCGCCTCGGTGACCGGGTGTTCCACCTGCAGGCGGGTGTTCATCTCGATGAAGAAGAACTCGCCGTTCTCGTAGAGGAACTCGATGGTGCCGACGCCCAGGTAGCCGATCGCCTTCACGGCATCGACCACGACCTTGCCGATCCTCGCGCGGGCCTCGGCGTCGATGGCGGGCGAGGGGGCTTCTTCCAGCACCTTCTGGTGGCGGCGCTGCAGCGAGCAGTCGCGTTCGCCCAGGTGGCAGACATTGCCGAAGCTGTCGGCGATCACCTGCAGCTCGATGTGGCGGGGGGTCTGGAGGTAGCGCTCCATATAGACCGCGTCGTCGCCGAAGGCGGCCTTGGCCTCGCCGCGCGCCGTGGAGACCGCCTCGTAGAGGTCGTCCTGGGTCTGGGCGACCTTCATGCCGCGCCCGCCGCCGCCGGCCGCGGCCTTGATCAGCACCGGGAAGCCGATCGACTTGGCGGCCTCGAAGGCCTCTTCCTCGCTGGTCACCGCGCCATCGGAGCCGGGCACCACGGGGATGCCCGCGTCCTTGACCACCTGCTTGGCGGTGATCTTGTCGCCCATCATCTTGATGTGCTCGGGCTTGGGCCCGATGAAGGTGAAGCCGTGCGCGCCGACGATCTCGGCGAAGCGGGCGTTTTCCGAGAGGAATCCGTAGCCCGGGTGGATCGCCTGAGCCCCGGTGATCTCCGCCGCGGCGATGATCGAGGGGATGTTCAGGTAGCTCTTGGCGGCCGCCGCCGGGCCGATACAGACACTCTCGTCGGCCAGCCTTACCCACATGGCGCCCGAGTCGGCCTCGGAGTGCACCGCGACGGTGGAGATGCCCATCTCCTTGCACGCCCGGTGGATGCGCAAGGCGATCTCGCCGCGGTTGGCGATGAGGATTTTCTCGAACATGGGGTTACTCGATGACCGCGAGCGGCTCGCCGAACTCCACGGGCTGGCCATCCTCCACCAGGATCTGTACGAGCTTGCCGGCGCGCGGCGCCGGGATCGGGTTCATGGTCTTCATGGCTTCGATGATCATCAGGGTCTGGCCGGCGGCCACCGTGTCGCCGACCTTCACGAAGGAGTCGGCCCCCGGATTGGGCTGCAGGTAGACGCTGCCGACCATCGGCGACTTGACGATGTCGCCGGCGGCGCGCGCCGGCGCGGTCTCGGCGGACGAGGCGCTGGCGGCGGAGGCCGCGGCGGCGGGCGCGGGCGCCGGCGCCGGCGCATACATCTGCATCGGCGCGGCGGTCAGCGTCTTGGCGACGCGGATCTTCAGGCCCTCGTGCTCGACCTCGATCTCCGAGAGGTTGGTCTCGGTGAGGATGTCGGCCAGCTTGCGCACGAGGCGCGTGTCGATCTGGTCGGTGGGGGGCTTGGGAGCGCCAGCCATGGGATTACCTTTGTACTCTTGCGTCTTGGGGCTTAGCGGGCGAGGCCCGCCGCGGCCTCGACGGCCAGTTCATAACTCGCGGCGCCGAAACCGGAGACCACGCCCGTGGCCGCGAGGGAGACATAGGTCTTGCGGCGGAACGCCTCGCGGGAGGCGGGGTTCGACAGATGGCACTCGATCACCGGGATCGCGAGCATCTTCAAGGCGTCCAGGAGGGCGACCGAGGTGTGGCCATAGCCGGCCGGATTGATCACCAGGGCGCAGGCGGCCTCGCGGGCCTCTTGAATCCAGTCGATCAGTTCGCCCTCGTGGTTCGACTGCCGGAACACGACCTCGCGCCCCAACGCCGACGCGCGCGCCTCGCAGAGCCGCTGCACGTCTTCGAGGGTCTGGTGACCGTAAATCTCCGGCTCGCGGGTCCCGAGGAGGTTGAGGTTCGGGCCGCTCAGCACATAGATCGGTTTCGACATTGAGCTCCGCCGTCGATTCCGCCGACTTGTACCGGGCGCGGACGGGGGTCACAAGCTTAGCGACCTTGGAGGCCTGCGAATGAACCTGACCGTCAATGGCGAGCTGCGCCGTTTCGAGGCGCCGGCCTGCGTGACGGACCTTGTCGCCGCGCTCGGCCTCGACGGGCGCAAGGTCGCGGTCGAACGCAATCTGGAGATCGTGCCGCGCTCGGCCTATGGAAGGACCGCGCTCGCCGACGGCGACCGGATCGAGATCGTGCACTTCATCGGAGGCGGCTGACATGGACGGCAATACGCAGGTCCCATCGACCAAAGAGGGGGACACCTGGAGCGTCGCCGGCCGCACCTTCACCTCGCGCCTGATCGTTGGCACGGGGAAGTACAAGGACTACGCCCAGAACGCCGCCGCCGCCGAGGCCGCCGGCGCCGAGATCGTCACGGTGGCGCTGCGCCGGGTAAACCTCTCCGACCCCAGCCAGCCGATGCTGGTCGACCACGTGAAGCCCGACCGCTTCACCTTCCTGCCCAACACCGCGGGCTGCTTCACCGGCGAGGACGCCGTGCGTACGCTCCGGCTCGCCCGCGAGGCCGGCGGCTGGGACCTGGTGAAGCTGGAGGTGCTCTCCAACACCAAACACCTGCTGCCGGACATGGAAGAGACGCTCAGGGCGCTCAAGCTGCTGATCGCCGACGGCTTCCAGGTGATGGTCTACTGCTCGGACGATCCGGTCTATGCGCTGAAGCTGGAAGAGGCCGGCGCCGCGGCCATCATGCCCGCCGCCGCCCCGATCGGCTCTGGGCGCGGCATCCAGAACTTCCTCAACCTCGGCCTGATCATCGAGCAGTCGAAGGTGCCGGTGCTGGTGGACGCCGGCGTCGGCACGGCCTCGGACGCGGTGCTGGCCATGGAGATCGGTTGCGACGCCGTCCTGATGAACACTGCCATCGCCGAGGCCCGCGACCCGATCCGCATGGCTGTGGCCATGAAACACGCGGTCATCGCCGGCCGCGAAGCCTACCTGGCTGGCCGGATGCCTAAGCGGTCGTACGCGGACCCGTCTTCGCCGCTGGCGGGCCTGATCTAGTCCGCCGTCTGCGGCTCAGGCGGCCTCGGCCCGCACGCGCGCCATGTCGGCCTCGGGCGAAATACCCAGCGCCGTCAGCATCTCCTCGCGCTCCGGCCCGCCCCTTGGCCGATAGGCCTCGGCGTTGCGCGCCTTGCCGCGCGTCCAGTAGCCCAGGATCTTGGCGATGTTGGCCGGCCGCTTCAGCCAGGCCTGCGGGTGCTCCAGCATGTGGAAACCCTTCAGCGCCGCGCGCAGTAGGTCGGCGTCGGACCTGACGGCGATCGCCACGCCGTCCTCGAGGAAACTGCGCGTTACCCGGCCCCGCAGGCTCGGCCTGTAGCCGGGGGTGAGCGCGCGGCGGGCGCGGCGCACGGCGTCGCGGTCCATGTTGCGCATGACGTCGTAATAGGGCCGAAGCTCCCGGTGGATCGCCGACTGGTAGAGCAGCACGCGGGCCGCCGGATCCGCGCTGGCCGTGATGGCGTCCCGCAACAGGTGCGCGCTCACCGCCGCGAACGAGCAGCCCCGGCCATAGAGCGGATTGGTCCTGACCAGGCTGTCGCCGACCGGCAGGAAGCCCAGCACCGAGGCGCGACTGTCGTTCGCCAGGGTCCGCCAGCGGCTGGAGAGGTCGCCCATGCCGAAGACCTTGCTGATCGGCTGGGCCTTGGCGGGCTCGATCCAGGGCGCGAGGCCGGGCAGGCGGGCGCAGATGCCGTCGAACACCTGGGGGTCGACGATCGACTTGCGCAGCTCGAGCTCGATCTCGGGGACGCAAAGGGTGATCGAGAAACAGCCGTTGTCGGCCGGGAAGACCCCGAATTTCAGGTACTCCAGGTCGCCGGTGAGCGCGAGCTTGCTGCGCCCGGGCTCGGCCTCGCCCGGGTTCAGCCGGTAGTGGCGGGTGAAATAGAGGATGCCGCAGGTCTCGCTCTCCTCCGGGACCTTCACCCCGGCCTCGGCCAGCTGCTCGAAGGCCTGGGAGGTGCGCCCGCCCGCGTCGACCACCAGGTCGGCGGTGAGCTCGTGGATCCCGCCCGCGTCCTCGACCACGACGCCGGTCACCGTCGGGATGGTCCCCGGCGTGACCAGCAGGCGCTTCACGAAGCTCTCGGAGCGGATGGTCACGTTCGGCTGCCGCTCGACATAGCGGCGCATGATCATCTCCAGCGTGGTCCGCCGGCTGGTCAGCACCACCAGGTCGCGGTCGACCGGCTGCGGCCGGAAGTCGCGCTGGTGGATGTCGGTCAGCCCGCCTTCGAACGGCAGGTCGCGGCAGCCGGCCTCCAGCAGCTCGGCCAGCAGTTCCGGATGCTCGTCACGGATGATCAGCCGCAGGCGGGCCAGGAACGCGTGGCTGTGGCGCAGGTGGCCGACGCCGCGGCGGTTCCAGTCCAGAAAGGCTGCGTCGGGGTCGCCCTCTGGCGGCGGCGGGTCGCGTTCCAGCAGCGTGACCTCACGGCCGGTAGGCGCGAGCGCCAGCGCCGTCCAGAGGCCGGCCATCCCGGCGCCGATCACCAGCACCCGCTCTGCCATCTCGTTCGCTCCCGACTACCGGATGGAGCCTAGCACAGGTCGCCTGCCGCAGGGTCAGGCCGGGGACTTGAGGTCCTTGGCCTTGGCCTGGGTGATCGCGGCCTTCAGCGCCGAGAGGTCGGCGCCCGGGATGATGGTGTCGCCCACGATGAAGGCCGGCGTCCCGTCGATCTTCAACGCGGTGGCGAGCGCCCGGGTATCGAGGATCTGGCGCTCTATACCCGGGTCGGTCGAGGCCTTGCGCACCGCCGCCGGGTCCAGCCCCGCACTCGCCAGGTGCCGGTCGACGGCGGCGTCGTCCAGGGCCTTCTCACCCATCCAGCGGCTGTAGAGGTCGAGGCCCCTGGCCTTTCCGGCGGGCGTCAGCGCGATCTTGGCGGCGACGTCCGACACCGTCCCGAAGATCGGGAACTCCTTGAAGACGAAGCGGACGTCGGGGTTTTCCTGGATCAGCTTCACCACCTCCGGCGCGGCCACCTTGCAGTAGCCGCAGCGGTAGTCGAAGAACTCCACCACCGTGACCTTGCCGTCGGGATTGGCCACGAAGTCGCGCGGGTCGCGCTCCAGCTGGGCGCGGTACTTGTTCATCGCCTGGGTGGCGGCCTTGGCCGCGGCGAGCCGGTCGTTTTCCGCCAGCTTGTTCACCGCCTCGCGGATGACCTCGGGGTGCTGCAGCAGGTAGGCGCGCACGCGCTGGCCGAAGGCGGCGTCCTCGGCCTTCTGGCAGCCGGCGAGGGAGAGGGCGGCGGCGAGTGCGGCGAGCGAGGTCAGGGCAAGTTTCATGGGTGCGGGATAGGTCGTCTTCGGGGTTTTGCGATGGGCCGGCGGCGTCAGTCGCCGCCGGTGGAGCCGTCGCGGGCCAGGTCCTTCAGGTCGTCGCGGCTCGGCTTGGAGACGAGCACGATGTCGGTGGCGCGCCGCCACTCCGGCGTGTTCTTGCCCAGCATCCCGCGCGCCCGCATGGCGAAGACGCGGGCCTGGGCCATGTCGCCGACGTTGTAGTTGTATTCGGCGGTGGCCAGCCTCGCCATGCCGTCGTCGCCGCTGCGGTCGTAGGCCTCGGCCAGCAGCCGCCAGGCCACGGCGTTCTCCTGGTCGCTCTGCAGCGCCTTGCGCAGTTCGCCGATGCCTTCCTGGATCTTCGCCTTTTCGTCGAGCGCGATCAGGGTCTGGCCGAGGTTGATGCGCAGCAAGGGCGCGTCCGGTTTCAGCTCCACCGACTTGCGCTGCGGGCCCTCGGCTTCCGCCGCCCGCCCGAATTCGAACAGGATCTGGCCCTTGAGCTCCCAGAGGTAGGGGTTGTTCGGCTGCTCGGCCAGCAGCGCGTCGACCAGCTTCAGCGCCTTGTCCGGCTCCTTCATCTGATAGTAGGCGATCGCGCGGGCGTAGCGGGCTGGATAGGCCTTGTCGGTCTCGGCGTACTTCACGATCGCGACCTGCGGATTGATGAAGCCGTCGAGCTTGGCCTTCATGATCTCGTGCTTGGCGAGCGCCTCGGGGCTGTCCTTCACATTGAAGTGCGGCAGGGCCGCCACGCGGGCCTGCAGGGCGTCGATCCGGTCGGATGAAAGCGGGTGGTCGATGAAGAACTTGTAGCGCCGGTACTCGGAAAACACTTCCTGATAGCGGAAATTGTTGAAGAATTCGGCCAGTCCATTGCCCGACAGCCCGGCCTTTTCCATGAAGGTGGCGCCGGCCTGGTCGGCGCGGCTTTCCTGTTCGCGGCTGTAGCCGGCCGCGCCGATCGCCCCGAAGTAGGGCGCGCTCACCAGCAGGCCGCTGGCCGCGTCGCCGGCGCCCGCCATGGCCGCCAGCACGCCCAGACCCATGGTCAGGATCATCGGCACCATGCCGGCCTTGGTCATCTCGCCCGAGCGGGCGCTGTGGCCGCCGGCCAGGTGTCCGATCTCGTGGGCCATGACGCCCTGCAGCTCGTTGGGGTTCTTGGTCTCCAGGATCAGGCCGGTGAAGACCGCCATCACCCCGGGGCCGGCGAAGGCGTTCATGTCCTTGCTGCCGATCAGCAGGATCTGGACGTTCTTTGGATCGAAGCCCGCGGCCTGGAATATCGGGGCGGAGTCCTCGTGCAGGATCTCCTCGATCTCGGTGTCGCGGATCAGCGACATGCCTTCCTGGGCGCTGGCGGCTACCGGCTGCAGCACGAGCCCCGCCGCCAGGGCAGTCGCCATTGCGAAGCGGAAAATCGACCGGGCAGGGGAAGCCATGCGCAACTCTCTAGTCGTTCCCCATGCCCGGTTGAATCCTACAGCGTCACCCGCGCCGCCACCAGCCTTTGCGAGGCGCGGGCGTAGGTGTCGCGGAGATGTCCGCCGGATCCGGCGCGCGCGGCGCGGGCGGCGGAGCCGGTTCGGGCTCCGGCGCGGCGACGGCCACGGGCGCGTCCTCGGCGACGGCTTCCGGCACCGGCGCCTTGGCCTTGGCCCGGCTGGCGCGGGGCTTCTTGGCGGGCGGCGCGTCGTTGGCCGGCTCCGGCTGAGCGATCTCCACGACCGGCTCGGGCGTGGGGTCAGGCTCCGGCGCGGCGAGCGCTTCCACGGCCGGCGCGTCGGCGACCTCGTCGGAGCCGCGGCCACGGCCACGTCCCCTGCGGCTGCGCCTGGGCTTGTCCTCGACGGCGGGCAGTTCGACCCACATGTCGTTGCCGCTCTCGGCGCGCGGGGCGGCGAGGGCGGGCGGCGGCGCGGCGCCTTCGGCGGCCACGGCGCGCGGAGCTTCACGTGTGTCGTTGGCCGGGGCCGGGGCGGCGGCGCGCTTCAGGTCCTCGGCCGGGTCGTACCAGACGAAGGGGTCGTCGCCGTAGGGCACCCACGGGCGCGTCCAGGAGAAGGCGTCGGCCGGACGGCTGTCGTCGCGCATGCGGCGACCGCCACGGCGTCCACGCCGGCGGCGGCGGCCGTGGCCGCCATCCTCGTCGTCGCCGTCGCGGGGTGCGGGCTCGGGGCGCGGCGCCTGGGCCGCGGCGGGCTGCCCGCCCTCGCGGACCTCGCGCGGTTCGCCGTCGCGGCGTCCACGCCGCCGGCGGCGGCGTCCGCGGCGCTGGCCGTCCTCGTCGGTTCCGCCTTCGCCGTCTTCGCGCGGCGCCCGCGGCGCCCGCGGCGCGTTGGCGCGGGGCTCGTCGTCGTCGGTGTCTTCGCGTTCGATCGCCTCTTCGTCGTCGTCTTCGTCCTCGTCGTCGACGACCGCCTCGTCGTCATAGCCGTCGTCGACCATCGGCTCATAGGCCGCCGAGGGGGCGACGATGGCGGCGTGCTCGGCGCGGGTCTCCATCGAGGTCCGCTCGATCTGGCATTCGGCGTGCGCCGCGTCGTCGTCGATCACCACCGTGACGAAGAGGCCAAGCGTCGCGTGCAGCCGCGCCAGGTGGGCGCGCTTCTCGTTGAGGATGTAGAGGCCGACTGCGCGGGGGGCCTTCAGGCTGGCCTCGCCGCCGCCCTTCAGGGCCTCGATCTCCAGGGTGCGCAGCGCAGCGAGCGCGCTCGATTCCACCGAGCGCACCCGGCCGGAGCCCTGGCAGTGCTCGCAGACATGGGTGGTGCCCTCCAGCACGCCGGTGCGGCGGCGCTGGCGGCTGATCTCCATCAGGCCGAAGGGACTGATCTTGCCCATCTGCACGCGGGCGCGGTCGTCCTTCAGGCAGTCCTTTAGCTTCTTCTCGACGGCGCGGTTGTTCTTCGACTCGTCCATGTCGATGAAGTCGATGACGATCAGGCCGGCGAGGTCGCGCAGGCGCAGCTGCCGGGCGGTCTCCTCGGCAGCCTCGGTGTTGGTCTTCAGCGCGGTGGCTTCGATGTTCCGCTCACGCGTCGAGCGGCCGGAGTTCACGTCGACCGCGACCAGGGCCTCGGTCTGGTTGATCACCAGGTAACCGCCGCTGCGCAGGGGAACCACCGGCGAATAGATCTGGCTGAGGTGGTCTTCGACCCGGTGCTTGACGAAGAGCGGCGTCGGCTCGGTGTAGAGCTGCACCTTCTTGGCTTGGCTGGGCATCAGCATGCGCATGAAGTCGCGGGCTTCCTTGAAGCCGGCCGCGCCCTCGACAAACACCCCGTCGATATCCTTGTCGTAGAGGTCGCGGATCGCGCGCTTCACGAGGTCTTCTTCCTCGTAGATCAGCGCCGGCGCGATCGAGTGCAACGTCTTCTCGCGGATGTTTTCCCACAGCCGCAGCAGGTAGTCGTAGTCGCGCTTCAGCTCGGCCTTGGTGCGCTTGGCGCCGGCCGTGCGCACGATCAGGCCCATGCCCTGCGGCACTTCCAGGCTCTGGACGATGGTCTTCAGGCGCTTGCGGTCGGTGGCGGTGTCGATCTTGCGGGAAATGCCGCCCCCTCGAGCGGTGTTCGGCATCAACACGCCGTAGCGGCCGGCCAGCGACAGGTAGGTGGTCAGCGCCGCGCCCTTGTTGCCGCGCTCTTCCTTGACGACCTGCACCAGCATGATCTGCCGGCGGCGGATCACTTCCTGGATCTTGTACTTGCGCATCAGCCGCCGGCGACGCCGGGCGACCTCTTCCTCCATGACGTCGTCGTCGTCTTCGCTGGCGGCTTCGACTTCGTGCTCTTCGTCCTCGCCGTCCTCGGACGGCTCCGACGCGGCGGCGGCCGGCGCGCCGCGACGGCCGCGCGGCTCGTGGTGGTCGTCCTCCTCTTCCTCCTGCTCGCGCATCAGCGCTTCGCGGTCGGCGACGGGGATCTGGTAGTAGTCCGGGTGGATTTCGTTGAAGGCCAGGAAGCCGTGGCGATTGCCGCCGTACTCGATGAAGGCCGCCTGCAGCGACGGCTCGACCCGCGTCACCTTGGCGAGATAGATGTTCCCTCGGAGCTGCTTGCGGTTGGAACTTTCGAAATCGAATTCTTCAACGCGGGTTCCGTCGACGACCACCACACGCGTCTCTTCCGCGTGGGCTGCGTCGATCAACATATTCTTGGGCATTAAATGTATCTCCGCGGCGCGCCACGGACGCGAGGTCCGAGCGCAGCCGGCTGTTTGTGGGAGGGGCGCGCACGCAGCCCGGGGGGACGCCGAAGACGGCGTCTCGGGGGGCTATAGGCCGGAGAATGGCTTGAGCAGCGCTGCCCATCGAGTGTGTTCCTAGGCGCGCCGGATGGCGCGGATCGGATAAGCGCGTCGGTCGCCGGGAATCGGTCAGCTGACGCGGGCTTTGGTTCGCACGTCCGTGGTCTGCGCTAATGCAGGCGGCTTGGAGCGCGGCGGGACATTGCAACAGCGCACCTGAAAAGGAAAGCTGAACCATCACGAACGGTTGCGGAAAGGTCCGGTTAACCGTTTGTCTACGTCCTGGCCGTCTATATGGCTCTTCGGTTTTGGATTACGAATCTCCCGCGCGACGGGCGGTTCTGGGGCGAGTTGATGTTGGCTGGGGTCGGACGAGGGGTGATGAGGAGCCGCGGGCGGGCGTTGATCGCCGTCGCGGCCGTCGCGCTCGGCATGGCCGCGGTCGCCGCCAGCCAGGCGGCCACCGTCGCCGCGGGCCTGATGAAGGTCCGCCTGGGCGGCGACAGCGAACAGACCCGCATCGTCATGGACCTCGACCAGGCGGCCAGCGGTAAGCTGATCTCCGACGGCGCCGACGGCCGCGCCGTGCTGGTGCTGAACGGCGCCTCGGCCCAGGGCGAGCTGCAGGGCGGCGCCCAGGGCCTGGTGAAATCCTGGCTGGTCGACCAGACCGCCGCCGGCGCCCGCCTGCAGATGGACCTGGCCGCCGGCGCCCACGTGAAGCGCCGCTTCCTGCTGCCGCCGGCCGACGGGATCGACCATTACCGCTATGTCGTCGACGTGGCGCTGGGCGGCAGCCTGCCCGCGCCCCTGAAGGCCGGCGACGTCACCCTGACCAGCGTCACCGCCGGGGTGGCCGCCAAGCTGCGCCCGCAGATCGTCCCGGCCAGGGCCACCGCGCTCGCGCTCAAGAAGGTGATCGTCATCGACGCCGGCCACGGCGGCCACGACCCGGGCGCCCAGGGCGCCCAGGGCTATGAGAAAGACCTCAACCTCGCCGCCGCCCAGGCGCTGAGGGTCCGGCTCGAGCGCACCGGCCGCTATCGCGTGGTGATGACCCGCGACGCCGACGTCTATGTGCCCCTGGAGAGCCGGGTGCGGATCGCCCAGCGCGCCGGCGCCGACCTGTTCATCTCGCTGCACTCCGATTCGGGGCCCGACGCGTCGCTCCGCGGGGCCAGCGTCTACACCCTCTCCGACAAGGCCACCGGCCGCTCGACGAAGTTCGTCAGCCGCGACGACTGGTTCATGAAGGCCAGCCTCACCGGCGACCGCGGCGTCAGCGACATCCTGCTGGACCTCACCCAGCGCGCCACCCGCAACCGCTCGGCCGGCTTCGCCCAGACGCTGGTGGGCCGCATCGAGGGCAGGGCGCCGCTGCTGCGTCGCAGCCAGCGCGACGCCGGCTTCATGGTGCTGCTCGCCCCCGACGTGCCGGCCGTGCTGCTGGAGATGGGCTTCGTCTCCAACATCGAAGACGAGGCCTTCCTGCGCGACCCCGGCCAGCGCAGCCGGCTGATGAACGCCGTCGGCGACGCCATCGACGACTATTTCGCCGAGAGCACCCGGCTCGCGTCGCGCTGACGCAGACAGGCTCCGCGCCCGTTGGCGCCCGCCACGAAGCCGTCTAGATCAAAGGGCTGAAGAGGCCCGACGCCTCTGGAGGTCCTGAGTCCTTTGAATCCCCCCGAACGATGGGTCGCGATCGCCGGCGTCGCCGTGCTGAGCCTGATTGCGGCCGCGGGATTCGGCATCGCCGTCTGGGCGGCCTGGCTGTTCCACGACATGCCGGACGCCTCGGACCTCGCCGACTACCATCCGCCCACCGCCACCCGCGCCTACGCCTGGGACGGCACCCTGATCGGGGAGTTCTCCCGCGAGCGGCGGATCTTCGTGCCCTACGACGCCATCCAGCCGCAGCTCGCCCAGGCCTTCCTGGCGGCCGAGGACCATAATTTCTTCAAGCACGGCGGCGTGGACGTGAACGGCCTGGGCCGGGCGATGGCCAAGAACGTCATCAATGTCGTGCGCGGCAAGCGGATGGAGGGCGGCTCCACCATCACCCAGCAGGTGGCCAAGA
>Ga0307513_10007267_pt1 | contig 14383 bp, 10 predicted proteins | sample 15_EM_MG_FD_202174 | JGI IMG/M metagenome (GOLD analysis project Ga0307513, IMG submission 202174) | Populus trichocarpa ectomycorrhiza microbial communities from riparian zone in the Pacific Northwest, United States - 15_EM | ecosystem: Host-associated > Plants > Roots > Unclassified | place... | reverse complement strand
CCAGACTGTCGATGAATACGGACAGCAGGACGAACGTCAGCGCAGCGCGGGATGAAGTCATGGGGGCGGGCATTGTCGGGCATATGTCCTATTGCGTGCTAGATTTTGATGGCGTTGCATCCACCGGCAAATCAGCCACGTAGAACTCAGCATGAATCGGATCGACACCCTGCCGCCGGATATCGAGCTGGCCCAGCTGCTGCAACGGTGTGCCGGTGCGGACACGCGAGCTTTCCGGACGCTGTACGAGAAGACTTCGCCCATTCTTTTCGCGCGCCTGTTGCGCATGCTGCGGCGGCGCTCGGTGGCCGAGGAGGTGTTGCAGGACGTCTTCGTGCGCATCTGGCAGCGCGCCGCGCAATTCGAAGCGCATCGCGGCCGCGCGCTCGCCTGGATGGTGACCATCGCGCGTTACTGCGCCATCGACCTCATGCGCCGCGAGCGCATGACGCTGGTCTCGGACGACGCCATCGCCGAGGTTGCCGACGAGGCCACGGAAGAGCCCGGTAGCCTCGAAAAGCCTAACAACTTCGACCACTGCATCGGGCAGCTCAACGACAACACGCGCCAGTGCCTGACGCTGGCCTTCGTCGAAGGGCGCTCGCACGATGAAATCGCACGCCTCACTACCAACCCCCTGGGCAGCGTGAAGAGCTGGATCCGCCGCGGCCTGCTCGCGCTCAAGGATTGCCTGTCGTCCGAGAGGCAGACGACATGAAGAGCGCCAATCGCGATCTGGTGGACCGACTCGCGGCGGAATACGTACTCGGTACTCTGCGCTACCGCGCGCGCCGGCGCTTCGAGCGCTGGCTGCTGTCGCCGCAGGTGGGGGCACTCGTGAAAGCTTGGGAAGACAGGCTCGCGGGGCTGGAGCCGCAGCTCACACCGGTTGCGCCGTCCGCCGCTGTGTGGCGCGGCATCGAAAACAAGCTCGAGCTGCGCAAACTGCAGCGCCGGCCCACCATGCGCTGGGTTGGCATCGCCGCCTCGCTGCTCGTGTTCGTGGGGCTCGGCGTGTTCTTCACCCGTCCGGGACAACCGGAGCTGACGCAACGGTCGTTCCTGCAGGCCGACGCGCAGACTATCTACTGGCGCGTCGAGGTCCTCGGTGACAACCAGGAGCTCAACCTGCGCGTGAGCACCGTGCACGACCTGCCGCCCGGCAAGGCGCACGAACTGTGGGCATTGCCCGACGGCGGCGCTCCGGTGTCGCTGGGCCTGATGCCACATACGGGCGACCACCACCGCGTGCTCACCGCCGCGCAGAGGGCGGCGCTCGCCAGCTCGAAGCAGATCGCGGTCAGTCTCGAACCCGAAGGGGGCTCGCCGACCGGGGCTCCGACCGGTCCGGTGCTGCTCGTGGCGCCGCTCGCGAAGGCCTGATCCACGCCGGTCATTCGACCGACAGGCGGGTGTGAAGTCGCTCTCAATCGATTATGAGAGCTGCGCCCGCCGGTACCACGGCGCGGCTGCCAGACTCATACCCATGAGAGAGCCGTCCGGTCACGGCATCCGTGGCCGCAAGAGCCGCGGGTGTCCCTTTTCATTGACGAGGGCATTGGCGCGGGCATTCGCTCGAGCAATGGCAATCCTCGCGCTGCTCGGTGCGAGCGCGACTGTCCAGGCACAGGCCATCACGCGCTTCGTGCGCGACACCGGCAACATCAACTTCGTCAGCACCGGTGGCTCGCTGCGCAACAGCGACACCAACACCTGCAACCTGAACGCCACCAGCACCACGGCGCTGTCGGGAATCCCGGTCGGCACCACGATCCGCAATGCCTACCTGTACTGGGGCGGCTCCGGCGGCACGGCCGACACGTCGGTCACGTTCAACGGCAGCCCCATCACCGCCACGCGCACGTTTGCGGCGACCTACACCGGCGTCACGCCCAGCCTGCCGTACTTCGGCGCTTTCGCCAACGTCACCTCGATCGTCACCACCACGCGCAACGGCAACTACACGTTTGGCGGCCTGACCGTGGTCACCGGCTCGCCGCATTGCGACGTCAGCGCAGTAGTTAGCGGCTGGTCGCTCATCGTCATCTACGAGTCGGCTAGCGAGCGGCTGCGCGCCATCAACCTGTACGATGGCCTGGCGTCGTTCCGCGGCAGCCAGGTGATCCTGACTCCCGACGGTTTCCGCGTACCGCCGGCCAACATCGACGGGCGCATCGCGGTGTTCACGCTCGAGGGCGACCCGGCCAACTCCGATCAGATGAACGGCATCGACGAAGCGCTGCGTTACAACGGATTCCTGCTCGACGACGGCATCAACGTGGCCGGCAGCGTCCCGCTGATCCAGCAGTTCGACGGCACCATCAACACTCAGGGCATAGCGACCAGCTACGGCATCGACGTCGACCAGTACGACATCACGGCGCGGCTCTCGCCCGGGCAGACCAGCGGCACGACTACCTATTCGGCTGGCGCGGACCTCGTGCTGCTCATGGCGCAGATCGTCAGCGCCACATCCGATCCGGCGGTGAACCTGTCGGTGACCATGTCGCACACGGGCACGTTCGTGTCCGGCGGTACCGGCACCTACACCATCACCGTGTCGAACGCGGCCGGCATGGAGCGCGAAGACAACACCGTCACCGTGATCGATACGCTGCCCGCGGGCCTGACCTATAGCTCATCGAGCGGCACGGGCTGGACCTGCAGCGCGGCGGGGCAGGTGGTGACCTGCACGCACCCTCCCACGATCAACCCCGGCGCCTCACTACCGCCGCTGTCGCTGGTGGTGAACATCGCCGAAGCGGCCGCCGCTTCCGTGATCAACAGTGTCACGGTGAGCACGCCCAGCTACGAGCTGGTCACCACCAACAACACGGCCACGGACGTCACCGCGACGCTTGATCCGAACCTGTCGACGTCCAGCAAATCCGTCGTCGACATGAATGGTGGCGAAGCCTCGCCGGGCGACACCCTGCGCTACACCATCACCTTGACCGAGACCGCCGGCGGGCAGGCGCGCAACGTTTCGCTGACCGATGACGTGCCCGACGACGTGACCTTCGGCGGCTTCGTGTCCGTGCCGGCGGGCGCTGCGTCTTCGTTTACCGCGGCGCCCGCGGGCGCGAACGGCAATGGCATCGTCAACGTGTCCGCCATCAACGTGCCGGCGAGCAGTTCGGTCACGGTGGTGTTCGACGTGACGGTGGTGGCCGGCACGCTGCCAGGCACCAACATCAACAACACAGCCAGCCTCAACAATCCCAACGGGCCCGAGAACAATCCGGCCGCGCCTGCGGTGGTGGTCAACCCTTCGCTGATTCCGAGTGCCGGGACGAAATTCGTCTATCTGCATCGCACGGCGGCCGGTGCACGCTCGCTGTCGCGCGTCGTGCCCACCGCGACGGATACCAATGAGCCGGTGGCCAACGGCGCGCCGGATTCCTGGACCATCACGCCGGCGCTGCAGACGGCGTTCGCCCTCTCCGCCAACCCGATCCCCGTGCGCCTGTGGCTCACGCGCAGCAGCAACAATCCTGGCTCGCGCAGCGTGACCGTAACGCTGACCTCCAGCTCCGGCTACACCACCACGGTTTCCAACAACATCACGCCGCCGAACTCGGCCACCACACCGACGCTGTTCAGCTTCAACCTGCCTAACACGCTGGTGCGCAACTTCCCCGCCGGCACCACGTTCACGCTCACGGTGAGTAACGCGGGCAGCAACAACATCACGATCTGGCCGAACGGTAACGGCGCGCCCGGCAACAATTCTCGCATCGAGTTCCCGGCGACCACCGTCATCAACGTCGACAGCATTGCCATGTACAACGCCGCATTCAACGGCGGTGCGGTGCAGACCACTTTCTATCCGGGCACGAACGTCTTCGTTCGCGCGCAGATCAGCGATCCGTTCGGCAGCTTCGACATCGGCAGCGCGCGAATCACCATCATCGACCCGGCCAACGTCACGCAGGTGCCCAACCTGCTCATGACGGCGCAGGGCGCGCCGGCCACCTGCAATTCCACGAGCGCCGCGAGCTGTATCTTCCAGTACCAGTACACCGTGCCGGCGTCGCCTTCGCTAGGCAGCTGGACGGTGCGCATCACCGCCAACGAAGGCACGGAGGGCACGGTCACCGATGTCGGCGTCAACAATTTCACCGTCGCCATCCCGCAGCCTTCGCTCACCATCATCAAGACGTCGACAGTGCTCTCCGATCCGGTGAACAACACCACGAATCCGAAACGCATTCCGCTCGCCGTGGTGCGTTATGACGTCACTGTGACCAATAGCGGACCCGGCACCGTGGACGCCGGCACACTGGTCATCACCGACCCGGTTCCGGTCGACGCCTCGATGTTCGTTTCGACCATGTCGGGCAACCCGGTGGTGTTCCTCGATGGCGCGACCACCAGTGGGCTCACCTTTACGTATGCGTCGCACGTGTCGTTCTCATCGGTGGGCGTGGGCGGCCCGTGGTTTTACACGCCCGCACCCGATGTGAATGGCTTTGATCCGCTGGTCCGGGCGGTGCGGATCTCGCCTGCGGGGGTCATGAGTGCGGCGGGCGCTGGCAATCCGTCGTTTACCATCCAGTTCCGGGTGCGGATCAACTGAATGCTCCCCCCGGTCCCCCTAGGGCGGGGCCTTTCCATTGCACCGGATCGAAGCGATTTCGGGCCGCGTGCACCCATCCTGGGATGTCATTTTTCAGACGGCCTGTCAGACGCCGGATTTACGGCCCTGAATCGTTTTTTTCGGCCGGGCCGGGTTGGCACGCAGATTGCTTTATCTGGATCGTCTGCGGAATGTTCTCCTCCCCCCTCGTGAGACTTTTTGCTGGACAGAACGCGTACAGGAACGGAAGGGCCTGTACGCGTTTTTTTTGGGGACACTCCCCATTTGCTAGCAAAAGGGGCCGCACCTCATAGGGGAAGGTAAAGCCGTCTGACACCGGAGTTCCAGGCCGACGCCTACATTTCGGCGTCATGCGCGCCACGATTGTCATCGTCTTCTGCCTCGTTTCCGGCCTCGCCGCCGCGACCAACTATCGCGACATGCAGCGTGCCGTGAACGACGATCGCATGCTCGAGTCCGCCGGCGTAACGCCGGCCGATGCCCAGATGCGCAAGCAGTGTTCGGCCGCGGTCATCGAAACCGACGATCCGCCCGAGTTCTTCGATTGCGTCTACGTGCAGACCGACAAGGATCTGAACCTGTTCAGCCTGGAAGACGGGTACCTCATGTCCGAACTGCAGATCAAGCTGCACAACATGGATGGCGTCGCCCTGCAGCACATGGGCCGGTACTCGCAGGTGCAGATCTTCAGCCGCGATCAGGTCACCGCGCTCTACATCCACGGCAAGTCGTGGATCGACCCGGCGGCGACCGAAGGCGTGTACCAGTGGCTCACCCAACACGGTGTACCGGCGCGCCAGCCGCGCAAATGGATCGGGCCCTGATCTTTTTTCAACGCCCCGCTTGACAGCCGGGCAATCGCGCCTAGAATGCGCGCCCCATGACCTCTAACTACCTCCAATTCCAGTTTACGCACGCGTTCGCGGCACCCCCGCGTCGTGATCGTACACACATGATTTGCTAGCCCTTCATTTGCGGAGGGCGGCATCCGGCTGCCTTCCGCCAAGTCTCTTACGAGGCCCCGGTCGGCTGCCGCCACCGGGGCCTCGTCATTTGGGGCCAGGCCCCAACGCTCGAGACTGAAAGTTTTCATATGACATTGCACAAACTATTGCCGGAAAAGACCGATGGCGCCGCGCCGATGCGCGTGCAGGTGTCATTGACCCAGGAACTCTACGACGTCAGCGACGCCATCGTGCGCACGCGCGCTATCCAGGCGTTCGACCACGCCGCGAAGGCGTACCCCATCCACCGCATCGTGCGGTGCGCGGTGCGTCGCAAGGCGGGGCCTGTGTTCGACGACCTCGCGCTGCAGATGGGTTGCATCGCGCAGCGCATGGGCGTGGACAGCCTGCTGCTCGATGGGCCCGGCGTGTTCATCGGCGGCGAGGGGTATTCGAAGGGCGAGTACATCTCGTGCACTTTCCGTGTGTGGACCGACTCGCTCGCGCGTTTCGAAGAAGTGCGCGCGCGATTGCTGCACGTGATCGGCGATCAAACTCTGCGTGAACAGTTGTTCGTCGTCGACTGGAACTTCTGCAATTCGCGCGGCAACCTCATCAGCACATCGTTCGACGAAATCGCCGACGATGTGCTGCTGGAAGAGGCGTATCCGTCGCTGGGCAAGTCGGTCGGGGAGTTCGTCGAGGGCTTCCTGAATGCGCGCGAGACGGTGCTGATCCTCCAGGGCCCGCCGGGCACCGGCAAGACGCGCCTGGTGCGCGCGATCCTGGCCGCGATGTCGAGGCGCAAGGGCGAGAGCGCCAAGATCATGTACACCGCCGACAAGCGCGCGCTCGAGAACGACGAGATCTTCGTGGACTTCATCACCGGTTCGCACGACGCGTTCGTGATCGAAGACGCCGACCATCTGCTCAAGGCGCGCACCAGCGGCAACTTCGAGCTGCATCGCTTCCTCGGCATCGCCGATGGTGTGGTGCGCGCGCAGAGCCGCAAGGTGATCTTCACGACCAACCTGCCCAACATCAACGACATCGACGATGCGTTGCTGCGGCCGGGGCGATGCTACGCGGTGAAGAACCTGCGAAGCCTGGAGCCGGGCGAGGCGCTGCGCCTGGCCGAGAAGATCTGTGGTGCGGATGCGGAAGCCGCCGCGCGTGCCTGCGGCAGGCTCAGCGCGACCGGGGCGCGTTCGTACTCGGTTGCGCAGGTGTATCGCGCCTGCGCGTAAATGGGGTCAGGCACCGTTTCCTAGAAAACGGTGCCTGGCACCGTTTATTTCAGGTGCAGGCGGTAGAAAACGATGTACTCACCCTGGCCGGGATCCGCTTCGAGGCACCAGCCCTTTTCCTTCTTGTCGCGATACAGGTTGGCGGCGATCCAGCCCACCAACGGCGTGCGGCGCAGTTCGGGTGTCAGGATTCGCGCGCGCAGGTCGCTGTTCTTCGGGAAGGTGAGCGGCTGCAGGCCCGGCGTCGGCTCGAGGAACTCGGGCTTCTCGATGTTGCCCGGCGTGCGCTTCTTGTTGGCGCGCGCGGTGAGTTCGAGGTTGGTGGTGTGCGGGATATCGAGCGGCGCCGCCGTGGTGTTCACTGCGTCACGCGATTTGTCTCCGGCGGTTGCCCGCAAAGGCGCGGCCAGCAGGCAGGCGGCTAGCAAGCCAAGCGCGAACCCGAACCTGCGACCCTCACGGATCATCGAACGACCTCGCCGGTTTTTTTCGTTGCGATCAGATTAGGAGGCGGCGCGCATGGCTCGCAATAGGTGAAACCTCCCAACAGGGATTTTCGCGAAAAAAGTCAGGAATATTGTCTGGTCCGCGCCTCTCCGAGCGCCATATTCCGCCCGCAAGGTACCACTGCCTTGACAGCAAAATGTGAGCCACTCGCACGCCTTTCGTTACACTGCAGCGCAATGACCGTCGACGAAAGAATCAACTCGTTCCTTGCGCCCATCGCCGACTGGCTGGGAAAAGTGGTTTTCTTCTCGGTGCCCGTAGCCGGCGCACAGTTACCCCTCATCGTCGCGTGGCTGATCATGGGCGGCATCGTCTGCACGCTCGCGTTCAAGTTCGTGAACCTGCGCGGCTTCCGTCACTCTGCACGCGTCATTCGCGGTGACTATTCCAGCCGCTCGCATCCCGGCGAAGCCTCGCCGTTCCAGGCGTTGAGCACTGCGGTGTCCGGCACCGTGGGACTCGGCAGCATCGGCGGCGTGGCGGTGGCGGTCACACTGGGCGGGCCCGGCGCCACGTTGTGGATGATGCTTGCCGGATTCCTCGGCATGAGCCTCAAGTTCGCCGAAGTGACGCTGTCGGTGAAATACCGGCGCGTGCGCGCCGACGGCACCGTGACCGGCGGCGCCATGTACTACGTGCCCGAGGCGCTGGGTCGCGTCGGCATGCCGCGCCTCGGCAAGTTTCTCGCCGGGTTTTTCTGCGTGGCAGCCATCGGCGGTTCGGTCACCATCTTCCAGGTCAGCCAGGCTTTTTCCCAGGTGCGCGAGGTCACGGGTTTCGACCAGGCCTTCGTGTTCGGTCTCATGGTCGCGATCTGGGTCGGCATCGTGCTGTTCGGCGGCGTCAAGCGCATCGTGTACTGGACGGACAAACTCTCGCCGTTCATGTGCCTGCTGTACATCGTGGCGTGCCTGGTCGTGCTCGCCGCGAATTACGCCAATATCCTGCCGGCGCTCGCCACCATCGTGCGTGAAGCCTTCGTGCCCGACGCGGTGGCGGGCGGCATCGTCGGCGCACTGATCCAGGGATTCCGGCGCGCCGCGTTCGCGAACGAAGCCGGCATCGGGTCCGCGCCCATGGCGCATGCCACGGTGCGGACGAAGGAGCCCATGTCGCAGGGTTTCGCGGCGCTCATGGAGCCTTTCCTCGACACCATCATCATCTGCCTGCTCACCGCGCTGGTCATCGTGGTCAGCGGCGTCAACGAGACGAGCAGCAACGTTGGCATCGCGCTCACTTCGGATGCGTTCAAGACCGTGGTGCCGTGGTTCCCCAAGGTCCTGGCCGTGGTGGCCGTGCTGTTCGCACTCTCTACGGTGCTCGCGTGGGGATACTACGGCGAACAGGCGTGGACGTGGCTGTTCGGTGAGACCAAACCCAGCCGCGTGGCATTCCGGCTGTTCCTGTGCAGCATGTTGTCGGTTGCCGCGACGTTTCCTCTCGACCAGGTGGTCAACATCGTCGATGCGTGCAGCTTCTGCATGGCCCTCCCCAACATACTCGCCATCTATCTACTCATGCCGGAGCTGCGCGCGGATCTCGCCAGCTACTGGCAACGGGTCGTGCTGAAAGACGCTGTGGAGAAAGCGAATGTCGCGTAAGTCCTACCTGTGGGTTCTCACGGCGATATACGCGGTCTGGTGGGTGCTCATGGCCATCAAGCCGTACGATTTCTCCGACTGGCTGCTGGAAAACGTGCTGGTGTTCGTTGGTGCCGCGCTGTTGGTATTCACGTACAAGTCCTTTCCGCTCTCGCGCATCTCGTACACCTGCATCTTCGTGTTCATGATGTTCCACGCGCTGGGTGCGCATTACACCTATGCAAAGGTGCCGTACCAGGAATGGCTGCCGTTTCTCGAAGGAGGGCGCAACCACTTCGACCGCATGGTCCACTTCATGTACGGGCTGCTGCTCGCGTATCCCATCCGCGAAATGTTCCTGCGCATCGGCAACGTGCGTGGCTTCTGGGGCTACTTCCTGCCGCTCGACCTCACCATGTCCACCTCGATGCTCTACGAGCTCATCGAGTGGGCCGCGGCCGAATTGGTCGGCGGCGATCTCGGCGCTGCCTATCTCGGCACGCAGGGCGACATCTGGGATGCGCACAAGGACATGGCGCTGGCGTCGCTCGGCGCGCTGATCGCGATGGTGATTACCGCCGCCATCAATCGGCGCATGCAGCGCGACTTCGCGGGCGAGTGGGCCGAGAGCATCCGCGTGAAGCGCAGGAAACCCCTGGGCGAAGAGGCGCTAAGGTAGGTAGGTGCCGGGTGGGGAAAGTGGGGAGTGCGCCCTTCCAGTCGTATGTGCGACACCCTCAGCGCGCACTCCCCACTTTCCCCACCCGGCACCTACCTACCTACTTCAGCGCCGTGAGCCGCGCCTGCGACAGCGCATACACGCTGCTCGGCTCGATCATCCCTTTCTTCGGCCTCTCCACCTTCGCGTAGTAGTCGCGCGCGGATTCAGTATCGCCATATGCCTCGGCCACCAGGCCAAAGCCGTACCAGGCGGAGTTGTCAGGCCGGTCGATGCCCACCATCTCCATGCCCTTCAGCAGCAGATCGCGCGCCTCGCGCGGCTTGCCGGTCGCTGCGTACACACACGCCAGCGTATGCGCGATGGCGTAACTGTTGCCCTGCGTCTCGTCGTACGCCATGCGCGCCGCGTCCACGGCCCGCTCATCGACGGGCTGCGTCAGCAATGCGGTCCACGCGTATTGGTTGTAGTCGGATGCCGTGGCGCGGCCGCTGTCGATCAGCGGCTGCATGATGCCGGAGATGGCGCGGAACTCGCCGCGGGCCTCGGCACGGCGCACCAGGATTTCGCGCGCCAGCGAATCGTCGGGAAGGCGCGCCAGCCGCTCGCGCGCGGCCTTTTCCACGGCGTCCCACTGTCCAAGCTGGATCATCGCCCAATTCTGATAGCGAACCGCCTGCGCCGAATTCGGCACCGCGGCGACCAGGCGCGTGGCGACCTCACGCAGCTCCGTCCAGCGCTCGAGATCCAGGTACGCGTGCGCCAGCGCGAGGTCGATGCTGAGCTTGTCGGCAGCGCTCGGATCCGCGCCCCGCGCCGCGACCAGCAGTGGCACGGCACGTTCGCCCAGGCCGCTGTCGGCTAACAACATCGCCGTGGCGGCGCGCGCCGCGGCCAGATCCGTCTCCGCGCCCACGGTCCAGGCGCGCGCGAAACTGGGCCCGGCCAGCGGGTCATCGGTGTTGGACGGCCGCTGCTCCACGCGTGCCCAGTCGAGCCAGCGCCGCGCACCCGCGAAGTCGCCCGCTTCGATTCGCTCCTGCGCCTTGATGGCTACGGGCCCTAACAACGACTCCGCCGTCAGAATGCGATAGGTGCCGCCCACCTTCACCACGTAGAAAGTCTGCGTCTCGCCCGTCATGCGCAGCTGCACGCGGTACCCGCCCGGGTCATCACCCTCGACGTTCACGCGTACATTGCTGAACAGGATATCCGTGGTGACCTCGTAGGGCAGATCCTGTTTCCTCAAGCCCGAGACGATGCCGCGCCGGGCGGCCACGAAGTCGGGGCTGTCGACCACGAACTCGCTGCCCGGCGCCAGCAGCTTGCGCAGTCCGTCCTCATTCTTCTCGACCGCCAGCAGCTCCACGAACCAGCGCAGCACCACGCCGCGCGGATCGGCGGGCTGTATCACCTTGCCATCGTTGCGCTGGGTCTTCCGCAGCATCGCGATGCGTTGGGTGCTCGCGGCGGTGGTGGTCTGGCCGCGCGTGCTGGCTTCGATGAGATCCGCGGCGCTCGAATATTCGCGCAGCCGCACCAGCAGGTTGCCCGCGCTCGCGAGCGCCGTGCGCCGGTCCGACGCATCGGACAGTCCGCGCGCGAATTCGAGCGCCTTGGTGCTGCCGCTCTCGGCGCCAATGGCGGCCAGCGTCAGCGCGCGTTGCGTGGCGCCTGGCGGCTGCTTGCGCAGCGCCTCGCGCAGCTCGCCATAGCGATGCGCGTAGAGCAGCGCATACAGCAGGTTGTTGGCGTAGTTGTCGTCCTTCGCATCCTCTTCGCTGAGCAACGCGCGGCGCAGCTGGTAGTTGCTGATCGCCTCCTCGAGATCCGCCTTGGGCGAATAACGCACGCCATAACCATCGTGCTCGAGCAGCACGGCGAGGTCCGCGCTGATGTCGGCGTTTTCGGGGTCGAGCACCTGCGCCCGGTGATACGCGGCGAGCGCGCCCTTGCGATCGAAGCCATCGCCGAAGCGGCGCCCGACGGCGTCGTGCTGCAGCATCCAGCCGAGCGTCTTCCAGGCGAGCGCGGATTTGGGTTCGAGGTTCGTCGCGGCCAGCGCCTCACGCTGCGCGCGCGTGCCGAGTCCTGCCTCGAGCAGCGCCGTGGCCGAGCGAAGGCGGTGCACAGCCTTGCGCGGATATTTCGCCACCAGCTGATCGTTGGCGCGCAGCGCGCCCTTGAAGTCACCGTCGGCGCGAAGCGCAACGCCCACCTGGTCGAACGAGATGAGCAGCGTCTCGGCGTCCTTGAGTTCACGCAGCGCCGCGAGCAGTGCGTTGGTTTCCGCGGGCGTGTAGCGGCGCTTCACGGTGTCGAAGCGCCAGATGGCGTTTACGGTGCCGTCAGCGGCGAACTTGAATTCGGAACTGAGCTTCGCCGGACCCAAGGTCTGCACACCGTCGGCCGGCAGTTTGCGGGCCTGGAAGCCCGCGGGAGGGCGGATGCGGTAACGCCATTCGGTGACGAAAGGCTCGAACACCACGTCCGCGGTGCGCGCTTCGGATTTCGCCTCGTCGGAATCCTCGTCCAGGCGGCTGCTGAAATACGAAGGCAGCCTCGTGGTGATGTTGGACACCTTGATGCCCACGGCCGAGGTCTGCAGGTCGGTGAATCCCACCGGCGCGTCCTTCATCTCGAGGCTCATGGAATAGGGCTTCGAGAAATCCGTGCTCGCCGTGTGTTCGTATTTCTCCAGTGATTTCGCACGGTAGGCGCTGCGCACGTAGCTGTTCAGGTCGTCGAGCCGCGTCTTGTTGTCGGCGCCCGCGTACCAGCTGCGGAATTCGCCTTCGATGGTGCCGTGGGTCTCGGTGGTTTCGATCACGCGCGCCGGGCCATATTCGGCGAGAAAGACATCGCGCGTTTCCAGCTGGCGGTTTTTTACGGAGCTCATCGCGGGGGTGCGCGTGAGGGCTTTTTCACCGGCGCGGATCACCAGCGCGAGCCGGTCGGTGTCGGCGGATGGCAACGTGCCGACGCGCGTGTATTCCGCGGTGGCGTCGATCCACAGGTCTTCCGCGCCCGGCACATAGACGATGGCGTGATCGAACATGCCGAGCCCGGGCAGGTCCGGAGATACGTCCTGGTCGTCGCCCGAGGAGAGCAGCGCGAGATACGCATCGATGCCCGACGCACGCAGCGCCGCGACCAGCAACGTGGACTTGTCCTTGCAGTCACCGAACCGGCGGCGCAGCGTCTCGGCCGGATATTCGGGGACCAGGCGCGCATCGGCGAATTCCACGCCGGTGTAGCGCACCTCGCGATGCAGGCGTTCCACCACTTTTGCGATGTACTCACGCGTGGGTGAGTTGGTTGCCTTGAGTCCCGCGATCAGCGGTCGCGCGTCGTCGTTGCGAATGCGGGCCTCGGTCATGTTGCGATAGGCCGCGGCCACCGCTTCCCACGAAGTCGCCGACGTGAACTCGACCGATGGCCATGACGGCGCATCCGGCGGCAGGTTCGAGTCCATCTCGTCCATTTCATCGAGCATGCCGTGTTCCAGCGTCCAGGTGACTCGGCCGTTGGCGCGGACTTCCTGCACCACCGCATGCGGCAGCAACTGCATGTGGCGTTTCATCGGCAGCGAATCCGGCGCGTCGATGATGATGCGCGTGCGCAGCACCGGCATCGGCCGGCCGATGAACTCACGATACACCGAGCCCGCGGCGAAGAACGGCTTTTCGTCGCGTACCGTGATCTCTTCTTCGATGACCGCGCCGATCGCCACCGCCGGCAGCGGTCCTTCCAGCGTGTGCGAGTCGTCGTAGACCTGGTTGTCTTCGCTGCGGTTGGCGGAGTCAGTCAGCAGCTTCTGGTCGATCTGGTGTTCCTGGCCATCGAGCGTGATGACACGCGCGCGAATCGCTGGGCGCGCCTGGTACCAGGGCTGCCAGTGCGCGGTGCTGGCGGCCCAGCGCTCCACGCCGTCCGGCGAGTCGATGCGATAGATGAGCCGCGAGATGCTGGTGAGCCGGTGCTGCTCATCGAGCAGGTATGTGCGTTCGTCGAGCAGCACCACCACGGCGGTGGCGCGCTCGCGTTTGACGGCCGTGGCCGCCTGCAGCAGGTCGCGTGCGGGGACCGAGAATGCGGGTGCATCCCAGGCCTCGGCGGCGCCGGCGGAGTGGGCAAACACGGCGAGGACCGTGGTTATTAACCAGAACGGGCTGCGCATACAGGCAAAAGGATAGCGCCGCGCGAGGCGGCGCAAAGCGCGATTCGTTCACGGCTTGTTGTAATCTCGCGCGATGACCGCGTCCAACCCCCACGGCCTGACCCAGCTCCGCGACGCCTTGCGCGAATTTGCCGCCGAACGCGACTGGGACCAGTACCACAGCCCCAAGAACCTGGCCTCGGCGCTGGCCGTCGAGGCCGCCGAGTTGCTGGAGCGCTTCCAGTGGCTGACCGAAGACCAGTCGCGCGCTCTCCCGCCCGCCGAACTGCAGAAGGTGCGCGAGGAAATGGCCGACGTCCTCAACTACCTGGTGCGGCTGGCGGACAAGCTGGACGTGAACCTGCTCGAGGCCGCCCGCGAAAAGATGAAGCTCAACGAGCAGAAATACCCGGCGGACAAGGCCCGCGGCAGCGCGAAGAAGTACTCGGAGCTATAGGGACCCGAGGCGTTCAGAGCGATGGAGCGAGGCGCCAAAACCAGTCGCGGCGCCTCGCCCCATGCCCATCTCCCTGACGTCTGTCAGTTTTTATTGTTGTAGGCCCGTCCTGGGCCACTTTCGCTCAGCACCCGTTCGTGTGCTGATTTCGCCGGTTCAGCCGTCTTGGCCGAACCATAAAGAGTGGGCGTCCAGCCTGCGTCCGGCTGA
>Ga0307513_10007266_pt1 | contig 14384 bp, 10 predicted proteins | sample 15_EM_MG_FD_202174 | JGI IMG/M metagenome (GOLD analysis project Ga0307513, IMG submission 202174) | Populus trichocarpa ectomycorrhiza microbial communities from riparian zone in the Pacific Northwest, United States - 15_EM | ecosystem: Host-associated > Plants > Roots > Unclassified | place... | reverse complement strand
CGAAGGCCGAGCGCGTAGCGCCCACACACGCCGGCAGCCACGTCCTGGGCGCCGACACCGTGGTTGCGCTGGGCCGGCGGGTCCTACCCAAGGCCGAGAGCGAAGCTGAAGTTCGCGAGTGTCTGGAATTGCTCTCCGGCCGCGCTCACCGCGTTCTGACCGGCCTCTGCGTGATCGGCCCCGATGGCCGCCGCGCCCAACGCCTGGTGGAGAGCCGTCTGCACTTCAAACGCCTGACGCCCGCCGAGATCGCCAGCTACGTCGCCTGTGGCGAAGGCCTGGGCAAGGCCGGGGGCTATGGCGTCCAGGGTCGGGCCGGGGCGTTCGTCATCGCGCTGCAGGGATCCTACTCCGCCATCGTTGGCCTGCCACTCTATGAGACGGCGAACCTGCTCGCCGGCCTGGGATACCGGCTGCCATGAGCGAGCGGCGCATCTACCTCGACCGTGGGATCGGCGAGACGCGCGGCGTGGTCACCCTCGACGGCCGCCCCGAGCGCCTGATCGTACGCCGCGACGACGACGATCCCCGCCTCGTCCTGGGCGCGCGCCTGGTGGCGCGGGTCGCCAGCCTCGAGCCCGCGCTCGCCACCGCCTTCCTCGACCTGGGCGGCGGCGCGGAAGCGATCCTGCCCTTCCGGCCCGACGCCAAGCCGGTTCGCGGCCAGGCCCTGGAGATCGAGATCCGTGGCGAGCCTCGTCGCGGCAAGCTCGCTGTCGCCCGCGCCTTCGGGCCAGGGGAGGGCGCGCCTCGGCTCATTGCCGCCGCCCCCGATGTGGCCGCCGAGCTCCAGGACCTCGTGCGCGACGCCAAGCTCGTGGAGGGCCGCGCCGCCCGCGACGTCGCCGACGAGGCCGAGGCCGAGGCGCTGGAGGTGGTTCACCCCCTGCCGGGCGGCGGCGAACTGGCCATCGAGCCCACGCGCGCGCTGACCGCCATCGACGTAGACCTCTCGGAACGCAAAGGCGGCGACGCCAAACGGGTGACCCGTCAGGCCAATCTCGCCGCGCTCGGCATGGCCGCGCGCCTGCTGCGCCTGAAAGGCCTGGGCGGCATCGTGGTGATCGACTTGGTCGGCCGCGGCCACGACGGCAATACTCTTCTTGCCACCGCCCGGGCCGCTTTCGGGCCGGACAATCCCGGTGTTTCGATCGGGCCGGTCGGGCGTTTGGGGACCATGGAGCTTTCCTTGCCCCGCCGCACCCGACCGCTGGCCGAGATCCTCTGCCGCGCCGACGGCGCGCTCAGCGACCGCACCCTGGCCCAGCGGCTGATCCGGCTTTTGGAGGCCGAGGCGGCCTCGCAGCCGGGCGCGCGCCTCAACGCCCGTTGTGCGCCAGATATCGCCAAGGCCGCCGCGCCGCTGGCCCGGCAACTTACCGAACAGATCGGCGCCCGCTTTGTCATCACCTCCGACGCCGGCCTGCCGCGCGAGCGGCTGGACGTGGGCGCGGCATGAGCACGCCCAAGTGCCCGATCTGCGGCAAGGCCACCGAAACCGAGTTCCGGCCCTTCTGCTCGCGCCGTTGCGCCGACGTGGACCTGCAGCGGTGGTTCACCGGACGCTATGCGATACCGGGCGCGAAGGTGGAGGAAACCTCCAGCGACGCCGACGACGAAGACTGACCGTCCCCTCGCTGGACTTCCGAAAGCGGCTCACTTATAGACGCGGCTCCCGCGCTGGCGGCCTTTGCCTGGGTAGCTCAGTTGGTAGAGCAGCGGATTGAAAATCCGCGTGTCGGTGGTTCGAATCCGCCCCCAGGCACCATCTTCTGCAGGCGTTGGCTCGAGCCTTAGGCGCCGCCTCTCTTCCCGGTCATCAAGGACAGGCCGCGCTGGGCCGGCCGCGGCCTTCCGGCTGTCATCATCCCGACGTGGAGGCGTGGAACCATCGCCGCCTGCAAGAGCGTCATTGACACTTCCGACTACAGGCGTAATTTTAAATCGGTTACACGCCTAGATCAGGAGGTGCCGATCCCGAAAATCGAACTTCAAAGGGCTGAGCGGCCGGCGTCACGTCCAACAGTCGGATGAGGATCTGACTGCTTCGCAACCACCGGTCGCCCGATTGGCAGACAACTCGCCAAGACCACGGTTGTCCGAAGATGCTGCGTTGCAGCATTTGAATTCGCGCAAAGGTAGAATTCCAGACCGCGTTACTTGGTGGACGGATTGTGCACCGCAACAACGACGGGGCGTGCAAAGTCTTTTCGCAAGGCCTCCGAGTCCCGTGACCCCTTGACGCCTTAATAAGGGGTTGCCAAAGGTCCGGAGCCGCACGTCTAACATGGCGGTAGGATTTCCAATTCCCTCAGGGACGCGGAAGTCACCAAGCGCCTTCGCGACGCAAGCCCTTCACAACGTTGTCGGGTTTGTCACGGGTCGGGCGCTGCGATAGCGGCCTGTCATATCGGTTCGGGAAATCGGATCGAGACGACGGGATGTTTCAACTAGGGTGGAGACGCTCTCGCGCGACGACCCTCCGGCCACTCGTGCAAGACCAACCAGGAACTGGCGACAGATGTTCGACAACAAACTGAAGACTCCTTTTATCGCTCTCCTCGGCGCCGTGGCGCTGATGGCGAGCGCGCCGGCGTTCGCGCAGGCTCCTGCCGCTCCGGCGGCTGATGCTGCGGCGGCTCCGGCCGCCCCTGCCGCCGACGTTGCGGCTCCGGCCGCCGCGCCTGCCGCCCCGGCGGCGGACGCGCCCGACGCCAACCTGCCCCCGCAAATGAAGCATGCGGGCAAGATGGGCATCGGCACGATGTTCCTCGACGCCAAACCCGTCGTGAAGGTCGTGATGATCGGCCTGCTCCTGGCCTCGGTGTTCTCTTGGACGCTGCTGATCACCAAGCTGCTCGAGTTCCGCGCGCTCAACCGCGTATCCGACGGCTTCCTCGAAGCCTTCCGCGGCGCGAAGTCGATCAACGACATGGGCCGGATCGCGATGTCGGAAGAGTTCGACGGCAACCCGCTGGCCGACATGGCCGCTGCGGCTGCGCAAGAAGTCGAACTGTCCCGCCAGGCTGGCCTGCATGTCGCGGGCGAGCATCGTGAGACGACGCTCAACCGCGCCGAACACGCCGTGTCCGCCGTTCAGGCCTCGCTCACGCGGCGCCTTTCCAGCGGCATGCAGTTCCTGGCCTCGGTCGGCTCCAACGGCCCGTTCATCGGCCTGTTCGGCACCGTCTACGGGATCATGGACTCGTTCATCGGGATCGCGAACACCAACACCACCAACCTCGCGGTCGTGGCGCCCGGCATCGCCGAAGCCCTGCTGGCCACGGGCCTTGGCCTGTTCGCCGCCATCCCTTCGGTTATCTTCTACAACTACTTCCAGACCCGGATTTCCGCCTATGGCGCCCGCTCGGAAGGCTTTGTGGCTGAACTGATGAACGCGATCTCCCGGCAGCTCGACAAAGGAGCCTAAGCCAGATGGGAGCCAAACTCGGAGGCTCAGGCGGCGGCAAATACGAAGAAGAAGCCAACAGCAGCATCAACGTGACGCCGTTCGTGGACGTCATGCTGGTCCTGCTGATCATCTTCATGGTGGCGGCGCCTCTGGCGGCCGTCACGGTGAAGGTGGCGCTTCCTCCCGCGGTCGCCAAGCCCGGCACCAACCCGCCTAAACCGGTCTACATCTCCATCCAGTCGAACGGCCGGATTTTCATCCAGGACTTCCCATCGGACCTCTCGACGCTCGGCGACGACCTGCGCAAGCAGGTGGGCAACAAGCGCGACCCGGGCAAGGAACGGATCTTCATCCGGGGCGATAAGGACGTCATGTACGGCGACTTCATGGGCGTGATGAACATGCTGCAGGACAATAATTTCTACAGCGTGGCTCTGGTCGGCGAAGACAACAACAAGTGAGGGTGAGACATGTCTGACACATCACCCCCCGACGTCGTTCACGGGAGCCACAACCCGTTCGACGATCCCCGGCCCAAGCGCAACAAGGGCATGACGATCGCCATCGTGGTGTCGATCCTCGTGCACGCCGCCCTGGCCTACTATCTGTGGAAGAGCAAGTTCGAGCCTCAGTTCAAGGAGTACTCGGACGACGTGACGGACGTCAGCATCGTCAAGCCGGTGCCGCCGCCCCCGCCGCCTCCGCCGCCGCCTCCGCCGCCGAACACGCCGCCGCCGCCGCCGCCAAAGCTGCAGCCCAGGCCGCCGGTGGCTGTGCCGGACATGCCGTCGATCCCGCCGCTGCCGGTTCCCCCGGTGGAGCATAGGATCGAGCAGCCGAAGCCGCCCGCGGCTCCGCCGCCCGAGCCGCCGCGTCCGTCGGTCATCACGAACCCGGACTGGATTCGTAAGCCGAACGGCGAAGACTTCGCCCGGTACTATCCGGACCGCGCTCAACGGATGAGCGTGGAAGGCAGCGCCACCATCAGCTGCCAGGTGACCTCGCGCGGGACACTCGACAGCTGCTCGGTCACCTCGGAGACGCCGAACGACCAGGGCTTCGGCGACGCCGCCATCAAGATCAGCAAGCTGTTCAAGATGCGGCCCGCCACCAAGGACGGCGCCCCGACCGACGGCGGCACGGTGCGGATCCCGATCCGCTTCGCGCTCCCGAAGGGCTAGGAAGCCTTCCATCGGCAAGACAAGGCCCCGGCGGCGCAAGCTTCCGGGGCTTTTTCTTTCGGGTGAGCGCCAGGGCAGGGATCGCCCGCTTGATCGGGGCGGCGCCTGCGATTAGAACCCCCCCTCGCGAAGTGCCGCCTTAGCTCAGTTGGTTAGAGCGCTAGATTGTGGATCTAGAGGTCCTCGGTTCGAACCCGAGAGGTGGTACCATCGCCAAGTTCCCGAGACCGCGGATCTGAGCGACGGCGCCCAGCGCCTTTAAGTGAGAACGGCTGCGGGCTCCAACAGCACCTCGCGAACGCCTGCGATTTCACCGCCAGCTGACCCTTGCAGGGCAGGCGGCCGCCACGGCTCAGCTTGGGCCGGAAGGCGCTTGCCATTCCAGGCCCGGGGGGCGAGAGGTGATCTCGCCCTTCGGGGCGTTTCCTCCCTATGAACTGGCCGCGCCCCGCAAAGGGCGCGGCCTTTTTTTGGCCTGTGGCTGCGTGGCGGCGAACCTTGGCCGTGCTAAACCTTCGGGCGAATCCGGCCCCAGGTCCGGCGCCAGCGGAGATCGCCTCGTGAAGCTTCTGTCCTGGATCGGCCTTGCGGCGGCTGCGTTCGTCCTCGTGGCCTGCAACAAGCCGGCGGACCAGGCCAAGACTCCGCCCGCGCCCACCGCCGCGGCAGTGGAAAAACCCGGCCCCGTGGCCTGGAACGCGGCCACCGGCGGCTTCGAGCTCAACGGCAGGCCGCTGAAGGCCGCCAAGCTCTGGACGTTCGACGGCTCGACGGAAGGTTTCACAGGGGTCAGGAGCCAGGTCACGCCGGCGCCGGGCCAGGGCCTGGCCGTGACCATCGTCGATCCCAGCCTGCGCTCGCCCAAAGGCCTGGCCGTGCCGGGCGGCCAGTATCCGATGGTGATCGTGCGCCTCACCCGCACAGGGGCCGGCGAGCCCTGGGACGGCGCGCTCTACTACACGACAGCGGCCCACCCGGAATCCATCGACTTCCTGGGCAAGGCCAACGGCAATCCCAAGCCCGGCGTCAACGAGACCGTGACGCTGGTCTACGACATGAGCCGCCAGGCTACCGGCGCCGGCGACTGGCTGGCCTCGGTCATCGACCAGATCCGCCTCGACATCGAGGACAAGCCCGGCGGCAAGTTCGTCATCCACCAGGTGGCCATAGCCGAGAACCCCGATGCGGCCCCGCCGCCGGCCCCCGCGCCCGTGCCCCCCGCAGAGACCCTGAAGGCTCCGCCGACGGCGACCGCTCCATCCGCCAAGCCCGCGCCGAAGAAGCCCTGACGGTCGGCCCGGCGAGAGTTCAACGGCGTGGTCTTCTCCTCCGTCATCTTCATCTTCTATTTCCTGCCCGTCTTCCTGATCGGGTACTACGCGTCCGGCTGGCGCGCCGGGGCCCTGCTGGTCGGCAGCGCCGCCTTCTATGTGTGGGGCGAGGGCGCCTACGTCTTCCTGCTGCTGGGCTTGATCGGGCTCAATTACGCGGGATCGCTCTGGCTTGAGCGGACGCCGCCCGGGCGCGGCCGGATCGCCATCCTGACGGCGCTGGTGGTCGCCGACTTCAGCGTGCTGGGCTTCTTCAAATACGCCGAGTTCATCGCCCACAATCTGAACGCCATCCTGCCCGGCCGGCCGATCCCCGAGGCGCACCACGCCCTGCCGCTGGGTATCTCCTTCTTCACCTTCCAGCTGGTCAGCTATGTGGTCGACGTGCACCGCGGCGCAGTGAAGGTGGAGCGCGATCCGATCAGGTTCGCCGCCTACATCCTGATGTTCCCGCACCTCATCGCGGGCCCCATCGTGCGCTACGCCGACATCCGCGACGAGATGCATGGCGAGCGCCGCAAGTCCGGCCACATCGGCCTGGGGGTGCAGTATTTCATCGTGGGCCTCGCCCAGAAGGTGCTGGTCGCCAACGCCGTGGCCCCGCTGGCCGACCACGCCTTCAGCCTGGACCTCGGCGCGCTCAACGCCACCGCCGCATGGCTGGGGATCTGGGCCTACACGCTACAGATCTACTTCGACTTCTGCGGCTATTCGAACATGGCAATCGGGCTGGCCTTCCTGCTGGGCTTCACCTTCCCGAAGAACTTCGACTACCCCTACATGTCCCAGTCGATCACCGAGTTCTGGCGGCGCTGGCACATGAGCCTGTCGTCCTGGTTCCGCGACTACGTCTACATCCCGCTGGGCGGCAACCGGCTGGGACGGGCCAAGACCATCCGCAACCTGCTGGTCGTCTTCTTCCTCACCGGCCTGTGGCACGGCGCGGCCTGGCGGTTCATCGTCTGGGGCCTCTATCACGGGGCGTTCCTGATGCTGGAGCGGTTCGGCCTGGGGCGGATCCTGAACCGCGCGCCGCGGCTGGCGCGGCACGCCTATGCGATCCTGGTGGTGATGGTCGGCTGGGTGTTCTTCCGCGCCGACAGCCTGCCGCAGGCGCTGCACTACCTGGCGACGATGGCCGATCCGAGGGCCTTCGCGCCGCTCGACCCGGCGCTGGCCATCCTCGCCAACGCCCAGGCGGTCGCCGCGCTCGTCGCCGGCTCGCTGCTGGCCTTTCCGCTGGCGCCGATGGTCATGGAGCGCCTGCGCGTCCCCCATGCCGAGCCGCCGCACCCCGAACTGCCCGCCAGGCTCGACACCCGCAGCGTCCACGCCGTCCCGATCGCGCTCCTCGCCATGGGCTTCGTGCTCAGCATCGCCATCCTGGTCGGCTCGACCCTCAATCCCTTCCTCTATTTCAGGTTCTAGAGGCGTGCTGGCCTCCCGCACGCACTGGCGGCTGCTGGTCGGGACGGTTCTCTGCCTGATGGCCGCGGCCTACCTGATCCCGAACTGGGTGCGGGCGCCCGACGTCGACGAGAGCCGGGTGCTGGCGCAGAAGCCGGCCTGGCCTGCGCGCCTCCGGGACATCCGCGCGTTCCGCACGGCCGCCGACGGCTATGTCGCCGACCGCTTTCCGATCCGGCCGCACCTGATCGGCGCCCTCAACCGACTGCGGTTGCTGGCCGGGGTCAGCGGCTCGCGCAAGGTGATCGTCGGCCGCGACGGCTGGCTGTTCCATGACGACGATTCCCACCTCGGCCCGGCGCGGGGCGACCCGCAGTGGCCGCTGGCCCAGCAGCGCGCCTGGCTGCTGGGCCTGGCCGGCCGCACGGAGTTCCTGAGGGGGCAGGGCGTCCCCTACATCCTCTTCGTCCCGCCGGTGAAGGAGACCGTCTATCCGCAGTTCGGTCCCGGCTGGTTCCGCCTCGATCCCGACCGGGCGGCGGTGCGCATGAGCCGGCTGGCGCACGAAACCGGGGCCGGCGATTACCTTTACCTGCATGATCCCATCGCCCGGTCGGCGGCGAATGGCGTGAAGACCTACAGCGTCCACGACACCCACTGGACGGGCCTGGGCGCCTACGACGGCTATGTGGTGCTGATGCGTCGGCTGCAGGCCCTGGGCCTCACCGACGGCCCGCGCCCGATCGGCGACTTCGCGCTGGTGCGCGCGCACGAGGTCAACAAGCCGCGCAACCTGGCCCTGATGCTGGGGGTCGCGAGCTTCGTGGACGTCGACTATCCGGAACTCGACGACCTTGCCGGCGCGCGCCAGGTCCGCACGACCTATCTCACCGCGCGGCAGGACTGGACGTCGCCGCACGTCATCGACACCGGCCAGGCCGGCAAGCCGGTGCTGCTGATCACCATGGACTCATTCTCCAACGCGCTGATGCCGTTCCTCTACGGTCACTTCAGCCGGATCGTGGTGAGCCACAACCAGGACGGCTCCTGGCGTCCGGACCTGATCGCGCGGTTCAAGCCCGACGTCGTGGTGCTGGAGGTGCTGGAGAGCGGCCTGAGCTTCAGCCTCGATCCCGCGCCGCCGGCCTCGGCCGACGCGACGGCGCGGATCGACAAGGTGCTGGCCGCCGCCGTCGTGGCGCCCCTGGCCTCGCTGCCGCAACTTGTCGCGCCGGGGCCCTGGCGGCGGTTGGCGATCGCTGTGGCCAAGCCGACCGCTAACTGCAACCTGGAGGTCGCCAGCCTGACGCCCGATGGCCACGGCGGCGCGAACCTGATGGTGAGCGGCTGGCTCTCCGAGCTTGCGCCCGCCAACACCGCGCCGATCGGCTTCGTGCGCCTGCAGAGCCCTGCGGCCGATCGCGTGGCGGCCTTGCGCGTCGACGGCCGCCGGCCGGACGTGGCGGGGGTGTTCAAGCTGGCGACCGCGGAACGCAGCGGATTCCTGGGCAAGTTTGGGCTCCCGAAGATCGCGCCGGGCGACTACACGCCTTGGATCTATCGCAGATCCCCGACGGGCTGGGTCGCCTGCAAGGGAACCCGCGCCCTGTCAGTACCGTGAGATGATCGCCATGGCCCTTGCCGACGACCGCGTCTTCATCAGCTTGAATCCACCCTACCGCATGACCTCGGAAGCCGATCCCTTCCTGTTCACGGGATGGGCGGAGGTGAACGATCCGGCCGCTCCCAACATCGTCCTGTCGCTAAACGGCGTCGACGTCCCCATGGAAACCTTCGACCGGCCGGGCATCCAGAAGCACTTTCCGGGTCTCGTGGCGTTGGGCATTCGCGCCAGCGTCAGCTTCGAGCAGATCTTCGCCAACCTGCCGGCCTCGCAGGTCGCCGAACCCTATCTGCTGGAGGCGACGGTCACCTCCGACCATCGGACCAGGACCTTCGAATACGAGGCGGCCGACATCTGGCTACGGCGGGTGTTCGGCCGCAAGGTCAAGGCCCGGGCCATTCCGCCGGAGAATCTGCAGATCCGCGTGGCTGGCGCGGCGGCCGGCGAGTACCACCGCACCGGCCGCAAGGTGGCCGACCAGATCGCCGCGATCCTCGAAAGCCACGGACGGCCGCTTTCGACGCACCGCCGCATCCTGGATTTCGGTTGCGGTCCGGGCCGGGTCACCGACTGCATTCACGACATGCACCCCGACGCCGAACTGACCGGGTGCGACATCGATGCGGAGACCATCGCCTGGGCCCAAGAGGCGCTGGGCGACATCGCCTCGTTCCACGCGAACGGAGCCGAGCCGCCGCTCCCTTTCGAGGACGAGTCCTTCGACCTCGTCTACGGGATCTCGGTTTTCACCCATCTGCCGGCGGACCTGCAATGGGCCTGGCTCTCGGAGCTGCGCCGGGTCGTGAAGCCGGGCGGGCTGGTGCTCACCACCAAGCTCAATCCGGCGGCCTACGACCTGCCGGAGGAAATCAAGCGCCTGGGGGAGGATCCGGGCTTCGCCTATTGGGGCGATGCGGACGCCACCGCGGGCCTGCCCAGCTTCTATCGCCTGGCCTACCACAGCCACGACTATGTCCGGCGCGAGTGGGGCAGGTATTTCGAGGTGCTGCACATAGGGTCGCACGATCTGAACCGGACCCAGGACGCCGTGCTGTTGCGGCGCCCGCGGCATGGGCTCTCGTGGCTGCCGGGCGGGCTGCGCAAGCGTCTGTTCGGGCTGGCGCGCCGGCTGCGGAGCGCGGCCTGAGCCTTGCTGGCTTCACGCACCCACTGGCGGCTACTGACGGGGACCATCCTGGCGCTGATGGCGGCCGCCTGGCTCGCGCCGCAGGTCGCCAAGGCGCCGGACATCCAGGAGAACCGGGTGCTGGCCGCCAAGCCCGCCTGGCCTAAGCGCCCGCAGGACATCGCCGTTTTCCGAAAGGCCGCCGACGTCTATGTCGCCGACCGCTTCCCGGTCCGCCCGCACCTGATCGGCCTGCTCAACCGTGCGCGCATGCTGGTGGGCGTCTCGGGCTCGAACCGGGTGATCGTCGGCCGCGACGGCTGGCTGTTCTTCGACGACGACAGTCACCTGGGCGCGGCGCGGGGGGCTCCACCGCTGGAGGGCCCGCAGGTCCGCGCCTGGCTCTCGACCCTGGCCGGCCGCGACGAGGCGGTCCGCGCCGCCGGCGCGACCTATCTGGTCATATCGCCGCCGGCGAAGGAGACCATCTACCCGCAGCACGGCCCTGGCTGGTATGCCGGCCCCAATCCCGACCGCGCCACCATCGTGCTGCCGAAACTGGCGCGCGAAGCCCGGGCCGGCGAGGTGCTCTACCTCTATCCGCAGGTCGCCGCGGCCGCCCGCGCCGGCCAGAAGACCTTCAGCCTGCACGACACCCACTGGTCGGGCTACGGCGCCTATGCCGGCTACGTCGGCCTGATGGACCGTCTGCATGCGCTGGGCCTCACCGAGGGACCACGGCCACTCTCCGACTTCACCAGGGTGGAGCTGAAGGGCGTCGGCCGGCCGCGCGATCTCGCCCTCATGCTCGGCGTTTCCAGCTTCGTCGACCTGGACTACCCCAACTTCGAGGATCCTGCGGCCAGGCGGAAGATCCAGACCATCACCTACCTGGGCCCCAGGCGGGACTGGACCGCGCCGCAGGTGATCGACACCGGCGAGGTCGGCAAGCCGGTGCTGCTGATGACCCGGGACTCGTTCTCCAACGAGATGCTGGCCTACCTGCTGTCGCACTTCAGCCGCATCATCCTGACGCACAACCAGGACGGCTTCTGGCGCCCGGACCTGATCGCCCGCTTCAAGCCCGACATCGTCGTCTTGGAGGTGATCGAGGCCGGCCTGCGGGTGGCGGTCGGCGACGGTCCGGCGCCATCGGCGGTCGCCCTGGCGCGCATCGACCATGTGCTGGGCGCGGTTTCCCCGCCGTCGGCCGCCGCCAAGCCACAGGGCCCGACCATGCCCAGTCTCGCGCCGTCGCCGGCCAGGCTCGCCGCCGCCTTCGCCACGGCCAGGCCGACGCCCAACTGCAACCTCGAAACCGCGACCCTGATCCCCGGCGTGGGCGGGGAGGCGACCGTGAGCGTCAGCGGCTGGATCTCCGAGCTAGCCCCCGGCATCACCTCGCCCGAGGGCTACCTGCGCCTGCGGGGGCCTGGCGCCGACCTCGCTGCGCCCATCCTGGTCAATGGCGCACGCCCGGACGTCGCGGCCTTCTTCAAGGTCCCCACCGGGGCGGAGAGCGGGTTCCTCGGAACCTATCTCGTCAAGAAGCTGCCGCCCGGCGCCTATACGCCCAGCGTCTACCGCCGCGCGCCGGGCGGCTGGATCGCCTGCGCCGGCAGGCAGAGCCTCGCGGCGCCCTGATCGCTGGCTCCCCCAGGCATTAGAAGAATCTTCCCCGCTTGCAGCTTTCGACCCATCGACAAGGGCCGATCTTGCCGGGTAAATGCGCGGGATCACGGCCGCCCTTTGAAGAACAGGGGTTTCGGCCGCGTTTTGGCGTGCGTGTGAGAGCTACGAGGACGGGAATGGGGTTTCCCCCGAAGCAAGGTCTGTACGATCCGGCGAACGAGCATGACTCGTGTGGCGTCGGCTTCGTGGCCAACATCAAGGGCCGCAAGTCGCGCGAGGTGATCGAGGCGGGCCTGCAGATCCTGGTCAACCTCGACCATCGCGGCGCCGTGGGCGCGGACCCGCTGGTCGGCGACGGCGCCGGCATCCTGATCCAGATTCCCGATGCCCTCTACCGCGCGTGGGCGACAGGCGAGGGCATCGACCTGCCGCCCGCTGGCGAATACGCCGTCGCTATGTGCTTCATGCCGCGCGACGTGCTGGCGCGGAACGCGGCGCTGGAGCAGTTCGAACACTTCCTGACCGTCGAGAAGCAGCCGCTGCTGGGCTGGCGTGACGTGCCCATCGACACCACGGGCCTTGGCGAGGCCGTGCTCGCCCAGATGCCGGTGGTCCGCCAGGCCTTCATCGGCCGCGGTCCCAATGTGAAGGACCAGGACGCCCACGAGCGCAAGCTGCTGGCCGTCCGCAAGCAGACGCAGAACCCGCTGGCCGAACTGGCGCTCAAGCACAACATGCCGAGCCTGACGGAGTTCTACCTGCCGTCACTCTCGACGCGGACGGTGGTCTACAAGGGCCTGCTGCTGGCCCACCAGGTGGGGACCTTCTACACCGACCTGCTGGACGAACGCGCCGAGAGCGCCCTGGCTCTCGTGCACCAGCGCTTCTCCACCAACACCTTCCCCTCCTGGAAGCTGGCGCACCCCTACCGGTTCATCGCCCACAACGGCGAGATCAACACCGTCCGCGGCAATGTGAACTGGATGAACGCCCGCCGACGCACCCTGGAGAGCGACCTCCTGGGTCCCGACCTCAACAAGATGTGGCCGCTGATCCCGCACGGCCAATCGGATACGGCCTGCCTGGACAACGCGCTGGAACTGCTGCTGGCTGGCGGCTATCCGCTGGCGCAGGCGGTGATGATGCTGATCCCCGAGGCCTGGACCGGCAATCCGCTGATGGATGCCAAGCGCCGCGCCTTCTACGAATACCACGCCGCCCTGATGGAGCCCTGGGACGGCCCCGCCGCCGTGGCCTTCACCGACGGCCGCCAGATCGGCGCGACCCTCGACCGCAACGGCCTGCGTCCGGCCCGTTTCATCATCACCGACCAGGACCATGTGATCATGGCCTCCGAGGTCGGCGTCCTCGACGTCCCCGAGGAGCGCATCGTCCGCAAGTGGCGCCTGCAGCCCGGCAAGATGCTGCTGATCGACATGGAGGAAGGCCGGATCATCGAGGACGAGGAGATCAAGCGCTCCCTCGCCGACGCCGAGCCCTATGCCGAATGGCTGGCGGAGACCCAGTTCAAGCTGGAGGAGCTGGCGCTGGCCGCCGAGCCCGACGAGCCGCTCTCCAACGATCCCGCGACCCTGCTCGATCGCCAGCAGGCGTTCGGCTACACCCAGGAAGACTTGGCCTTCTTCCTGGAGCCCATGGCCAAGTCCGGCGACGATCCCCTGGGCTCCATGGGCGCGGATACGCCCATCGCCGTGCTCTCGCGGCGGCCGAAGCTGCTCTACGAATATTTCAAACAGAACTTCGCCCAGGTCACCAACCCGCCCATCGACCCGATCCGCGAGGAGCTGGTGATGAGCCTGGTCTCGATGATCGGGCCCAGGCCGAACCTGCTCGGCCGCCATGCCGGCAACCACAAGCGCCTGGAGGTCGCCCAGCCGATCCTCACCGACGAGGACCTGGCCAAGATCCGGGCGATCAACGAGCTGCTGGACGGCGCCTTCCGCACCGCCACGCTCGACGCCACCTGGGCGGCCGAAACCGGCGCCGACGGCCTGGAAGCTGCGTTGGACCGCCTCTGCCACGAGGCCACCGACTGCGTGCTGGCCGACGTGAACATCCTGATCCTGTCGGACCGCGCGGTCTCGCCCGACCGCATCCCGATCCCGGCGGCGCTGGCCACCGCGGCCGTGCACCACCACCTGATCCGCCAGGGCCTGCGCATGCAGACCGGCCTGGTCATCGAAACCGGCGAAGCGCGCGAAGTGCACCATTTCTGCGTGCTGGCGGGCTATGGCGCCGAGGCGGTGAACCCCTACCTGGCCTTCCAGAGCTTGGAGCAGATCCGGACGCGGAACGGCCTTTCCCAGACCGCCTACGAGGTCCGGAAGAACTACATCAAGGCTATCGGCAAGGGCGTGCTGAAGGTGATGTCCAAGATGGGCATCTCGACCTACCAGTCCTATTGCGGCGCCCAGATCTTCGATGCGGTCGGCCTGTCATCCGGCCTGATCGACAAGTACTTCACCGGCACCGCCTCGACCATCGAGGGCGCCGGCCTGATCGAGATCGCCGAGGAGGCCGTGCGCCGCCACAGCGACGCCTGGGGCGACAATCCGATCTACGCCAACATGCTCGACGTCGGCGGCCAGTATGCTTGGCGCCTGCGCGGCGAGGAGCACGCCTGGACGCCGGAGTCCGTCTCGAAGCTGCA
>Ga0307513_10007265_pt1 | contig 14385 bp, 19 predicted proteins | sample 15_EM_MG_FD_202174 | JGI IMG/M metagenome (GOLD analysis project Ga0307513, IMG submission 202174) | Populus trichocarpa ectomycorrhiza microbial communities from riparian zone in the Pacific Northwest, United States - 15_EM | ecosystem: Host-associated > Plants > Roots > Unclassified | place... | reverse complement strand
ACCCCCCTACAGCTGGACGAATGGATGTCGGAATCCCTGAACCGTCTGGTAGCCCTCCTCAAGGAACATACGCCAGTATCAAGGCCTTCCCATCACTCCAAGCCTTGGTGGTCCCCCCACCTCTCCATCCTCCGTCGAGAGTACCACAAAGCCGCAAGAACGGCCAGGAAACATGACACACCACACGCGCGGGAAGTTGCCGGCACCTCCAAAGCAGGGTATTTCAAGGCAATCAAGACCGCGAAAAACAATCACTGGTCTTCCTTTCTGCTGACTGCCACCCCCCACAGCCTTTGGACGGCCAAGAGGTTCGCCTACGGCCGCGCCCAACCGCGGTTCCCTTCCCTCCCGGGGGCCGAGACCCCACAACAGATGAACAGTGTCCTTCTGGATCACTTCTTCCCCCCTAAGGAACCCTTCTCCCCGCCGCCTAGGCTCAGACAGAATAGGTCGGCACCCCCCCTGACGACAGGCGAGATAGCCGCGGCCCTCTCCAAGTGCTCCCCAACTTCGGCCCCAGGCCCGGACGGGATACCCTACTCTACCTGGAAACAGGTCAACAAGATCAACCCCGCGATCCTACTCCATATACTTGCCCCGCTGGTCCTCCTGGGGTATCATCCCGCGTCGCTGAAGAGCTCGAATGGTGTGGTACTCGATAAGCGAGGGAAGCTCTCCTATGAATCGCCCTCCTCCTTCGGGATAATCGTCCTGATCCGCGCGGTTTCAAAGGTCCTCGAGAGGATCATAGCAGCACGACTACTTGCAGCAGCCCGGCTCAGAGGGCTATTGCACCCCAACCAATGCGGTTCGCTCCCAGGGCTCAGTACCTACGATGCGTGCCTCACCCTCACCAACGACGTTAAAACCCTGCAGAGGCCCCGCCTCAAGGTCTCCTCCCTGTTTCTAGATATTAAAGCAGGGTTCGACAACGTCGACAACAACACTCTGGCCCGGATCCTGAGGGAAGGCGGGATACCCCCATACCTGGTTTCCTGGGTTTCGTCCTTTCTAGGGGAACGAAGCTGCACCCTGATCTTCCAATGAGCACCGGGAACCCCAGCCCCAGTCAACGTCGGCGCCCCCCAAGGCTCTCCGATCTCCCCGCTCCTCTTTCTCCTCTTTGTAGCGCCGCTACATTTCGGGATCCCCCGTGGTCTGATGATCTCGTATGTGGACGACTTCGCCCTCACAGTGGCTTCCCTTTCTTACCGTGGCAACATCCGCCGGCTCCAAGATCTATTCAACAGGCTAGAGAGGAAGGTGTCCCGCCTGGGCGTCTCCTTTTCGGTCGCGAAGACAGAACTGATACATTGGAGGACCCCCAGCCAGAGGCAATCGCCAAAGGGCGTCTCACCTATTCAAATCAAGGGGGAACTGTTTCACCCCGGCAATTCTGTTCGATGGCTCGGGTACTGGTTCACTCCGGCCCTTGACCCCGCTGCACATTACTCGCGCCCTCATCCGCCGCCTTAGTCCGCCCGGTGCGGGCCTCCCTCCCTACCTGTGCCACAGGCTGGCTACGTCTCTGGTCGCCCCTATCCTTCTCTACGGCGCGGATCTGTTCACAACCAGCGTGGGAACTACGACCCGCCTAGATACGTTCTGGCGCAAGGTCCAGAGGTGGACCACAAACAGCTTTTCAGCTACCCCCACCGGGATACTCTCGGTGGAGTCCTGCCTCCCTCCTGTCTCCCTCCTGATCACCCACCGGCAGAGGCTGGCGGCGCTCAGGGTGGTCTGCTCTCCTCCCAGCTTGAACCCGGCAACGGCCCGTCTCCATCCCTCGTTCCCTTCGCTCTCGACATATCGGGCGCCTGACTCCTCGCGGGCCATCACCAGAGGCCTATCATCTGTTTACCTCCCCCTGCACTGGAAGACGCCCCGCCCGGTCCCCCCGATGAGGAACCACCTGCCAGTGGATGCGGTGGCGCACCGTGCAATTCCCTTCACGCTCGGGCTATCAAGGATGCCCATGATCAAATCCCATCTTGTGTACCCCGTCCCCACGCTCCCGCCCCAGTCCCTGATGGACAACACCTACGCAGCCCTGAAGAAGAGGGTAAGAGAGAAACTCCTCGAAGGGTGGGCCTCCCTTTTCCCGACCCCGGGGTACTACCTACACCCTCCCGCACTAAACCAAAGGCCCTTTATGGGCTTGGGCAAGTTTGTCGCGGGGAGGATTCATCAGATGAGAGCCGGGAAAGGTTACCTGCCCGCCCACCCAACCTGGAGGTCCCCCGACGCCGAGACCTCATGCCCCCGCTGCGGCTTGGAGCCTGAATCCATTGAGCATGCCATCCTGTCCTGCCCCTCGAGACAACACAGCAGATCGCGCCTCCTCCACGGCGTGAGTGAAGTCGGTCCCGATGCCCCACTTTGGTCGTCCCTCCCGCTTCTAAAAAGACTCGCCACCTTCATAGGCGTAACCTGCACGGGATTTCCCCCCACGATGTTCCCTCCCACCACCCCTCCCTCTTCCTCCCCGTTCTCTCTCTCGCCCCCCAGGCTGCCCCCCCCGGTGTTTCGTGTTTTTTCGTTGGCTGAGGTATAGGGTCGCTGGGTTTCTTTCCTTTGTCTTATGTAGGCTTTCCTTTCTAGACGACTAAGTTGTTGGTTGTGCTTTCCTTGTTATATGTGGCCTAGGGCCCGGCGGAGCAGAAACCTACGCGATAGTGGATATTTATTTGGTGCCGTGACTTTCCTTTGTTATTTGTTTTGATTTACAGGTTTTGTTCTCTCCATAGCTAGCGCTGCATGAGGCTTTTTGTACCTAAAAACAATGAACGCATGATTACAAAAAAAGAAAAAAAACAACCAAGAGATAGGCCACGAACCATGTCTCCTACACCTCCGGCGATTGAAATCTCAACACCACGGGAAATCATCGTCACTTTCCCCCACCCACCTCTCTTCCCCCATCATGGCTACTGCCTAGGGGTTCACGTTAAGCCATCTTCCCTCCTCTCGTGGGGCACGCATGCCTCCCGTCCTTGGGGTTCCTGTTCTCGTTCATCGTTGACACCCGCTCATGAAGTTCGGTTCTCCCCCTTACCCCGCACTTGCTTTGCACCTCAGTTAGCATTTTGCACGGTCGGAAAGCTTCTCGCTTCGTTCACGGTCGGCGATATGGCATCCGGACTCTCGGTCGAAGTAAGGCTTCGGTTCTGCTGGGCTTGTACCTCTGGTGGGGAAAGCTTCGGTTAGTAACATCACGGTCCCGCTCGGTTTCGCTGTCGCCCCAAAAGCCCTTGCTATGGCCCGTTAGGCGGTTGTGGCTAGCCCGCTCGCGATCCTTCGTCCACCCCCCTCCCTGTTCTGTCCGCTGGCACCGTACTGCCCAATAAGCTGGCACCTTACTGCTAAAAACTCCTCCCCCGGCTGGCACCCTAATGCTCCCATTTGGCTGGCACCCAACTGCTACTCGCCAGCTGGCACCCTACTGCTCATCGTCGTTGGCTGGCATCCCCTCTGCCCGGTGATTCCGCACGCCCACCTGCCTCTCTCCCTCCTGGCATTTACTCTACGGTCGCAATCCTCGCTTAGGTTACGGTTCATCATGGTATTGCACTGCCTCATTGGTCTCTCCTAAACGCCGACGCATCGCCACCTTCAGGTCACTCGCGACCGTTGAGCCGCCGCCCCAACCGCATTTCACTCTACGGGTTCTTGGATTTGGCATTTTGGCAATAGTAGTTGTATCTAGGCCTTTCTTTCATTCTTTTCTTAGTCTTACCTGCGGGCCAGCCGAAGGGTTTGGGTCTCTCTCCTGTACGTTTCAATGAGTTGTTTCCCTACGTGTCTGAGGTGCGAGTCTTAGGTGCTAGGTGGGGGGAGTTTCTTCTATACTCTCGAAGGGTTTGATTTTTCCTGTGACGAGGTGAAGCCGGCGGGAAGACGTTTGATTTATAGGTTTTTGTCTCTCCATAGCTAGCGCTGCATGAGGCTGTTTGTACCTTAAAACAAATCAAACTTGATTACAAAAAAAGAAAGAAAAAAAGAAAGAAAAGCGACCAAGAGATAGGCCTGGTCACCTGGGTTTCGTCTCTCCTAGGGGAGCGAAGCTGCACCTTGATCTTCCAAGGTGCCCCTGGGACCCCAGCACCCGTCATCGTCGGTGCCCCTCAAGGCTCACCGATCTCGCCGCTCCTTTTCGTGCTCTACGTGGCTCCACTGCATTTCAAGATCCCTCCGGGTTTGATGATGTCGTACGTGGACGACTTCGCCCTCACAGTAGCCTCCCTCTCCTACCGTGGCAACATCCCCCGACTCTGGGAACTCTTCGAGAAGCCTGAAAGAAAGGGGTCCCGCTTGGGCGTTTCCTTTTCGGTCGCAAAAACGGAGTTGATACACTGAAGGACCCCCAGCCAGAGGCACTCGCCAAAGTGCGCCTTACCTATTCAAATTAAGGGGGAAATGTTTCACCCTAGCCACTCCGTTCGAGGGCTCGGGTACTGGTTCACTCCAGCCCTTGACCCAGCTGCACACTACTCGCGTTGCTTGGCCCTTGCCCAGGGTGCGTTCGCCCTCATTCGTCGCATCAGTCCGCCCAGAGCAGGCCTCCCCCCCTACCTATGCCACCGATTGGCGACATCACTAATTGCCCCCATCCTGCTTTACCGCACCGACCTTTTTACACCCAGCGTGGGAACAACAACCCGCCTCGATACATTCTGGCACAAGGTCCAGAGGTGGACCACAAACTGCTTCTCAGCCACACCCACCCGGATTCTGTCGGTGGAGTCGTGCCTCCCACCAATCTCCCTCCTAATCACCCACCGGCAAAGGCTAGCGGCGCTCAGGATTGTCTGTTCCCATCCTAGTGTGAACCCGGCCACAGCCCGCCTTTGTGGGGTGGTAGCTTCGGCGTCAGGTATTCTGACAGCTAGGACCTTGATCGTGATTATATCGGAGAACTCGTTAAGAAGAAACGAGTAATGTAGGCTACATATAATATTCACTTCGGTATAGATAGACGAAGTATTGGTAACAATATAAAAGTGTAGATAACTTATTCTATTGATAAGATCTCTTCTCCGTGCTTCTTGTCTTTATAGCAGCGAAGATGCTTCCATATTTATATTCGGCGTCTGAGCAATCGCGGTATACATGCTAACTCTATACTAACTATGTACCTTGCCCACAGCCTCTGGGAACATCCCCTGAGTGCGAACACTAGTAGACCCGGAAAACTCTCTACCACACCTTTTGCTCCCATGGTCAACTTATCGGTCTGCGCTTTCATTATTCCTGATGGTGTGGAGACCTCGTCAGGTGTCAGCTCATCCGTTTATCCGTTGACAACGATGGTTACAAATTATCTTGCCCTCGTGCTCACCGACGGTAGTCTAACGGGCTGGACAGAAGATGGCCAATCTTCTTTGGTTGGTTCCGTCGAGAATTCAACCTGCAACTGCATGTTGTATTCTGGTCTTCCGGAATTATACGACTTGTCCTCGGGATTGTACCTATAGGCTTTTTCCCTCGAACTCCATCTTTTAACAACTTGTCCTCTGTGGATTCACCCGATCCACTTACTGGGCATAGTTACCGCCTTCATACTCTACACGACTTTGTAGGTACGAGGGGACTAACTTTCATCCAATACATCCCGTTACCTTCGACCCACCCTTCCGACAACCTGTCTTCAAGTGTCTATAACCTTATGCGCCGTCCCCCGATTCACCTGCTTCCACCTGCATATGGTGCCCGAAGGTCTCCCCACATATATCCTGCGAACAGGATCCGGTGGGTCGGACGGCCGCGACGTATACTGTGTTATAAGAAGTCTTCCATTGATAGTGGTCTTTGGTGTTGGGACGCTACTACCCAGGCGGCCAGTGATGATGCGCCGTTCCAACGCCGGGGCTGGAGGGGGGTGTTATCTTTTTCCTTCGAAGTTGGTATGCGTCAACGTAGGGTAACCTTGCCCTGTAAATCCTTACAGGGAGTCCGTGCGCCTAACAGCCTTCACCCTTCCTTCCCCTCGCTCTCGACGTACCGAGCGCCTGACTCCTCACGGGCCATAACCAGAGGCCTGTCGTCCGTCTACCTCCCCCTACACTGGAAAACGCCCCGCCGTGTCCCACCAATGAGGACCCACTTACCAGTGGACGCAGTTGCCCACCGAACAAGACCCTTTACCCTCGGGCTATCTAGGATACCCTTGATCAACTCTCACCTTGTCTGCCTGACCCCTGCCCTCCCGCCCCCGTCCTTGATGGACAACACCTATTCACCCCTGAAGAAGAGGATAAGAGAGAAACTCCGCGAGGAGTGGGCCTCCCTCTTCCCAACACCGGGATACTACCTGCACCCTCCGGCCCTTTCTTCTAGGCCCTTCATGGGCCTAGGCAAGTTCGTTGCCGGGAGAATCCACCAGATGAGAGCCGGAAAAGCTATCTGGCCGCCCACCCGACCTGGAGGTCTCCCGACGCCGACACCTCCTGCCCCCGCTGCGGTTTGGAGCCTGAAACCTTCGCGCACACCATCCTATCCTGCCCGTCGTGACAACATAACAGGTCGCGCCTCCTCTATGGCATCAGTGAAATCGGTCCCGAAGCCCCACTTTGGACATCCCTCCCACTACTAAAAAGACTCGCCACCTTCATAGGCGTCACCTCCACGGGATTCCCCCCCACTATGTTCCCGCCGACCACCCCCCCCACTTCCCCCGACTTCTCTCTCTCCCCCCCCATTGTGCCCCCCCCGCTTTTTCGTGTTTTTTCGTTGGCTGAGGTATAGGCACGTTGGGTTTTGATTCCTTTTGTCTTATGTAGGCTTTCCTTTCTAGACGACTAAGTTGTTAGTTTGTGCTTTCCTTGTTACATGTGGCCGATGGCCGGGCGGAGGTGGAACCTGCGCGACAGGGGATATTTAACTTGTGCCGTGACTTTCTTTTGTTATTTGGTTTTGATTTATAGGTTTTGTTCTCTCCATATCTAGCGCTGCATGAGGCTTTTTGTACCTTAAAACAAGGAACCCATGATTACGAAAAAAAGAAAGAAAAAAACGACCAAGAGATAGGCCACGCTTCTCGCAAACTTCTTCCCCCCCCCTACAGTTCACATACAATGACAACTCTGCCCCGCTTTGCGTCCGGATCAAACCCCTGCCCCTCCTTTCCTCGCCTGCTCGCAGCTATGGCGAATCCCCATAATCTCCCCCCAGGGAACGAGGCCTTCTGAAGACTCTCGGCCCTCAACTTCCCCCTCCCGTCGTGCTCAGGTACACCCTTGACGGACCATTCCATCGAGTTCATGATGAGTCAACTCGCTCAGGGGAGGAGTGCCCTCCGGCTCAGCAACCAAGATTTTCCGGACCTCAGCCCAGACGCGCAGGCCGGTACCCTCCCCATCGAATCCATCACGATCGTCCTCCTCTGCCAACTCGTCCAGGGCCTGGTGACCGTCTCACATGACCTGAGCGGGGTTACCCAGGCGGTCGCAACCATCACCGAGGAAAACGAGAACCTCAGGGAGGAGCTCAATGACATCTCCTCTCAGCTCGCAAACCTCCCCCACACCGAAGAGCAACAAACCGTTCCGGGGATCGCCGATCTCCAAGCATCCATACGTGACCTGTCACATCGTGTGTCAGCCCCGATCCCTGCCCCCCCGGCACCTGCCCCCCCCCCACAGAAGACACCCCTGCCCCATCCAACTGCCGCCCCCCCCCCCTTCAAGGAAGGGCAAAGAAAGGGCCCGAGGACCACCCATACCTCCCACAGCCGCGGCTGAAGACCCTAAATACCTCATACCATTCTACGACACGAGACTTGGCAAGGCGTTCGGTGACCCCATGAAGTACGCCAAACTCTACCCACACTCCTACGAAGCAGGTGAACTCTGGAGAGGGGCATATGAGTTAGCCTCCTCCAACCCAGGCCACCTCCACCCCGATGTCCACCGCTCCCCCTGTTACGCGTAAGCTGCCTCCGGCTCAGGCTCTGGCGGCAAGGGCAAAAGCAAAGCTGGGAAACGTCCTTCCCCCCAACTTGTTGCGAGTACGGTAGCCCCTCCTGTTAAAAAGGGGCCTCCCTCCCTCCCTGGTGCCCAACGACGCTTCTTTGCTCCTCGCCAGTCCCCTTCCCCTCACTCAGACGCTCTCACCATTGCCGCTCCCTTTCCCGAGATCGCTGCTCGCATACCCAGCGAGTCAAACTGCCTCCTCCCCTTGGGTTTCTCTGCTAGCGTTAACCCTCGAGGCTCAGTCTCCCTAACTGTAACGGACAAGGCCACCCGCGCCGCCTCGTACGCCACATATTTCCACTCCCTCACAAGGGCACTAAACCAGTCTTTCCCGGTAGGCGAGAACCCCTTGTGTACCCTTGTCCTCGCCCCCACAGCTGTTCAACTGGCCATTCACGGCCTCCCACGACGGTTCCTCCCTCAAGATGAAGAGGAACTCTTCCCATATATTCGGCAAGCAATCCTCAACGACAAAGCGACCCAGATTCTCTCAGCCAAGTAGCTTAACCATAGCCGAGATTCTAGGGCAACCAAGCAGGCCACTTCGGTGGTTATCACCGTCGACCCCCAGAATGTTTTGGCACTCACATCAGGGGTCATCATCCTCTCACAGAAACGCAAGGTCGAACTTGCCTTCTCCTCCTCCAGAACCTCCCAGTGTAAGAACTGCTGGAGATACGTACACGCCCATCAACGATGCCCCGCCACCCACCCCACGTGCCCCATTTGTGCGCTTCATCATCCTCGCGAGGCTCACAGATGTCAGAATCCCACCTGCCCCCGGAGTAGGAACAATAAGCCAGTCCCATCCTGTTGTCCGACCTCGCCCCCCCATTGCTGCAACTGCGGTGATAACCACACTGCCACATTCAGGGAATGTCCAGCTCGACCTGCCCCGCCTGTCCCCTCCCGAACCGGCTCCCAGCCCCCGCCCCAACTGGTTAAAACCCCATGGATTTGGCGGTCGATGGCGGCCCGACACCCACTACTCCCCCGTCCAGGAAGGGTCCCCTTGAGGTGGACCTCGTGACCCCCAGGCAACCTCCCCCAGCTGGACCCTCCACGCGTCCTGGCACTACTCACTGTTTCGGTGGCCCTCTCCCCCTGGAGGCACCAAGACCTTCCCCTGCCTCTTTCACCCGACGGGTTCGTCGCGGAAATGAGTAATCAAACCATGCCTCTTCCCCCGCGGCAAGGGCTGGCCCCTGCCCCTGAGTTTCTTTCCATCACACAACATAACTGCCTTGGGAACTGGAATGTTTTGCTTTCTTTGTTTGAGTCGTTCAAAGAAGCGACCACCTACCCCTCGATAGTCCTTCTGCAGGATCCACCTGTCAACAAGGCTCACCTTCCTTCCTTCAATGGTTTCAAGTCCTTCTTTCCCCCGGTTAGGAAGCCACGTGTGGCTGCCTACGTTCATATGTCTTGTCTTTCCAACTACACGGTGCTCCCCAAGTTCAAAGGAGTGGACGACGTCCTCGCCCTCGACATCTCCTCCAATGAACCTCTTTTCTGCACTTCCTTCCACTCTTTTAGGGTGATTAACACCTACTCCACCAACACTGTTGACCATAGGGTTCACTCCGTCCCACCAGATGTTCTTTTCCCCGATCTTGGGTTCCCCCTCCTTGTTGTGGGAGCTCTCAACATACACAACCCCCTCTCGGACCCTCTTCGCCATTTTTCACCGCGGGAGGTCTCGTCCTCGTCTCCCTATTTCGAGAGAGCCGCAGAATCCCGCTTCGCCCTCCTCAATCCCCCAGGGGAATTCACGAGGTTCCCCCTAGTGGGGAAAGCTCGCCCTTCAGTCATAGACCTGGCCTTTGCAAACCCCCACCTCCTCCCACTGGTTAAAAGCTGGGAGGCGTCCCTCCCCTCAACAGGTTCCGACCACCTACCTATAACGATCACTCACGCCACACCCTCCCTGAACCAGAAACCCCCACGCCCGCGATGGGCAGACACGGACTGGGAGGCTCTGGACCCGATCATTAAGGGTTTTAGAGTGCCGGAAGCGCCATCATGCCCCACCCCCGCGAACCTGGACGAATGGATGTCAGAATCGCTGAACCGTCTAGTAGCCCTCCTCAAGGACCATACCCCCGTCTCCAGACCCTCCCATCACTCCAAACCTTGGTGGACCCCCCACCTGACTATCTTTCGTCTGGAGTACCACAAAGCCGCCAGGACGGCCAGGAAGAACGACACCCCACACATGCGGGATATTGCCGGAACCTCCAAGGCGGGGTATTTCAAGGCAATCAAGGCCGCGAAGAACAAACACTGGTCCTCCTTTCTGCTGGCCGGTACCCCCCAGAGCCTTTGGACGGCTAAGAGGTTCGCCTCTGGGCGTGCCCAGCCACGCTTCCCCTCCCTCCCAGGGGCCGAGACCCCACTACAAATGAACAACGTCCTCTTGGAACATTTCTGCCCCCCTAAGGAACCCTTCTCCCCGCCGCCTAGGCTTAGGCCACACAAGTCGACACCCCCTCTAACAACGGACGAGATAGTTGCGGCTCTCTCCAAGTGCTCCCCGACCTCAGCCCCGGGCCCGGACGGGATACCCTACTCTAGCCGGAAGCAGGAAAACAAAATCAACGCTTCGATCCTCCTCCAGATACTTGCCCCACTGGTCCTCCTGGGGTATCACCCCGCATCGCTGAAGAGCTCGAACGGCGTGGTACTTGATAAGCCAGGGAAACCCTCCTACGAATCACCCTCTTCCTTCAGGATAATCGTCCAGATCCGGACGGTCTCAAAGATCTTTGAGAGGATCATAGCAGCCCGGCACCTCGCGGCAGCCCGTCTCAGAGGACTGTTGCACCCCAACCAATGCGGTTCGCTCCCTGGGCTCAGGACCTACGATGCGTGCCTCACCCTCACCTATGACGTTGAAACCCTGCAGCGGCCGCGTCTCAAGGTCTCCTCACTGTTTCTGGACATAAAGGCAGGGTTCGACAACGTCGACAACACCACTTTGGCCGGAATCCTGAGGGAAGGCGGGATACCCCCCTACCTGGTCTCCTGGGTTTCGTCTTTCCTAGGAGAACGAAGCTGCACCCTAATGTTCCAAGGGGCCCCAGGGACTCCAGCCCCCGTCAACGGCGGCGCCCCCCAGGGCTCACCAATCTCTCCGCTCCTCTTTCTCCTCTACCTGGCTCCACTACATTTCAGGATTCCACGGGGTTTGATGATCTCGTATGTGGACGACTTTGCCCTCACGGTAGCCTCCCTCTCCTACGGTGGCAACATCCGCCGGCTCCAGGAACTCTTCGAGAAGCTGGAAAGAAAGGCGTCCCGCCTGGGAGTCTCCTTTTCGGTCGCAAAAACAGAGTTAATACACTGGAGGACCCCCAGCCAGAGGCACTCAACAAAGTGTGTCGCACCTATCCAAATTAAAGAGGAAGTGTTTCACCCTAGTAATTCCATTCGATGGCAAGGGTACTGGTTCACTCCGGCCCTTGACCCACCTGCACACTACTCGCGTCGCTTCCCCTTGCCCAGGATGCGTTCGCCCTTATTCGTCGCCTCAGTCCGCTGGGAGCGGTCCTCCCCCCCTATCTATGCCACAGACTGGCGACATCACTAATTGCCCCCATCCTATTTTACGGCGCGGACCTTTTTACACCTAGCGTGGGAACAACAACCCGCCTCAATACATTCTGGCGCAAGGTCCAAGGGTGGACCACAAACTGCTTCTCAGCCACGCCCACCGGGATTCTGTCGGTGGAGTCGTGCCTCCCACCAATCTGCCTCCTGATCATGCACCGGCAAAGGCTTGCGGTGCTCAGGATTGTCTGTTCCCCTCGAGTGTGAACCCGGCCACAGCCCGCCTTCATCCTGCTTTCCCCTCGCTATCGACATACCGAGCGCCTGACTCCTCATGGCCCATAACCAGAGGCCTGTCGTCCGTCTGCCTCCACCTACACTGGAAAACGCCCTGCCCCGTCCCCCCGATGAGGACCCACCTGCCAGTGGACGCGGTTGCTCACCGAACAATACCCTTCACCCTCGGGCTATCCAGGATGCCCATGATCAACTCTCACCTTGTCTGCCCGACCCCTGCCCTCCCACCCCAGTCCTTGATGGACAACACCTATTCAGCCTGGAAGAAAAGAATAAGAGAGAAACTCCTCGCGGAGTGGGCCTCCCTTTTCCCGACACCGGGATACTACCTGCACCCTCCCGCCCTGTCTCCTAGGCCCTTCATGGGCTTAGGCAAGTTCGTTGCCGGGAGAATCCACCAGATGAGAGCCGGAAAAAGCTATCTGGCCGCCCACCTGACCTGGAGGTCTCCCGACGCTGACACCTCCTGCCCCCGCTGCGGTTTGGGGCCTGAAATCTTCGAGCATGCCATCCTATCCTGCCCCTCGAGACAACACAACAGGTCGCGCCTCCTCCACGGCGTAACTGAAGTCGGTCCCGAAGGCCCAATCTGGTCATCCCTCCCGCTGCTAAAAAGACTCGCCACCTTCATACACGTCACCTCCACGGGATTCCCCCCCACGATGTTCCCGCCCACTAACCCCCCCTCTTCCCCCCCTTTCTCTCTCTCCCCCCCCAGGGTGCCCCCCCCGGCTTTTCATGTTTTTTCGTTGGCTGACGTATAGGGACGTTGGGTTTTCTTTCCTTGTGTCTTATGTAGGCTTTCCTTTCTAGAAGACTAAATTGTTAGTTTGTGCTTTCCTTGTTACATGTGGCCGACGGCCCAGCGGAGGAGAAACCTGCGGGTTAGTGGATATTTACTGGTGCCGTGACTTTCCTTTGTTATTTGTTTTTGATTTACAGGTTTTGTTCTCTCCATAGCTAGCGCTGCATGAGGCTTTTTGTAACTAAAAACAATGAACGCATGATTACAAAAAAAAAAGAAAAAAAACGACCAAGAGATAGGAACGAACCATCTCTCCTGCACCTCCGGCGATTGAAATCTCAACACGACGGGAAATCATCGTCACCCTCCCCCACCCACCTCTCTTCTCCCACGATGGCTACTGCCTATGAGTTGACGTTAAGCCAACCTTCCTCCTCTTCTGAGGCCTGTCAGCCTCCCCTCCTTGGGGTTCTCGTTCTCGTTCGTCGTTGATCCGCTCATGAGGTTCAGTTCTCCCCCTTACCCCGCACTTGCTTTGCACCTCGCTTAGCATTTTGCGCGGTCGGAAAGCTTCTCGCTTAGTGCACGGTCGGCGTTACGGTGTCGGACTCTCGGTTGAAGTAGGCCTCAGCTTCCTGGGCTTGTACCTCTGATGGGGAAAGTCTCGGTTAGTAACATCATGGTCTCGCCTCGGTTTTGTCGTCGTCTCAAAAGCCCTTGCTATGCCCTGTTTGTCGGTTGTAACTAGCCTGTTCGCGATCCTTCCTTCTCCCACCTCCCGGTTCTCTCCGCTTGCCCCCTTACTTCTACAGCAGCTGGCACCTTACTGCCTCCTCATCCTCCCCAATCGTTCCTCCACTCCTCGGTTACGCCCAGTTGTGGTATTGCACTATCTCCCTGCCCGGTGTCCAATGCCTTGGATCGATGTAATTACCGGCACGACCGTACGTTTATGGTTACCATGTCGGCCCACAAGTCCATTGGTTTTCTCTCGTAACGGCGATCACACATCCTCTTCCCTGGGCCCTATCGGGCCTTCGCAACCCAATCCTTTCTGTTGTTTTAAGGGGAGCCTGCTGAAGGGTTTGGGTCTCTCTCCTGTACGTCCCTATGAATTGTTTCCTTAAGTGTCTGAGGTATTATTGTCTTAGGTGCTAGGCGAGGGGGATTTTTCCTATGCATTCGGGGTGTTTGATTTTTCCCCATCAGCAAAAATTATTATACGCGTCCTGCGCGTCCCGTGCATCAGACGCTCTGGACGCTCAGAACGTTAAGCGTTACTCTGGACGCGACGTCGGCCGGACGTCACGTCAGGCCGCCATTCCCTATCTACCCCTGCCTCCTCGACGTCCCGACGACGTCCACCACCAAGCCCATGCGTCCAGATGCCCTCAGACCCTAAGCTCTCCCGCATCCCGATGATCTCCTTCCTGTGCCTCCCTCGTCATGGCGGAATCCAACTCCACTCTAGCATCCAGAAGACTATCCGGATGCTTAGTCTTCCGGATTCTACAAAGCGATATTTGAACCCCCTCTCCATCAATTGCCATGTCTGGCTATAGCCTCCCAATGCCTTCCAAATAGCTCACATATTCGTCGCGACGGCATCGTGATGGCTCACTTGCATACTCTCGACGGCGTCGTGATAGCACACATATTCCAGACGCCGCCTTGACGACGTCGTGATAGCTCATATTCATACTCTCGACGGCTTCGTGATAGCACACATATTCCAGACGCCGTCTTGACGACGTCGTGATAGCTCACATGCATACTCTCGACGGCGTCATGATAGCACACATATTCCAGACGCCGTCTCGATCG
>Ga0307513_10007264_pt1 | contig 14387 bp, 17 predicted proteins | sample 15_EM_MG_FD_202174 | JGI IMG/M metagenome (GOLD analysis project Ga0307513, IMG submission 202174) | Populus trichocarpa ectomycorrhiza microbial communities from riparian zone in the Pacific Northwest, United States - 15_EM | ecosystem: Host-associated > Plants > Roots > Unclassified | place... | reverse complement strand
TGAGAATGTACACAGCACTATTTAGCCGTCGAGGGTGCTCACATGTTCTCTTTCTTGCAAGGCTCGCATACATCCGCCTTTGTCACACGGCGCATGGAACATAGGCCGACTTGGGTGGACAGCTGTCAGCCAGACGTGCTGTGGACTCGCGTACGAAAGCACACCCCCAGAATTCCAGCTTTCTTGGACTAAGCAGCCCCAAGACGGGGGGTTTGCCATGCGTCCTGCTCCGTGAAACAACGCGATCGCGATCGCGAGCGGGACTTGAGCTTCTGCTGCTACTCCCGCCAGCAAATGACAACTGCGTCAGGGCTGCAATCGGTGCAATGCGCAGGACATTGGCGGGGTGGAAAGCCGACGAACCGCTGGAGCGACCACGGGAGCTGTACTGCGCCTCCATGGCAAGTGCAACGTAACGCAAAGGCTTAAGGTGGAGCATTGGGTAGTAGGCCGTTGATGCTTTGCGAGCAGTCTGCGGTGGGAATTAGTAAGGTCTGAATATACCCAGCAGGAAGCACAGGGGAAACGATCAGGTGGGTAACGGAAGGGCACTTACGACGATGACGCTTTCAATCCCTGAAAGGAACATATCCTTATGGAACCTATAGGCCGAAATGCCAGTTAGACGCAAGGTTCTCAACGGCAGCGCTATGTGCGTACAAGCATTTTATCGAAAGCGATGCGCATAGCTCCATTTTCCACAAGACTTCATGTTCAAGCGCACGGGGATCGCGGTAAACGGTTGGAGTTGAAGCGCATTTCTTGCGCAGGTGTTGGGGAGACCAGGGTTAAGGACAGGCTGCGAACCCATAACACGCACCAAACTACCACTAGGCCGGTGAGGGTGGTTTTCTTTGTTGGAGGTTGAGGGCGTTGGGCCAGCGGAACCATACGACCTTGTTGTCTTGAGCATCTTGTTGGCGGCGCAACAGGGTGGGAAGAATGTTCTGGAACGTCCTGTATGTTCGCAACTCGTTGTCAACGGTGGGATGTAGTTGCAGAGGGCAATGCAGTAAAAGTGCAAATGTAGTCGCGGTTCAACGGCCTGCATGTCTCACCCCTCGGCCCAGAGTGGGAGATCCACCAAGGAATTGCGGAATGCCACAGAGAACACTATATCTTGTGGTTATGAGCGAGTGAATATAGCGATGTACTGAGAGCTCAGTGGTCTTCACAGTCGAACCCCTGAAGCGAGAAGTGCCCCTTCGTAACTACAGGTTATATACCATTCATTGGAACATAGGAAGACGCAGCATATGCCATGTAATAAGCATCTCTCAATTTGTAAGTCTACACCAGTGATTCGCCGTGGCCTGGTGAGAGCGTCAGTGCACAAGGCGGAGGAATCCAACAGTGACCTGCTTTCCACCTTCTCTCTCCTCTCACCGTTCGTGTCAGCGCCACATATTGACGACCACCAAGAGGATAACTGTCAGTTCACCTTCTTGCGCCTTTAAACGCCCACAATGATCCCCGCCGCTTTCGCGTGGAGACACCCGGCCCATCTCGATCCCATACGAAATAGTGGGTCTAGCTGTTGAAGCGCAGGCTATTCTGGAACGGTGCACCCCCCACCATCGACTTTCAAGTCTCTCAAACTTGGAGGATAGCCAACCTCACGGCTCCTAGAGCATGGCCTCACTTCATAGTTAGTGATAATACCCAGCATGCGATCTCTCCGCAGCGTTCAACGCCTGGCTGAAGAATGCCGGCGCAGCCCTTCTTATTTCCCGCTAAGGCCACCACCGGCCCGAGGATCCGGGGCCTTGTCTTAACGAGGTCCGCGATGCCGTACGCAATATGGCAACTTTTGTCAACCACCCATTGACTTGAAACACCGGCGTGTGTTCGCAGGCTCCCTCGGCTTCACACCCCTTTCCCACACTTGACGTCTATTTCATCCTTGTATGTCACGTCAGACTTCCAGTACCCAGATATCATACTCCAACAACTTCGCCTTCTTACGTTCAAAGACTCTTTACAACTTTCCTCAATAATATTGCAAGTCGCTGGGGAGCCTGATTGTCGCTGAGCGCTCATACATTATCCAGTAATCCATTTCCCCATTTGGTACAGGCAGCCATTTCCGTCCCACACTTATCGACCTTTTTGCATGAGGACATATTCGCCCGTTTGACCTTCTGTCAAGGGGTACGCTTTCGCTACGCCTACGGCTTTCGGCGTGCAGGTTCACATTTTGCCTTATACCCAAACGGGGGTGATCGCAACAACGACCAAAGACACACTATCGGGCCGGCTGGTACTCTTTCTGCCTGCCCAAATCTCGAGTACATTCAAGTCAGCAACCCATCTCGTTTACTTACAAGGAGAATATGAATGATTTGATCGCAAAGAGAGAAGTGCAGCGAACTAACGTCCGTTGAAAATTGTGGACGATGCAACGCTCCGGCTGCTACCTTTTTGTTTTGTAAGTAATCCTCCACCACCCGGAACATGGACGGACCCGGGTTAGGGTCCGTTCGGGGCTTTGGGCGAGAATTACTAAGCTCTGGTCCTCATCGCGACCAGTGGTCACGTAAGGTTGTTATGTATTATATATTTAATATATATAGTATCGTAGTATCATGAGAAATGTAAAGACGTGATTTCACAATCGTGCACAAGACCAGAAGGTACTGCATTTGTACCTTGAACCCAGCCGGCAACTTGTTTCCATGTTCCCTTCCCGCCTGGAAAATGCGAAAGAAGTCGAGGCTGCCCGAGCTATCATCGCCGAACTTGGAGGGCGATTAGATGAAGCAGTATCGAGATTGGAGGAGGCTCAAGAGGCACTCGACAAGGCGAAAGCCCGTGTGGTGGAAATTCGTCGAGAATTCCTTGCACGAAAAGCGTGGTTAACGCCCATCGGACGCATGCCCACTGAGATCCTGGGCCTGATAATCGAGACTCATGCATCCCTCGAATGGTGGGCGCCCGCTGTGGACCGGAGAGTGTGCAGGGCATGGAATGAAGCAGCCATGAGCACACCACGGGCATGGTCTAATATTTTAATATCCCCAACCGCAAAGCCAATGCTACCTCATACGGTAGCAGTTCAACGCTGGTTAGAAAGAGGGGGCACTTCCCCACTTTACGTGACCATTGTGGATGCTACTCGCCGGAGATCGAGAGCTGTAGCAAAGGAAGGAGCGGAACGCATTTACGATCTCACTGTTAATCCACCACTCCATCCCAAGTTCACTATACTCCTCTACAACTGTCGCAATCTTCGTCACTTGCGGATCGAAGGGAATAGCAGGAATGTAGCGAGGTCTATTTATATTGGCTCTCTCCTTCTTAATCCCGACAATACCCCCCGAATGCCCCACCTTGCCACACTCACGCTCTCCCACATGGATATAGTGTTCGACATTGCGGCAGCCATTTCATTCTCATTGACCACGCTCTCTCTCTCTCATGTCAACGGATCGTGGTTAATTTTCGTTCAATGCTGTAAAGAGACTCTTCGCAATCTAACGATCGACGACTGTGTGGAACTTCGCCCCGCGAATACGCCCTCCACATTTATTCTCCCCAACCTTACCTCTCTACGACTCGTGAATGACCGGTACTTTCGAACCTTTGTCATGACACCCTTCCTCGCCACGATTCATGAAACTGATCGGGAAATCAAGCACGCCGACAAGCTCGTCGACAAAGTTTTACCGTCCCTCACCGAATATACCTCGCACGAAAGCCGACGGTCATCTGCAAAGACTGATAATGGAGATCAGCCGAGCTATTCATGGAAGACTCTTCTGTCCCTATACCCTAATCTCGAACGGTTACGAGCAAAGGAACCAATGGACTCGTTGAAGGAGTTGGTACACCTTCTTACAGCCTCCCCAAACACCTGCCCCAACCTCAAGTGCCTTGAAATTCATCCAGTATATGCTCCACCCCCGCCGAAAGTCGACGAGACCCCAGGCCTCGGGAATGGCAGCGACATTAACTATGGGTGGAAACCCTGGGATATTCCCGATCTCAAGAGCATACTCGCGAGGAGAGTATTAACGAACTCTGTCCCCTTGACCATACAATATCCAAGTGCTAATTGTCTAATCGCCTCGCCTGCCCGCTATGCCTCATTTTGTGAGTACCACACCCATGTATCGTTTGCGCTCGTTAACAAAGGTCTAGAATAACTGCTACTCTGCCTCGGTTACATTTGTTCTCGACGTCGATACTTTCTATTCCTATAGCGAAGGTGGGTCCTACTGCCGCGTCCATAATATGAATTGCGGGATGTACTCATATGCCCAAGGGGGGTTCACGTTCGGGTGGTCGAATTCACGCGGGGCTGGCAGCACGATATGCGCCGTTTTGTAAACGAAGACATACTTAGATATATTACCTAGCTACTCTCTTACTCTAATTATTTCTACTTTTGGAGACTGCATTTAAACTGTCGGCTCGAGATCCGCGGCATCAACTAACTTGAACCTCACGATAGTCTGATGAGACTGAGAATCACCACCGCACCGCCTCTAGGGCCTTTGAAATCGTTAATTGCCGTTCCTCGTATACTCTTGGATGATAACGACGCGACCATACTCAATCTCAAACAATACTTTTGTCGCGTCTTGTCCTGTCTGAAGAATTGCGGCCCTGAAAACATTTCCATCTCTGCGGGAGGATTCGATGTACTGGACCTCAATCCTCTAAGTGTCCTTCACGATGGTGATTTGCTCTTGTTGGTTTGTCCTCGATGACCTGACAACCGCTGTACTCACAACAAGCCCAGACTCAAATTTCACGCCTATGTAAAGGCTGGAATGAAGCGTAAACGGGAGGACTGTGAGCGAACTGTACTGTTCGTTGTCGTTTTTATGACTGAAGGAGAGTGTAGACGCCCCTCCCGTTGGCCCTACATTTAAACGGCCCAAGAACAAAGGAAAAGAAAAGGCTTCTAGCTCCTCGTCATCTTCCAGTTCCTCGTCATCTTCCAGCTCGAGCAGTGTTTCAAGCTCAGGGGGCGACTCATCCTCGGATTCCGACTCCAACTCCGGTATCTCACCGCCAACGAAAGCTAGCAAGCGTGAAAAAGGTCCTATTTCAGGAAGGGCTAATTCAGGTTCCAGCTCCGACTCTTCTGGCTCTTCAGACCTCCCCCGCACAACCATACCAAAGAAAATCATATTCCACCCCAAGCCAAACCAGAATGTCAACAATACCCCTGTGCTCAGTCGGTGGGTTATTGCATGCTCAGCACTCCTTTGGTATCGCCACTTACTCCATCTTCCAGTCCCTCTGGCACAAATCGGGAAAACTTCGTCCAACCAGGACACGGAAAACCTTCAACAAGAAAGAGAAACATTCGGAGGCGTCTGCAACGACATGCTAAAGCCGAAGATGCTCAGGCGAAAGACGCCCAACTCACGCTCTCTTTCGCTGACTCCTCGGGAGATCCGACAAATGAGGCATCTCCTACAACTGTAATACAGGAGCTATCTACTGCATCGGTCGGATCTGGCCTGACGAATTCAAACAAGCGCCGAGGTTTCAAGCAGTCAATGCAAGATGTTGTCCCTCAAAAGACTACCTTCCTTCCTCAAGGCGAGACTTCTCAAGCCTCGAAAGTACCAACCCCCGTAAAGAAACTTTACACCTTGATTCCTCCGTCTCAGCGAACCGATTTGCCCAGAAATATCATCGTGACGAGTGCGAATGTCGAGGAAGGGATATGGGATGAGGGTGTCCGGAAAGAGACCAAGAAACAGGCTAAACCGAAAGGTGAAACAAAGAAGAGAATCGACGACGTTCTTGATGTCACGCTAAACTATTCAGAGGACGGTGGCAGAATGGAGGATGCTTTCGATTGGGCCAAAGTGAAGGAGGGACTGGACGGATATAGGGCCGCTGTGAGGGAGGATATTGTGCAGGGAAGAATACTCCTTTGGGAGGTACGCCCTTATTACCTATATCCAACATTCGGTTTTTTTTCACCTTCGCTTATCTAGGAGCTTGCTCTGAACCCTGCAACGTTCTGCCCAGAGCTCATGGTCACGGCTGGTAGGGTAGGACCGGTGGATTTGGAAAAGGACGGACCTGTCCACCTAAGTCTCATCAAGCGACCGGACTTAAACGAGGGTGAAGCAGAAGTAGAGGAGACGGAGACGATTACGAAGCAGATCCAAGAAGTTCTGGATCACTGCCGCGTGTTCATTTAGTTCACCCAGACACATGGAATAGCGAACAAGTACTACGTAAACCTCGACAACCTAAGGATATAGCAGGAGAAAGCAATGACTGTTGAAACCCAGCCATTGGCTGTGCTGCAATCACCAGTGGCGCTCCATGGACAAGCGGCAGTATTTCAATGATTATTCTTACATCACAACTCACATACGCATCCTCCGGTGATCGACCCGATTCCTTCTATATATCTATGGCCTGCTAATAATCGGAGCAGTTCGAGCTTGGGGCAACATGCGAACTCTTCTGACGCCGTCAAGAAAGAATAGGCTTTCGCAGATGACAACAATGAACAGTCATATAGTCTGAGATCAAACTGCACTGTCTTGAGATTTGGAAAAGCCCCGAGTGGCCTGGGTAAAGGGGTTGGGGGTGACAATGAGGAACAATTGGGTGCTGATGAACGTTTCATACCATGGCACTAATGTTGATTATACGCTCCAATTGCGTCACACCCCTCTCTGCTCAATGACTGCAAAACGGGCCATGTATTGGAGGTATTAAATATATTCAGTGTCATGACGGAAGACTTGCAACCGCTTGAAAGGCTTTTGGGAAACGTTGTGCAAATAGCACAGTCCATAGCATGTCTGACTGTCTTAATGACTCGCGTTGAGAAACGAAAGCTGGAACAAGTTGTACAGGGGCTTCAAGGTTTGCCAAAAATGACAGGACGGAGGTATCGAGGCGAGTGACTATGCCACCCGTCAGGTGCTCAAGCCGCGTAGAGTTTTTGAGGTAGTTGCAAAGATCAAGGGGCTTATAGTCACCGTCACTTGTGCCATAATCGCAACGAAATAGTGGTGCATAAAAACCGCTTCTGTATGATTCATGCTGAAGTCGAGCTTATGATAGCAGGAATAGATAGCAGAGTACAGAGGCACTGTGGGTATGTTGTCCGAACACGCATCGTGCGTGACCACAGTAGAAGCTCTTCGATGTTGTCTAATTGGGGTCGAGGGTCGTAGTATTGGTTTATCTCACGGCTGAAGTTAGCTGAAGGTACAGACCGTGAGGGAGAGCGATTTGAGCTTGAGACGTTTTCTATCTCGGAAAAGCGCATCGACCCGATAATAACGTGGTTGATTTCTGCAGTCTGAAGGGCGACAAGGGAGGTGAAGCGTGGCGTATTCCTGGATTCCTGACGTGTGTCCCAGGTTCTGGGGCGGAGGTCGACCAAATAAGGATATTAGACTTCTGGAAGGGACTTACCCTCGCCCCATGGAAACGGGACTTGAGAGTAGAGGTGACGTCGAGCGATGATGTTGAAGCGACGACTGGTGAGAGCGAAACTCCTGGGAGAGATGTGGACCGTATGACGGAGGTGAGAACACATTAGGTTCCACAGTTCGTTAAGAAGGTCTTGGAAATCATTGGACGGTAAGGTGTTGCTGGCAGACGATCAATAAAACCGAATTCAAAGGCGCAGATAGGGCAGTCTTTATAATTTCGCAGACCTACCAAATGGGCGTACACGCCCTGTGAAATGCCTCCAAGCACCTCGTAGGCAATGAAACATAATTTCTATCGCTGCGGTGCCATTATAGGGCCGCAACCTCAATCACGGCTGCGAAATTGCTTATTAGTACATTCCCACCACCCCAGGTTTTGCCCACCCCGGCCGGCACAGAATCAACGTTTTTGAAAATTTCTCCTGTGGGCTGTTCGTGATGCCATCGGTGGGCCGAATTCACCAAGCTGGTAGACTGAGTGATTCGTAACAGATATAAGCGGTCCGTGTCGAATGATTAACAGTAACTATATCCTTGAGACCCCTGTCGGAGTTTGGCGTCTAGCTCAGTGCTCCGGCGGTTGTCAGGGGGCGCTGATTGTTTGGAAACCGAGTTTCACATGGTCCCATCTCGGGTATATAAGAGCTCGTGCTACGTGCTTATTAGCGGGCCCCAACAAACACGATTGTGTTCGACCCAGTTAACGACCCAGTGGAAATCCTACAACCTAGCGGAAATTCTAACAACCCCCAACCAAACCCCATTTTCACCTGGTTGGCCACTCAACCTCTAATATCGGAGTAAGTACGTGAGTAGGTAGACCCAGTCTGCATTTAATGATTGCCCGCAAGCATGATTGATAGCCGCCTTATTAGTTGCGGACCCAAAGCCACCGCCTGTAGCAACATGGTTTTGACCTCAACCTTCCGAACCGGATATCCTTCTCCTAGCGAGGTTGAAAGCATCAAGTCAAGAATAGGCCATCTGAGAGATGATGTGCAGCAGGCACAGGAAATCATCAAGCGCGAAGAAGCCCGAGTTGAAACACTGGAGAAAGAAATTGACATTCAACTCGCCATCATCGCCCCCATACAGAGCATTCCTCCTGAGATCCTCGGGTACATCATAGAACTTCATGCTAGCATGGAGTGGTGGGCTCCTGCGTTTGATGGAAGTGTCTCTCGCCAGTTTCGACAAGCCGTCTTGGCTTCTCCTCGTGCATGGTCGTACCCGACGTTGGAGAAGGAAAAGAGTCCGCGGCAAATAACCGGAGGTGCTGCAGAATTGTGGATGGAACGGGCTGGTGCAAGTCCTTTACATGTTCGAATCCGCTCATATGAGGATAACCTCTATCGTCCCATCATGATGCGCTGCCCTGAGCAAATTGTCGACCTGAAATATTCTGGCTCGATCATTAACTTACGGACAACCCGTCTTCCTAATTTACGCACGCTCTGCCTTTCTTGGAACTACGACATCTCCACGAATCCTTTCCTCGATGACGTTGACGGCGAAAATCCTATGCCATCCTTAAATACCCTAGGTTTGTGGTACCTCGTACGAGTGCCATTTGCGCTCACCCCATCATTTCCGCCTATTACAACGCTCGACTTGTGCGACATCAACCCGGGGGACTGCGGGGGACTAGTATCCCACTGTAGAAAAACACTCAAAAGCTTGATGCTGTCCGATTGCGAAACCTTTCTCATCTCCAAACGGACCAACTTCCCCGTCCTTGAAGTCCTATCCCTCATGCGCGTAGGGCGCGTGATAGATTTCATCTCTGCACCTAAGCTTCGTGTCTTTCACGAACATGACGCAACTAGTATGCCAAGCACCAGTTTTCCTTTGGTCGTGGAATACGCATCCTACGAGAACGAGCCAATTGTTTGGGATAACCGAAGGGATTGGACAGGTCTAGAGGTGCTGCAACGTCGCTTCCCAAGTTTACAGAGATTGAGCTTGCGAGAGCCGGAATGGATTGTAGCTTGGATTCTAGAAAATCTCGCTATTTGGCCACATCTGCAGCTACTGGAAGCTCTGGTATTCTCTGATGCCGAGGTAGAACGGTTCTCTGGTTTGCTAGATAAAAGGAATTCCAATGCGAATGTCCCAATAACTGCGTCCTGGATGCGGCTAGGTGACAAGCCAAAGATCCCCTTGAGATTTAGACGTGTGAGTATTCTTCCGTCGTTATGCAGAATGGACGCAACCCTCACACCCATTCAGGACCCCGATGTTGACTATCGTCGCTGGAGATCTACGAGTTGGAATAAAATAGGAATCCTTCATTCCTAACCACTCATAAGTTGTATCGTAACGGCCTGTAGAATCGCATTTTCTGAAGTGGTGTACAAAGCGAACGAAGTTGAACCCCTTTGCGACGGCCATGCCCGCGGCGTCGATACGAGACGCCACACGCGATGTGTGGGCGAACAATTTGGAAGATGAGGTGCGCATACTACGACGTTTGATCGACGACTTCCCGTTTGTCTCAATGGTACGTGTTGCCGGGGCCGGTCTATGCGTATAACCGAGTCCTCACGAAATGGCTTGGTAACAAAATAGGACTGTGAATTTCCGGCCGTAGTAGCAAGACCGATCGGGAAGTTTAAGACGTCAACGGATTATCATTACCAGACGATGCGCTGCAACGTAGATATATTGAAGCTCATCCAGCTCGGAATCACTTTGACGAATGCTGAGGGGCAAGTACCTGCGGAGGGGTGCACATGGCAGTTTAACTTCTACTTCAATCCTGAGTACGACCTGGACCCAGTACTGTCATTGAGTGGCGCACACGCTGACCAAAGCACCTCCACTCCTTTGGACAGTGAGGATACGTACGCACCTGATACGATAGAAATTCTTGCAAAAAGTGGCATAGACTTTGCCCGACACCGAACTCAAGGCATCAATCCGAACGACTTCGCAGAGGTCTTAATCACATCCGGGCTTGTCCTGTTCGAAAATGTCACCTGGATAGGCTACCATTCGTATGTCGTATGTTTCTTTCGACCCTTGATTGATTGTGACTTCCTGATTTAGCGGTTACGACTTCGGTTACCTCATGCGAACGTTAACTGGGGCGTCTCTGCCACTCACCGAAGACGAGTTCTTTCCTCTACTCAAGATATGGTTCCCGAACATTTTTGACATCAAGTACATAATACGGCAATGCAAACCTTCGATGAAAGGTGGCCTGCAGGAGCTCGCTCAAGAAATGGGAGTCGGAAACACGGTCAGTAGTGTTCCGTTCCTTCAAGAGAATGAGTTGTTGATTTATATGTTAGCCCACGCCCAGCTTCACGTCAGGGTATGCCAGCTTTCTAGCCGCCATGACATTCAAGCAAATTATGGAACTGTTCGTTCGGCCTTCTTCAACACGCTGGGACGAGAGCCAGTTCAACGGCAATCTATATGGCCTTGGCCCTACCTATATCAACGGCGTGGTCGACAACTCGCGCTCCGGCATGACTTCTGCTGAACGCGAACGGCCGCCCATACCCCTTCCCTCAATTCCTCCTCCGCCCCCTCCACAGCCAATGCACCATCATCAGGGACTTCTGTCGCATGGAACCCACCCAACTGTTCACCAACAGCACGCCCATGCCCATGGCCACCACAACCAACACGGCCCTCAATCTCTTGTGCATCCCCATCAGCCTCAACAACCTCCGACGCACGGACCGTCGCATTACCCGCACCCTCTCATGACCCTACCAGGTAGTGCCTTCGCCCAATACGGGCAAATGGGGGTTCCTCCACCTTTCCCGGTTCCGGGCATGGCCCCGCATTTCCGATGACGGTGAATCGGACTTTACTCTCGTACTGGACTTGCTCTTCATGTTGTGTATGTGGTTGTAGCGCTAGCGGTGTTTCATTTATCTACAAATATTTCATTTTGTGCTCTCAACACAGATGGCCAGGTCCTATAACAAATGCTCTTGTGTTAAATTGTGCGATGAGCACTCACACACCTCTCCAAAGTGATCTCATATCAAACGCCCCTGTTGTCTTTTGACGCTAGACCGCCTCGCAATGACTATCGTGGCTACCACGGCACTGCCGCGGATCGCGTCGGACTTTGATGATCGCGTACCGCCCTGAGCTGTAGGGGATGCTGACTCGAACCTTTCACTTAGCCCTAAATCAGCTGTACCTCCGCCATTCGAAATTCGTTTGTCCCATTATGCCTTTCTCAGAATAGTAACACAAGCGGGATTATTGTGATCTTTAGTCAATCCCTCATAATCGGTAGAATGAAGTACCTCTTCGTTGTTGCAACCAGTGCCTTCGAAACCGGCTCTATCATCTTCGGTGTATGTCAGAGCACCGTCCTTTCCTTCTGTTTCTTCATCTAATCTTAATCCATTCCATTTTGTTCGCTTTCACGGTCTTGGATACGCGCTGAGGTGATGTAGCTTTCTGAAAAAGTACTCAAGGATCATTGTACGCCTTATAGAATTCTTAGTCTGGATCTCGAATTGGACTCACCTACTTCTTCTGTCTTTCTTCGCTACTTGCTTAAGAAGCACCCCTATCTCTTTCTCTTCGTATTCGATCGAACGTGACAGTGCGGCCCGGAAGCGAAACTCCCGGGGCTAACAATTGGCTAGACAAGGTGGCCAGCATGGCCCATCACAGGGCGTTCACAATGACATATTGAATTGAAGCACATAAGGGCATCGGGTGATGTGGCCAGTGGTCGATTGTGAGCTCGTAAGTTGCGGCAAGGTGGCACTAATGGGGGTCCACTCACAGATGCGACGCGGATCATGGATAAAATTCTCAGTCCTGTGGTCTCCTGCATGATTCAAGTTCTCTCTGCTGTCTCTAACTGTGATCTTTGACACCTTTCTCGGCCAGCTTGCACACATGCGCCATGGGCAAGACATTACATTAGTGATACCATATAAACATAAGAAGCCAACGCAGAATAAAAGCCAACGCCCAAATGGAGCCCTTGAACCGCTATTTTGATTTGTACTTGAGGTGCCGTGGAAACTGCGGACCAAGAGAGTCGTTTGATAAGTCGTATGTATGGTACGATCAAGAAGGCCCAACAAGCGAAAAATGCACCTTTTATGGAAGTGTGTAAGGACAATATAATATGAGTAGCTCAACTCACCTGCAGCGACGGCACTCTGCGTTACGCGTCTAACGCGTCAGCGGTGCAACAGGTAAGTGCAGCCCTGGCAGGCCCGCCGTACAGCTTCTACTCTTTCTAAACATCCACTCCACGGCTTTGGCCATTCACCCCTTCTGCGATCTCGCCCTGATCTTCTGTCGACCATATTAAGCGGAGGATAAAGCAGCTTGATAGGTGGCAAAGAAACGACGATGAAGAGGACGAGGTACTTTTGTACAGCGTTGGGAGCTGGTAAGTGTGAGAAGAGTGATACTGTGGATGTAAGGGGTGTCAAATTATTCATAATAATGGGCAGAGGAGCTGCTGAAACGATTAAGGGCTAGAGGAGGAAGCTACAGGTTCGAGGAGTTGTAGCTGTACCCATGACGGTCTGTGTGGACGGCAGACCTACTGTGGCTTGACGCACCTGCTACCTGCAAGGTTATCGTGTGGGACTGTCGCACAGTTTACGTGTGTTGACGCGTGACGCAGGGTGCCAGCGATGCCGAGTAATTCCTATCCTATCCTATGCACTGCCGTAAAAGCCAACTTTTCACTATTCGCATCCCTTCTCCCTGATGCTGCCACACTCATTGACTTTGGTCGTCGCCGCTCTTTCCGCAGGGTTCGCAACGCCCAGTCGCACGATCCAGACGAGACCACGAGGTCCTTGGTCGGATGTTAGTTTTATTTATTTATTTTGCGTCCGCATGGTGCTCATAAGTGTGAATAACTTGCGATGCGCAGGCAGTAACGCGCAGGCGGTAACTGGTCTGGTAACTTTACCCATGATCCGGCGCCATACATTCCGTGTCGCATCTGTGAGTGCACCTCCACCAGACCTGGTGGTTCTCATCAGTCCCTCCATAGACACTCACTACTACATCAATTACTGGTCATATCATCCCAACGCCTCTATGCGCTTCAATATATCGCTGCGTACGACTTGAAAGACTCCTGTTCCGGTGGGTCTAATAGTGCTCGCTATCCCACAATGTCCAGCCCGCAATGAAAGTTTATAATATTTCACAAGACAGGCAGCAGTAATTGATTCGCGTTCTAGCTAGTAATCACGGCATTTAAATCGTGCCCAATGAGGTATGTAGCAAATCAGTCCAACGGCATCTAATGAAAGGATTCACGACAGCAGCGCAGTGAACCCACAATAGGTTTGACGGTCAAATCTGAATAGGGTTCAGGGTTTCTCTTAGGGCGTCTATCACATGCGACCACGGACTGGCCTAGCGCTGGGTTGGGGCTGAAGGGAGACGCCAAACGATACAGCGCTTCGGATAAGAGGGACACTATTGTCCCCTTTCCCCCACAAATTCCCTTGGATCCACAAGAATATGCTGCCTCCTAGCTCAAGCGCCGCATCAGATACCACACTAGTTCCCCACTCCCTGCTCTCAACAATTACTTCAGAGCCATCACTTGACCCATCGCCATCTGCACCGATCACGTCTCCTGCACGTGCACCACACGGGACATGGCTCTATGGTCTAGTCCCAGCAGGGTTGGTCGCTATATGCCTGCTGGCCGTGTGCTTCTCAGGTACATGGAGGGTGTTGAGGGAGAGAATAAGGTCACGTAGGGCATCTCAGCGTATAGAGTTGGAGACGCGGATGAACTACCATGAGTGGCAAGAATATCCTTGATGGTTCCGATAGCCGGAGACAGACCGCTAACGACCAAGGAGACCAGGGCAAGTTGCAAGAGAGCCTTTCCTGGTTGGCCATACCATCACCACGCTTTACTGCAGCCGTAGGGATGGATGGGCCCATTTCATGGGCCATCCATCCCACTTAGAACCACCTACATTCGAATTC
>Ga0307513_10007262_pt1 | contig 14387 bp, 13 predicted proteins | sample 15_EM_MG_FD_202174 | JGI IMG/M metagenome (GOLD analysis project Ga0307513, IMG submission 202174) | Populus trichocarpa ectomycorrhiza microbial communities from riparian zone in the Pacific Northwest, United States - 15_EM | ecosystem: Host-associated > Plants > Roots > Unclassified | place... | reverse complement strand
CTATCCTCCTTGGATCTGAAGGCCGCCATTGTATCTTTGGAAATTGCTTAGTAACGGTGTTTGGGTCAACAGTGGGTAAAAGGGCAAAGCTTACTGTTATCAAATACCATATATCGTGCCTGGTGAACTAATATCTCTGTGATATCATCTTCCTCCCTGGCCACCACGCCGCTGCGGCCAGGAACATCGATTTCCAGGCGTTTGAAATCTAAGAGTCTAACGCTCTCGCTTTCCGGGCCCAACTGAATACTACCGTTGGATTTCCCGAAATAGGGAAATGATACGAAAAGGGTGATTTTCTCTTCTGATGAACCCGGCCTGGCTAACTCGGAGGGTTTTTTGGAAGGTACCCGTAATGAAATACCCGTTCTAAACCGTTCACGACCAGGCAGAGCTAGAACTCTGTTTGAATGTTCATCCCCGAAAGTAGCTGGATTTGGAAGGTGGAGCTCTTTCACCATCGAATTTAGTAGATTGACATCCTAGTTCTACTAAGCAATTGGTTTAAAAGATAGAATTATAACCGGAGAGCAGAGAAACCTACGGATGTATCATAACATTGTGGAAAGTCTCTTGAAAAAAAACCCCCTCAAGTATTAGCATGTGGAGGATGAGTTTGACTCTCATAGAACCCGGCCAGTTGTATGATACTCGGGGGTGTACGAAAGTGATTAACATTTTGTGGCGCAGTTTGGTACAAAGTGACAGGGCCTGTTGGGTGTGGGCCATGCCAGACTGGTCCTATCACTTTGTCCCCAACTACGCCACAAATATTAATCACTCTCCTGCGCCCCCGAGTACCTAGTGCAGCATTTCTGATAGCACAGATTGGGAATTGGAAGGTAGGCCATTGGAAGGTAAACTTACATGATAGCTAACCGTGGCCCCCGTGACCGTATTAACCGAGCCCCTTTCGTCAATTGTTTAGACTCTATGAGCCTATCCTTGGGCACTTGAAAGAATATATTGTCCTCTTCCCTAAAGCTCCCCGAGGAAGGACCGCCCCCCTCGACTGGAGGATTTTCATCTGCCGAGCTCAACGAATAATCAAAAATCACGACATCCTCCTCATTTCTATTTTTTAGTTTTTCGCTCGTGAGGTTGCGGCTCGGGTACAAGAAATCTTTCTCATTGTCAAAGACTTGTTCACCGATAGTTTTCCAAACATCAAGGCTTTCCGGTGGTTCCCCAGCAAGGGTAGGAGGCGGCGGTTGTGTCTGCGACGGTTGGTGAGCGGATCCCGGCGAGGGTTCGGGTGTCGAGCTAGGGTTTAGTAGAACAGCAGAGTTCTTGCTTGTATCTCCCATCTCGACTTAGTAACTCAGAGCTTAATGGAGGGATATCGAAGTGGTTTCCTAGTTTATTAGCATGACAACAGTTGGTTAGGGAGCTCGATTCTTATGTAGAACATTCAGTCCCGCCCAGGAACTCACAATTCTAGTGGCTCACATGAAGAGGTATTATTGGTTCAGAGACAAAAGTGTCGATGAGGGACAGAGACAAAAGTGTCGGTGAGGGACCCACTATGACCTTTCTACGACATAGGCTAGCGAAGTTTACAAGACTTAACAAAAGGTTTGGCTACTGCTAGTACCGTAGACTCTGTGAAAAAGGTTACAAAAGCCGCCATATCGAGTAGGAAAAGGATAAAGTGGATAGTACTCCGGTTATAGGTTTCCCTCGCCCAGTCGTGGACTGCACCAGCTGCCAAGAATCGAAAATAATTCGGCCACGATATCAATCACGGCTGTTGTCTTGCTCCTGTCCACCATCAGTATTCTGAAGTTTTAACTTCCGACTTCTATCGATGAGCCTTCCGGTTGCCCAGCTACATGTTCGGGGCTCGAGCATGTATCCAAATGTTGCCCCCCCCTATTTCATCTTATCACGCTTTAGCGTAAGAGACAGGAAACCATTAAGATATCAAAAAATATCGTGGTAAGCAACAAACTTGGCGGGCGGCTATATTATCCCCCGCTGATTCGCTATCCCTTTTACTCGGGTGTGGTCATAAAGGGCTGAAAAAAAGATCTGCAAGATCCGGTGGGGTAGTGAGAAAACAGGTTGCAACAGTGGAAAAATTCTTGCCTTGGCAGACACCTCAAATCCAGACTGAAGGAATAAGTATCTTAGTATGATACCTGACCATTTAGACAATATCTAGATGATAATGAAATTGCCAGTATGCAGTTGAACCTATGCATTTAAACAAGTCTCCTGGAAGAACTATTCCAAAAGCCCAGATTCCGCCCCCTTGGTCTCAATTTGGCTTGATACTATCAGATTCTTAACAAAACTCATAGATAATACAGCAGGAGCCACATCACTATTGCTCTAGGTTAATGGCATCCTATAACACCCCCATCTTTTCCACTTCCTCCTGATCGATCAGCATAGATCAGCCCTTCTATCCTTGTTTCGTCACTGAAAGTTTTCCGCCCTTTATGACCATACCCGAGTACTCGTAATTTTCTGACGTTTGTAAACACAACTGCTATTGCATATGGGCAAAAAATCAACCAGAGCCTCAGGATTTTGGTGGCATGCAATAGCAGTCGTGTTTATAAACGTCAGAAAAATACGAGTACAGTGTTACTGATAGCCATCGAAAAAAGAAAAGCTCTGAGGGATCGCCAGAGTGACACTCAAAATTACTATTTTAAGCTATTCAGGACAACCACAAAAAAAAGTCCAGCATATTATGATATAATACTTAAATTTAGACGTCGAATACCGCATTAACTGGCGAAGCTCGTTTTCATGCTAAGAGGTTAGAATAAGGTGTGAGTTAGTATTTTTCACCGAGTTACCGTACGGTTGCGGATAAAATTTGGCTCCACTTAGTTCGCACTTCCCAGCTAGTTTGCAGATAACTTAGAGAGCTTAGATACCGGTAGCGGTTCATGATAACTTGCTCGGGAAGGGAGGCTTTGAACGATGGGCGGGAAGGTGTCAAGTTTACTACAGGGGTGGCTGTTGCTTAGTCTTGGCAGACAAGGGAGGGGGGGCGACTCTATGTAAGGCAACGAACGACCTTTCTCTTCTCTCGCTTTTTCTCCCGACCACGGCACAACAGAAGTAAGGATCGCCCAACGGACGAAGAAAACTTTAGGAAGGCAGACAAGAAGAGGAGGATCACCTGGGATAGATATTCGGACAGCCGGAAAAGGTTGGGCTTTCTTTTTGCTTTATTTTTGCTTTATTTTTCTTTCTTTCTCTGGGTTTGAATTGTGTTAAGGGTTTGTGAATTAGCTAGAACAAGGTGAATTGATTGTGAATTGTGACTCTTTTTTTAGTGCGGGGTTGTTGTCTGTGATAGTTGGTGATTTGTGGCTTCCTCTGCTCCAGAGAGTAGAGGCATAGTTGCCCGGGTTATTGTTTTTCACTACGGTAAATATTTGTGAGAATCCTGCCCTCCAGGGCTTGTATTTTGCCACACTTTCTTTTGACCTCTTAGCGTGAAAACGAGCTTCACTAATTAATGCGGTTAGTCTCGCCTAACCTTTGCTGACTAAGCTTTCACCAAGACTTTTGTCTACTGACTGGATGAGGGTGGGGGATATTGAAATTTTAATTATGTTATTAACTTTCCCGGGTATCTCATGTTTGACATAGGGAGTGTGGTTTCTAGGAACTTTCATCTCCACCGGCATATGGGCGCCAGGAGTATGCTGTCAAGGAGAATACGGTAGGTTTTGCGAATGTCTCATATCTCGCTTAGAGTGTGGCCATGCTCCCGGCCAGTGTTTCCTTTACCCTCATCAAAAGTTTGATAACTTAAACAATGTGAGTAGATGCCGCAGTTACCTTTTGTCGTACCGGTAGGAGGTTCATGCTGAATCCCAGTAAAAGGTTAGACTCAATTATTCACAATTCTATTGAGGATTGGCCCCTGGCCCAATCCAAGGCGGAGATACCCGGAGAAGTAGTAGTAGTAGTCTTCCGGACAAAGTATAATTCATTTAAGGTGAGTCTGCTGGACTCTTTAACTCTTATTCGTGGTTCTGTGGAACTGCCCAGTTAAGCTTGTCGGGGTGTACTGTACCAGTAGTTTGGCCATTTTCGTTACTCAATCCAATCGTGGATTTATAGTGAGCCACAGCGAAGCAGGAACATGCTGAGGCAGGAACGCCAGTGGGACTTTTGTAAAACGAATATTACTTGTACAGTATGGGCATTGTTGTTATAGTGGACCCGCTTTGTCGTGGAATGTCGTACTGTATGAGTTTGTACGGAACCTTCGTCTTGATCTGTTGATAGCCTCTGTTCGCCCTAGATACTCGAGGTTTTGGTGCGGCATACCGGTAATCTGGTGAAGCTAGCTTTTCTCGCGAAGAGATCAGGATAAGGTGAGTCAGGATTTTCAAATTAAGGTTTCTCGCTGTTATTTCTTTTAAATAAATGGCAAGGGTCTCGAGAGCGATGCACTACGGTACGGTAAATATTTTGGCGAATTCTCCCCGTGGGAGCTATTCGCCACTCAGAGGAGCTCTTGTATTTCGCCACACTGTCTTTTGGTATCTTGGCGTGGAAATGAAATTATGGAGCACAGTACCCTTCCGCCACGTCGTGAGCAACCCTCTCTTTTTCTCCGGCCATCGAGAGGCTCCCTTCCCCGAGTTTCTCACACTCGGCCCTAATAGCTGGTTGCCCCCCACCTCGCATCGCTCACAGTGGTGTGGGGCCATGCACAAGAAAAACAAAAATCCTCAGATCGCGGCAGTTACTGTATTGTTCTGAGAATAGTTCTGGGGCGAAGATTTTTACTACTGGACAGCAAGGTGGTATGTATACTACTCTTGAGGGAGTTAGTGATAGTAGCAGTAAGGGTGAGGATTTGGCATATGGATTAGGTCCTGGTTAGTCGTTAGGTTCGATGGCAAGAAATGCTGATTTAGTAGAACCCACCCGAAATAAGGTATCATAATTAATTCGTTAATTCAGCATTATACTAGGTTGTAATGATAGCCCTACCCCTGCTCCCCCCCCCACACCGAGTTTTTGGACCTACAGGCCTCTCCCGACTGTGAGATACATGGAATAGGCGGGTGGCCTGTAATTATGTGTGGTTTATGAAGAGAAGGAATGGGCAGCGCATGCAGTGGTATAAGCTGCCTTGGAGATGCTATCGTGACCTGAGCTCCCAGTGGGCCTAATTCTACCTACTTACAGAATAGCAACCTCACGAACCCACAAAGAGATTAACTGATGGATTTCCGCACATCACGGTGATCAGTAAGGCATTCCGTCCGGGGCCGGGACACCCAGTAATGCTTCTGACAACATAGTGCGAAACACGAGAGTGGGTTTCCCGGGAATAAGTCATGATCGGTAGGGAACCGGGAGAGCTTGTCCTAGCCCAACTCCTTTGCCAAGTCAAAAATATGAGGGGACTGCGCGAAGCACCTCGGCTAACTTTTCCATACTTACCCAGTAACTTGTCGTCTTACCCGCGGTTCCTCCCCTGCAGGGTAGCTATCCTGACCGCTATCCTGGAGGCCTTAGTAGGTCCTTTGGTTAGAGGGTCACCTTCATAACCCATCACTCGCACTAATTATTATTCGTTTTGTTGTAAAAAGCGCTTGATTTTCGGTGAAAAAGGGAAGCCGCACTCTATCTTCCTTTTTTTACCATCTCATGCAGGAAAGAGCTACTAAGATATTCAATGGACTTAGAAGTCACACCGGACACTGTGTCCTATACCATATCGACCATTCTCCTAACATGACGCACTAGTGACACTTCCATCTCCACATTCATATACTAGTGGCTTGTGGCATAGTAAGTAGAGTTCCGGGGCTTCTTGAAAAAAGCTCTCTGGTGCTGTCTTCTTCTGGGGCTGCTCATGGGTCTTTTTCAGCCCTCTCCGGACCTCTGGAATGTTTGATGCTGGCCCTAGGAGAGCCGATTGAGCTCAAGCCCGGTGTCTTCAATTGGCTTGAAGTCAAGGGGCAGAGGTTGTAGTGCTCAAGATCAAATTTTCGCATTGGTCGTTCTGCAATGATTGGTTCTAGGCTTGTTGCGGGGATTAGTGAGAGTAGAATTCTTGTTCAGGGGGATTGTTAGTTCGTGTTACCGTTTTTCAGGTTGTGGTACTAGCTATGATATATGAAGGAGAGGATGTAGTCTATTACAGGGGAAGGTCAGGTTAGTGATGACTTAGAATAACCAAGGCTTTTGTCTAGTGGCAACATCTACTAGTGGATATAGCTCTAAAGGCTCTGGGGAACTTTAACATTTTTTTGATGAAATAGTATCATACCTTCGGACATGTACAGCGCTTTCTGCGCCCTTGAGTGCGACATAGCTGGTCTGATTTGTTTACTCCCGCTTTAAAGCTGTCTGATTCCAGCTCATCCCATCTGCCTCTTCTCCTATGTTATCACTTGACCAATTGATTATATTTTTTTCCAATTCTGCTCCCATTCACTTTCTCCTGTCTTCCGTATTGTTTCCTTCGATCTCTTTCCCACTGCGATTATACCGGGGCGTTGCTGTTTCGCTGGATGGATGGTGGGTCTCTCCGGCCACTTTCGCATGGAATCTAGTTTTTAGGCATCTCTCTTTCTCCAAGTCTCCTGCACAACAGCTCGGCTATCCCACAACCTGCAGCGGTTCTTCTTGCGGGCAGCGGGGGTGAAGTTTTATAAGGTGAAGGTGCTCATTTTCGGTGTAAGATCGGGGGAGGGTCACGAACGAGAGGGCAAGTAAACCGCCGAATCGCTACACATGAAGCAAATACCGCGCTAATCCGGCGATTACTGAACGATACGGTGTATTAGTTGGGATGTCTATCTGGAGGAGCCTGTTAGGCGGGGTGCCTTAAGGTGTGTCAACAGCGGTGGAGTTGGTAGGGGGTTAGTTGGGTAGGAAATGGTTTTTCTTTGGTGGCCAACAAAATGGCCAACAACGTCACCAAACTCGTTCGTTATGTACTATCAAAGTAGAGAGGCTTGTTCTTATGGGAGTAACTTAACAACTGTGCTGAAAGTTTTGGCCTTACAATCCGCGGGCACGGCGGCTGGTGGCAGAATTCTCTATAGGAAAGACCGGTATCGGTATAATACAAAGACCGTCCTTGCTGACATCGGATAACCTCCGTACAAATCTCTATCCAATTTGTGAGAATAAAAAACATATCCCCATAAGTTATCCCCTCACCAAGCAACGCTAAAAAATAAGGTATAAAAATAAGCTTTAAAGAAGAGAATATTTCCTTCCCCCAGTCCCCGTATCCTCTAACCGTGATATTTCCACTGCTGCCTGTGCAGCGTAGACAGAGTTTGGCGATTGAGGTCTGTCAAACTCTCGGCCTCTCGAATGCTTTCATTCCTGGGAGTGGTGGCCGCCGCGACGGCTCCTTGGACAATAGAGAGATTCAACAATCAAATTCTCCATTCTTTTTTCGCCTATATTGGCGAGGGGGGGGACCGCTCTTGCGAGTTAGGCCGAGTTGTGGCTTGTTCTTGCGGGCTAGGCATCTCGACAGTCACTAGGCAAAAAGTCTTAGTGATAGCTTAGTCAGTGAGGACTAAGCGAGAATAACTACCGAAAAATCCTGAATAATTGGACGGTGTGCTATGAAGTTAAATTAAGGTAGAAGACCTGGAGAGACGGAAATTAGTGTCTCCGAGATCCTTTTAGACCAAAACAATATGAGGAATTAGAGACAGCTGGTCTCACTGAAAGTCTATCACAACCTCACCTGATTCTGTATTGTTAGTAAAAGAAATATGTAGATAAAGGAAAAATAAATAGTAAATAAAAAAGTCAAAAGACTATATACAAAAAATAACTATGGTGAACATGCAAGATGCCACCTCAACCATGCTGTCGAATTTGAGTACAGCCAAACCTTCCACCACTCCCAGCAGATAAGTTCTATGCTGTGATAAAAAAAAAAGATGACGAAAGCAGAAACCACTCTCAGAACTTCCTCAGATTTCGGGAAAAAAAAAGTGAAAACCCTTATCGATCATACACACACAGTCAGCTACAAGCTACGCGTACTTTCATACTGGATGCAGACTCAGATACCTTGTGGCCTGACCAAGGTTCGTGAACCAACTCGAGAGGAGATTGCGTACAATTTTAAGATACCTGCTGCCAACCTATTACGCTGGAGGAAGGAGAAGAAGGAGGGGAAGTTTACTGCTATGAAAGCAGATGAAAGGAGCGCGAGCAGAGGAGGGTGGGGACGGCGGTGGGTGGACATGGAGAAGGAGTTGGTCTACCAATTTCGAGAGCAAAGGGCAATAGGTCAGCCTGTTCGTCGAAGCTGGTTTCGAAAAGTTAGTAAAGAGTCCTGTTACGGGGTAGCTAACATGGTAGGATTCCGAGTTAACTAGGCCAAGGATATTCGCGACAACGGATTATCGGTCAGGAAGGCTCAATAGGAATTGTTTGATAAAGTAATAGAAGAATATCGTAATAACTTATAATATTGTTAAGGTCTCTTCTCCATTGCTTGATGATGTTCTCAACCATCGGGGAGAGCCCTACTATTTATACTAATGTTCACGCTACTTTGACTTCTCTAGTAAAGAAGTATCTTTCTAAGAATTCAGTTCGTCAGAACAAAGTGCGAACACTGTTTGACCCTGAATCTTGCCCAGCTTGACTCTGAGAATCTCCCGACTGCTAATTCTTCTGAGGGTGTCCCCACTCCACCAGTAGCCAGTCTTCGATCTCTTCGTCTTGATAGACTATAATGGAATATGCAGTCTAAATGCCTACATACCAATAGTATCATGAGTATGGAGTGATCAAGTCCGATACTCATCTATCCATGCATAATGCGTATGCATTAGTAAGAGTAGAGAACTGGTTCTCTAATCATCGTTCCAATCAGTTAGCCATATCTTGAAACGTGAACTCTTTGAGGTTTCTGAGTAGTCTCCCAGATGCCTCCGGGAAGTTCCTACTCAGGAAGCTTGGGTTCGGATATATGCTCTCCCCTATGGTGGCATATACCTCGCGCATAATTATGCAAGCTATTCCCGCTAGGGTAATACCCAGCCCCCGTCAACGTCGGTGCCCCCCAAGGCTCTCCGATCTCCCCACTCCTCTTTCTTCTCTATGTTGCGCTATCATATTTCGGGATCCCTCGGGGTCTGATGATCTCGTATGTGGACGACTTCGCCATCACAGTGGCCTCCCTCTCCTATCGCGGCAACATCCGCCGGCTCCAAGATCTCTTCGACAAACTTGAAAGAAAGGCGTGCCGCCTAGGCGTCTCCTTCTTGGTCGCAAAGACAGAACTGATACATTGGAGGACCCCCAGCCAGAGGCACTCCCCGAAGTGCGTCTCACCCATCCAAATCAAAGGGGAATTGTTTCACCCAGGCAACTCTGTTCGGTGGCTCGGGTACTGGTTCACTACGGCCCTTGACCCCGCTGCACATTTCTCACGCCGCCTGGCCCTCGCCCAGGGTGCGTTCGCCCTCGTTCAAGGCCTCAGCCCACCCGGGGCGGGCCACCCCCCCTACCTCTGCCATAGGCTGGCAACATCATTGATAGCCCCTATCCTGCTCTACGGTGCGGATCTGTTCACACCTAGTGTGGGCACGACAACCCGCCTCGATACTTTCTGGCTCAAGGTCCAAAGGTGGACCACAAACTGCTTCTCGGCTACGTCCACCGGGATACTTTGGGTGGAGTCTTGCCTCCCGACCATCTCCCTCCTGATCACCCACCGGCAGAGGCTGGCGGCGCTCAGGGTAGTCTGCTCCCCTCCCAGCGTGAACCCGGCGACAGCCCGCCTTCATCCGTCATTCCCCTCGCTCTCGGCCTACCGCGCGCCTGACTCCTCGCGGGCCTTAACCAGAGGGTTGTCATCCGTATACCTCCCCCTACACTGGAAAACGCCCCGCCCTGTCCCACCAATGAGGAACCACCTGCCGGTGGACGCGGTGGCTCACCGAACGATACCCTTCACCCTCGGGCTATCTAGGATGCCCATGATCAACTCCCACCTTGTGTGCCCTGCCTCCGTCCTCCCGCTCGAGTCCCTGATGGACAACACCTATTCCGCCCTGAAGAAGAGGGTTAGAGAGGCACTCCTCGCGGAGTGGGCCTCCCGTTTCCTGACCCCGGGGTACTACCTGCATCCTCCCGCCCTGCATCCGAGGCCTTTCATGGGCTTGGGCAAGTTTTTGCCGGGAGAATCCACCAGATGAGAGCCGGAAAAGGTTATCTGGCAGCGCACCCGACATGGAGGTCCCCCAACGCCGAAACCTCCTGCCCCTTCTGCGGCTTGGAACCTGAAACCTTCGAGCACGCCATCCTATCATGCCCCTCGAGACAAGATAGCAGGTCACGCCTCCTCCACGGCGTTATTGATGTCGGTCCCGAAGCCCCACTCTGGTCATCCCTCCCACAGCTAAAATGACTCGCCTCCTTCATAGGCGTCACCTCCACGGGTTTTCCCCCCACGATGTTCCCACCAACCACCCCCCCCTCTTCCCCCCCGTTCTCTCTCTCACCCCCCAAAGTACCCCCACCGGTCTTTCGTGTTTTTTCGTTAGCTGAGGTATAAGGTCGTTGAGTTTCTCTCCTTTGTCTTATGTAGGCTTTCCTTTCTACACGACTAAGCTGTTAGTTTGTGCGTTCCTGGTTATATGTGGCCGATGGCCCGGCGGAGGAGAAACCTGCGCGATAGTGGATATTTAATTGGTGCTATGACTTTCTTTTGTTATTTGTTATTTGACTTATAGGTTTTGTTCTCTCCATGGCTAGCGCTGCATGAGGCTTTTTGTACCTAAAAACAATGAACGCATGATTACAAAAAGAAAAAAAAGAAAAAAGAGAAAAAACAAAGTGACCAAGAGATAGGCCACGAACCATCTCTCCTCCACCTCCGGCGATTGAAATCTCAACACCATGGGAAATCATCGTCACTTGCCCCCACCCACCTCTCTTCCCCCATCATGGCTACTGCCTAGGGGTTGACGTTAAGCCATCTACCCTCCTCACCTTGGGCACACATGCCTTCACTCCTTGGGGTTCTTGTTCCCGTTCGTCGTTGACACCCGCACATGATGTTCGGTTCTCCCCCTTACCCCGCACTTACTTTGCACCTCACTTAGCATTTTGCACGGTCACAACGCTTCTTGCTACGCTCACGGTCGGCGTTACGGTGTCGGACTCTCGGTCAAAGTGGGCCCCGGCTTCCTGGGCTTGTACCTCTGATGGGGAAAGCCTCGGTTAGTAACATCACCGTCTCGTCCCGGTCTCGTCGTCGTCCCAAAAGCCCTTGCTATGGCCCGTTAGTCGGTTGTGGCTAGCCCGTTCGCGATCCTTCCTCTACCCCCCTCCCAGTTCCGTCCGCTGGCACCGTACTGCCCATTGAGCTGGCACCTCACTGCTAAAAACTCCTCACCCGGCTGGCACCCTAGTGCTCCCCCCCCTCTGGCTGGCACCCTACTGCTCACCTTCCTGGCTGGCATCCCCTCTGCTCGGTGGCTCCGCTCGCGCTTTTCTCTCCCCCTCCGATCGTTCGGTCCTTCCTCGGTTACGCCTAGTCGTGGTATAGCACTGCCTCCGTGGCTTTGTCCAACGCTTGGGAACGATGTAATGACCTGCCCGACCGTACATGTCGGTTTTCGGTGGGCCCTCAACCTATCAGTTTTCCCATGTTGGCGATCATCTATCCTCTCCCCCAGGCCCCGAAAGGGCCTTAGAACAGCTGTCGTTTCGTTTGTTTTGGGGAGCCTGCTGAAGGGTTTGGGTCTCTCTACCTGTATGTTTCTATGTATTGTTTCCTTACGTGTCTGGGGTATATTATCTTAGGTGCTGGGCGGGGGAGACTTTTCGTATGGACTCGGGGTGTTTGATTTTTCCCATGAAGAGGTGATGCGGGCGGTAGGTTTGCATTTATAGGTTTTTTTCTCTTCATAGCTAGCGCTGCACAAGGCCTTTTGTACCTAGAATCAAATAACGCATGATTACAAAAGAAAAAGAAAAAAAAGACCAACAGATAGGCCACGAACCATCTCTCCTCCACCTCCGGCGATTGAAATCTCAACACCACCGGAAATCATCGTCACTTTCCCCCACCCACCTCTCTTCTCCCACGACGGCTACTGCCTAGGAGTTGACGTTAAGCCATCTACCCTCTTCTCCTGTGGCCTCGGCCTCCCCTCCTTGGGGTTCTCGTTCCTGTTCGTCGTTGACTCCCACGCATTATGTTCGGTTCTCCCCTTTACCCCACACTTGGTTTGCACCTCCCTTAGCATTTTGCGCGGTCGGAAAGCTTCTCGCTTCACTGACGGTCGGCGTTACGGTGTAGGACTCTCGGTCAAAGTAAGCATTCGGTTCTGCTGGGCTTGTACCTCTGGTGGGGAAAGCTTCGGTTAGTAACATCACGGTCCCGCTCGGTCTCGCTGTCGCCCCAAAAGCCCTTGCTATGGCCCGTGAGTCGGTTGTGGCTAGCCCGCTCGCGATCCTTCCTCTACCCCCTTCCCGGTTCCGTCCGCTGGCACCGTACTGCCTCTTAAGCTGGCACCTTACTGCTAAAAACTCCTCCCCCGGCTGGCACCCTGCTGCTCCCCCCCTCTGGCTCGCACCCGACCGCTACTCACCGGCTAGCACCCTACTGCTCACCTTCCTGGCTGGCATCCCCTCTGCTCGGTGGCTCCGCTCGCCCTTCTCTCCCCCTCCGATCGTTTGGCCCTTCCTCGGTTACGCCTAGTCGTGGCATAGCACTGCCTCCGTGGCTTTGTCCAAAGCTTGGGAACGATGTAATGACCTGTCCGACCGTACATCACGGTTTTTGGTGGGCCCTCAACCTATGAGTTTTCCCGTGTCGGCGATCATCTATCCTCTCCATCAGGCCCCGAAAAGGCCTTAGCGCAGCCATCGTTTCTTTTGTTTTGGGGAGCCTGCGGAAGGGGTTGGGTCTCTCTACCTCTACGTTTCTATGGATTGTTTTCTTTCGTGTCTGGGGTATATTATCTTAGGGGCTAGGCGGGGGGGACATTTCCTATGCACTCGGGGTGTTTGACTTTTTCCCATGAAGAGGTGAAGCGGGCGGTGGGATTGCATTTATAGGTTTTTTTCTCTTCATAGCTAGCGCTGCATAAGGCTTTTTGTACCTAGAAACAAATAACTCATGATTACAAAAAAAAAAAAGAAAAAAAAAAGTGACCAAGAGATAGGTCCACGAACCATCTCTCCTCCACCTCCGGCGATTCAAATCTAAACACCACGGGAAATCATCGGCACTTTCCCCCACCCACCTCTCTTCCCCCATCATGGCTACTCCCTAGGGGTTGCCGTTAAGCCATCTTCCCTCCTCTCCTGGGGCACGCATGCCTCCCCTCCTTGGGGTTCTTGTTCCCGTTCATCGTTGACACCCGCTCATAAAGTTCGGTTCTCCCTCTTACCCCGCACATGCTTTGCACCTCGCTTAGCATTTTGAACCGTTGGAAAGCTTCTCGCTTCGTTGACCGTCGGCGATATGGCGTCCGGATTCTCGGTCGAAGTAAGGCTTCGGTTCTGCTGGGCTTGTACCTCTGATAGGGAAAGCTTCGGTCAGTAACATCACGGTCCCGCTCGGTTTCGCTGTGGTCCCAAAAGCCCTTGCTATGTCCCGTTAGTCGGTTGTGGCTAGCCCGCTCGCAATGCTTCCGCTACCCCCCTCCTGGTTCCACCCGCTGGCACCATACTGCCCCATCAGCTGGCACCTTACTGCTAAAACTCCTCCCCAGGCTGGCACCCTACTGCTCCCCTTTGGCTGGGATCCTACTGCTATTCACCGGCTGGCACCGTACTGCTCATCATCGTTGGCTGGCACCCCCTCTGCCCGGTTGCCCCGCTCGCCCACCTACCTCTCTCCGTCCTGCGATTTACTCTACGGTCGCAAACCTCGCTTAGGTTACGGTTGATCATGGTATTGCACGGCCTCCTTGGTCTCTCGCAAACGCCGACGGGTCGCCATCTTCCGGTCAGTCCCGACCGTGAACCGGCCTGCCCCTTACCGCGACTAGCCACGGGGCCTTTTGGTTAGGTATATTGGCAATAGTACTTACATCTTGTCATTTCTTTGATTCTTTTCTTCGTGTTACCAGGGGACCTGCTGAAGGGTTTTGGGTCTCTCTCCTGTATGTTTCTATGAGTTGTTTCCCTACGTGTCTGATATCACGGTCCCCTGATGATATACGTGTTGGGATAACTTTGGTGTTCTTTCTTTTGTTACACGGTTGCTATGAGGGATTTCCTTTGTAAGGTTTACGACAAATTGTATTATTTCCTTGGTTAGGCGGATATGCGACTCATACTGGGGTATGAGCCGGGCGGCAAAGGCTGTGCTAGGATTTCCTTCTATATAAGGGGGCTCCACCCCCTATTTCTTTCATCTTTCTCGTCCGCTCCACCTCCAGCGATTG
>Ga0307513_10007261_pt1 | contig 14387 bp, 18 predicted proteins | sample 15_EM_MG_FD_202174 | JGI IMG/M metagenome (GOLD analysis project Ga0307513, IMG submission 202174) | Populus trichocarpa ectomycorrhiza microbial communities from riparian zone in the Pacific Northwest, United States - 15_EM | ecosystem: Host-associated > Plants > Roots > Unclassified | place... | reverse complement strand
TTATGGTCCCGGGAATGAGGGCAGGAGGAATTATGTTCCATGAAGCATGCTGCTTTCACCTCTTATTTTCCCTTTGAATGTACCTTTTTGACCCGACTCGCATTATTCTGTAACTGGAAGGGGCAACGACAGAATAATATAGATAGGCTTGAAAAGAGAGCATTGCGGTGCAGATCTGCATGTTCCGTGGAACAGAACAGAACGAAACCACTGACTCTAGTTGTGAATGAATATTAATAGGGAGCAGAGTTGGGGTGGTGGCCATGGGCAAGGTTGGGATGCGCAGCCGGCATGGGATGACCAGAGCGTGCGATGATCCAACTCATTTGCTCGTGTCCCTCTTCAAAGATCAGTCTCCTGGGGATATCTCAATACCCCAGCGTATGGCCGCGAGCCGTACAACTCTCAATTTGGCGAGACGTCCACGGGATTTGGCGACCAGATTACACTCCAAGAAACGGAATTGCGGCTCTCACAGCTTATCTCCCGCGCGTTGGACGAAGTAGGTCCGATTGTTCAAGATACGTTTTTCCCTCTCCCCTCATTTTTATTATTTTAACACTCCCGCTAGCCGATCATGTCGGCAGGCACCACCAAGCACCTCCAATCTATTTTGACCTGCGACACCACTCATTCTTCCCCGAGCACATCCACTTTGTCAACCTCAACCGACCCCACAACGGCATCGACGGTGATCGACCTCGCACAGTTCGTTTGCCAAACCAGTTCGTCACTCTTGCGAATCTCACATCCTCGGTTGCCCTGGTACATTGACATCCAGCAATTTCATCCCAATGGTGTTACCGTCAACAACATCACTGTGCACCAGCGTCGTTTCTCGGTTCACTACGCCACCAAATAGAGCGTCACCGACATCGCCTTTCGCGGTATTCTGGGTGCTCAGATGCGGATGACACATTCATCTTAATCGCGTCGTCTATTATTGATCTCCACTTCTCATTCTATCACGCCGTCGGTTTCTTCCACCACCACCACCGCGATACACCCGATCTTCATCAACTTCATGTATCTTCAAAGAATGTACATTCAGCCTCATTACTCCATCGCCCGTCCTCGTCAAATACAACGCTGGTGCGGAGAAAAACTATCACCGTTGGAAAGTTCACCCGCTTTTTAACCAAAGTCGCTAGTACGGACCTCTAGCGTTCGTTTTATCGGACGACCTTTTGTATCCAGCTTGATCCTCGTTGGCCCCGTGGCTCTAACTGACATTCTCGCGAAGACGAAGATGCCGCATTCCACCAACCTGCCGCCTAACCATCCTCAACCTAGCTAGGCACTCACCCGCCTCCTCACTCCTAACCACCGACAATCCATGTCCGTCGTCTCGACCAGCAACAAGATCCACTGCTGTAGCTTGGTGCCATGCTAGGCCCCGATCACCGATTTTAGAACTCCTATGATTATGAATACGACAACGTTAATTTATTGCTGATATGATGGAGAAGAGGATAACCCGTTGCAGGAGTCGGGCGAGTGGGCTCGAAGGATGAGGAGGCCCTGGAGTGTAACCGCCGCCACTAAGTCTACTCCCCCTCTCCGCAGTCTATCCTCCCACAACATCCTGCACCGAACCCTCAGCCGTCCGCCGTCGTTTGTCGTTTCCGGAGCTCGCATCCCATAGGAAGACGCCACAGCCTAGTAGTCGTTTCAGCAGTCTCTTAATTTGAGGGCACTAAGATATGTGCATGTATGATAACACGAAGTCCAACAAGCGTTATACCTCAATAAGTAGGCGGGTCGGCGATTACAGGTCCCGTTTCTGCCCGACGCGCACGAAAATAGGAGCTAGAGTCAGCGTTGGGCATCAGTGAACTTGGAGAGCTTCTCACGGAAGGAATCTACTCGGAACAGTTGTGTGCAATTAGAAAGGGTGAAGCCATACCCCATGAGATGATGAACTACTTTAAACTTACGATGCTTGTTCCATACAAATAGTGAAGGTTGAGGGAAAAAGAAATATGAAACACACGACGAACTCCTCGCCGGGTTTGCCTTGGGTTTTCTAAATCCCAGGCTACTCAGTTCAACACAAGTGCTGTAAGCAGGAAGTCTTGTGGGTACTTACATATTGAATGTCGTTGACCAGTTCCTGGTTTGGCGAATTGTGATGGAGAACTCACGTGAACGACATGATGTCACCGGTTTTGTTGCTCGGAACTTCATAATCGCTAACAAGGGTCTCCAATTGCCGTTATGGAGTCAAATATGTTCCGTTTCTCTCCAACCCTTCTTCCTACCATCTCGTCATCACTCATTCTCCCGGCCACTATCATAATGGTCGTTGCCACACTTCTTTCGTCCGCGTCAATATCGAATCTACCCTACTCATGGTCTTCCCCGAGCCTGCCTTCCTCTCGTCCCTTGTCGACTACCTCAAGAGTTTTCATTGGAATTCGCAGACTAGCCACTACTGCATGTTGTCCAACTTCCATTTTCGCGCCTCGAGGGTGGCTTACCATTTCACCTGTCCGCTTCCCCCATCCGCGTCAAGATCCGGTTGTTTGCGAACGCTGTCTGGAGTCTTCTCGAACAGGAATTATTGGGAGAACCGATGGGACGTATGGTTAAGGGATAAGAGTTCCGATGGCGAGGGGGCAGTCAGTCAGTCAGTCCTTTCCCTCGTCGCCATGGTCGATGCTCATTGCTTACGCTTCCAACAGCAGCGATGCGGCTTTGTATTCTGGAAAGAGCTACTTACCTCGTTAGCAGAAGGGAACCGCACAGAAAATACGGCGACTTACCGAATGCTTATCCATCCCCGAGCAACGACAACGGCATTTTGACCTTGGCTGAATGATTTATGCCCCACTCGCGTCCGCCATCAGGGTGGTTTACTTGTCCTCCCCCTCCCTTCCGTACGTGACGACCAAGACGCCTGCTATTTGCGACCGCCGTTTTGAGCCTTCTCGGGGAGAGGTTATAAGGGCGGGGGTGCTCACCCTAACCAGTCCTTCCCCTCCTTGCCATTGTATATCCTCGCACCTCCATAATGGTGACACATCCTTGGATCCCAGCAAGAGTTAGCGGAAGAGAGTTAGACGGAAAATGGAACGACTTACTGAAACCCCTTCACCTGAGCCCCCATAACCTGCTTCGCATCCGATCCGTGAGGGGGAGCAAGACCGACCTCTCCCACTCCTTGACGAGAAGAACTGCACCAGTCGACTTGTACCTAAATTTGGCGTTCTCGATACTCCGTGCAGCCTCACCCACGCCTGCCTGCAACAACTACATACCTACCCGAACGCCGCCTTACCCGCGATATCGTGAACGCCATCAGCCTCGATGAATGTATACGATGTCGGCGAGAGCATGGTCATGGTTGAGAGTGATGGGTGAACAGAGACATGGGTCATGATGAGGGCTGCTGTGGGATGGTGCGTACGTGGTGAGTCTTATTTCCCTCAAACATCTCCAATAGCGGTCGTGTCTTATATTCCAGTGCTCGTTGACACGAAGAAACTGGAACAACAACAGTGTGACTTATCAGAGCTCGCTAACGCCCATGTACGTTACGCATCCCTCCTTTCTACCCCTACTCATCCTATTCCGTATCCCTCCCTTCGCTCATTGCCCTTTATCGCACTTTGCATACGTCCTCTTTCTCTCTTCTGCGTTTATAACACCCTAGGACAGCTCTAATTTGCCACGGTTCTCGACGAATCATTGAGAGGAGGCACTGGGAAAAGAAGTTTCAACAGCGAGGAGGGTACAATTACATACCGTCAGTCTTTGCACTCATCCTCGAAGTTGATACTCACTCCCAACAGCAGGGACGTATCCTTGTACCCCAAGAAATGGAGGCTTCGTTAGCCCATGGGAACTGGGCAAGAAACCGGCGAGGGATGATGAACAACGCTCAGCGGCTGCAAAGAGAGTAAACAAGGTGGGGGGAGGAGAGAATGCCCGAAGTCCGTGGAGTCATATGAAATATGAGGCATGAACGGGCTAGCAAGAGATTTGTCTAGACGTGATACTCGCCGTGGGAGCTGCTGGTGGATTGTCTGACCCAGATTGGTCGGTACATTTGGGAAGGTATCTTGACGATTCACGAGATGCATAGGAGGGTTTAATCCCTGGTCCACAACCGCGCGGTACGCACATTATCCCGTGCTGTCAGATATCCTAGGATACAAGTGTTGTGAAGGAAATGCAGAGGGACGACTTATGAGTTGTCGCTGCGATAAACATTTACGATTGGAACACCCCACTGACCAAAGAAATGAGCCTGATACCAGTTAACATGATTGAAGAGGATAAGTTTTCGTACGCGTATTATGTTATCCCATGTATCTTTTCCTGGCATGTTTTAATATCATCTAAGTATCATTTTTGACTTCGAAAAACAGAGTAATGCACGAAACATTTTGTACCCACTAAGCCAAGTATCTCGATATCCCTGGGAAATTAATCCTCCGTACTGCGTGAGCATCTTTCGCCAAGCTGGGTTCAATATTTCACAATGCCATCAAATCCGCCTCGTTCCCCGGGCTCGTATCGACCTCGCCAATAGTTTCCGAAGAGTGATCGCTGGTCAATTGCGGATGAAGTGGGGGTACCATCATACCACCGCAAATTTGACGCTGCATACAGTGGGCACTTCTGAATCTTCCATAGCTGTAACGCGAGAATTTAAATAAAAATCAATAACGCGGAAACACGATACAGACCCATCGGAGCGGTTGCAACAAACCCATTGCCATTCGGTAACACTAGAACCAAGGAAAGAAAGTCGTTCGCGTCAGACAAGAACTTAAGAAACCCAATTATCGGCCACTCACAGTGATATCGATGATTCATAATTTGACAATTCATCTTCAAACTTCTCGTCCCAGTCCTTTATCGTCTCCGTTAGCATCATCAGCAGGTGGATTCCAGTTGAGATATAGCTCAGTGTCGGACATCATCAAGCATGTTATGGCGTTTAGCCAAGAGGGAAAGAAATAAGAGAGGCGAGAGACGGTGAGTTTGGGGGGCATCGATGGGATTTTCCGGGTTTGGGAGAGTAGGGGTGACGATGAAAACCGCATTGGTCTAGAGGGGGTTAGAAGATCAGCCTTGGAGAATCACACCATAGAGAAAAGGAAGGAACGTACAGTGATAACCCCAATTCTACCGTGTTCGTATGCCAAACAAACACTACTCGACGCAAAGGGGGCGCCAAGTTGAACATCGAGGGTGCGTTCAAAGACTTGTCTGTCCTTGTCTCGCTTGAATTTTTCACGTGAGGTTCGGGCATAACGACCAGAGATCCCAATCCATGAATTTCTCGGTAGGAATTCTTCAAAGTTGGGCATTATGACAATGTGGGAGCCGCTTAACATCGCCACGAAATGTTTGCAGTCACTTGAGACATGAACTAAGGCCCGTCAGTACCAGGGAGAACAACGTGTGGATAGAGAACGCACCAGCGACAAATTGATCAATGTCAATTCTTTCGGTGGTGTGATATTCTTCCCAACTGAATCTTGTGGGAAGCCTCGCGACTTCGCTGTTTTGAGCCCGTGTCCCTTCGTAGGTGTCGTAACGCCCACCATGATCATTGACCGTCTCGCGACTGGCGAGTTCCCACCTCCATCGGCCGTATCTTAATCTCGTAGACGGCATGTCGAGGACAGCTTTGCCCATTGCTCGGGAGGCCACGCGGAGAACGTAGGGACCAGCGAGGAAGATATGTCGTTCGGATACTTCGACATGGCGTACTTGACCGAGGAGCTGTGATAGGTCTTGAATAACACCATTTTCATCGTGTGTCTGCTCAGGTTCTTCATCAAGTGGCGTGTCTTGATCGCCAGTGTCGTGTGGCGGTGGTCCCCAAACGAGTCTGAAGCATGGGGTTGTTCGTGTTCCTGAACTTCGAATGCTGTTGCAGGTGGAATGGTTTGGATGCCTTGGAGAGTCTGAATCTGAAAGCCGGTTCTGACGTCGAACAAAAATGCGCGCTCGAAGCTCGCGACCGTGAGCGTCGGGAGCACAAGCCTGTACGCCCTAGTCGGCTCTGGCATACGCAAAAAAGCATGAGGACTGAGCGTTACGATGCGCCGCCGTCAGGGAATGGGTGGAAGTTGGAGTGTTCATGTGACCGGCGGACAGAGTGCACCGGCTGTCTGGCAAACAAAGAATATTGGCTTCGACTGTTGGACTGTGTGGTATGTCTACTGTTCGCCGCCATATTTCCTTGTTTCCGTCTTCCCTGCCGAAGATGACGTAGCCAACGTGAGATGCGTATAACTGGTAGCTCCCAGAGCACCTCGCCACTCTCCAAATATCGCACGATAAGACGACCAACCTGAGAGGTGGTCAAGATAATTCCTGCTTTCTCGTCAACCTTGATACGATGCACGCGATACTTGTGGTTATTTTGATGGACGTTCGCGACAGGTGGATCAGACGAACGGGGCAAAGGAAGAACAATTGAAGGTGCATGTCCTGCCCAAGAGCGTTCGACAAGTTTTCTTCAATCACAACCTTTCAACATCACGCTGACCGTTGGCAAACAATAATTCCAGTACGCACCAAAGTCCTTCCACCCCTCCAGTCCGTCTATGACTCTTCGCGAATACAAAGATTGTGCCTCCATTCCATCCTCTCTTGGACCTATACCCTCCAACAATGTCGCTGGACCAGGTACGTAGCCTTCCAAAGCATCTCGAGAGATGGTGTTTTGGTTCTCATTGATGAACAGGAACCATTTTTTGGTCAACCGAAGGATGACACCGAGGGACGATACGGGGAGGAAAGAGAGAATGATTATGATTGTTTCCGGTCGCAACTCTGTGAAGGACATTGGAGGGACATGAGGAGAACAGGAAGTTGTCCTTGTTAGTATTACTCGTTACTAAATTGGGCAATACCAATCACGTGTTTCTAAAAAAAAAAAATACAGACGCCGGGACCGGCAATCACGTGCAAATGCGGCGCAAACGTTCCATCCGCCCATTGCAAGTTTCTGTTTTATTTACTACCCGGCTCTGCCCCTTCTGTTTCCTTAACGCTAAGACGGTCACCCAAACAAATTTACACTAACACGCAACAGCCAACCTTGGCTATGAGAAACCCGAATTGTTTTGAGTTGATTAATTGAGGCGAAGTTCCTTGCTGAAGTGTATACATATGGGAGGGTGATGATTTCGTGTCTAATGCGTGGATCGGATCATATTATATGTTTATCAAGCATCTTGATATAATTAGCTTGTGTCATCATTCCTGGTGTGTGTTTCGATACCTACTGACAGTGCTTAGTTTGCAATACATGCAAAATATGCCTATCAGATGGCCTATGATACGTTAATGACATAGGATAGAGTATGCATACAAAATTTTAAGGTGTGTAAGGCACAATTGACGGGGATATTCTAAATGGACGAAAGGTGGGCCGGACAATGTGTCGGGAGGTGTTAGTATAATAAATAAGCTTTACTTTACACGTAAGACTCATAACTAGATGAGAGCCGAGAAATCAGGTTCGATCCAACAGAACCCAAACGACCTGCGAATTACGAAACCATGGTCGAACTACAAACTGTAACAACTTAACATATATCTTCCATTCCCTCTACCGAGATTCCTCGCCGATCATTGCTGAAAAAGATCAACGCCATCCACCAGCTACGAAGCCGCGCTCTTGCCAATGGGGGTGATCTTATTAAAGTGGGAGGAAACCGGGTCTTGTAGGTGTGTCCAACACAAGGTACTTCCAATGACATCGGACAGCTGCCGATCAAAAGGTGATGGTCCAGGAAGCCAACTCTATGTTGACAACTGTGTTTCAGTGGGTTGAATGGACACTCGCGGGAGAGTCCCTAGTTGGGAACGAATGGGTCAGTCTCCACCAATGCTACTTAGGGCTGCACGCCGTGGCAGTTTTTATGGTTGATACGGCTACCGTATGGGTGTGCCGTATCCGTCCCGTCATGAGAAATATGTTCACAATGATGGGACGGCTGGCGGTACGGAACGGTGGCATCTGAGCCGTATGATTACAGTGTCCATACAGCTATGATGGCTTATTCGGCACTGTGTCTCGGGCGCCGAAACCTGACAGCTTTATCCTTGAATAAGTAGCTGGAAATTGCAGCATGGCAAAAAAATTGGGCTCATCAAGGTCTGAAACTACACTTAGAGTTGTCAATCCTCACTTCCATGCGAGGCCGAGAGGTCATTTGGAGATAAAGTCGTGTCTCCAATAAGTTAGGCGGCACAGAACGCATCCGAAATGTCGTTGAGCGAAGTCCGGAGGCAAGTTGGAGATATGTAAATTCGTGCCTCTGATGAGTTTAGCGACACAGAGTGCGAATGCATCGCATTTTTTGGTGCAAACAAGGGACACAGACTAGAGATAAATTCGTGGCTTCTATGAGTTTAGCGACGTAAAGTGCAAATGCATCGCAGTTTTTGCTGCAAGCAAGGGATGTAGATAGCGGTGCCCACTTTAAAGAAAGTATCTATTTCCTGATCTGTTTCAAGACTTGAAGGGCATGGGTGTCAATTATCTCCATGGTCTCAAAGTCTCGATAAGAGATTAAAAAAAAATTAAACATAATAGACGATCGGATACCTATGGAGCGGAGCTGTCTTTGCAGAACATGCAAGGACTTCTTCTTCCTCACATGGACAAGCATTGCAGACTTCTCATTTTTTACCAGCCTTTCCTATGTTTAGTCTACCGTACAGCCGTCTATTCCCATATCACACCGCATTTTTTGCCGACCGTCCCGTTGTCATAGTACTTGTACGGTGACGGTTACGGTAATCGCGTCACCGTATCTTAGCCGTCATTTTACGGTACAGCGTGCAGCCCTAATGCTACTTACTCATGAGATAATTAAAAATCGGCGACTTGCAGCCCAGGTGCACAGATACTTGGATAAGTTTCGCCTTTGTTTGCAGAGTCTTTCAGAGTTCGAAAACTTTAAGTTAAGGAGTGGTTTCTACAGTATTCTATAACAGTTGGGTTGTGTCTGGGATTGACGGAGACTGGTACCCGTTCCCAACTGCAGTGGATTTGTCCATGTGATGCAAACGCGATGAACCTTAAAGCTTGAGTCATGGGAGTCAAACCAGGGTTAGCTTCCATAAAATGGTCCGTACATCAGGGACCTTGCATTCCGCCGTACTCAATGTCGAACATAGCCACAAAATCCGAGTTCCTCCCACTTCAACGGGGAAAGGGGAAGTTTCTCACCCACCGTCTAGTATTCCCCCGAGTGCGTGATTCAAGGGAACTAGCTATAAAAATAGGCAATTAGAACCCTCATTTCCATAAGCACCCCATCTCTCAGAAAGCTTGTGAGTCGCCTCAATCCCTCAATTTCCTGCAGATACTAAAGGGCGACTAGATACAAAGACACACCCTACATTGCAGCATCGAAAATGAAGTTGCTCTTATCACTCACCCTCCTGGTGGCTAGCATCATTGTCGACCTCCCACAAGCACAGGCATTGACCATTTGTATAAATGGTGAGACATGCTTTGCTACGGAGCCGATATGTGGCAAGGGTTACGCAGCCGTCCATCACAATGAGATAGGCTGCCCCTGGACATGTTGCACTCACAGGGGCTAGATCAACACGACTAATCATTGGGACACACAGCGGTGGCGGAAAGAGCGTTCGTGTTGCACCACATCCTGGCGGGATGATATATCACAAGCATAGATAAATCGCCTGTCTACTCTACAAAACAATCTCATTACACTGTTACATCCGACTCCATTCAAGATAGGATTTTTGGGAAAAGACGAGGCATTTCCGTACGAGAAGTGAATGTCAGCACGCAGACAGAGTCATCGAACTCTGAAATTCCAGGGGAAATACGACAACTCCACGGAAAATTGTCCAAGATGATTTTACCCAAGGGGGTTCCAAAAATATCTATCTATATTTGGGTGATTATCGAGCCTCAAGTATCGGAAGCGCCAGCGCTGGCTTAGGTTTTTTCGCAGGTCCCTTCTTTCAAACTCTTTCATCAGGCACGACCGTCACCGCATTCAAGTGCGCGCGTGCTGTGTATTTTGGGTGCCTAATTCTCACATAATTAGAAAGTATATACTACGTTTGAAAGCCCTATCTTGATTAGTTTGTTATTCGACGACCGAGTCGGATCGACTGACGGACTAATTAAGATAGGCACCCGATGCCGCACCTTTATCAACTGTTAAGATGATTAGGATGTTGTTGACGTGGTCGATCGCATATATCCGTCCAGACCTGTGTTTGCGCGAGGATCCCAAAATCGGAGTGTTCAGGCCCATGAACCTAAATTCCTGAAGGTTGCGTGTTAAGTTCATCGCACTCACCGTGGTACGACCCATCCTACGTGTTCATACATCCATACATCCATATGATTCCCGCCTACCTTCCCTATCCACCATCTCGCCATTTCGTGGGCCCCGTGTCGACTCTATCCTCCATGCACCTGATCAGGGTTCCTTACCGCCCCTGCATCCCCAAATGTGATCGTGGATTCCTGGTGTTTGTTGCTGCTACAATATATGACTTTCTCACCCTTTTTTTGTGATTGTCCATCGATTTTTTAGGCATGGCGATCTCATTGGAGGACACAGCTGCGATTCGAGAACATAGAACAACAATAAATAACAGGAAATGAGAGCGGAATGTAAACAATTTTGTATCAATGAGTAGAATGCCTAACAGGACGACAACCACCACCAGAAGACGAGAATGCCGAGAACGAAAGCAACTTACCATTGCTATCGTCGACGAACTGAGGTAGGAGGGGGAAAGAGGCTTTAAACTCTCAGTGGGAACTGGGGATGGAGTTCAAGCAGGAGAAAACGGGGCGCACTTGTACATGTAGCCCATTAGGTTCGTTCAAGGACAAAGTGGATCAACAAGCACCCTGCGCCTCGCGTAAGCGAGCACGAGCGCGTTCTGAGTGGAAATCCTAACACTCTTACCAGCCGATAATGGCCCATTATCTGCTGGTAAGAGTGGTAAAATATTCAAGGATATCATTCTCTAAATCCTACATCACTGCGGGGCGATGATTCAACTCGCGGTCTTTTGGGTGCGTGTCGACTCGGAGTTGCTCGGAGTCGATTGTCGTTGGACCATTCGAAGCTCACAACATATTTCATACGAGATGGTCTGTCAGAATCTGCACCCTCCACTGACCTAGCATGACCTGTTAATGAATACGGCACTTTCACCTGGGGAACCTGTGAAGGCACAGGCTCCGAGGCAGGGAGATGAGTGACCCGTCTAACATACCATAAGTAATCTGTTATTTCTGCAGGCATGGGATAGTTGGTATCGATACGTAAAGTTGTTATTTAATCGCCATCCAAAATGGGTCACTGGCGAGAACTGTCAGTTTTCAAAGGGTGACCTCAGCAGCAGCAGCACCCCACAGCACCCGCATCTCCGTGGTATGAGAGCAAGCACGCCGAGTTCCTGGTGAGTGCATGGCAGCGTTCTGATTGTGATCTGTCACTCCCGTTTTTGGAACGGTGCTCGCGGTTGGATTGAGTGGGCTCAATAATTTTTAATTGTATCATAGGATTACCCACTACTTTTTCTTGTTCCAGAGTCAACGTTAAACTGGCCTTCGGCAAAATACAGCGCCCATAGGGACAAACAACGGACTAAAGAGGAAACCGAGTACAACGATACTTGGGTCGCCAAAAATGGTCAGAGAAATGATATAGGTACCGAGTAGGGAACATTGCCTTTCCAAAAACCCAGGAAGTACTTGAACTCGAGTCTCTTGAGCAAGAGCGTTGATAAAATTTGCTCATTTAGTACTGATAGCAAGATCGAGGTAAAAAATCCTCATGGCCCCTGATTCATCACTCCTTGTTCTTTTTCTTGACCATAGGTCTGAAATCGACTCGGAGTTGGAAACGAAGGTCCGTGAAATTCAAGGAGATTCTCCGCCTGAGTTTCAAAGTTTGAATTTGCATTTCCAACGCGTACGGGTGTCCATTGCACATGGTTCGACTTTGGCTGTTCCCATTCATCCATGTCATTCATCTCGCAGATTATCTCCAAAGTGATGAGCGTTCAAATAAGTAACGTACAATGCCTTTGTCGAAAGTCTCCGTGTACATGCACACCAATTCATATCACCCCTTCCTTGGGCCCGAAGAACGGGGCCCGGGAAAAGGTTCGATTCATTTACTAGACCCTCCAACTTCTGTTTTCCACTTCCATTCACGCGGCTCTAATATCTAATAGTCTCCGCTTGTGTGGTTAAAGTCGCTACACCTGCTCACGCTTTAGCGCCACGGTCCGGCATCGGCCCTCGAAGCACGCATAGTACACACTGAGAATAGACTCCATGACTCGGAGCTGGTGGCTTGCTTACTCGCGACACGTATTTGCTTAAACCAAGGGGTTATTCCGTGCTGCGAACCCAATTGTCAGTGCAACAAAGCTACAGTAGGTAGCTTCCAATGCGAAAGTGATAACCATCACAGCGGAACTTGCGACGACGTCGCTCAACCCCAAGTCACTTTATTACTGGCAGTCCGTTCATTAGTCATCGAATTTTCGTGAATACGACAACCACCGAAACGTTCGGCGTTCTCACTCCGTGGTCGTGTACTCGGTATGTATGCAAATAGTGCCTATTGAATCCTAAGTGTGTGAGTAAATACCGTCATGCCTCTATCAGAGAACATATAAATGGGTCATTATGAAGGCCCAAACGCTTCAGGAAAATATCTGTCTCCCCTCGAATAACAACACCAGAAATACTCCACTATGAAGGTCTGTGCAATTGAGGTGTTCGCAGCACTCGGGCTATGCGCTCACCTTGTTTCTCCCAGTTCGCCACTCTCATTCTTGCGGCTCTCGTTGCTGTAGCCACCGCTTCCATAGTTGAAGTACGAGCGCCAGTTGCCGCTTTAGACCTCGAAGAACGAGTACGTGTTTGTTCGCCAATCGCCATGATTCCATGAGCTTATGCTTGCACATATTCGCATGAATGAACAGGACCCCAAACCCCTCCCCTGTGCATGCAACGTCAGGCACCTTAGTTGCTGCTAAATGGATGGGAAGCAGTAGAGTGACTAGAACACTAGTACCACTACAGCTCGTCTTTAAATTTTCTCCAGCACGATCCTACGCCCAATGTCTAAATCGTCCACTGTTGTATCACGCGCGTGCAGAATGAATGAGTACTACCCAACTGGCAGGGGGGCGGGAAGGACGTTCGACTGGGGGGTTGACGGAGCTAATTAAGTAATTGTGTTGCCAGAGAGAGAGAGCACTTTTATCATGGCGTCCGGCATACCTCCGCGATGTATTGGCAGAGTCGCGACGAGAGATGTAGCTGCAGATGTAACCCCGCCAGTGTTTATCAGCGAAAATCTGGGCATTGACAGGGACTCAGCGTGCTACGAAGACAACTTGGTGAGCCCGCTTTCGAGAGGGTATCCACATCGACCTTGAACCACACTGTTCAGATGGACGCATTAACATCGATGCGATAGGGACGACGGAGTCGTACGCCAGCAAAGAATAGCCTAGGGTCTCGGTGACAGATGAACCATCTGGACTTTCAGAGTTCAACAATACGCGTTTGGTTGAAGGGGCTTAATTTGGACGGATCACTTCTCCTTGTGACGGTACCATCCCCGCAAACCTGGGCCGAGTCTCATGCGGCTCGCGCCAAAAGGCTCAGTAGAAGTCCTCTCGCTCTGAGGAACAATGATCCCATCTAACCCGGGAGGCACCTAGACATGAAGCCTCGGACGAACGACAACCGAATAGGAACTGGGACACGAGCGTCGTATACTTCTCAATGGGTCGATTTGTGAAAAGTTGTCGATTTGCAGGGTGAGTTGCTTCATGGCAGCATAAACGAGGGGGTTAAACCCGGTGGTTCAATATCTCGTACCAACCAAGCGAATGCCGGTGGGAAGGAACCCCGAACAAAGGTTCTGGCTCGACCAAGGGAGGTCCAGGTCCGGACGAACGAAGCAAAACGAGGCAAAAAAGTAGCATGAAGTGCATTAAATCATCACAAGTGGGACATACAAGCGGTATATCTAATACACATAACCAAGGAGCTTCCCACCGACATTCTTGCGACGCGCCTCCTCGTGGTCGAGGATGCCAGAAGAGGTAGTCTAGAAGCATCGAATACCAGTAAGAAAATGGACACACAAAGCAAATGAGGGGGAAAAAGGGACACACGAGGATGATAATTCCGAAACCTCTAGCAGGGAGGAGCAAGTTGACCCAAGACTCGATTTGAGAATGTTGAATATTGAAACGGGGGGAGATGACACCCGTCTTGTTGAGGCGGCCGTTGAGCTGGATGACGATTTTGTTGGAGCGATGGTCGTCGACGATTTCGAATTCGCCGATGTAACCTGAAGGAAGGAAAGTGACAA
>Ga0307513_10007260_pt1 | contig 14388 bp, 16 predicted proteins | sample 15_EM_MG_FD_202174 | JGI IMG/M metagenome (GOLD analysis project Ga0307513, IMG submission 202174) | Populus trichocarpa ectomycorrhiza microbial communities from riparian zone in the Pacific Northwest, United States - 15_EM | ecosystem: Host-associated > Plants > Roots > Unclassified | place... | reverse complement strand
ACACCGGCAGGAATGACTAGGGTGATATCGGCGGCAAGTTGTTATGAGCACGCCCGGAAGCAGAAGGAAAAGGGGGTACCTTGGGGAGGCGTCCGGATGCTGCGGAGATGCGAGGCAGGAAAAGAGATGTCAGGACGTGAGATAAGGGGGGGGAGAAGAGCAGGAGATGTGGGGTGGCGGCGGGATGTGGGTAAGGTCCGACGTCACGTCAGGATGCAATCGGCGTTGGAAATGGCGTCCTGACGCTGGGGACGCAGAGGACGGAAAAACGACGTCGGATGCGTCCGGACGCGGCGCCCGCGCCTCAGACGCAGGATTAACTTTTGCTGATGGAGCAGCCTATCAACACATTCGCGACACATGTCAATACGCGCGGCAGAAGCCATTTCCCCTCTGAGGATCGACATACCGGCGATGTGTGTGCGGATATTCCGACAGCTCAAGAAGTCGGACGAGAATTAAGCCCACCGGCTGACTGCCTAACCGACTCGAGTGCATATTCTACACCTGGTAAATTCCGGTTACGACTACCAGGTTTTTCATCCATTTTGTTGGCAAGGTGTGCCGCAGTTCCGGCAGAAATGGGCGTTGGGAGTCCGCTCAAGTCCGTTTCTCTCCTGGCTCACTAGCTCTGCGAACAAAGCTCTCCTGCCCCGACCAATGTGGCTAATGTCTCGCTAGCTGAGAATGCAAGTCCATTTCAAGCAATTTACAAGTACTAGGCCACGATGGACCCTTCGACCTTTCCTTTTGGTGTTTTCATTTTTGTTTCTAGAGTTCATATTATTCTCGCTGTTTCCTGACTATTTCTGTTTTAGATTAGCCCGCTACGTCTGGCGTGCTTGCCCTGATCACTATACTTAATTTAGACCTGCGACTGTCCGCAGATCCTACGGGTGTTTCCTTTTGGTGTTTTTCATTTGGAGTTTAACTTTTAGAGTTTTGCGAGTTATCCTTGTATTTTTTCCCACACATTTATTGTTTGGATTGGCCCGGCTGTTGCCGTTCCGGGTTGCGCAAACCCAATGCAGTCTACGGACACTTTGTTTCTCTACGGGGTTCCTCTTAGAGTTGTGCAGACTATTCTTGTTTGCCTCGAGCTGTTCTGCATTTACCAGGTCGGCCAGTGGGACCTGCTCTCGGAATCTTCGCTGATCATTCTTGCTCTTTTCCATCTCTTTTTCGTTTGGTGTATGTTTTCTCTGCTGGCTTTAGCGGTTTGCTCTTTGGACTTGTGCGGATCATTCTTCTTCTTCTCTAGCTGTTTTTCGTTCGGGGTTGCCCCTTTCATTACTATTTCTATCCTAGCTTCTCATCTTGTATCCCATCCATTGAGCCTTAGCTACTGCTTTCACTTTCTGCAATTAGCGTCCGGGCCCGAGCGCTAGCCTTATCCACATTTGTTTCTGTCCGCTTGTCAGACCTACTCAAACTAGATTAGTCCATACATTCTGATAAACCTTTTTTCATCTGGTTCAGGAACCTGAAGTACCTAACACTCGTATTGCCCCAGGGAAATCGCAGCGCGGCCAAGTCTTCGGGTGCAAATTCCTATATCAGGTATCAAGCGGCAATTTGGATGCGCGGTGTGTGCTGACACCACCTGCACCTCAACATCATACACTGCAATTCTCTTCTATCACTATTCACCTGCATAATATGTCACAACAACAGCGGTGGCTTATGGCGGACCGGGCACGTTCATTGAGGCAGGAAAAGCAAAGGCAAAGGGAGGTCCTTCACGGACGTTTCCGGAGATCTGGGTTCAGGGACGAATTAACTATAATAACATCACGCAGTGTTGAGTCTTTTATGGCTGGGTCCGCTGTCGGTAGGAGGAGGGATGCCGTGCGGGAGCCAGCTTCTTCACGACTCCAAGTACGAGAGCCTGTCCTGTACCACCGGCAGCAGGTCTTAGAGTCAGCGTATGAGAGTCTAGACTCTAATGATGGGGAATATGAGGGTAATGATCACCAGAGTGAGGAGAGTGAGGAGAGTAAGGAGAACGAGTTAGGCCAGCATGGGGACAATATGGATCATCGGTCGCCCGGGGGAGCGCAAAGACCAATTGGGCATAAGTTTCTTTGCTCGCAGCCCTCGATACTGACAATCACCCCTGGGAATACCCAGAATTACAGCAGGAGGATTAGTTACCCCGGACGGAGAATGTCTGCTCAATTACGAGTTAGCCAAAATGGTTGTACATCTGGCATTCCCTTCCATTCGCTGTCACAAATCGTGACTAAGCAAGGTTGATTTCACATGACTAATACTTATTAGTCATAAGGTATGTTGGTTTTGCACTATGACGTCGCTTTGACTCATAGCTTTCACATGACTGCGCACTTGCGAGTCATTGGTTGATTATCATTGGTTGATGGTTTCATGACTCACGATGGTGATGTCATATGATGTAATGACTTTTGCACATGACTCATATTACGAGTCATGTCTTTCACGCATGCGACTCATTTGAGCGTATGATCGGATTTATGGGTTTGGATCGATGGAAAGGGATGTGCACAGTTGACTCATACGAGTCAGCTGATGGATTTCGCACTATAACTCATTATGAGTCATAGGGGTTATGTTACGCGAGGTAATGACTCACCAGGATTAGGGTTGTGGGAAGATGCCTATAAAAAGCACTTGGTTCCGACCAAGAGATAGGACACAAACCATCGCAACAACACCTCCAGCGATTGAAATCTCAATACCACGAGAAATCATGGCGACTTTCCCCCACCCACCTCTCTTCTCCCACGATGGCTAGTGCCTAGGAGTTGACATTAAGCTATCTCCCCTCCTCTCCTGTGGCGTCACGGCCTCGCCTCCTTGGGTTTCTCATTCTCGTTCGTCGTTGAGACCCGCTCATGAAGTTCGGTTCTCCCCCTTACCCCACACTAGCTTTGCACCTCGCTTAGCATTTTGCATGGTCGGAAAGCTTCTCGCTTCGTTCACGGTCGGCGTCACGGTGCCGGACTGTCGGTCGAAGTAGGCCTCGGCTTGCTGGGCTTGTACCTCTGATAGGGAAAGCCTCGGTTAGTAACATCACGGTCTCGCTCGGTTTCGTTGTCGTTCCAAAAGCCCTTGCTATGGCCCGTTTGTCGGCTGCGACTAGCTTGTTCACAATCCTTCCTCTCTCCTCCTCCCGGTTCTCTCCGCTTGCACCGTACTGCTACAATCCTCTTCCCGGCTGGCACCCTACTGCTCATCACCGGCTCGTACCCTACTGCTAATCACTGGCTGGCACCCTACTGCTACTCACTGGCTGGCACCCTAGTGCTCGTCGTCGTTGGCTGGCATCCCCTCTGCCCGATGGCTCTGCTCGCCATCTACCCTTCCGATCGATTGGCCCCTCCTCAGTTACGCCTAGTTGTGGTATAGCACTGCCTCTGTGGCTATTGTCCAACGCCTTGGATCGATGTAATGACTTGCCTGACCGTACAACATGGTTTCGGTGGGCCCTCTACTGGAGTTTTCCTATTTCGCCCGTCACCTATCCACCCCCCTCAGGCCAGCGTTTCTGGTCTTCGAATAGGCAGTTTCTTTTGTTTTGGGGAGCCTGCAGAAGGGTTTGGGTCTCTCTACCTGTATGTTTCCCTGTATTGTTTCCTTACGTATCTGAGGTATATTATCTTAGGTGCTAGGCGGGGGGGACTTTTCCTATGGATTCGGGGTGTTTGATTTTTCCCATGAAGAGGTGAAGCGGGCGGTGGGATTGCTTATAGGTTTTGTTTTTGTCATAGCTAGCGCTGCATGCAGTTTTTTGTACCTTAAAACAATGAATACATGATTACAAAACCAAAAAAAAAAAGATGAAAAACCGACCAAGAGATAGGATCTTCACGCAACCATCTAAGTACCGTTCTATACTTTAAGATATTGCAATGCGATTACGCTTTACTCTCTTTACATACACTCCTCCTCTAGGAGAGCCCACGCTCTCAGAACCCGGAGACTGTTGTGATAGTCTCAACGGGCCGCTCGAACATAGAACTATTGTGATAGTTCTATCCAGCACGCCAATCCACCCATCTTACTATCTGCAGAGATAGTATCTCTCACGAATCACCTAAAGACCAGCAAGCCAGTTCCGTACTATCTGAAGAGATAGTACTTCCCTACCTCTTGGTGCAAGAAAACGAGATTCGCATACGCAGGGGACGACTGTCGTTGGCTGTTGCATACACGCTCAATAATAGGATTGTTTCATTCGCCCACAGACTTCAATCCACTTGTGATGCCGGTAATAACCCCAAGTCACTCAGATCCCACCGTGCGGGAATTGCATAGCGGAGGACAGCAAGCCAGCAGTAGGGGAAATATGGCAACGGGGCTTGAGCGTACAATTCTGGCCAGATCCCGTGACCTGATGTGGGCCTGGACGATCTTCCTCAATCTGTTTCCTGTCCCAATTAACCTGACCGAAGAAGACCGCACATGTTGGAGTGATGCCTGGACCAAATTCAGCTTTCCCGACTTTGCTGATGCTACTACGCCCTCAAATGTCCAGGTAAGTTACCCTTAATCAATCACCGACATCCTATCCTAGACTAAATGGAGTGGCCGCCGGTCACTGATTTGCAGATCCGGACAAAGCACAGCGGATGCAGATCTCAGTATCTGCATACAGCAAAGAAGGCTATAACAGAACTCTATAAGCTCAATACTGAGGATCCTACAGCCTGTGCACGAAGAGTGGAATACCTACTGGCGGAGGATAGGTTCATTTGCCCACCGGGCAGCTATGAGGTATCTTTTTGACATTTGTCGGGATTGTTTCCAATCGGAGTTGGACTAAATCGTTCTAATCTGGCGGACAGCCAATTTCTCGTAGATTCCTAGCACCCGAGATTCCGGGTGTGATATTTGCTCAATATTACTCCGCCCCGCAAACGAAACGCATGACCGATGAGGGTTTCCTGGATAAGATCAATTGCCCGTTTATCTGTCTGACAGCGGCCATATTATGTCATTCACTGCGATGTTGGCGGACTGGCATCTCTATCGATAATGTGGCTTTCAGAAGGGCCACTTCCTGGGGTAAGAAAAACAATCTCTACTGGCAGGTTTCGAAAGTGTCCGGATCCCCCAACGGCCCGGGCATCCAGACACTTTTGAAAATAGCGAGTACTCATGGGTGAAAGGTTAGCTAACGTATAGATAGCCCTGCTGGAACGTCAGACGCGATCCTGGGGCAAAACGGGAAGAGTTTGGCAAAGTCGAATAATCCAGTGGATAAGGACAACATTGGAGGCCAGAATCGCGAAGGATCGGGGAAAGCGGGTTGAGAGGACAGCGGGATATGACAATGATGAGGACGCATTGAGGCGGGGGTTTGGTACTGATACGGAGCTGGATGAATTGGAGGCCCTGGTGGCCTCGTGGATACAGGAGGAGGACATGGTCGGCAGGAGCCGCAGCGAGATCATGGCCACAATCCGGGAGGGCTGGTTGGTGCAGCACGGTTCCAAGACCATGGGGAGGCGGAATCGCATGTTGATGAAACCGATCGAGAGGATAGGGAGAATGGTTTTATCACCACTCGCTGATCGTGTATATATATGTAATTAAATTAAATGAAATTACGCGTGCTAAAAGGATCAGGAATGGTCAAACAATAGTAGTGTGCGAGTCGGTGGGCAGGAAAGGCATGAGAATGAATTGTGCTAATGGTTATAAGCCGCGCAAGTATGAGTACGGCATCTAGCGGGTAAGTGTAGGTTCGGAAGGCATGGGAATGTGTCGGGCAGATGGTTATAAACTGCACAGGCTTGGGTAGGTCCTCTAGTGGGCAGCTGTAGGTTAACAGGCATGGGAATGAGTCTGGGGGGCTGTTAGAAGCCGGGGAAGACAGTGGGAGCCCGCGAGCAGACTGTAAGAGGCCGGGGAAGACGGTGGGAGCCCGCAAGCGGACTGTAAGAGGCCGGGGAGGCGGCGAGAGGCATGGAGTAGACGAGATAGAATGTGGAGAGCAGAGGAGAGAGCTGCACCAAAGGGAAAGAGAGGGGGGATGTCCGCCAGATATGGGAGGAGACGGGCTGGGATCAGAGGGTGGAGGAGGAAGGGCTGAACCTGTTGGGAGGGATGAGGGCGGAGGAAGTAATAACGGGAAAACGGCTGCTGAATACGCGAGAGGACTGAGGGAATCCAGAAGTGTGGGAGAAGTGACGGTGATGTTGGTGGGGTTCCGGATGAGAAATGGATTCAGGGAGAGGTTAGTGACGGGGTTAAAGGAGAGAGAGTATCAGGGAAAGACAGCTGGCAGGCGGGGGTATCGGGGGGGAGGCCAGGAGGAGAGATGTCGCGGCCGCAAGTCGCCCGCAAAAGGGCAGCATGGGAACAGGTGCATTGGGAGCGAAGGTATGAAGAGGCTGGGCGCTGAGGGTAGAGTATCAGGGGGGTGGCTGCGCCAGGGGGGGTCAAATGCGTCAGGACGCAAAAAGGGCCGTGTCCAATACGTTCGGACGCATTGCACGCGGCCTTTTCACTTCCGGACGGAATCAGCCCGGGCGGACGGACCCAGAATAGGAGTTTACGTTATAAGCGCCTGGAACGTCCGGCGCACAGGGTGAGCGGGGAGAGACAGAACGCAAGGTATTTTTTTTGCTGATGTAGGTCAATTGTTTTACTAGTAAGAGAATCTAAATTACCTTTGAGTACGCAGTAGAATATGGTGAAAATATACCAATGTCCAATGGTTGCAGGAGATGTGTACTATGAGGAGGAAGGCAGAGACACTTTATCCTATGTGTCTCTGCAAACTCAATAAATTCTCAGGTAATGTGGGAATCGTATCTATCAAAGATGAGAAGTCGATATTCACTTAAATCCTCACGGCGAGTATGTGGCTCAAAGTTACGCACTAGCTACTGCAAGCCAAGATAAGCATTGGTCCAGCCATTTGGTGAAACTACTGTGGTCCAATGGCCAGGCATTTCCCCATGATACCAACCATAAAGATGCTTTTCACCCCTCATAATGACCATAGGAGGGATATCTTGAGCAAATATTCCAACTGTTTCGATAACTGTAACTGTTTCTCGTAAACCAGGTTGGCGTAGAAAGGCAGCTTTTTCATCAGATTTCACAATCACCCGCAAAGAACACTGAATAAGCCCGATTAGAAATCCTTTTTCGTCCATGTTGTAGATATTCTGTGGCTTGATTTTGAATTCCTTTATTACTTTGTCAAGTATAGTGAAGAAATCATGAAGGATGACAGGATTATTGTTCATTGCACGGTCATTATCCAGGGCTCGACTATAGATTGATTTTAATTTTTGGTAGCGTTGGAGAAATCGTTTATGCCAATTCTTTCCAATAACTGAGAGGTCTGGTCCGTAGTAGTTGCCTTTAAAGTCTCTGCGTTTGAAAGGGTGGTCCTCGTCAGGGCTTTGTATTCGCTGGAAAAAGTCGGAAGGATCCTCAATATTTTGTCACTCACGATCCTCGAATACTCCAGCTGCCATTCCACGAATGATATCTATCCGTACTGGATACCCCCAAAAGCTCATATGGAGGCACCATTCCTCCAAAGCTGCCTTCTCCGGGATTGTGAAAATCATATCATCAGCATAGGCTTCCGAACGCGTTTTAATTTCCCCTCCTGCAGCAATTGCTCGCGGCAGAGCCGAGAATGGAATCTTGTGCATAGTAGCGACACGTCAGATGGAAATACCTGGCCGTGCAACCTTCCGTGGTACTCAATCTTTGGCTGGATATAGGCGTGTAACTGGGTTTCGCGATTGGCATAGGGGTAGGTAATAGCCAGTTCGAGAGGTGAAGGGTTCAGGTTGGAATTGGGCACTAATGCTTTGGTGGCTATTTTACTCTGAAGAGGCATGATTGGAGTTTAAAAAAATTAGCAAATGAAGGTAAGAGATGTATCATGAACTTGTCACGTCGTATGTTGTTATGAGTATTTTATTAATGTTCTCTATCGCGAACTTTTGGTCATAGCTCAACCTGAACGCGCGAGCACTGATTCACTACTCACTAGTGATTCACTTCCAGGTCTGATTTACTTCCACGTCCAACATGTTAATGAACAAATCAAGGGAAAAACAAGCTTCCTTATATCCTATCCTTCCTCTGTAACATGCTACCAGCGCATGCACAATCCTGCTCATCGGTTCCTCCCACTCAGTAGTTGCGATATCCTCTTTCCCGAACCAGATCCGAGGTTTGATCAGAATTTCCCGATGGTATTGACAAAGTGGCCAGCCATAGGTTGTACGTGAAACCGAGGGTAAAGCTGATGTTCCGTTATCGGGAGTGTTCCTGTTTCAGTGTGGTGTGATTCGAGTTTGATCCTGTTTCATCGAGTATGCAGGATCAATGTCCGATATCATCTGAAGCTAATGATGGTGGAACAGCCCTTGAGCAACCGTGTGTAACAGATGATAGTACTAGCGTTTCTTATCCAGCGCGCATGAGAATATATGCACGTGATGAGCAGCCTAATTTCCAACAGAAATTGTGATGGTCCTCACACTGGGCACGTAAGAAATTCCCCAGTGATGCCTACCAAAGATTCCACCTAGATGAATCTATCTTGGACAGATATTCCTTTGAGGTCTCCCCGGGCAAATTAGAATCCTGAAAGGGCTTCTGAAACTTCATCCACCTAGTCTGCCATAATAAACTAGTGCCAGTAGCTGGAGGACTGTGGGACTAACGTGATGGGTAACTTAGTCCGGTGCAGGGGACATTCGTCTGACGTCCGGAATCACTGGGGAGCTATTTTCCGCTCTCGATAGAATGCTATATAAACGAACTTTGGAGATCCTGTTTTCCCGACCACCCCCGGTAAAGCCGAGGATAGTGCGCGCGCGCGATAGGAGAGCCCAGCGGTATAATAAGCTACAGCGGTGGAAATCATCCACCACATCTCTATACACCAGTAGGGGGGGTAAATCCACTAAAACCCGAACCCCTACCAGAGGTGATACTGCCTTAACTGTTCACTCGCCAACCAGAGATCCAACTCAATTCACATCGCAGTCTACCATACCACACCTTATTAATTCCAGCCCCCCGCCCGCAATAGATCGCATAAAAGAAAATCGCCATTCACCTAACTTTCTGCCCCCTCCTCCCTCTGATTCACTAGTAGATCGAAAAGTACCGTGCCGTGGGCCTTTTGGTTCCTTTATTATCAGCCAAAATGGGGACATCCGCACCTAGCACGGGATTTGGAACAGCCAGTATTGCGTTGCCTTGATAGTTTCTTATAGTGGTTAGAAAGAGCTCTCTATTGTTGAGCAGTCTTACGGCCAGTGGGAACAGGAAGTTCTTTCCCGCCGATCTCGCAAAGCGCTATTAGAGTGGTAAGAATCCGGCAGCATTAACCTGACTTCTATCGGGAGTGGATATTTTTCTAAATACACTCTAAGGTGTATACAGATTTTTTTTTGGCTGGAATGTTCCATTCTATCAAGTTGATCGTGAGATGAGGGAGACTAATGGGTGGCATGAAGAACCCGTCTGCTGAGCTCCCGCTCTCCAAACACGTCTATAGCAGGGGCTGCTAGGAGGTGTCCGCCGGGGGCGGTACCGGATCGTACTATTCAGTAAGCCATATTATTAATGATAACCTGTCCCCTGTGGTAGGTATAGTTTTATATAGTTCACAATCGTCTCAAGAATGCTTGCGCTATTATCCACCGATTTTCCTCTATTAATAAAAACACTCTATATGTGGTTTATCTATCGCTTAGGGAAAGGAGAGGAGAGAAAAGGAAGGAAAGAACAGAGTTAGAAAAAAAAAGGCGCAGGTAGGAATTTACACCTAGAGGAAAAGTAGGTATCATAGGATGAAAACCGGGAGCTATAAACCGGACCTTCTAACAGCAATAAAACTATCGCACAGTACCAGCTAGACTATTGTACATTGTAAACAGAAAGCAAGGAATCTTTATTTGATTGGGTTAGATCGGGGGTGTCAGGCGGTGTGACAATCTATATGTGCATTCCCATATCATGAGATTTCCTTCGCCTGCAAAGGATGACACCCAACGGACAACCCCCACGAACAACATTCTCCGAGATACAAGGAATGGGGTGGATTTCATGAGGCGATGTGTCCTAGGCCTCAGGTCGCTCCGGGGGTTACCACTTCGTGAGACTTTAGCAGTTCTATCGCCCTTTTATGGCCACGCGCAACTGCGTGCATGAGAGGTGTTTTGCCGTCAATATCTGGCTTGTTAGGGTTGACCTCTTCCTGCCCGAGTAGTATTTTCACCACTCCCTCGTGTCCAAACTCGGCAGCATACGAGAGCGGTGTTTGGCCCCGGGAGGTTGGCTTGTCGGGGATGACGCCTTCCCGCTCGAGGAGTATTTTCACCACTCCCTCGTGTCCATTCCAGGAGGCAAACAGGAGTGGCGTTCTACCGTATTGGGCTGGCTTGTCGGGGTCGACATCTTCTCGCCCGAGTAGTATTTTCACCACTCCCTCTTGTCCGTGCTTAGCGGCATGCGAGAGCGGCGTTTTGCCGTCATCGTCTGGCTTGTTGGGGTTGACATCTCCCCGGTTGAGTAGTATTTTTACCACTCCCTCGCGTCCAAACTCGGCAGCATACGAGAGCGGTGTTTGGCCCCAGTCCGTTGGCTTGTCGGGGACGATGTCTTCCCGCTCGAGCAGTATTTTCACCATTCCCTCGTGTCCATTCTTGGCGGCAAACAGGAGCGGTGCTGAATCGTATCCGGTTGGCTTGTTGGGGTCGACGTCTTCTCGCGCGAGTAGTATTTTCACCACTCCCTCATGTCCGTTCCCAGCGGCATGAAAGAGCGGTGTTTGGCCAAGCTCGTCTGGCTTGTCGGGGCTGACCTCTTCTCGTCCGAGTAGTATTTTCACCACTCCCTCATGTCCATTCTGAGCAGCATGCGAGAGCGGTGTTCGGCCGTCAATATCTGGCTTATCGGGATTGACAGCTTCCTGCCCGAGAAGCATTTCTACTACTTCCTCGTGTCCATTGCGAGCACCCCAAAAAAGCGGACTGTACCCCCAGAAATCTCCTCCGTTGGTATCACAACATTCCATCTCTATCAAAGCAGCTACAACCTCGGAAATTCCGAAGAACGATGCGTGGTGTAGTCCACTAAACTGGAAATTGGTATCAGAATTCCCGGGGTATAGTCCCTTTACTTGTCTTAAAAGCAATTGGGTGGATATGTGGCCGTCATGTCCCTGTAGTAGCTCTAGGGCAAGTGACCTTGCGCAGTCCGATAATTGCCTTTTCGCGTGGACTCCCCAGTACAAAGAGCAATATTCTAGGAAGGGAGTGTAGGAGCGATAGCGGTACCGGTGGGGCGGGATGGCCTTGACCTGTTCGGAATTTAGATATGTTAAGCAGATCTCTGCCATTGACGAGTGAGGTGTATTGAAAATATTGGGATTGGCGGAAAGATACTCCTGCAGAGTAAAATGGACCAGTCGCACAGTTGATGCCTCCTTATCCACGGTAATCAGTCCTTGACAGCAGCTCACCAGTGTGGACATCGAAGGGACGTTGCCGCTATTGAAATGGGTGGAGCCTAGCTCGACTGCTAGGGCATGGCAAAGGTCATCCACCTTTAACGGCCGTTCGGCATGGCTGGCCCACATCAAAGCCGCCACCCCCAGTCTCGATTTATCCCCACCTTGTGTCTTTATCCGTTCAATTGTCGCACTGTAGACGTCTCCCAACCCTAATCCGTTTGCCATTCTGCCGAGCTTTTCCCGTCTCCGATATACTGTTGATTCTCCCAAGATTGCGTCGATGTTCAAGGAAACGAGGAGAAACCTAAATACACCTATTAGCGGATTATTTGGGATGGGGGTCTCGGTATCATTTCCCCTACGCACATTTCCGATATATTCTTGGGGATCCTCTGCAGAATGTCTGCCTCCAGACTCTCGTCCATGGCATCTGGCGTTTCGTCCTCGCTTAGCTTAGCATGCAGGTATGTGGTGATATCGCCTATGCTGGGACACACAGATAGACTTATCGCTCGTCCAGCAAAGCTCTTTTCGATCTCGGGCCGAATATGGGGCCTTCCGGTGATGAATACTCCAGTGCAGGGGGATTTATCCAGAACTTGTTTTAGAGAATTAAGAACTCTGAACCGTTGCACACCCACACATTCGTCAAGGGCATCAATGCATATAAACGTGGGGTGTGAAGATGTGATGGCTTGTAGCATCTTCACGATATCCGCAAGTTGAGGCCCACATCCACCGATGGCCTTTTTCTGCTCTTGGAAGGCGCGCGATATTTCGTCAGGAATGCTTTCCATTCCGCTGACCATCTGTTTCAGCAGAGAACCCATCATACTGGTCGCGGACTGCTCCTTTCGGGCTGCGAAATCGAAGTAAAAACATGTGATGGCGACGTTTTGTCCTCTGGCCTGATCGCATAGCCTGTCTACTACCAGTGAACTGGTATCGCAGCTTATTAGCCTAGGCTCACCTATTAGCCCTTTGGAGAATAGTGTTTTTACCTGATAAATGTTTTGCCGACCCCCGGATCTCCGTAGCAAAACAGAACGGCGCTATCACCTCCGCCCTCACCTTCCCCACTTGGGCCGCACCATCTTCCGAATTCCTCAGTTTGCATGACCCATTCCCCGATATTGTTGATACGGCGCTCACGGACGTCTCGATGCCTTAAGCTTGGTTCTAGGGGTGATAGCCAGGCTAGGAGCTGAGACCGATTGTCTGTAAAACTGCAGTTGTTCCACACATTAAAGGAGTTCGCATTATTGGAGAAGTTGTTATTACTGTTGACGGTATGTTGAGACATCTTCAATCTTTTATTTTTCATTTCGCTGAAGAGGGGTTGCTGGGTATGGCCGTTGATATTCCTGGGAGCGGAAAAAATGCGGGGTCTGGCTGAAGAAAGGCTGGGGTCTCGTAGTGTCACATCAGCCTAGCACACAGCCACCTATGCTGCACATTCCAGGTAAACCACTAGATAGGTGCGAAACGACTACCATTCTGATGCTTACCGGTATTGTGTCGGTACTGCAGCATGAGGAGTCCTATGTACGGATTTCCAAGTCCCAGGTTATGACACTACGAAAATTCTCACTAGCTACCCACGAAAACCCCTCGGTGCTGGGAGTAGAATAAGCCTATCGGTAGTGAGGTTTACGAACTACTCGAGTACTGTAGCCTATGTAGCTGGGACCGAAAACCCATTTCATTGGCGGAAACAAAAACCATCGATGACAATATCTTGCACGGGTTTCAGGTCGAGATACGCTAATTTTTCCTACTCAGTATTCCTGAAGCTCTCCCACTACATCGCTATTATAATACGGTTCCGTGTCGAAAGCCAAGCGTCCTAGCAAAACTACCGAATAGGCGACTCACATGAAGGGAACGATGGTGCTTTATTCGGTTAAGAAATCCCGGTAGTTCTTCGCAGGGGGTATGCGGGGCATCCTGCAAGGATACCCATCAAATATTCAACTGTTAGGCACGAATCTGCACACATTATCCTTTATCATAGGCCTCCCAGGGTCAATTGGACTGCCCGAAAAGGGTTCCCATCCTCAGTCACTTGACCCGCCATAATAAACCATTTCAAGAAGGGGAAAAGTCGCGGGACTGGAATGGCGGATAGCCAACCTTCGTCTCGAAAAATTGGAAAGCTCTCTCCTAGAATAGGGGTACGGAGGCCTATAACGACCAAATCGCCACGCAACCGAGAAGACAAAAAACATTGCAACGGAAACCGAAAGTTATTTTACATTAAGAGAACACCAACAAATAACTGCCGGCTACAAAACCAAAACAAATAATCCAAGCCGGAAAGCAAAACCTTTTAGTAATAGAAAGAAAAAATATTTAGTTGCTATTGTATTATTAGCCCCCATACCCTGTTTTCAAACTGGAAGCCTCACGCTATCCCTCCTTATCAGAGTCATGTGAGGTATATACTGAGCCCATTTCACCCCAGTGTTCATCAATTTCTAACTTAATCTCCAATGGTGCTTCTTATTATGGGTCAACTAAAGGTTCCCACAATAGTTGCCGGTCAGTTTAAAGTGGAGGGCCGGATTACCTCTGTGAGTGATGAAGTGATTTCCCACCTTTCTGAGATCATGATAAGCAACCTTATGTATAGGGATACTATCATCGCACCGCACACCAGTAGTTATTCGACCAGTAATACCAATATTTTCTAGTTGCAGCTGACACCAGGCTTGGGAAGCGTCAGGTGGGTACTAATTTGGGATCTGGGAAAATGAAATATGCTGTAAGACTAAAAACTATGGTTCATGCCATTCAAAACGTGCACCAGATTTTCAGTGCTTTTTGAAATAGAAAGGCTCTACAGCCAATCACATTATTGGGCAAAAAAAACCTCAGAAGTATAGAGAAGAGGGTGGAGAACA
>Ga0307513_10007259_pt1 | contig 14389 bp, 12 predicted proteins | sample 15_EM_MG_FD_202174 | JGI IMG/M metagenome (GOLD analysis project Ga0307513, IMG submission 202174) | Populus trichocarpa ectomycorrhiza microbial communities from riparian zone in the Pacific Northwest, United States - 15_EM | ecosystem: Host-associated > Plants > Roots > Unclassified | place... | reverse complement strand
CATCCCGATTCGCCGACCAGGGCCAGCGTCTCGCCGCGGCCGACCTGGAACGAGACGCCGCCGACCGCATCGAAGTAGCCGTGGGTGCGCTGCAACAAGCCACGGCGGATCGGAAAGCGGACCCGCAGGTCCTGCACGTCGAGCAGCGGCGATGTGTCGGCCCCCGGCGCGGTCGATGGGTTCGGGCCGGGCACAGGCACCGCCACCGGCACAGCGGCGCGCACGGCCTCGGCCGGCGCCCCCGGCACGTACAACAGGCAGCGCACCTGGTGCAGCGGCGACGCGGCTACCAGCTCGGGCAGCGTGCTCGAACAATGCGCCATCACCGCCGGGCAGCGCGGCGCGAAGCGGCAGCCTTCGAAGTTCTGCCACAGCGGCGGCACGGTGCCGCCGATCGCTTCCAGCGCGACGCCGCGCATGCCGCTGCCGGGCAGCGCCCGCAGCAGCGCTCGCGCGTACGGGTGCTTCGGCGCCGCGAAGAACTCATCGGCGGGCGCCACTTCGATGATCTGGCCGGCATACATGAGCGCGACGCGCTGCGCCATGCCGGCCACCACCGCCAGATCGTGCGTGATCAGCAGCAGCCCCATCCGGTGCTCGCGCTGCAGGTCCTTCAGCAGCTCGAGGATCTGGGCCTGGATCGTCACATCGAGCGCCGTCGTCGGCTCGTCGGCGATCAGGAATTCGGGCTCGGCGGCCAAGGTCATCGCGATCATCACGCGCTGCTTCTGGCCGCCGCTCATGCGGAACGGGTACTCGTCGATGCGCCGCTCGGGCTCGGGGATGCCGACCCGGCCCAGCCAGTCGATGGCCTTGGCGCGCGCCGCCGCGCCGCGCAGTTCGGTGTGGGCTTCGATCGTCTCGACGATCTGCTCGCCGATCCGCATCACCGGGTTCAGGCTGGTCGACGGCTCCTGGAAGATCATCCCGATCCGGCCGCCGCGGATGGCGCGCATGCCGGCTTCGGGCAGGTCGAGCACGTCGATCGTGTCCTTGCCGTGGCCGACCATCACGCGGCCGGCGGTGACGTTGCCGTTCTCGGGCAGCAGCCGCATCAGCGCCAGCGCGGTCATGCTCTTGCCGCAGCCCGACTCGCCGACCAGCGCGAAGGTCTCGCCTCGTTCGATGGCCAGCCGGATGCCATCGATCGCTTTCACCAGACCGGCGTCGGCGTCCAGCGCAACTTTCAGATCCTCGACCTTCAGCATGCTCAGACCACGACCTTCTTCTTCAGCCCCAAGCGCGGCCTGAACACACGGGTGCGCGGGTCGAACGCGTCCTGCACGCCGTCGGCAAAGAGGTTGGCCGCCAGCACCAGAGTCACCATGAAGGTGAAGGCCGAAGCGAACGACCACCAGACCACCGGATCGCGGCTCATCTCGGTACGCGCCAGGTTGATCATGCCGCCGAAGCTGTTCATCGACGGGTCGACGCCGACGCCCACATAGCTGAGAACCGCCTCGTAGAGGATCAGCCCGCAGAAGTCGAGCACCGTCGTGATCAGCATCAGGTGCACCACGTTGGGGAAGATGTGCCTTGCCATGATGCGCCAGTGGCTGACGCCGAAGGCGTTCGCGGCCTGCACGTATTCGAGCTCGCGCAGCTTCAGCGTCTCGCCGCGCAGCAGCCGGCACAGCCCCGCCCAGCCGGTCAGGCCGAGGATCACGCAAAGCACGAACAGGCGCAGGTCGGAACGCTCGGCACCGGTCTCGAAGAGCTCCGGGTGCTTGTCGAAGAACACCTGAACCATCAGCACGCAGGCGGCGATCAGCAGCACGTTGGGCACCGACGACAGCATCGTGTAGAGATACTGGATCACTTCGTCGACCCAGCCCTTGAAGTAGCCGGCCATGATGCCCAGCACCACCGCCAGCGGCAGCGTCGCCAGCGTTGCCAAGGTGCCGATGACGAAAGCCGTGCGGATGCTCTTCAGCGACTGCAGCAGCACGTCGTTGCCGGTGCGGTCGGTGCCGAGCACGTGGTACTGCTGCATCAGCACGCCCACCGGGCCGGCGATCAGCGCGACGGCGCTGACGGTGATCAGCGCGGCGCGCCACGGGATGTCGGTCTCGCGGCGCCAGATGTGGCCGGCGGTCTCAGTGAAACCCAGGCGCTGGGCGCGAGCGACGACCGCGATCAGCGCCGCCGACAGCGCGACCGCGACCACGGCGCCGAGCGCAAGGCCGATTGCCGTTCGCGCCAGCAGATCGGCGAGCCAATCGCGCTCCGCGTTCTTCAACAAGGCGCCGGCGTGTTCCAGCCGCGGGTTGACGCGGCGAACTTCGCCGCCGACGGTCACCGAATCCTTCGTGAAGCTCTGGTAGGCCAGCGGCTTCGAATACGACGACTCGCGCATGTCCGACAGCCGCGAAAGCATCGCGTCGAACAGCGACAGGGTTCGGGTGTCGTAGGCCACTGCCTGTTCGCCCTGCCCGGCCGCCGCCAGCCGCGGCCGGTAGTGCACGCTGTCGAGCACGGTCGCCGCGAGGCCGAGCGTGATGATCACCGCCGAGCACAGCGCCGGCGCGTTCTGGAACACGCGCTTCCAGTTGGCACGCAGGTTCGGCAGCCGGCGCAGGTGCCAGACATACCAGGCCAGGCCGAGCAGCAGCGCCAGCACGACCAGGTCGGTCCACAGCAGGATCAGTTTGGGCATCGTTCAGCCGAGCCGCACGCGCGGGTCGGCCCAGGTGTAGGCGAGGTCGATCAGCACGTAGGTCGTGATGTACAGCAGCGAACCGAGGAAGACCATCGTGCGGACGATCGCGAAGTCCTGCCCCGCGATGGCGTCGATCACGTAGGCGCCGAGGCCGGGGATGCCGAAGAAGCTTTCGAACACCAGGCTGCCGAGAAAGACATACGGCAGGTAGGCGCCGGCGCTGGTGATGATCGGGATCAACGCGTTGCGCAGCACGTGGCGGAACAGCACCGCGATCTCCGTCAGTCCCTTCGCGCGCGCCGTGCGTACGTAGTCCTTGCCGACCTCTTCGAGGAACATCGCGCGGTACAGCCGCGCCTCGCCGCCCAGCCGCGCGAGCAGCGACAGGCCGATCGGCAGGACCAGGAACTTGGCCGCGTCCAGCCCCGGCGCGAAGCCCGAGATCGGCGCCAGCCGGAACACCTTGGAAAACAAGAACTGGCCGACGATGATGTAGAACAGGCTCGATATCGACAGCATCAGCACGCACAGCACGACGCCCCAGAAGTCGAGCTTGGTGTGCCTGAACATCACCAGCAGCAGCGCGAAGACGGTGCTGATGATCACCTGCAGCACGAACAGCGGCAGCGCCAGCGCCAGGCTCGCGACCATCCGCGTCTTCACCTCGTGGCCGATGTCGCCGGCGCTTTCGGCATCGGCGCGGCCGAAGTTCAGCGTGAACAACGAGACCGAGCGCTCCCAGAAGATCGTGTCGGTGAGCCTGGCCACGCCTTCGCGCTGGTCGTTGACGTACAGCGGCTTGTCGTAGCCGCGCTCGACCTTCCACTTCTCGATCTGCTCGGCCGTCACCCGCTTGCCGCCGATGTTCAGCCGCGCCATGTCGTCGGGCGTGTTGACGGTGAAGAAGAGGAAGAAGGTCGCCAGGTTCACGCCGAGCAGGATCAGCGCGCCGTAGCCGATGCGCCGCAGAAGATACTGGATCAAACGAGCACCTCGCCCCGTGCATTTGTTCGCTCGCGCCGCCGGAAAGACCGCAGCGCGATCGCCAGCGCGGCAACCAGCACCGCGGCCAGCAGCCCCAGCGGCCACCAGACCGGCTTGTTCCACTCGTGCTGTTTGGCCACCCGCGCGGCGGTGTCGATGCGGAAGTAGCGCCCCATGTCGCGGATCAGGATCGCCGGCTTGCCGTTGTGCACCCACGGCTGGTAGGCGCCGGAGGCGAACGGGAAGTAGCCGTAGGTCCACGGCGCGTCTTCCTGGACGATGCGGACCATCTCGTCGATCAGCTTCTGCTTGGCCGGGCCGTCGTCGAGCAGCTTGAGCTGGTTGTAGAGCTTGTCGTACTCGGGGTTCTCGTAGTTCGACGTGTTCTCGCCGTCCGAGCGGGTCTTGCCGTTCGGCCCGTAGAGCAGGAACAGGAAGTTCTCGGCATCGGGGTAGTCGGCCAGCCAACCCGACCAGTAGATCTGGTGCTTGCCCTTGCGCACCTTGTCCTGGAACTGGTTGTTGTCGGTGGCGCGAATCTCGAGTTGCACGCCGAGCTTGGCGTATTGGCGGATCATCCAGTCGAACTGCGACTTGCGCTTGGGCGTCGGCTGGCCGTAGAAGTCGTAGTTCAGCACCAGCGGCTGGCCGGTTTTTTCGTCACGGCCCTCGGGGTAGCCGGCCTCGGCAATCAGCTTGCGGCCGTCCTCGATCGGCCGGCGCACGATCTGGCCGTCGACGACGCGGTGGGTCACCGGGTTCACGCCGTCGAGCTTGCCGTGGCGCGAGCCGAACAAGCCGGCCGGCAGCGGGCCCATCGCCGCTTCGCCGCCTTCTTCCGGATAGACGCGGACGAACTCCTCCCAGTCGATGGCGATCGACAGCGCCTGCCGCAGCTTGCGGTTCTTCAGCTGGCGCGCCGGCGTATCGCCGGTGCCGAGCACGGGATCGAGCATGTTGAAGCCGACGAACCACGACGACAGGTCGACGACCTTCGGCAACTGGATGCCCTTGTCTTCGTAGTCGCGGCGCACGCTGTCGGAGTCGTTCATGTCGACCCGGTACTCGACGCCGTACTCGGTGCGCTCGATCTCGGGCACGTCGTAGAAGCCCTGCCGGAACTTGGCGTTGATCGGCACCTTTTCCTTCTCGATCAGGAAGACCATCTGGTCGATGAAAGGCATCGTCTTGCCGCAGTCGGCCAGCAGGCCGGCCGCCTTGTCCTCGGGCATGCCCTCGCAGGGGTACGGCTCGCCGCGGTAGTTGGGGTTGCGCACCAGCACGTGGCGGCGGTCCTGCACGTACTCCTTCATCATGTACGGCCCGGTGCCCACCGGCCAGACGTCGAGCGACAAGCCATTGGCCGCCATCCCGGGCTGGGCGTAGAACGCGTCGGCCTCCCACGGCACCGGCGCCATGAAGGTCATCGCCATCCAGTACTTCCACTGCGGGTACTTGCCGGCGATGCGGATGCGCAGCAGGTGCTTCTCGGGCGCGGTGGCGCCGGCCAGCGGCCAACGGCGGAAGTCCAGGAAAGGCTTGTCCAGGCTCGCCGGGTCGAGGCCTTTGCGCAGCTTGGCGTCCTCGGCCTTGACCAGCTTGCCGTAGTCCTTCAGCCCGAGCACGTACTCGGAGAAGATGCCGTAGATCGGCGTGATGATGCGCGGCGTGGCCTGCCGCTTCAGCGAATAGACGTAGTCCTCGGCGACCATCTCGCGCGTGCCCGGCTCGAAGTCCCACGGCGAGCGCCGGCTGCCGAGTTCGGCGGCCGTCATCGCATGCTCGGTGTGGTAGCGATAGCGGCCCTGCGCATCCTTCGCGAACGCCGGGTGCGGCTGGTACAGGATGCCGGGCTTGATGCGGATGTCGTAGACGCTCTCGGCGATCTGGTCGCCGGCAGCGTCGTCCGGCAGATCCTTGCCGTTCTTGTCCAGGTAGCGCGGCTTGACGACTTCCAGCGTCGTCTTCGGCACCAGTTCGTAGGGCCGCTTCAGGTAGTGGTAGCCGTACGGGGGCTCGTAGATCTGATAGGTGTACGGCGTCTCGTTGTTCCAGTACGAGGCGGTCGGGTCCAGGTGGCGCGGCGATTTCTCGCGGAACGCCGAGACCAGCGTGTTCGACGCCGCCATGTCGCCGGGCAGCGGGTTGTTGTTGCAGCCGGCCAGCAGCAGCGCGCCTGTCGCCAGCAAAGTCGCCAGCCGCGCGACCCGTCGTCCGGCACCCCCGTGGCCTGCAGCACCCATACGAACCCCCTTCGTCAGCGGCGGCAATTCTATGCCCGCCCCCGCGCCAGGCCCGTGCCGCGCCTCACCAGCCGACGAGCACTTCCCGCCCCTGCACCAGCAGATCGACACGCGCGCCGACCGGCAAGCTCAGCTTGGTCGGCACATGGCCGAACGGCAGCCCGGTGAGGATCGGCACGGCGGTGCGCGAGCGCAGGTGCGCGACCATCGTCTTCAGCGTATAGCCGCGGTCCAGCGGTGTCGGCTTCCAGGCGTTGAAGGCGCCCAGCAGCACCGCCTTCTGCGCGCCGAGCACGCCCGCCTGCAGCAACTGCAGCAGCAAACGCTCGACGCGGTACGGGTGCTCGTTGACATCTTCGACAAACAGCACGCCGCCCTTGACGCGCGGCCAGTGCGGCGTGCCGAGCAGCGAGGTCAGCACGCTGAGGTTGCCGCCCCACAGCCGGCCGCGGACGGCGAGGCCGTCGAAGCCGGCTTCGGCGCGAAAGCCGACCGCTTCGAGCTCGCCGCTCATCGCCTCGACGAAGCAGCCGGCGGTGACTTCGTCGACGCCGCCGGCCTCGTCGCTGCGCCCGAAGTCGTCGACCGCCAGCGGGCCGGCCCAGCTGCCGGCGCCGGTATGGGCGAGCAGGCCGAGCTGCAAGGCTGTGAGGTCGCTGTAGCCGACCCAGCGCGTGCCCTGCTCGACGCTGCGCGCGAGCAGCGGCCAGTCGATACGGTCGAGCAGCCGCGTCATGCCGTAGCCGCCGCGGGTGGCCATCGCGACCGACGGCGCGGCGGCGGCCACCCGGTGCAGCGCGGCCAGGCGGGTATCGTCGTCGCCGGCGAAACGCTGGCTCTTCGCCAAGGCCGCCTCGTCGATGCCGACCTCGAAGCCGAGCGAGCGCAACCGCCTGGCGGCCAGCCGCAGCGGCGCGGCACGGGCCAGCACGCCGGCCGGGGTGAAGAGTTGCAGCGTGGTGGCCATCGAGTTCAGCTCGCCGGCGGCGGTTCGTCGAGTTCGATCGCCTCGCCCGCCGGGATCGCGCGCTCGGCGCGGGCCGATGCGCGCCGTTCGCCGAAGAAGCCGCGCAGCAGCGCGCCGCAGGCATCCGCCATCACGCCGCCGGCGACCGCGGTCTGGTGGTTCAGGCGCGGGTTGGCGAAGAGGTCGATCAGCGAGCCGGCAGCTCCAGTCTTCGGGTCGGCGGCGCCGAAGACGACCCGCTTCAGGCGCGCGTGCATCAAGGCCATCGCGCACATCGCGCACGGCTCGAGCGTCACGTACAGCTCGCAGTCGGGCAGCCGGTAGTTGCCGAGCAGCGTGGCCGCATGGCGCAAGGCGACGATCTCGGCGTGCGCCGTCGGGTCGTGGGTCGTGATCGGCCGGTTGTAGCCGGTCGCGATGACCTGGCCGTGCTGCAGGATCACCGCGCCGACCGGCACTTCGCCCACCAGCCAGGCGTTCTGCGCCTGGTCGAGTGCGATCCGCATCGCGTAGCGGTCGGCTTCGGCACGCTCTTCGTCGGTGGTGGGTGCCGCTGCGTTCACTGAGCTTGAATCGATCGCATCGGCGACCTTGTTCCCGTTCAATCGTGGAGATGGAGCGGGCCGTTCGCCCGCAGCAGGCGCATTCTGCCCTGCCGGCTCCCGATCAGACCCGCGCCTGCCGCTGCGCCAGCGACCACTCGACGGCGCGCCTCGCCAGCGCGGCGGTGGCATCGATCACCGGCATCGGCACGTTGGCCGCGTCGAGCACCAGCGGGATCTCCGTGCAGCCGAGCACCAAAGCGCTCGCCCCACGCCGCTGCAACGCGTGCGCTGCGGCCAGCAACAGTTCGGCGCCGCGCGCCAGTTGGCCGGCTTTCACCGCCCATACGCCGGGCATGACCAGCTCGCGCCTCTCGTCGGCATTCGGCAGCAACCACTGAACGCCGCGCACCCGTCCACGCGCTGCGAGGCGCTCGACATACAAGCCGGAGGCCAGCGTGGCATCGGTGGCGAGCAGTCCGATCCGGCCCGCCGGCCCGGCCGATGCCAGCGCATCATCGAGCGCCGCATCGACCACGTGCAGCATCGGCAGGCCGAGGGCTTGCCGAACCTCGTCGAACCAGAGGTGCGCCGTGTTGCACGGCACGACCACCAGGCCGGCGCCGGCGGCCAGCAGCCGCTGCCCGCTGGCCACCATCGCGGCCAATGGCGACGCGCCTTCGCCGCGGAACGCCGCGCTGCGGTCCGGCACCTGCGGGATCGAACTGACGACCACCGGAACATGATCCTGGTCGAAGCGCGCCGGCGTCGCCCGCAGCATCTTGTGCATGAAGTCGATCGTGGCGAGCGGCCCCATGCCGCCGAGGATGCCGACCACACCGACCCCTGTTTGGCGTTCAGCGGGCTTCAAGTGGCGGGCTGGTCGGACAGCGCCGTCAGGTTGTCCTGAAGCTCCTTGCTCATCGGCGCGTTGAGGTTGATGCCCCGCGGCGGGATCGGCGACTGGAACCACTTCCTGTACAGCGCGGTGAATTCGCCGCTCCGGATCAGCGATGCCAGCGTGTCGTCGACCAGCTTCTTGAAGGCCGGGTCGTCGCGGCGCAGCATGATCGCGTAGGGCTCGACCTGGATCGCCTCGCCCACCACCGCCAGCTCGGCGGGTTGCAGCGAACTGGCGCGCAACCCGTAGAGCAGGATGTCGTCCATGCCGAAGGCGTCGGCGCGGCCGTGCTGCACCAGCAGCGCCGACTCGGCGTGGTCCTTGGCGCCGAGCAATTCGAAACCGAGCCCGCGCTCGGCGTTGACTTTGCGCAGCACCTGGTAGTTGGTGGTGCCGGTGGTCGAGACGACCTTCCTGCCCTTCAGGTCGGCCAGCGACTTGACCGCGGAGTCGGCCTTCACCAGCAGCCGGGTGCCGGTGTAGAAGTAGTTCGTCGCGAACGCGACCTGCTTGGCGCGTTCGCTGTTGTTGGTGGTCGAGCCGCATTCGATGTCGATCGTGCCGTTCTGCAGCAGCGGAATGCGGTTCTGCGAGCTCACCGCCTGGGTCGCCACCTTGAGGTCGGCGCGGCCGGTGGCCTTCCTGACCTGCTCGACGATCCGGCCGCAGATCTCCCAGCCGAAGCCGACGGGCTGGGCGTCGCCACCGAGATAGGAGAACGGGATCGACGACTCGCGATAGGCGAGCGTGATGCTGCCGCTCGCCTTGACCTTGTCCAGCGTCGCGGGCTGCTGGGCCTGGGCGCCGCCGGCGATCGACAGGGCGAGGGTCGGCAGGGCAACGAGAATCGAGAAACTGATCGAGAGGGGCATGCAGTCATCCTTTCTGGAGCGCGGGGCGCGGTGAAGTGAGCAGCCGACATGCTATTCATGGCGTTGCGCAAACTTCATCGTTTTTGGCCTGCGTCCCATAAGCTCAACTGATGGCCCGGCCAATGCGCCTCAAACACATCGAAGTCTTCAACGCCGTGATGCTGACCGGCACCGCGAGCGCCGCCGCGCGGCTGCTGCACGTCACGCAGCCGGCGGTGACGCAGACGATCCAGCACGCCGAACTGCAGCTCGGCTACGTGCTGTTCACGCGCCAGCGCAACCGGCTGGTCCCGACCCGCGAGGCGCTGGCGCTGTACCCCGAAGTGCAGCGCCTGATGTCGCAGCTGGAGTCGGTGCGCCGCATCGCCAGCGCGCTGGGCACGCTCGGCAGCGGCGAAGGCAGCCAGTTCCGCATCCTCATCGTGCCGTCGCTGGCGGTGCGTGCGCTGCCCGACGCGCTGCAGCTGTTCCGCGCCCGCCACCCGGACATGCCGGTCTCGATCCGCACCTTGCACACGAACGAGATCGCGCGCGCCATCGCACTCCAGGAAGGCGATGTCGGCATCGTCTACGGCAGCCTGCCGCACCCGGCCCTGCACGAGGAGCTGGTGGCGACCGGGCGGCTGGTCTGCGTGTCGCGCATCGGCACTTCGGGCGCCGACCGGCGCACGACGGTGGCGCTGGAAGACATCCTGCGCTCACCCTTCATCCGCATTGACGACCGCGACCCGCTCGGCGCGATGCTCGCCGACCAGTGGGCGCGGCTGGGCCTGGCGCCGCGCGCCGGCATCACCGTGCAGACCCATCACATCGCGATGGTGCTGGCCGAGCAGGGTTTCGGCCCGGCGATCATCGATTCCTTCACCGCTCAGGCCCGGCGCCCCGAGACACTGCAAGTGCGCGCCTTGCTGCCCGAGGTGCCGGTGGAGGTGCGCGCGCTGCTGCCGCAGGGGCTGCGCTCGCCACAACCGGTGGCCGACTTCATTGCCGCCTTCCGCCAGGTGACGGCGGAGGGTTGAACCCCATCGCCAGCCCAGCGGCCCGAGCAGGCCGCGCGGCTCAGCCGGGCGCCGGCTCCAGCCCATACACCCGAATCGCGTTGCCGCCGAAGATGGCGGCGCGCTCGGCCTCGGAGTGGCCGGCGGTCAACGCACCGGCGAGCCGCCACCAACCCGCGTAGCTGCCGCGCTGCTCCAACACCGGCCAGTCGCTGCCCCACAGCACCCGCCGCGGGCCGAACGATTCCAGCACGTGCTGCACCCACGGCTCGAGCGCCTGCCGCTCGTCGCCACCGGGCCCGGCTTCGGTGAGCAGGCCCGACAACTTGCAGAAGGCGCCGGTCGTCGCGGCGACCCGGCGCAGATCGTCGGCCCAGGGTTGCCACGCCTTCGCGCCGATCGCGGGCTTCGCTGCGTGGTCGATCACGATCCGCAAGGCCGGGAAGCGGCGCGCCAGCTCGGCGATGCGCGGCAGGTGCAGCGGGCGGATCAGCGCATCGAACACGAGCCCGTGCTCGGCCATCGCCTGCAACGCCGGCGCCAGCGCCGGTTGCAGGATCCAGTCCGCATCGGGCAGGTCCTGCAGCATCGGGCGCAGCCCCTTCAGCAACGGATGGCGGGCCGATGCGGCAATGCGCGCAGCAGCCTGCGGCGCCGCCAGATCTTCCCAGCCGACGACACCGAGCACGCTGCGCTGGGCGGCTGCGATCGTCAACAGGAACTCGGTTTCCGCGGCGCTCGCGGCCGCCTGCACGAGCACGCCGCCGCCCACGCCGAGCGGCGCCGCGAGGCGCAGCCAGTCGTCGATGCCGACATCGCGGTAGATCGCGCCGGCGGCCGGCGTGAGCCAGCCGTAGTCACCCCGCGCCAGGGTCCAGAGGTGGAAGTGCGCATCAACAACGTTCATGGCGTTCATGGGCCCGACCCGGCGCCACGCGTGGCGCCGCCCGGCACCGGCGCGCTGTCGGGCAGCAGCCCGCGTTCGCGCAACGCCGACCAGAACGCCGCCGGGACGGGCGCCGCCATCAGCGCCGTGCAATCGGCCCACTGGGCAACGCTGCGCGGCCCGACCATCACGATCTCGACGGCGTCGTGGGCCAGCGGAAACTGCAGCGTGGCGGCGCGCAAGGGCACACCGAAACCGTCGCAGACGGCTTCGATCGCCGCCGTGCGCGCGCGCCACTCGGCCGTTGCCGGCGCGTAGTTGAACGTGGCCGCGTGCGGGCCGCGCACGCCGGTCGCCAGGATCCCGGAATTGAAGACGCCGCCAAGCGCGATCCGTACGCCGCGCCGGACGCAGTCCGCCAGCAGCCCGGCGCGCAGCGCGCTGTGGTCGATCAGCGTATGGCGCCCGGCGAGCAGCAATGCGTCGAGGTCGGCGTGGCGCAGCACCTGCTGAACCACCGCCACGTCGTTGACGCCGAGGCCGATCGCCCCGACCAGCCCCTCCTGCTGCAGCCGGCGCAAGGCGGGCAGCGTCTGGTCGAGCACCTGGCGCAGCACCTGCGGTGCGCGTTCGCCGTGGTTCGCCGCGTCGAGGTCGTGCACGTACACGACCGACAGGCGCGCCAGGCCCAGCCGCTGCAGGCTGTCCTCGACGCTGCGGCGGATGCCGGCCGCGCTGTAGTCCCAGCGCTGCACGAAAGGCAGCACGCCGATGTAGCCGTGCTGGTCGCGCGGCGCCGCGCTGTGCGGCAGCAGCAGGCGGCCGACCTTGCTCGACAGGACGAATGCCGTCTCGGCGTTCAGCTCGGTGTCGATGCGCGCGTGCGTACCATCGCCCGCACAGGCCCGCAGCGCGCGGCCGACGCGGTGCTCGGACAACCCGTTGCCGTAATGCGGCGCGGTGTCGAAGCTGCGGCAGCCATCGCTCCACGCCGCGGCGACGACCGCCTCGGCATCGGCGTCGCTCAGCGCTTCGAAGAGATTGCCGAGCGCGGCGCCGCCGAGGCCGATGCGCAGCCCGCTGCCGCGCATCGCCGGGAACAGCGCAGGCGCGGCGGCGCCCATGTCAACCGCGCGCCGGCCGCGTGCCGAGCCTGGGCCGCATCGCCTCAGTCCAGCGCGCGGTCGAGTGCGAAGGCGCGCATCTGCGCGGCCAGGCGCTCGACTTCCGCCTCGTCCAGCGCCACCAGCGGCGGCCGCACGCGGCGCCAGCCGGGGTCGCCGTCGAGGATCGCCATCACGCCCTTGAACGCTGCCGTCATGCCGTAGCCGCCGAGCACGTCGAGGAAGGCGCGCACGCGCTGCAGGTCGCGGCCGGCCTGCGGGCCTTCGGGCTGGGCGACCATCCTGCCGATGAGATGCGGCATCACGTTGGCCATGCCGCTGACCGCGCCGCAGCTGCCGCGCGCTGCCATCACCTGCAGGTCGGGCTCGTTGCCGACCCAGACCTGGATCTCCGGCATGAAGGCCTGCGCGTAGGCGAGCGAACTCTCGCGCTCGCAGCCGCTGTCCTTCAGGCCGATGATCGTCTGCGGGTACAAGGTGCGCAGCGTGCGGATCACATGGTGGCTCAAGCCCACGCCCGAGACCTGCGGGATGTGGTACAGCACGATGCGCAGCCGCGGGTCGGCAACCCGCTCGATGACCCAGCGGTAGGCGTCGATCACGCCCTGCTCGGACACGCCCTTCAGGAAGAACGGCGGCAGCAGCAGGCAGCCGAAGGTGCCGGCCTCGACCGCATGGCGCGTCAGCGCCACTGCATCCGGCAGCGCCGCCGCGCTGGTCGAGACGAGGATGCGCTCGGCCGGCGCGCCACCGGCAATCAAGCCGTCGATCGCGTCGCGGCGCTCGGTGACCGTGAACGACGGGCCTTCGCCGGTGGTGCCGAAGGGCGTCACTCCCGTGCAGCCGGCGGCGATCAGCGCCCGCGCATGGCGGGCGAAGGCGGCGACGTCGATGTCGAGGGCGGGCGTCAGCGGGGTCAGCAGCGCGGGCCAGATGCCGCTGTAGGAAGGTCGGGTGGTCACGGGCGGGACTCCTTCGGGTGATGGTATTCGGGCGGTGTTCAGGCGGGCGGGCCGAAGGCTTCGTCGAGCCGCTGGTGGGCGGGCAGGCCGACGACTTCGGCGAACGCGGCGTAGCTCATGCCGGCCGGAGCCAGCGCGCGCGGCGTGCCATGGGCATGCAAGACGCCAAGCGCCTGTTCGACCGCGCGGGCAGCGCTGAAGAGCGCGGTGACGGCGTGAAGGACGATCGCGAAGCCCATCGCCTGCAGGTCGGCCGCGCTCAGCGCCACCGCCTCGGTGCCGTCGACGATCGAGACGACCTTCGGCCCGGCGACGCGGCGCGCCACCGCCTCGACCTCGGCGACCGTCTTGATGCCGTCGACGAACACGAGGTCGACGCCGGCATCCCGGTAGCGCAGAGCGCGGGCAACCGCCTCGTCGATGCCGGCCGCCGGCAGCGCGTCGGTGCGGCCGATCACGAGCAGCGGATCGTCGCCGCGCGCCTGCAATGCGCAGCGCAGGCGGCGCTCGTTCTCGCGCGCCTCGATCAGCCGGATGCCGGCCATCTGGCCGCAGCGTTTCGGCGCGACCTGGTCTTCGAGGTGGATCGCGGCGACGCCCGCCTGCACGTATTCGCGCACCGTGCGCTCGATGTTCGACGGGCCACCGTAGCCGGTGTCGGCATCGGCGATCACGGGAACCGCGACCGCGCGCACCATGTCGCGGGCATGGGTCGCCATCTCTGTCTGCGTCAGCAAGCCGATGTCGGGCTGGCCGAGGCGCGATGCGGTGGCGCCGAAACCGGTCATGTAGACCGCCTCGAAGCCGGCCCGCTCGACCAGGCGCGCGCTCAAGCCGTCGTAGGCGCCGGGCGCACGCACGATGGCGCCGGCGGCCAGCAGTTGTTTCAGTTTGAGCGCGGGGTGGATCATGGTCAGCTCATCATCAGCCCGCCGTCGATGTTGATCGACTGGCCGGTCATGTAGTCGGCGGCTTCCGAGGCCAGGTACAGCGCCAGCCCGGCGACGTCGTCGGGCTGCTGCGGCCGCCCCATCGGCACCGCGGCGACGCGCTCGCTCCAGGCCTGCCCGGGCTCGGTGCCCTGCAGCGCGGTCCAGTCGCGGTCCATCTGCTTCCACATCTCGGTCTCGACGAGCCCGGGGCAGATCGCGTTGACGGTGATCTTCGGCGCCAGCGTGAACGCGGCCGACTGCGTCAGGCTGATCACCGCCGCCTTGCTGGCCCGGTAGTGCGGGATCACGGCGGCGATCG
>Ga0307513_10007257_pt1 | contig 14393 bp, 12 predicted proteins | sample 15_EM_MG_FD_202174 | JGI IMG/M metagenome (GOLD analysis project Ga0307513, IMG submission 202174) | Populus trichocarpa ectomycorrhiza microbial communities from riparian zone in the Pacific Northwest, United States - 15_EM | ecosystem: Host-associated > Plants > Roots > Unclassified | place... | reverse complement strand
GCGGGTCGTGATGGTGGTTGTAATGTACCTGTATGTTGCGATGGGACTACAGGAGTATTGAATTGGGGAGGGTATGACGAGTTTGCTCGAATAGTCTGCGTCTGGGTCATCGGCTGACCCGCCAAACTCGGTCGGTGTGCCCAGGGCTGCATAGGCCCAGCAGGTCCGTACGCTGGCTGAGGAGTGAAGTTGTTGTACAGTGGGATGAAGCTAGGCGCGTCCGTCCGGACGCCATATTGCTCGCCAGTCATGCCACCAAACAAGCTTCGAATACCCGCCCCCGCGCCTTGAGGACTGGCTACAGGTACTGAACCAGGAAGAACTATAGTAGCGGGGGAGGTTTGTTTCTCATTCGTGCTAATCGAAGTACTTGGTGTAGACGTCGAAGGGGTCGTTGGTGTAGGAGTTGCGGCTTTAGTCGGTGCCGGAGATGGAGCTGTGAATAGAGATGATCTTGGGTGCTTACTTGCTGCAGCTCCCTGTCCGTTGGTCTGTGCTTTGTCTGGGGCAAATATTGACTTGGAAGGTGACGCGATGGGGCGTTCTTGGAATCCAAGGGAAGCCGGAGAAGGTAAGCTGATGGAGGGTAAACGCCTGGTGGTGCCCTGTCGAGCTGGATAACGCCGTCGCTCAGCCGCCTCCATCATTACTCGTTGCCGTTCTGCTGCGTCCTCGTTTGCAGCGGATGTCTTCTCTGTCGGTGTAGACGGTGCAGAAACATCTCCCTCGCTCGATGGTGACGAGCCCGATGAGGTCGACATCGAACTTCTTCGGCTGCTAGAGCTATCAGGTGCTGCATTGAGGTAAGGCGTCGGCGGTCGAACAGGTTGCCAGGAAAACGAGGCAGGAGGTTGTGTAGAGTGTACTGCAGGAGTAGGTGGTAAACTGATATTTGCTTCCGTTCCCCTCGAAGGATCGGGAGGCTGAAGGTTAGGAGCGTAGGGTTGCGGAAGGGTGAAGGCTCCAGGCCCATACGGTAGCTGAGTTGTTCTCTGTGTTGCAGATTGTGGGACTTGAGGTACAAATGCAGGTTGTGTCGGGTCTCGGGGCAGTAGTGCACCTCCACCCCACTGCGCATATGCACTGGGCATCAAATAAAACCCTTCAAATCGGCGTGGTTCACGAAGAGGAATGTCGGGAGCAGGCTGGACGACGACCTGACGGGCATCAGCCGCGCCAGCGAGGAACACGTGAGCGCCGGGGATCGCGTTTGCCGGTGGTCTTCCTGCAGCTCCTCCAGGCTGCGGCGCACCTCCTATTGGTGGCGCGTGGCCCGCTTGGACAGGTTGTTGACCGTTCCCTCCCTGTTGCTGCTGCTGTTGACGCTGTCCGATGAGGCGAGCAAGCGGGTCGTTCGCAGCTGCTTGATTGACGGCCGCCTGATTGGGTCCACCTCGCGGTGCTGGCTGTGCGTTCTGCATAACCGGTCGCGGTTCCAAAACCGATCGTCGACTAGAGATACAATCAACTATGAAGTATGCGTGACTAATGAAATGACGCACCACGTTGGGCAGGTTTGTTGCCTTTCGAGCCAAGATCGCAGACAATGTGAATGGAAAATGTGCCCACATGGCAGCTTCTTTGGTGTGTCGTTCAGGCCCTCGTTTGCTGGAGGTGGCGGTGGCGGTTGCTGTCCGTCAATAGTTTCGGTAGCCGGAGGCGTGCCCCGGAAGACTAGTTCATCTCTACAAATGATGCAAGTCTTGTCGTTCATGTCCCGCAGTTCCTCGAAGGTCGCGTCGGGATACTTGTCCTTCATATTCTTCACCGCCTTTCTATAACGTATGAAGTCCATTGTGCGCGTTGCGAGGTACCGAATGGATATGTAAACGTCACGGATTGCGTGGAAGGGTACCGCGTAGCACACTGTTAAGATCGTGAAGTACGAGAGATAGATCACCACCTCCGTGAAACCTGTTATATCGTAAGTTTAAGCAAACCACCACTATTCTGGGACACCTACTCGTAGCCAAGTCGATATAGAAGTTATACAGAGATTTATCTTCCCAAGGCGGAGCAGTAGCACCACCCCTCGTTCTGGCACGAAGCAGCTCATAGACGTGGAGGGAGTACTTCAGTGCGGAGTGAATAACCGCTACACAAAGGATAGCATACTGAAGGAAGGCGTAAATTATTGCGCATTCGTTAGCTTTTGGACGTACTTCGTTGACAAAGAGAACGACAATGGTAATACCATCCTGCATCACCGCATCCAGTGCATAAGTCAAGACCACCACGTCGATGACCCAGAGGATGAACATGAGTGAGACAAGCCTGAAATGGTCAACCATTTTCGGACCGGGATACGGAAGTTGGTCAATCTGCAAGGTCTGAGCTTCACAAAAAGTCGCTATACACGAAGGGTCACGTACGGCTTCAATACGATCCGACAAGAGCCAGTGGAAACACTTGATAAATAACAGTTGGAGGAGCATTACAGCATGGGTAACGCTGAACTGATCCCTAAATGCAGTGAATGCAAGAAATATCTCCGTCATGAAGTACCAGCTCCGTTCGTGGAGCCTCTTCATCATCCTCGTCAGTCCGACCTCGCGGAGTGAAGTGTAGGCACGTACCTCTATTTCCAAGGCCCGGAGGTCACCGAAAAATAGCTTCTGTACACCAAGACCGAAGATTACGGTTGCCACAAGTGCCATGTTAAGCATTGCCTGCAACGCGTAAATGTCAGCTTCATGCATGGCAATAGTACCATCATAAGGATTGCAAATGTCATTTACCATTATGGAACCATTACTTTGAGACATTGCGAAGGCCGCGGCGAAGAAATTAGATTGGTTCTGGAGCGCATTGAGGACGACCGCAGCGACGAGTCCAGCTGAGAAAGCCGCATAGAGGGCCAATCGGTGGCTCCGAAGTAACTGTGTTACCGGCATCGCGTGCTGCTCGGAGCGAGCAAGTCGCGGACGTGGCAAGTTCAAGGTGTTCGAGTGGCAGTCCAGCCTCATACGCTCTCTGGTGACTGTATTTGAAAAAATCTGGCACATTGATACTTTGTACATCATAGAAATGGCTTATCAGTCACAGAACGCTCCGAGATTTGCAGGCTACGGGTCGATCCTTAGAACAGAGGCCACCATAGCGAGGCACCAACCACTCACTGCAACATCGCGCGCATAGCGATAGAGCACCCCACGCTTGAATTTCAAGTCCCTTTTCCCTTGTGTCTCCCACTCCTTCCTTCGCACCTCTTTCGTCTCATTGTCCACCAACCAATCAATTTGCCGTGTGGTCGCGTCAACGACGATCCGATCTCCATCCTTGACAAGTGCGATAGGGCCACCCAACTGTGCTTCTGGCGTTACATGACCTTGTGACCCAACGTGCTCAGCCCAGCCATGGATAAAGAGATAGCCAATAGGCCGACGTACCAAGGATGAACCCTCGGGACGCACCTGAGAACCGACCATCCGTAATTAGACATGTCGAATTACCTAGGCCGGCGCCCATAATGGCGGCTGTAGGCCCTGAGAATCCAGAATTATTTACATCGTTTCGCGTCCCTTGCGGAAAATTACCTACCAAGCATCTAGAGAGAGACGTGAGCATATTCTGAAAGTCGCAGGAAAAGTATTACTCCACCTCGGGCATGCCGGGGGCACCCTTTGGTCCTTGATACCTGAAGATCACAGCAGTTCCAGCGGTGATCAGTCCCCCAGTAAGTGCGGGGTAGAAGTCCGCTTCCCTATCAGCGCGATTAAACCACCATTTCGTTACTTAGAAGCCTTTCCTCACTCGTCGAAACATTTCGCGGTGCCCTGCGTCAGTCTCAGTATCACGAGCACTAAAACAATCGATCATATTCTAACCTCGAACTTTAATCCTTCCTTTCCAGTCAATTTCCCCACCGCAGAGTCGGGTGCCAGGCTACCGCGAAGGATAGTAATATGACCTGTAGACTTGATAGGATCGGAGAGAGGTCGTATGACGTCCTGGTTATGAAACTGCAAATCCACGGCATCTAAACCCAGAATCAATCGGTGGGTCTTAGCGTATTCACCAGATAGAAACTCAAGAAGCGAACAGACCTTCAACGTTTTCAGCCAGAGTACGACCAGTAACCGTCATAATATCGCCATGTAGCAAGGTGGTATTATTTAACAGATATCTGTATACGCAAATTTGTTAGTTAATTTACATTTGCTCCCACTGAGCCCACGCTCACTTGACGACAGAGGGAATTCCACCAACGCGATGAACATCTTCCATGAGGAACTTTCCAGAGGGCTTAAGATCCGCAAGATAGGGCGTTCGATCAGAGACTACTTGGAAATCGTCGATTGTCAAGGGAACTTCTGCAGCCCGGGCGATAGCTAGCAAGTGAATAACCTTCCTCCGGTATCCCGTGGTCAATTAGTGTGTCAGATGATCGAACACAGTGGGCATACGGCATTGGTAGATCCTCCAAGAACGTTGACAATGGTGATCGCATTTTCGATGGCTCTGCGGGTCAATATATCGCTGGGAAGGGTATCCGTCACACTGCTCTCAAGACATGTAATAGGGATATGGCATACCGAGGCTTAATATCCTTTGCCAACAGCTGTTTAATGTACTGGCCCGCGCGATAGCACTCTTGTAATTTCTCTGAGGGTTGAAACTATCATTACAACATCGTTCTCTGGCTTGTATCGCAGTGCCCACCGGGATAGACCGCGGGAGTACTCGATGAATATGGCAAAGACATGCCGAGGACTTCCAGGCATGAGCTCATTGTATTCGCGCTGTAAACGTAGGTCACATCACTATAGCACAGTTCCACTGAAATGAGCCGATTTGCGACGCACGTATACATTCCGCCACACGCGCCTGGACCTGGACAGGCATGGCGAACTACGTCCAAGCGCTGCTCATCGGTTATTCTACCAGTCACATAAGCACCTGTCGGTCCAATACAGTCAGTAGGTGCACTTTCCTGGTGTTGGACTAACCCCAGGACTCGAAGGCATCAGTAACGTTTACTGGATCACCGGCTTTGAACCCCTGAAGATGCCTCCAGTCAGTACATCGCTTATGGTTGAAGTTTTTCGATAGAATATGGAAGCGAAGGAAGCTCACCATAGCGGGACAATCGACGTGCCTTTCTCCTGGTTGAATCGTGCCTCCATAAACCATGATAGTGGGTCGGTTGTGACGAGCAGCGGCAATGAGTGCGCCGGGCACTGTATGGTCTGTCAATGCACTCCCGAGAAGCATTCAGGTTGGACGAACTGTTTTTGTCGCAACCTGGAAGCGCGATGTTTCTAGAAATGTACTATTCAGAAACCAGGTGTCTGTATGGAAGGTCGACATACGCATCGTAGTACTGCGCCTGGAGAAAGGGGGATTCAGGCTATTGAAGTTTCGGCAAGGGCGTCACTCACCAACATTACCTATCCAAGGTAATTAGCAGGGCTAATAGCGTTAATTGAGCGGTGGACTTACGCTTTCAATGCTATCTGCTATCACATCTCTGCTTGGGAGGGAATATCGCATCCCGTCCGTACCCATGGTGATTGCATCTCTACAGGATTAATCAATACCTCTGAGCAACTACTATTATCCACTAGCATACGAGACACCGATGGTATTAAAGATGAGGCCAAGCATGCCTTCCGCCTCACATCCTTCCTTGACCTTTTTGGCCAAGTCAAGCTGCGTGCGGTTTAGTTGTTGGTGCTGGAACGCATTGATTGGAGCCTACTAAGTGGGCGTTGCATGGATTCCCTAATCGCGATCGACGATCAACCAGGCCTGTTCAGGTTTCCCTAAGAGCGCTTACCTTCCCACCACATAGAAGATATGCCTATCTGTGCCTTGTGCATATCGTCCTCCGTCAGTCCCACACCATGAACTGAGTGACCGGATCAGTTCGGCTGCAAACGGCTCAGCGATCGATACAGGGACAAGCTCACGCATTGCTTGAGCCCAACCACGGCCCTGAGTAATACCTGTAAATAGATTGAACCCGGCACAACCGTAACGAACCTTATCTTCCGTCAGGGTAGACGAAATGCGATTGAGCTTTACATTTGTGATGTCCTCTTGCTGGGGCTGGCCACGCTTTAAAGAGTGACTATACAACAGACCTTAGTCACCACCAGCCGGCGATGAGGATCGCGTACATTTCAACGCTCATGTTTGGGGTCGAAGTGGGCAATCAAAGCAAGCGCAAGCTTGAACCATCAATAGGATGATTGTTACTTTCGTTGCAGCATACACCATTTCCAGTAGCAGACATACGACGTACGTTAACCACTATACGTGTGAAATCCGGACGTTCGTTTGAATGCATAGTTTCGAAGACCCAGGAGCAAGGCTTGACTCTCCCGCACGAATCCGCATTATCGAGAAGAGACTCGCGCGGGAGCAACGCCATGACCAGATCTAGCATAAATTGGCGGCATTCTGTTGGTCCCCTGCTTGCATAGTGGGAACACGCCTTGGACCCAGATGCAGGGTGTAAAATTAGATCACAGGCTGTTAATACTCCGTCTCAGAGGTTCTTTGATTCAATTGGCCGTGTGTATAATGCGGATTTTGTTGTCATCGCCGCAAATATTGGTTACCGCAGTCAGCTCGCCTTGCCTCGGAGGCTCTCGAGACAGACTCTTCAACACTGGTGTGACTCTCATCTGTCCTCCGGTCGTAACAGTCGGTCCACATCTGCCAGTTGTCGGAACCCGCTTCACGGGCCCAAGCGACCTGTCTCTGCGTAGCATCTCTATAGTGCATAGCTAGCTGCTTTAATGTCCTTCACGACGACGACTCGGATACCGTGCGGGGTGGACCCTGGCGTCTTCCATGTTGAACCACATCAGGGTGAATTAGGGTACAAGGACAGTATATCCTTCTTCTAGGAGCTGCTGTTCTTCTATTTTCCGCGCTATGATCGCTTGATGTGGCATTGCCGTGGTTCCACGAGGAGGGATCGACGTTGTACTAGTGAATTATTCAGCAAAGTTTTACACATCCTCATAGGGTGTAATTGACAGATCCTCGAAGAGGCGGGATATTAGCGCCGGTGAGGTTAGGAGCACCACACCGCAGCTCGCAGGATGATCAGGCGACAGAATAGTGCCCCAGAACGTATGGACCGGTGATCCCGGTGTCAGCCTTTCGATCCTTTGGTGTGGCGAAGACTGCGCTCAGATCTCTTGAACCCACAGCCACCAGGTGTGAGTTTGACCTCCCAGGCGTCAAAAATGAGCATGGCGTCGATTTCCCACCCCCAATTTCTCACCCCGCACATATTCTAATATATACTCATTCCCCACGCAGTTCCGGCACGGTGGCCCACGATCGCCTGTGAACGTTAGAACTATACATTCTATTTGCGGGCCGAGCCGCGTAGGGCGGTCTGATTGCAATCACCGTGCGACTGCCACTCGCAAGTTCCCGGGCGATATCTTCCCTGATTTGCTCTCCTTGGCCTCTCTTGTTGCGTTCCACCCAAGTTCAGCCTACAAGTCCAAACGCTCAGCGTGAGAGTGGGAGATTACGCGTACTATATTGATACGATGAACCAGTATCTGTGAGTATAAACGCCCGTATAGCAGGTGGTGCATACTAACCACAGCGAATGCTACGAATGAGAAGTATGTGAAATAAAATATAAAACAATAGGGAAAACCAAGGGGGAACGACCACACAAATATCAAACATTGGCACGCGAACCAATCCAATCGGGCCCATAACCTAGATACTGCCAATCTAGTCCGACGGAGAAAACGATCACAGGCGTAGTAGCTGGGCACCCCTGGCCTCTCGCCCCTGGGAGCACGCGAGCGCACGGATCGGAAAACAGTAGGAACAATGAGCTCCAATAGTCTGACATCAACACCGATGTCTCCCGGACAGACCCGGGGAGCCAGAGGCGTATCGTCCTTCCAATACGGACCTTTCCAGTTCAACGAGACTGCCGCCGGCGTATCGAGGCCTATGGCGCCACCAGTTAGGGGACTCGGCACCCCCCGCGCCTGCGCGTGGCTGTCGGGAATACCCAGCTAAACTCCGTCGGCTGATGACGTGCCGACCTGTTCACGCGTGCGCAGAAATACAGCCTATAGCCTGGCTGTAATACTTACGGCTCACCTTGACCGAACTGGCCGTGAACGTGTCCCTAAAGATGGGCAGTGTGTCCCGTTTTCAACGGATATCGAGAGAGATAACCCTGACACTGCCATGTGTTCTTTCCATTTTGCCCTACTTCGTGGTCCGACTCGCAAAATGCTGGAATTAACTCGGTACGGGAAGGATGTTCCGAAATTAGGACGAAATAATCTCTGCGAAATTTGCCTCCCTACACGGTTTTACCAGTCTCCACAAACTATTTGGTTCAGGTGTGCAGGGCTGAATCTAATCACGCTCACGCTCAGGTCAGCAGAAGACTTCCAGCAACCTGAAGAGATTGTTGTGGATTAACGGCTACTCCGCGCATCTTTACTTAGCCTTGTCACTTCATGCGACAACCACCTGGGAGAGCACGAAGGAGCTCACGTTGTCGGTGATTCTGATATCAAGGTTAAGGGGATCATCGTTCTATGTCCGCTCGGGCAGATCGATGGAGGGCGGTTGAGAATTGATGGTAGGCCGGTCCCGAAATAGAGGGCAGATCACGAGCTTAGACGTATCCACAATCATACACCTTACAAGGGAACGGTCGTTATACTTCATAAACGGGATTACTATTGGATGCGATGAGGCGTGGGGGTCTAGTACAAACGAATTTCTGGTTTTAGAATTCCAGCTAGATTGAAATAGTAGCAAGACTTGGCTCGCTTACTCCAGGTCGGAGGGCTCAAATGCCAAGGGAGGTTGGTTGAACGGAGGGGTAAACGGCGTGGAGGTGTTGCGGATAGGCAGTTGCAAGCAAGGCGGTGTAAGGATATTGTGTTTAGGCGTGATAAGAAGAGTCCAATAAAGAGCGCGTTTGGGTCAGGTTTTGGGTCTGAGCGAAAGGTGAAAGAGGTTGATTTGGGGGCACCCCGTATGCCCTCTGGGTACTACTACATCAATACGCTGAGCGACTACTGCTTTTCTCTCCAACGTATAAACTCCTAGCTAGCTTCACACGACAACAGCGGTCCTCAACAGGAGCTCTGTCAAACGCTCAGCAAACTCGCCAGAGCAATGGCCGCAGTATCTACAGGCGGCATCACAGTGGCGGTAGTTGGTGTAGGATTCGGTGATCACAGGTTTGCTGTTCGAACAAAAGAGGTCCTGGGACTCTTGAACAAATGACTTGTCAGGAACGAGCTCAATATTCTTGCCCTCGCCATGCAAAATTTCCATCTCAGCACGATCGAAATCGGGCAGGGACTCATCCTCATCGGAGTGACCCCAGCTGTCCCATTCGTCTGAGCTGAGTGTGGCAAATGATGAGCCCGAGTCTGATAAGGTATCGGAGTTCTCGACGTCTTCAGAGGCGCTGTAGGGATCGTCTGCGGCCTTGTAAAGATTGACGGCCAGGACCGTGCCAAAGACGTCTTCGAAGTCTTCAATATGCTCTCCAACCCAGAGAGCGGGGGGGAGACCGCAATCAGTGGCGACGGTCTCGCCGACATCGCCCGAAGAGTACGAACGGACGATGAGCATGCCTGGGGAGATGCTTTGGAGGAGATAGATTATGTTCTGCAATGGAGCGGGCGTTCCAGCACGACCGAGTTGGTAGATGTTCTTGGTTGCAGAGTCCGGGGAATCCGAGGTCATAACGAGGTTTGCAAACATGGTGGCCCAATCCTGGGCGAGTTCGGGATCGGTAAAGGCGGAAAAGTGACGGGGGAGGACAAGGCTAAATGCGTGGCAGGTGGGTTAGACAATAGACAGGGCGCAGCGAAAGGCAAACACGGCGGCGGAGGAATCGGCCGAGTGACTCACCGAGAGACGTGAGGAGCAGAGTATTCGCCTTGTTCAACAATGAACTGATCGTCGCGGCCGAGGCTGTAGGTCCATGCGGCGGGGGGTCAGCGTGGATATGGGACAAGTGCCACGCTGGCCAGACTCACCAGAGTGCGAGGGGAATATCACCAATTGCATCGATCGCCTCAGCTTGCCAACCGTGCTTGGTGGTGAGAGCATAGGCCCAAGCAGCAAGGTAGGGCAAGGCGCGTTCATACATCTCTTCGACGGCGTCCAAGGCGAGGTGCTCTTCGAGGCCCGACCGAGCGGCCCAGTGAATCGCAGCATCGTTGGATCCGTCGAAACGGAGCTCAAGTTCAGATTCGTACTGCATAGCCGCGAAATAGACGAGCAATCAAGTAGAACGAGGCAGGCGAATTATGGTGGAGACAGCCACCGACGACGACCAGTGTCGCGTCCTGGGGATATTAGGGACGCTAGATTGACTCGCTGTTAGCCTTGTTTGAATCGTGTGCAATAGCCAGCTCACCAGGAATCGCGGGGAGGGAAGTAAGGTGGTTGGGGAACAAGAAACGAGACCCCATATGGCGCCAGGCATGCTTTGTCACCACCTGAGCGCCAATTAAGCGGTGGTGCCAACGTGCTAGACGAGACATGGCCGACCCATCTGCGGCATCCTGCGCAGGGTGCAAGCCGCACGGGTCGTTGGCAAGTCCGATCGACTCGCCGCCCGGCAGGCCGTAGCAGGCATATCTGGAGCTGCCGCTTCATCTCGGCAGAAACAGCATTCCGGGGGACTTTGTTTAATCTATGTCCGTGTAGATCAGTATCTCCATGCCAAAGAGTCGTGTGCTGCTTCCGGATCTCCCTACTCGGAGCTCAAGCGGTCCCGTGCTGCGGTTGCCTTGCCGGTCAATTAAGCACACCCGCTCAATATGCTCAATATGCTTCCCGATTTGTGTCCCTGACTCTCACCTTGAGCTTGAAACGCAAACAAGGTTGGACACGTGCCTCCTCGCTGCTGATTCCATCGAACCCGACACTCACAATATCCTCGTTAGCACCCTGCATGGTCGCTTTACGCGCAGTTTGCGTTGCCTGCCTCCTCCGGGCTCGTCCAACTCTGGCGGCGCGACGCGTTCTCCCCAAGGCTCTGCCGGTCAGTTGCTATGTCCCTCGACGCCATCGTCCCAGTCTTCCAACCCCGGGCCAGGGTGAGATCGTTGGGCGTCGTCTCCTGTTTCGCTATCGAATTCTACCAGAGACCGGCCAAGTTTACACGCGTCGGAGATCTCTCAACTCAAGCCTAAAACACGTCAGCAATAAGGACCTGTCCAACCGCGATACAGGCCCAGATCATTTGTGTGTTTGTTTTTGTCCAATCCTGGTCGTCTTCTACGACCCCGTCAATCGGAGGTGCCCGGTCGAGTTGTCAATCTGCTTCCCGGGTAAAATGGGCCGGTTTTTCCAGGCCAAAACTACCCCATCAATGATTTCTGTCGCCCGTGAAAGAAGCAGGCAGCGCCTCTAAACTGAATAGTGTTGATCCACTCCCGCCCTGGCGACGCCAACAAACTCACTGTACAAAAAACAATTATCAGTAGCAATCTTTCAGACAAATCTGGCGGTCCTGGGTGCCGGATCTCACGTGGGGGCACGCGTCTGCTCTTCCTGTGGCGCAGCAACCGTTAATAGGCACCGATTCGATTAGCAAGAAAGGTTTGATTGCTCATTGTCAGAGGCTGACCTCGGGCCTGTGTCGATCGCATAGATCCTGTCCCCTATATAATCATAGACGCCCCATTCCCCCGGCCGACAACCTTCCATTCGCCTAGTCACAACCTATAAGTATCTAGCCCTCCAGGCGTCGCTTCTGCATCGCTTTTCGTTCATCTCGCCCTTCAGTCTTAGTTCGCGCACACCCACGCCTCAGACGTGAACCACTGATTCACTACAATGCTGCCACAAAACCAAGATGAGCATTCAAGACATAGGACACACCGTGAAGGTGATATCCATATCTCACTGCCTGGCATTCGCGATATTTTCGGACTGGCGGCAACAGGTACGACTCAGTCTCGAGTAAAGTACCGTTCCCTAAGCCTTACCCTGGTGTCGCAGACGATCTTGGCACGTTAGTGTCTCAGCCGCACTACTCCGGCTCGCCCAAGCCTGGTCCTCTCCGCTTGAATCCCCCCTCTGCCGCCCATTCTGGCTCTCGATCGCATCCGTTAGTTACTGAGGTGTCGCCGCCAGAAAGTCCTGCATCCAGTCGGGTGAGTCGATTACTCTCCCTTTTTTTGCATAGGAGGTGTACCAACGATGTGCATTTTGACCCCCCCCCCCCTCTTTGACACCATTAAAGATGACCATGTCAACTCGCGATTATCAGCCTTCGCGCTACGAGGTCACTTCCGGCGGACACTCTCCCCACTCTCTACTCTTGTCCCCTGCGTCCCAACCCTCCAATTGGGCACACCACGACGCCCAGGCACTGGCCAGCTCCCTTCCATCGGTGTATTCCCTTCCACCCCTTTCGGCAGCTATTGCACCTCCCGGAGGACGAGGTAGATCATTATCAGAAGCAGCCAATACGCGGCACGCCTCCTATATTAATCGCCGGGGTCAGCTGCACGATCGCCACTCGTCTCTAGCAATGCCGTCTCAGGGGGCGCGGTCGGGCGTGGCTTCACTGTTCGCAACCACAGCAGGCCCCGCCGACACCGAACCGCCGCATCGTAGGACAGCCATTGGCGATCGGGGACCCGTCAACGCTCCTTCATTCGGCGCTGGGACCCCGCATTTGCCGGCTTTGTCAAGGCAATATTCACCGACACAAGCGCCTTTTTACGAGGCCGGCCGAGCAATGTCCCCGATGCCGGTCACTGACCCTAGTGAGCCAGCTAATAGACAACTACATGCAGGAGCGAGGTCTTGGTCCGGGCAGCGTCCAGACGGTCACGACCGACGGTCGAGTCGGTCCAACGAATCTGCTAATTCAGCGCTGTACCATCGACAGGAAAGCATCGTGCACACCACTTCTTTCCATTCCTCGTCTCACACACCGTCCCCGCGTCTTTATGGGCGTCCAGTGGGTCGAGCTCACCACTCAGGCCAAGGGACACCTAGTCCATCCCTTCAGGGTCATCTCTCGGTATCCTATGCCGGAACAACAGGACGGCTCCACCCCTCTCGATCGCCCTCTTCTTTGCAAGGGACGCAGTCATCGGAGGACACTGCGACGGAGGATAAGTCCGCAGGCCGGTACGAGTGTGAATACTGCTCCAAACGTTTCAATCGCCCAAGCAGCCTCAAGGTATGGTCGTCCTCCTTTCTACATACAGAAGACACTGAACATATTTCCCCAGATTCACGTAAACAAACACACCGGCGCGCAACGTGGGTGTTTCAGTCTCCACGGGCCCTTCCGGGCAGTCGCTGATTGTAACCTTGTGTCTTCTTCTCCAGCTTTTCAATGTCCTTTTCCAGACTGCGGTCGTCGCTTCAGTGTCATGTCAAACATGCGTCGCCATGCGCGAGTCCATACAAATGCCTTGGTCGATACGCCGACGGAAGGAGAAGGGCCACACCAGGCCGGTGCTTCGGGCGCTAATCCCGACACCTTCAGTCAGGACACGTCACTTTCGCATGGCTCAGGATCGCGAGCCGGTCCCACACGCGGGAGTATATCCAGTCGTGGACGTTCCAGTTCACTCTCTGGGCCGGGCTCTCCGATTGATATTGATATGGAAATGGCCGAAGAAGAAGGGGAGACATCCTCAGCCTTCTCACGTTCCGACCCCGGTCGATCCGCACATAGTCAGCCAATCGCGCAAATTCCACCCTATGGTGCGTCTTCTATTCCCCATATGGGATCTGCCCATCCTTCAATGCCTTTAATCGGTCCATCTTTGCGATCGCACGCTGGCGGGTATGCCACCCAGCCTCGCCATCCTGTGCACCATCACCCGAGTTTTCAGCGCAAGAAGCCGCAGTCGAGCGACTCGGAGTGATGGTTGCACCCTTGTTTGCTTGTTCAGCCCCGCTTTTATTCGTTACGTGTCGGTATTTATTGACGAACCAGGAACTATGTGCATCATTGGCCCACTCGCACGACAACTGTTAGCAGTCTAGTGTAGCTGCGACTTACCGCCCTGCACCTATACATCCATGATGGTGACCTTCGACCTCGCCACCCGCTGTCACCTGCCGCTGCCTCCATGTTCCTCTAGAAGGTTTCATGACCGCTTCCCCGGCGGCACGTCGCGCAGAAGAAGAAATAAATATTCAATACTGTCGACTCGTGACGTTGTCAACGCTCTCCTTTCCTCGATGCAAGCTCATTTTGGACGTCAGGACCGTGCCTTCCCCTATCTTTGTAACAATACCACTTTTTACAATCTACAATTGTGCAGAGGGTCCTTTTACCCCGCGTTTCAATTAACTTCAACACTGTTCCTTTCACAACTCGCGATTAATATCCCATGCGTATTTGTGTCACACCGCTTAGACCATGACTTTTATTGGGACCTCTC
>Ga0307513_10007256_pt1 | contig 14394 bp, 17 predicted proteins | sample 15_EM_MG_FD_202174 | JGI IMG/M metagenome (GOLD analysis project Ga0307513, IMG submission 202174) | Populus trichocarpa ectomycorrhiza microbial communities from riparian zone in the Pacific Northwest, United States - 15_EM | ecosystem: Host-associated > Plants > Roots > Unclassified | place... | reverse complement strand
CCCCATGGGCCTTTAGAAAAGGACGGAAAAATGAGAGGCATGGGGGGTATAGGGGGAGATGGTATTACCAGGTGATACAGGGAGATATGTATGTAATACATGAGGGAGAATATTTTTTGCTGATGGCGCTTCAACTCCCACACCCAGTGTTCCAAATGCCAGGGCTATGGACACCACAGTAACCGATGCACCAACCCGGTCTCATGCCGATGGTGTGCCTTCCCACATCCCACAGGAAACCACACCTGTCCCACTGCTACTTGTCGCATACGCGGCCGACCCTGCAGCCACACCATGCCTAGGTGTGTAAACTGCCAAGGCCGCACGACGCCCACACAACACAGTGCCCCTCCCACCCCAAGGTTGCTCAGGATGAGGACCCAGAAGGAGAAGAGGAGGAAATGACCACTTGATGGCTATGATTTATGTTATGGTTATCGCGTAGACTTTGGTTCTACATTTTTATTTTATCAAAGAAGATGGTGATGAAGTTTCTTTTGTTATATTAATGGTTTTTCTAGGCCATACCTTAGGGTGCATGCCGGAGTTTTCCTGTAGTTAAATACGAAATAAACTCATAGGATTTTTTTTTTAAAAAAAAAAATCTAACTTTAGGGGTGACTATTGTTTGTGGTAGGTGCAGAATTTTTATTACAATATCATGGAAGATGCTCGGGCGCTTAGCCCTTTTCCCTTGTCATCATGCTCCATACAGTTTAAAAATGCGCCTTTTTCCTTTTCTATTTTTTCATTCCTGAGATGTTTGACCTTCTTTCTTTCTACCTCGTGAGCTTCAGTCTTCATCAGATATAAATTTACCAGTACCTGTCGTGCCCACCCTCACCTCTTTTGAACCGCTTGAGAAGCAGTCAATGAAATAGTACTAAGGCCAGAAATCCTACTAGTGCCAAACTGCTAGGGCTTCGCGGCTGGCGGTAATAGTCTGGTTAGTAGTTTGCATTGTGAAATCGGAAGCATCACACACCATCCGAGGATAATAGACCTGGTGGGTATATCAGGGGTAAAGCAGCTTTACTACATCCTCATGCTCACCCTTAGCAGCCCACGGGTGTGGTATTCGGCCATACTCGGTGTCTGCTGTATTGGGATTGACATCCCCTCAGTCTCACTGCGAATGTATCTTTACCACCCTCTTGTGCCCGTTCCTAGCCACCTACCAGGATGGCGTCCTGCCACATTTGGTGTCTGCCTGGTCGGGATTGACATACTCTCACACAAATACATCTTTACTACCTCCTCATGCCCTTGCCTAGCAGCGCACGAGAATGCTGCCCGGCCATTCTTGGTGCCCGGCTGGTCAGGGTTAATACCCTCTCGTTTCAAAAGCATCTTTACTACCCTCTCGTACCCCTGCTCAGCCGCTTACAAGAGTGGCGTTCGGCCATACTGGAGGCCTGTCTAGTTTGGACTGACATCCTCTCATTCTAAAAGCATCTTTACTACCTCTGCATGCCTGCTCCCCGCAGCCCACGAGAGCGAAGTCCCGCCATATCTGGTATCTGTCAGGTTAGGATTGACATCATGCAGTTCTAAAAGTATATTTACTCCCCCCTCATGCCCTTTCCCAGTGGCCCACAAGAGCGGCATGCAGCCATATTCGAGGTCCGCCATATTGCAATTGACATCCTCCCGTTCCAAAAGCATTTTTACTACCTCCTCTTGTCCCTTTATAGCTACTCCCCATGCTCTCAGAGGCATTAACATCCCCTTCTTTCATCCTCTCCAATATAGTACCAACTATCTCAACGATCCTGCGAAAGGCTAGTGCATGTAGTCACGTAACTCCTGTAGGCTCTGTAATGACACCACAATGATAGCGGGGCCAGGGAATATTTTGGTCATAGTATTATATATAGTAGGGATTGATATTTCGTAGATTTTCTTTTTTAAAAAAAAAACAAAAAGCTAACCCTTCCCCCCCCCCCCCCCTCCTATTATACCGTGTAATAATATTATACTCCTCCTCCTCCTCCTCCTCTGCCTAGTGCGGGTCCGCACAGCTGTCAACCACCTAGATACTACAAGTACAATATTAGATGTGGGGAGGGAAGCCTTAGACCTGACTTATTATATCTTCCACTCATAACCTAGAAGTTAACAATATGATATAATACGAGTGCTTCACACTCTCACTAACCCCCCCTCCTTTTTTCCTTTTTCCTTTTTCGGTAGTGATATTACCCCCCTACCGTCGAGCGATCGAGTATTATAAACCCGTGACACTACCATCCCACCCACGAGGCTAATTCTTTGTGTCTACCTGGTATCCTGCACTTCTGATCATCAGTGAGTCGGTTGGTCGGACCATGCGGTCGGTGTACAGTACAGTGTAGTTTGCGAGAGGTGGTGAGTGCTTGATGCTAGGGAAAGCTTGGACTAATGGGATTATGTAGGTGGGACTGATGGTGTATATTCGAATGGATTAGCTTGTGCACCGTGACAAGTGTGGTGCTTAAGCTTGAATTGTCGTGCTTGCGGGCTTTCCACTGTCATGTATGGTCACTCGTATCTAAATGGCGCCCGGCTCGTGTTGGAGTGGTGGTTGTGTGGGGTGCGGTATGGGATGGTGTGTGGCTAACTTGCTCTAAACTTATGATTCCAGGCACCGTTATTTAGTCTGGGCGGTGCGGTGTAAGGTTTTGGATCTCGGGGTGAGTATACACATGCCTTATAGGGGAACAATAGACTGTTAACATAGAAATAGTAGACTGGATTGGGTCAGAGAATTTCTGGTGAACAATTTTTATTTATCACTCGACTTGTAGACTCTGTAGCTTGAATGCTATTTTATACATATGATATGATATCATACCAAAAGCCCAATCCTCAACCGAACCTAACCCAGCCCAACCTCTACAATTGAAAAAAAATCAACAATCTGGTGTCGTTGCCCCTTCTGATAATTATGCATCATACAAGGAAAAAACCTCAATCCACTGACACGACGCGAGCTTCCGTTCCCCACGGGCGAAAGAATAAAACATTACGCACCGAAATGGGAATTCTGTCGTTATCAATTCAGAGCTAAATAGATAGACAGATAGATTAACTTGAGCACTTCCGCATCGGTATTTTATGATACGGTAATTGGTATTCGAAACACTGTATATTCCCACTATCCCATCTTTCCCTTCCCCCTTTCCCCCCCTTTCCCCTCAGCTTGTTTCTCACCACATATGATGATGCTTAAGTTTATCTTTTCTTATCCTCTATAGATGAATTGCTAGCTAGCTAGTATTCCAGCATCGCCACCACCACTGCGGACTTACCATACTGTATTATACCTACTCCACGAACCTGGTGTGCCGTAGGTGTAATAGGTAGCAAACCCAACTTCCAACCGACCAGTTATGATCACACACAAGAGCGCACCGGCACCCTCCACGATGCCGGCCGGATCCAATGTACGTGGGCAGTGACAGTAAAGCATCCTGGGGGGGGGGAGTTGTGGCGGACGGAAATACTCATTGGGAATTGAAAATCGAGTGATGATGAGTGGAAATGATTGACGGCCATTATTCCGTATTACAAGGCCTAGACTGGATAAACGTGGATAAAAGCACCAGCTAGCTAGCTAGGGGAAAACAGGCTGAAAATTTCTTCTCGAATATATGCATGCTTCAGGGTCCGACCGCTCAATCGCTATCTTTCTGAATTATCCCTTGTGGTAATCTGTGGCATAGCCGAGGGGGAGGGGCTATACACTCAGGGCAACTCCGATACTACAGCTTCCCCCACCTTCCTTCCTTCCTTCCTTCCCCCTGCTCAGGACATCATCATCCACTGGGGGGTTAATCAACCGTAATGCAGAACTGGTACGTCACGCTGGGGACTAGACCGGCCTGCCAAGTTAATCAGGGGAAAGGAGGGACATTTGATCCCCGTTTCTGCCACCAGATCCCAAGCTGGACCATCGATAATACCCCCGAACCTCTACCAGCAGCTCTCTCCGGTATCAAATTCTAGCCCCAGTCCAGCCCAGCCAGTGCAGCACAGTACAAAGCGGAACCAAAGCCACACTAAATATACCACACTACATTGCAATATAATATACTACACTCCCGATGTAAAGCGACGGGCCAAGCCGTGATTTTTAAATTTCCACCCACCCATCCAGTCTGAAAATACCGGGTGGCGATGCGGAGTATTATAACATCTCCATGTATGATATCCCGTGTAGATCTCGGAAGACTGTCCGGGATCTGGTGGAGTGAGATCTGGGATGGTGGACTGGGGACTGTACGAATCATACTTGGTGAGTATGGCACAGAGGACTACCTCCCGCCCCCCCCCACCCTCCTCCCGAGGTGGAGGAGGAGGAGGCGCCGGTATCATATCTGACCTGAATGATAAAAGTACGGACTTGTTCAAACTGCTCGCTGCCGTATTATGCTAGGCACACTATCGACCGAGCCGGTCCGGGTCCGTGCTAAACACTACGGGTATCGCACTTCACCCCGTCCTCGCGCACCACAAGGGTGAGCTGTTTGGTATATACCAGTGCCGAGCGTAAATCATTGCATTCCACAGGCATCGGAGACCAGTGCACAGTCAGTCACCCCGTCGAAGGCAAGGGTTGACGCGCTTCCCCTTCGCGACTTCGGGAACCAGAAGGTCTCTTGCCGGGGTGGTCGTGTTGGGGTTGGGGCTAGACGCCATGGCGACCCTACCGCAATGAGCCAAGCAGTCAGAGGTTCAAGTGTAGATTTGAGATCAGCTGGCTAGTTAGCTGATTGATTGCTATTTCTCTGGTGAACATGTCTGCGTCATCGAGTCTCACCCGCCAACTCAATGGTTTCCATTCACCAACAGCCGCACGAGTTCCAGTCTAGCTCTGGGTTTGAGAGAAAGAAAAAAAGCCTTTGCGATCGTTAGACAAGCCATGACACTTGTGTGCCGAGGTGCCAGCTAATAAGGTCCAAAGGGGATGAAGGCGTCAACCGCCTTCCAAACGCTGTCCGCACGCCTCCGGTCACAATAACCTTTCCGGCAACCATTCTCGAGTAGTGAAAAGGCAACCTTGTAACAAGGCATTTATACAATAATTGTGAGCAAAGCTAACATTACTAACAAAACACCAATCCCTATCCACTATCCACCTATGCCCTTCCCACCCCACTACCGTATCCCGACCACCCGATCACCCACCCCGCCGGCGCATTAGGAAAAAAGGAAAATAACAAACATAAGCTCCCGAACCCAACACCTAAACTATGTGCAGCGCAAATCAAATCCCGTGGTGAAGACGAGGGAAACACCAGATGAAATTAGGAAGAAGAAAAAGATAAACAGATAGTACAAGGAGCCTTCATGCGACAAAGGAAAGTTTTCAAAACAAAAAGGATCAAATCATTAGAAGGGAAATAAACAAAAGAAAAACGCCCCCTTCCCCGTTAATCCGCCTGTTCTGCCTGGTTGCTTGGTTGCCTGGCTGCTATCGCCGAGGTATTATGCTAGCAAGACGAGGGGAAAATGTAATCATAGTAATAAATCGACAGTGGGAAGAGGAAGAAAGAAAAGAGCAGAGTCGAAAACATATGATACTTTCTCAGCTAGCAATTAACAAGTAATGCCTTTAAGACCTGTGCTGAAAACATCAACGTATGACGGCGCGGCTTTGATATAAGACAAAAGACTAAAGAAGAGGGGAGAGAGAGAAAAGTGCTTGATAAAAAGTAGGGTAGAAAGTAAAGTGGGGAGTTTAGAACCTAAGAAGAGAAAAGAGAAAAGCACAAGTAACGCCATAGCCAACCTGTATACTCATTCCCACTATACTGGTGGGAGGGGTGTAGACAACGAGGTAACTGAAGGATTTAAGTGCTCGCGGCAACTTTAACGTTCACCTTTATGTCTTTTTGCTCTTCATTTTTGAGCTTGAAATCCGGCTGAAAGTCAAACCATCCAGTTTCCGAATTGTAATTGTAGGCACGGAATTCAACGCCGTACGGTTTCTGAATTCCTATTAGCACGGAAAGGGTTCATGGATATTAGAGATCATACCGGCTCGAGAACGTAGATGGTTCCTAGAGGAACATCAAGCTTGGCGACGTCTTCCCTCTCGAGACCAAGAAAGTAAGCCAGCAGAACTCTGGCAACCACGCGATGACCAATCAACAAGACGTGATCTGTCATTCGTTCAACTTCCACAATTACAGCACGAAGGCGGTTGATAACGTCTAAATAAGACTCGCCGCCAGCTCCAGGGTAACGGTAATGTAGTTTGTCATGACGACGCAAATCGTATTCTTGAGGATACCGACGCTTGATTTCGTCGTAGCTAGAGTGCGCGTTAGAGGGGCTTGAGGTTGGTAGGAATGACTAGGGGAAAACATACGTTAAACCCTCGGCTACTCCAGCGTTGAGCTCATTGAGCATGCGCATCTCTTTGATGTCGTACTCTTCCTCGTCAAAGAATTGGGCTGTCTCAATACTCCTTGCCAGCATGGAAGTCCACACACAATAATTCTTTTCCAAAGGCCTTCCGTCCTCGTCCTGAGTGCAACAATTCGAGTACTCCGGGTTGGGGGGTGTGGTGTCGCCTGGGCGAGGAGGCATATGGGAAGATTCATGCTTGTGAAGCTGCTTTTCACGGAACTTCTTACGCTCAACTGTGGCCAAAAGCCATCAGTACCACCGACGACTGCGGCATATATAATTTTAATACTCACCATCCATGAATTGAGCCAAAGTTTTGGCATACTTCTTTCCATTCTCGCTGAGAGAAGCGTTACCTCCAATCTTGCCTGCGACATTGTCGAGTGACTCTCCCTAATTTAAATTAATAAATATTACGCCGGGTACTGTGGCCGAGGAGAACGCACGTGTCTCGTTATCCAGATTTGGCGATGAGCAAGGTTAAAATTGAGCAAGAAATAGACAGTTTGCGCAGCCAAAAAACCCTTAGTTTGATGGGTCACAATCTTTCGACCAACGTCGATCATCTGGCAACGGTTAGCGAGAATTTGTTGAATTTTTGCCAAAAGTAAAATACCTTGATGAATTGCATTCCAGCCTTTTCCTCATGTTCACCGAGAGGAACGTAATTCTTTTCGTAAATTTCAACTGAGTAGAGCGGTTAGCTCCACAGACCGCAACCAAGAATGTCAGCGAGGAAACAAACCCCTCTTTTTGAAATCTTCCAAAGCTTTAACTGGATCTTGCCCCTTGTAATCCGGGCCGCTCAGCTTCAATCGCATATTTGCCTCGAGAAGTTGTTGATCATGACATTCACTCTCGAGGAACAAGACACCCAATTCTTTTCCAGCGACTTCTCTCACTCTATCAACCACTGCTTTTCTTCTCTCAAGTGTAGAATTCGTAGCATCAAGAATGCCGACGGAGCCGCCCCGATAAAGAATGTAGTCCAGCAGCTCATCGAGCGTCTCCATGGCCACCTTCTCCCTAAGTTCGGCTGCCGCTTTGTTTGCTGGGTCGAAGAAAGATGCGGACTGGTCGGCACCTCCATCAATGTCAATAGATGTGACGGAATCAGTTCTTCGGTGCCCGCCGGAGCCAGAATTGGAATGTACAAAGGACGAGAGAGTCTTTGGTGCTAACAGACCAGTCCCGTGTAACAAGGTTGCAGGAGTGGCAGGTCCTGCATGTTTCATTGATGGATGAGAAGGCTCGTTATTGGCCAGATTGTCATGCGCGCCAGCAGCAATTCTTCTTCTATGCCCAACGTTGAAGATCTTGGTGTCATGTTGCAGCCAATTAAGATATCTAGCCACTTTCTGTGTAATATAGCTCTTTCCCCTAGCAGGAAGGCCGACCATGACAATAACAAGCTTGGCGCCAATATCACGACCTGCAATACGACCATCGGGGGAGACTCGCGACTTTGTTAAGCCGGGTATGTCTAGGGTGGTGGCACGGCTGAATGGATCACACACCATTGTCAGCTTTCTTTTTTACTCTGTATAAAGGATAGATGGAATGAAGAGGCCTCACATTCGCGGGGAATTAGGTGCTGTGGTGGCGGGAGTGTCAGTCAAAGCCTGTCCCGCAGATAGTTGGTTTGGCGGGCAAAGCAATTCGGAGCCTTCCTTCCCAACTGAATTTGTGCGTGCCATTCCGGGAGCGCTCATGACAGATCTCGCAATGGATGAATGTTGTGTTTGCTTGAGAGGATATGGGGATGTCGACTGAGGAGGCTGTTGAGAGCCACCGTTGAAACCGTTGTCGAGAGGGAGCAGATTTTGAGGAGCGTTCGAGGCAGGAAGAGGAACAGGAGAGAGAAAGGCCGACACAATTCTTGGTGACCTTGGGCAGCGAGACATCATTTTAGGAGAACGGGGATTTGTGACTTGAGGTGAGGATTGAGCTGACGGAGCCATGCTGACAGAGGTGGGTAGAGTCACGGGAGGGAGGAAAGGGAAAAAAAGAAACCAGAGCGGTTAGTAGGGGAGGAGGATGATGAGTGGAGCAAGTTTGGGTGCGGGTTTGTGGTTGAATAGTAAAGTTGGCGAGGATGACGACGAAGCCCGCAACCACCCCAGGAGGCAAACCTCAGGGCTGAGGGTAAGAAGCGAGAGCCGATGAAGGCGGAGAGAGATGCTTTAGAGATAGAGGGGAGAGTAAAATAAGGAAGGTGGCGATTGTGGGGGGGACAAGAGAATAGATATAGCAGGAATGGAACAAGAGGACCCTCTTTCTGTCCTTTTATGGAGGGGGGGGGGGGGGGTATTTTTTCCCCTTCTTTGCCCTTCTCACTGTTAGTGGCTGAGATGATTGTATTATATCGTTTTCCCTCCCTTGTGTGAGAGAGCAGCTAGCGAACGAGTTTGAACTAACAAATGGATGAACAAACGAAGGGGGCGACAGAGCGAGAGTGTTGTCTCCGAACGGGAGAAGGATCGCTTTGATGCAGATAGTATAGCAGCAGTGGATGGAACAAGTAGGGGGGGATGTCGAGTTGTTTAATAGCAGTCCGGCGCACTCTTTCCAGCGGCAGGGACGAACTAACTATAGGGAGGGCAAGATAGGTTAGAGGTAGCGACGAGAAGCTGCTACGTGCCTGTAAAAGGCACCAAGAATGAATGCACTAAGAGGGTAGCTCTGGTGGTGTACGGTACAGTGCTCTACCCGTATCATGCTCTGGTTTGCCGCAACCACATAGCCAACTGGGAATAGTCAGTCCTCAGGGCGTAATTTTGATTTTCGAAAACATTTCCTATTAAATATTACAAGATCGTTGTACCATACTATACTAGTATGCAATCTGTTCAAGCGTGGGACGGTATCCCTTTAGCTCTCCCCTCTCCCCGCACGTATTGTGAGAAGCCGTCAAAGAGACCATCTGTTTTCTGTACAATTCCTTATATCGACCCTCTCCCCACCCATTGTTTGGACTGTAGGCGAGCGAGTGGGTTAGCCACATCTATACCAGTAGTTTTGTGTGAATCTCCTTGTCTTGCCCTCCCCCCGCCACCGGAAATTTCACATATCCTCAGGGCCCCTCCCCGTCGCCGCCTGGACCGGGGATGCAGCCAGCCGAAAGTTTCAGGCGAACTTGCCTTATTCTCCCCTTCCCCCACCCGCTATTCCTCAATTCACACACACACACACACTCCCTCCCTCCCCTCATCAACAATCCTTTCAACCCCTCCTCCTCCTCCTCCCCAGCGCCTCCAGCCTCCTCCCCTCCCCCCCCCCCCGCACCGTAGTCCCCGTTTTCCGTCTCATCCCACGGTACAATACTTGTCACGATACAACACCCTCCTCCTCCACTGGACCAATCATGGATTAATTTTTAAAAACATGTTTGCGTGCGCATACCGTATACGCGTGCACTTGTTTGCGTCCCTTATCTTTCGCTTTTGTTGAGGCCTCCCTTGATTCTCATGCAATCCCCTCCTCCCTCTGGGCCCTGCGGTCCGGGACACCTCCTTACGGATAGCCTGGACTTCCAGCCGTTCCACAATCTCTCCCATACCCTGCTGATTCTCCAGATCTGGATTTTCTCCTGCCTCTATCCCCTCTCTTCCATTTACCTTTCACTTCGTACCGGTGTGTACCTTCCCTACTCCCCTCTAGCTCTTACCCTGCTCTCCACCCTTCCCTCCCCCTCCCACGACTATCGATATCGCCGCTGGCATGCGCATAATGGAAGGCACAGGGAGCCTTTAAGCTTCACCCCACACTGACCAGTGAGACAACCCGAGAAGGAGATGAGCTGGTTTTATAATATCACCGATACATTGCCATTTCTAATTCTGTATCGGCTGCAGCATGCACATGTGCACTGGATACATGGAACACACGAGCCTTACTTGACTCGAACCTCGTTCTCTGGCCGTAGATTTATGACAGGATAGGTTGCCGCATCAAATACTAAAGTTGGCTACGTAATTGGAAATGGGGCTCAAAATTAAACATTGCCGGGAGTCCCTCCCTGCTTGCTTGCCGTTCGTCATTGCTTGTCTTGGAATCCGGGTGCCTGGATCGGGTCGGAACGGCCGTTCAACTTGTAACACGCATCTACAAGGGTATTTCTCCGCTCCTCTCGTGTCATTGTCTGTGGTATGGTCTTTTCGCCCATTTTCCTACAAATACAGCCTGGTTCGCTCCTGTTTTCTCACATGCCTGCGTCCGCGTTGCCGGGAGATGGACTTCTGTCATCCTTTGACGGCGAGCGTGATTTCGGATGGGTGGAAGGGTGACTTTTTCATCAGGGTGAACCTCCCTTCCCTTCCCCTCCCCTGAATCACGACTTACTACATCGGCCTAGCACATCGTGCATTCAGCCTAACCAGACCAAATCCCCCTTCAAAACTTGAATAAATCACGGATCGGCGTCACAACACCCACACGTATCGTCTCGCTGCCTTACTCTAGTACTCGTAGTCCGGACTCGGTGATTTGTTTTTCCCTGAATCCCCTTTGGAGCATTATCATGGACATCACCCTCGCGACATCGCCAAGATCGGTTCAACGGCCGGTGGATATTCTTTCAGAATCGTCAGGCGAGAATTCCAACCCTTTTATTCCAACTAGCCTATCAAGCTAGAGGCAGAAAGAATCGAATCATCAATATTCTCATCTAAACCAAATACACATATATCCAACAAGGTGATACCGGTAGATACGCTTATCCGCAACGCAAGCATTCCAGATCACACTATCTTACGAGCACACCCCTTTGCAATACTCTTGGAGTAAGGTTTCAATATGATTCGAACGGTTCAAACCACCTCTCTCTCCAAATCATCAAATCCGGAACAGATCTCTCCACGGGAGTTGGACCCTGAACTCACTCTCCCTCTTGCGGGCTGGCATTTGTCCGGAACGGCAGAGGTCCGATCTAGGCCCTAACGCACGATTGCGCGAGACCAAGCCTTCTTGGCGGGGGCCCTTTTCTTTTTCTCCCCCTTTTTTCTTTTTCCTGCTTCTTTTTTGAGCCTCCAAAAGTCTGTGCGTTCACGCACGAAATCACGAATCGAAAGGGGAGGAAACTGCCAGCGAAACCAATTTACGCCAGATGATTTACTGTGTATCGAGAGGTTACCCTATGTTCTATGGGCTTTCCATCATGACCGGTATGCTAGGAATAGTCGCACCGACCTTTTTCTAATTGTTTATTCCTCCTTTTTTCGCGAGGCACGGGGTTTGCCTTTTGGACCTCCGCCTCCTGGCTTGTTGTGTTTTTGCTTTTGTTTTTTTTAGGTATATGCGAGGCGAGGGGGATCCATCGGCGAGACCAATGTGGGGGCTTACATGTGGTGCTAAACTAGCTCGCTAAGTTGGATAGAACACGGCCTTGAGATAAGAAGGTGGAGAAAAAGGTATTATAAATATACCTTTTGCGCTGAGAAACGTAATGGCAAGAGGATCCGCGGAGCGCAAGGGAGTCAAGACAAGGCAAATCGGAGACCAATTGCATGCAGCACACCAGGAAGCCTCATTGCATTCTCACCTTAACTTCAGTAAGGCAAATTAGAACAACTGTATCTTTATGTACCGACAGCGGTACCTAGGTTTGACCAATCAGCTTAAGATAAGACCCGCTACTGTACTTTTACCGGTATTCAATCTAACCTCTCTCAGTAAGCGACCTAGAGCGACCTACCGCCCGGAATAATAGTTCGCTTCCCCCACGACGAGCGCAATTCCGCAATTGAGGAGTATCTGGGTTGAGAGTCGTAACTCGAATGGCTCCAACTTCTCACAAATGTATCCACTACGGCAAACACCGAATACTCGGTGCCCTGCCGAGTGACTGCCAATGCTTCCGATATTAACCTATTTTACCTCAACCACAACTCCTCTTGATTACGCAGAACCGGGACGGCGGGATGTAATGAGTGTGGGGCAACTCATACCATCAATGCAATGTGCCGATACCCGCTCCATATACTGGATGGATGGTGCATATATATATATAATATCGAGACATGCGTTGACAGGATGGATGGATGGCTCGAGCATGGCTTATCACAGTTTGTTTGGTTCTGTTGGCGGTAGTGATTCTGGCATACACAAATGCACCATATTAAATAACGGCCAGCGTGCGGGGAAGAGCAGGAAAGCGGGAAAACAAGGAAAACCCGCATATATGCTCTTTGTACCTGGATACGGGTTGGAAACTGGGCGAAGTGTGATGGGGCCGTGAGGAGGGGCTGGCCCGCTCGTCTGCAGGTGAGGCCAAATACTGTAGGGTACCCGGCGCCATGGCCATTCCAGATCTACCTCTGATATGTTCGTCGATGTAGGGTTAATCTAAGGGAAGCAATGAAGTGTAGCAGTAGGTATGGTGGACCCATGGGGGAATACTAATCGAATCTGCGGTGAAGTTTGGTGGTGATGGTGTAGATCATTACCTCACCTGGTCCTCCGCATCCTCCTCCTCCTCCAGGATCAGTCTTCGATCCTACTTCACCGACGATATCGCCCCCCCCCCCCCCCCCCCCCCCAACCCGTAACGGGATCTAAGAAGTGGTAGCACGAGGGTGGTGTTAGTCTACTGTGCATCCTTTCGACTCATCTGTTCCCCAATCGCATTCACACAGCCCGCTCCCTCCCTCCCGGCCTCCCGGGATACGGCGCCTGGGTAAAGATAAGCTTTGCCAATACAAATTACCGGGAAAAAGGTCTCGGAAATAAGGGCCGGGCAAAAGCTTGATTGAGGCCACTGGTTTGGTATGATGGTTATCTAGGGCTGGCGATAGGCTATGTTTTCGATGAGACGCATAGACTGGACTGGTGGAAGCCATGCTGTGCTTGTGTTACTTTATGTGGGAGTTCTATCGCAAGGCGGATGGGTAGCCCTTACCGGTGGGATGGCGGTGGGGACCACCTAGGTAGGTTGTGGGACTGGTATTGTATGCTGCTGGGGATCGAGTGATCGAGTAATCGGGTGCTCATGATAGTGATGGGGTGGAGGAAGTTCTGTGCAGACTAGTTTTCATTCGGTTTGTGAGGATGATCATTTCCGTGCATGAGCCAGCACCTGGGGATATTATCGTAGTACCGAATCAACAAACATCAAAAGTGAGGTGCATATAGCGGAGTAAAGTGAATCGAAACGGAAGTGCTTGCTTATTAGAGAGGTTTATATAACACGCAACCCTGGAGGGAAGGCACACTTGCAAATTCCTAGTGACCCCCGTAGTGTACTTGTAGCGCATCTGGGTAGCACAACCTACGCCACCTACGACATTGCGCGCAAGTGTAGAAATGTGTAGTAGGCAGACAGGTGCCGGTGCTAGATGCGTGCCTGAATGAACAAATGTGTGGAATAAGCTTCTCATGGGCCGCCGTGCCTTGGACGTGCGTGGATGCATACATACACAGGCGCATACAATATGCAAGGAGGGACACGCGCAGCTGCTTCTATGAATGAATGCGCGGTGGAGTCAAGAAGGGTCAACGGCGTGGGGGGTTTGTGGGGTTTCGGAATTGGATGCTATACTGGTGTGGGCTAGATGGGCAAAATGGACAACGACTACACCTTCTAGTTTTAGACGTTCGGAACGTCGGGCTAAGCACATATCATACTAGGACTTGCGATTCCGTAATCATCACCACCCACTCACTGTCCATGGGAGGTTCGGGGGAAAAGTTCCCGGTATACATCGCATCACATACCGTACGATAGATACCTCCCATCTTTACAAACGATACACGGACAATGGAAAAAGACAATCTAGGTCCCCAGTGCCCTCCTCCTCCTCCTCCTCCTCCTCCTCCTCCTCCTCCTCCTCCTCCTCCTCCTCCTCCTCATTCAAGAACTATTAACTTCACAACTCAAATTATATGGTACAAGTATGATATTACCCATGAATTAGTGTCACAGCACAGCACTCTCCTCCCAACCCCCAACCACGATATAGCATATAGCATATAACCTACAGGGGGGGGGGGGCGGGCGGGAGG
>Ga0307513_10007255_pt1 | contig 14394 bp, 16 predicted proteins | sample 15_EM_MG_FD_202174 | JGI IMG/M metagenome (GOLD analysis project Ga0307513, IMG submission 202174) | Populus trichocarpa ectomycorrhiza microbial communities from riparian zone in the Pacific Northwest, United States - 15_EM | ecosystem: Host-associated > Plants > Roots > Unclassified | place... | reverse complement strand
ACCGTCTATAAATCCGACGAACACGCAAAGATTACGACTTGGCTCTCTCCACTAGAGCCAAACAACAGGCACCACGGAGTGCGAACCAACCGATTCGCGGGCGTTGGGGACTGGCTTTTCGAAACGCGTGAGTTTCGAGAATGGAGGGAGGGTGGAGCCGATAAAGCTGTTTTGTTTTGCTCCGGGAATCCGGGGGTGGGCAAAACCTACCTGAGGTACGCGGCGGGATTCTTTGAAGGAGACGAATACGGCTGACGGTGAGAAATACTAGCTCCCTAGTGATCGACAGCCTGTGCGATCAAGCAAGGGAGGAAGATATCACGGTTGCATGCTTGTACTGCGACTTCCTTGCTCAGCAAGAGCAGACGGTCACCAGCATGATGGGGGCTATTCTCAAGCAGCTAGTAGGTGGAGGCGACATCCCGATTTACCTGCGTGAAGCGTTTGAAGAAGGGCAGAATAAGATTGGGGGTAGGAAGCTCGGGCTTGATGATTTGGTGAGAATGTTGAGGAGGGCTATCGCTTCGTTGGGGAAGGTTTTCATATGTATTGATGCGCTCGACGAATACCTACCGAAGCATCTGCCAGAGCTTCTTGAGTCCCTGAGAGATATTGTGCGGGAGTCATCGAAGACGAGAATATTCCTCACGGGGAGGCCCCATGTCGGAGGAACTATCCGAAAATATTTCACCGGGGCTGTCGCGATACCCATTAGTCCTAACACGGATGATATCAGGAGTTACCTGGAGATGAAGCTAGACAAGGATAGTGAGCCAGAGGCGATGGACAACGATTTACGGGCGAATATTGTGAAGGTTATTCTGGACAAGATGTCGGATATGTGCGTAAGACTATTTTGCCTTTCCATCCTATCGATGATGTATACTTATGAAAATTGTGCATAGATTCCTCCTTGTTTCGATAAATATTGAGTCCATTCTAGAAGAAGTGACAATTGGTCGGAGAAGAAGGAAGCTTGAAGAGATGGCAGGAGGCAATGGGCTGAGCGACGCCTACACGGAAACTCTAGTCCGGTTGAAGGGTCAGAAAAGAAATAAAGCAGCAATCGGATTGAAAGTCCTAATGTGGGTATTGCATTCGGAACGGCCATTACGGGCGGAGGAGCTCTGTCATGCTCTAGCAGTGGAGACGGAATCACTAGATCTGGATCCGGAAGACATCCCTGTGTTACGGACACTCTTATCATCTTGCCTTGGACTTGTCACGGTTGAGGCATCTTCGTCCACAGTTCGACTGGTGCACTTTACCCTGCAGGAGCATCTCTTAAGTAGCCCGACGCTATTCCCTAGTCCCCACTCAACAATTGCAGGGGTTTGCTTGACATACCTTAATTTTGGATGTGTGCGGGATCTTGCGCCGACTCTCGACCGGGCCCCCTCAACAATGCCCCTTCTAGAATATGCTTCTCTTTACTGGGGGAAACACGCAAGAATGGGGATGACGGAAAATGTCAAAATACTTGCACTCAAGCTTCTGGGCGGATTTGATGAGCATGTATCTGCTCAACTACTCTTATTGGGCCACAATAAAAATAGAGAGAGAGATTCGGACCCATATTTTGAGAGTACGGAGGGACCCACGGGATTCACTGCACTCCACGCAGCCTCGTTTCTCGGGATAGTAGAGATAGTTGCTATTGTACTGGAGAAAAAGGAATGGGATGCTAATGCCACTGATTGCCTTGATAGTACGGCTCTCCAATGGGCAGCTATAAACGGACACGAGGAAGTTGTAAAGATGCTTTTGGAACGAGAGGAGATCAATCCCGACCGGGCAGACACTGAATATGGCCGAACGCCAATCTCGTATGCGGCAGAGAAGGGGCATGAGGGGATATTAAAAATGCTTTTAGAACGAGAGGAGGTCAATCCCGGCCAGGCAGACCTATCTGGCCAAACGCTAATCTCGTGGGCGGCATTGAGCGGGCATGAGGGGATAGTAAAGATGCTTTTAGAAAAAGAGGAGGTCAATCCCGACCAGGCAGAGAATTCTACCGGCAGAACGCCACTCTCGTTTGCGACCGAGGGAGGGCATGAGGGGGTAGTAAAGATGCTTTTAGAACGAGAGGTAAATCCCAGCAAGGCAGACACTCAATTTGGCCGAACGCCACTCTCGTTGGCGGCTGCGGGAGGGCATGAGGGGGTAGTAAAGATGCTTTTAGAACGAGAGGAGGTCAATCCCGGCCAGGCAGACAGGCGATGGGGCGAAACGCCAATCTCGTGGGCGGCATGGAGCGGGCATGAGGGGATAGTAAAGATGCTTTTAGAACGGAAGGAGGTCAATCCCAACCAGGTAGACACTCTATATGGCCGAACGCCAATCTCGCAGGCAGCAGAGGAGGGGCGTGAGGGGGTAGTAAAGATACTTTTAGAACGAGAGGAGGTCAATCCCGGCCAGGCAGACACTCTATATGGCCGAACGCCAATCTCGTTGGCGGCGGCGAGAGGGCATGAGGGGATAGTAAAGATGCTTTTAGAACGAGAGGAGGTCAATCCCGACCAGGCAGACCTATCTGGCCGAACGCCAATCTCGTGGGCGGCATCGAGCTGGAATGAGGGGATAGTAAAGATGCTTTTAGAACGAGATGAGGTCAATCCCAACCTGGCAGACAGATATGGCCGAACGCCAATCTCGTGGGCGGCAGAGAAGTGGTACGAAGGGATAGTCAAGATACTTTTAGAACGAGAGGTGGTCAACCCCGACCAGGCAGACAGATATGGCCGAACGCCAATCTCGTGGGCGGCAGAGAAGGGGCGTAAGGGGATTGTCAAGATGCTTTTAGAACGAAAGGGGGTCAATCCACACCAGACAAACTTATCTGGCAGAACGCCAATCTCGTATGCGGCAGAGAAGGGGCACGAAGGGATAGTCAAGATACTTTTAGAACGAGAGGAGGTCAACCCCGACCGGGCAGACAGATATGGCCAAACACCAATCACGTTGGCGGCGGATAACGGGCATAAGACGATAGTAAAGATGCTTTCAGAACGTGTGGAGGTCAATCCCAACCAAGCAGTCACCGACATTCGCCGAACCCCACCCCTGCTAGCTGCTCAGCCTAGCAATTCTGCCGCAACGATAATTCCATTAAAACGGAAGAGGCAATGATGAATCGATAAGACACCGGCAGAATATTTCGCGGTGGAGGAACGCCGCTGTGGGGGGCCCCTGTGAAGGGCTCAGGGGAAACGGTTTGATAGGAAAAAAGAGTGTATTCGTTGTTCGATTTAAGCACGGGGGAAAGAACTCAGCTATGATACTGTCGAATAACTTTTATATACCAGTGGTTGGGGTTTTTTGCTACTTTTTTCTTTTTTTTTAAGTTACCCATTATTATGTAACCATCCTTTTTCTCTCCCGACATCATTACGATTTCTTCTAGCCTTGCTTATGATATTCGTTCTATAATATTATGGGGTTGTAAAAAGGTCATTTGTCGGTATCCAAAGACCGGGGGGGTTTCATTTATCCTGTTCGCGTACTTTATCCCCACACTTATTATACCGGTAGTCATTATGAGAATTAAATAATCTTCGTGCTATCAATTAGATGGCACTACTACCGTATTTTTTGGTGTTATCCGGTTTTTCGCCAAGAGAGTGCGTCATTTAAGGTTGGAAGGTGCATAGAGTCTGAAATAAGGCCCACAATGCTGCCAGTTCATATGGTAACCTAGGGGTGGATTTCAGGTGTCTACAACACTGCGGCTGAGGGTCTGAAAACCTTGCTCTGCAAGGGTTGAGATGGTGATCAAACGCGCATCACACACTTAGTGTTGGATCGCAGGACACCTAAAACCAGCATGAGGTTACCATATAATATGGGTGTATTGAAAGAGCTGATTTCTGATTCCATGCACCGTCCAACTTTAAGTGACGCACTCTCTTGGCGAAAAACCGGATAACACCAAAAAATACGGTATGCAGCCTCGTATCAGCACGTGCCACGCTCCAAACAAATGAAAGGTAACAAATGAAACGGTTCGCTATCCCCACCCATCCACCCATTAATGCACCCTATAAATACAATTTACTCCCAAATAAATATACTTACTCCCAACCGGACAAGGTTCCTGCCTTGCCTGCGTATATACAAATTGATTAACCAAACCTCTATTCTAAACCTGACAAGGAAAAAAAAGACAGAGAAAACACCACCCAATGCAAAAAGAGAAACCAAAGTTGAAATCAGAAATAATATCTACGGCCATCCCGGATCCTCGACATCTAAGTCTTTTCAATATTATTTTTAGACATCATGATGTCACGCTCGAAGGCGTCATTCTCTACCCAACTCCGCTCGCTCCAGGTCGAGCAACTTGCGGAACTATAGTCGCATTGCGAGCTTACAACCGACTACCGGGTTGCTGTGGAGACCTCCGTTACCGCCTCTTGCGGCTGTGGTTCGATGATGGTGTGCTCCGAGATTCGGTCTCGGGAGCGGGAGCGGGTAGTGGTGGATAGCGTGAGAATTCTTGTAGAGGAGCTTCTCGAAGAGGGGGATGGAGGAACGGGGATTATGGTGTGGCTGTATGTCCGTCTGGGGGGAGGAAGGTTCTGCTGGACGGATGGTGGGGTACGTGGCTTGGGACGGTAGTATCTTGGGAGGATGGAAGCAATAGGTGATTGGGGGTTGTTGAGTGCTGCCTCGATGTTCCGGGACCACCACGATTGCTGATGGTCTGTGATTAACCGTGGGCGGGGATGGGAACCCGGGCGAGTTGGGAGGAAAACAAAGGGCTTGGAATTGGTGTGGTGACGGCGACAGAAGACTATTGATAACACCAGCAGGAAGGATCCCAAGATACAAGAGGCTATTATGGCCGCGAGCTGCCCTGGTGTCAGGCGGGGTTGTCTCGGGAATGATGATAACGTGGACGGGGCTGGTGGGATCTTGGTTGTGGTGAAATTTGCCGATGCAGTGGGGATGATTGGGGAAGCCGAAGACAATGACAACATGGCCGCGGCGGAACTGACAGGAGGGGGAGTCAATGAAGGGGAACCAAGGCTTGCAGTCTCGTTAGACGCCGAAGAAGTGGTCTCCGGAACACCCGTTGGCGGCGGCGACGTAAATTCGCTTCTTGAAACCTGGTCATCACTGTTCGTGATACCTACCGGCTCCGCCGTCGGGGGTGGTATCCCATTCGTCACAGCCGGCACAAAGCTCTCGCCCTTTCTCTGAAACCTAGTCTTCCAGTACTCCGCAAAGAGGGTATCGGCGATAACCGTCTTCCCCCTCTGTCCTTCGCAGACAATCTTCCGGTAGCGAACCATCTGATCCCGTTGTACTGAGCGGTTACTCACGGCCTGATCGCAAGTGCTCAAGCAAGCATCCATTCTCCCAATATACTCCCCACCCTTGCCCTCCCCGCACCAACAATCCGTCATTTGGGCGATGTCGCGGCCAACCGTGCAAAAATTCACCATCTGTGTCTGACAATTGTCGCCACAGGGATCGAAGAGCGGGCCATAGCCAATTTCTGCAGCGAAGGCAAATAATGAGATAAAGTGTCAGTATAGAATGTATGGCCAGTATCGACGAAGAAACATTTCCTATGGGTGGGGAAATTAGTTAGGGATTAATAGCAATTTGAAGGAAAGAAGAGAGGAAATGAACTCCGCCGCCTGGGCTGGTGACCCAATACTGTGGAAAATAAGACCAAGGAAATGCTTGAAGGAAAGGAAGGAAAGGAAAGGAAAAGTTCACAGAAGACATAGACATAAGGATTGCGGTACTTTAGATTGTCGCAATAGGCAACAATATTTACCAAGAAACGCGGAGAAGGAGGAGGATATATCCCGGTGGGAAAGGCATGGTGACTCCGACGGGCTTATGTATGTTTTAACAGTTTCCCTTTTTCTGCTTTCCCTCTCATTTCCCCAGATTTAGATTGCACGGGGCCAGTGACGCCATTTAAGACCATAACTTTTAGGGCAGACATGCGCAGGTACCGGACGATCCCCGCACATGAGCCACAAATAGAGAGAAAACCTATTCAATACCGGCGAATGTCGGACCCTCCCTACGGAATACAATCAATTTTTTTTTATCCCTGCGAAAACGTACTGTTTCACCCATAGCCAATAAAATAATATTTCAACCTTCACGCGAGAAAATACCCACACAAAAATTCATAAACAATTGAGGCCCTGTTCGGTTGTGATGGGACCGTTCCGTTGTCCCATAGAAATGACAGTATCAAAAGTGAGAAAAGGTCATTTTCACAGCAGAAACGGTCGCCCAACGGAACGGTCCAATCACAACCGAACAGGGTCTAAATATTTCTTTAAAAATGAGCACGACCTTACTCGTGGCAAGTTTGTAGCTCGGCGCTACAACTCCCGGATGCTCGCAGGCTCACGACCGGTGGCACCCTACTTGAGTACCGCATTTACTCGTATAATCCACCACCTCCGTGCATGATCAGAAACAAAAACCCCTGAGAAGGATTAATGTTTTCCTCACACGGCCAAGCCTGAGTGTGCTTGAGGTGCTTGATCTCGCTAACTGGTATTCGCAATTCTGGTAACCTGTCAAAATAAACCTATACTGGCTTGAGCCAGGGATTGACGGAGATCGCCTCGCATGGAGATAGTGGATTATACGAGTGAATACGGTAGTGTTCGGTGTCCTATGCTACTACGCCAAGTTACGGCGGGTCAAACGTACACGAGGTGCAAATAAGAATTATGGTGCAACGAAGACTCTCAGCCGAGCGTGCAATGGCCGGGTAACTGTTGCTGTGAAAAACCAGATTGGCCATGCCCCACCGAAGCGAGTGAATGTGATACCCGAGCATGTACTCGAGTAGAGTGCTCTCAAACGATGAGCAATAGTGAAGTAAGAAAAGGTGATCTGAGAAAAATAAATAGATGACTAGATAGCCAGAATCTTAAAAAATAAGGCTATCGAACTAGCTAGGAAAGCGAAATTCTTCAAAAAGCGTCAGAGCTTAATTGGTGGTTGCCACCGGGAAAACTAACCTAAATTTTATCCTAGAACTCAAGATTAATAGAGGCAAACGATCAGGATTTATGAAGGCAGAAAAGGTGATATGAAAATAATAAAAATATATCTAGATAGCTTGAATTTCAGAGAGTATATCTAACTAAGTGACTGAGAAAGCGAAATTCTTTGTGTGTTGTAATAATTGAATTGCCAGTAGTTGTCAGATAAATTGAGTGACTAATGGAAGACTTATGTACTGCCCCGGCCTCTTATCTCCTTTTCATCAACATCAACCCACCCAGACATCCTACTACTTCCTCTCACATTCTTCTCTCACAACTCCAAACACCATGCCTGAAGGACTCACTTATTGGGATATGGCTAGAATGCTTAGAGCTCAGATTCCAAAAGGCTTTTATAAGCTGGAATTGAATTCACAGTTTCTAGGCAAGGGAAAGCTTATTGGAAGAGAGATGTTGGAGCCGTACCTAAAAGATTCCTTTGAGTTTTATCTTAAGCCAGATATGATACAAACTTGGGGAAAGGCTTTAGGAATTTCTATTCATGAAGGTAAGTAGAATTCATATATTTAGGAAAAATCTTTGAATATCAGACTAAATTATTCATTTACAGGTTTCTGGTTGCGCTGCCAATTTGCCCTACATGGACATACAGTGGCTATGTCTAGGAAGGAGTATGAGAACAACAAGGAGTTATGGTCAACCTCTGGTCACTATGTCACAATTCAGCTTGCCATTGTTGGTCCAATGATGTGCATTATTCTGGTAGACAAAAACAAGTTGATTGAAATCACCTCTATTCCTACCTACCGTACAGTCTCCTCTGCCCCACCCAAACCTTGGTATGATACAACTTTAGCTCCATGCCCAATCATGGACTTTTCAGCATTTCAGAAAAACCTTACCCTTTCTCAGCATCAAGAAGCCCTCAGACATCCAAGAAAATCAAATTGTATCTACTTTGAGATTGTGGAGTCAAAGAACAACAATCTTTGGAATGGAATTGGTACTTCTCATGCAGTTGAGATATTTCACCTAGCTTGTATCCATCCTGAGAAGAAAACAAATAAGATTTTCAGATCCCGGCCACTTAGGTTGAGATTGATGAAAGCTATAGAAGACTTCTTCACCCAGGTATTAGTTCTATTCAGATTACTTTTATTTCTATACTAATATTATTAAAGGCACACTCTTTGGACTATCAACAAAGGATTCCCGGCAACAAAACTCCAACCAGAGCCTTTGAGTTTGCCAAATCAACTACCCGCTACTATCAGTCAGATCACCAAAGTCTATAGGAAAAAGGAAACCATGATATCATATGTTCAATATGATGAACTATGGGAGGCTGAGCTATTGGATCGGGACATATGCACCTCTTTGCCTGCAGGATGGAAGGAAGGCTTGATGACTGAAACTGGCAGAGAGAAAAAAAGGAGAGTTCCAGTATATATTTTGGAGTTTAGAACTGGATCACAGGTTTCTAGACATATGGCAGTACAGGAAGAGTTGGAGGAAGCAGATGACTTTATGGTTACAGAGTCAGAAGGTGGAAGTGGGATTGGGAGTGGACAGAAAAGAAAAAAAGGGGGAAAGAAAAGTAGGAGAAGGTATGCATATATTATTATTGTCAGACAGCCGGAGGGAGCAAAAGCAAGGATTATGACTACTGAAGAGGGAATTAAGGCTCACAAGTTTTTGGATCCTGATAAGGAAAGAGCTGATATAGGTCCTGTAAGTTTTAATGATACAGTAAAGAAGGGAAAGGATAGGGAAGCAGAAGTTAGTAAGTTCTGTAAGAGGTTGCCAATTAGAACAGGAAAAGTAGGGCAGCCTGTAGTGAGAAAGAAGTCAAAACTGGCAATGTAAGCTAAGAGGGAAAATGTATTTAATAGAGAAGAGGTAGACTGTAGCTATAAAGAAGAATGAAGCCAATAATTCTGTTAGCCTTTATAATATTGTAAAATATCTACATACTAAAGTGCTCAACTGTGCCTGTTTGGACATTGAACAAAACTATTACCCAACCGCCGTTTAAGTATGTGAACTTATTCTAGGCGTAGTACCACCATCAACTCTGAACCAACTTATACAATGGAATCTCATACTAACTCACTGTATTCCTGCAACCCTCTGCTTTAACTTATCTTAAAAGTCCTGGTTGGGGCCTGTGTGGGAACAGGGCGCAGAGAATTTCCAATTGTATGCCCAGCTCTAGGCTGTTGAGTTGCGGCCCTAATGAACTCTAGTTGTACTGGACGTTGGCTTTCTAATCGTAGAGATATAATAAGTTATCATCGTCTCTACTCTTTGGAAGTTGAATGTCTATCACTTTATTGATAAGTTCCGGCTTGAGTCAAGGTATAGAATACAAGAGACAGTTCGAATATAGTATGCCGATTACGATAAGGAAAACTTCTAGCTTTAGCTTACTAGTAATTAAGATTTGCCACAAATCATGTGCGTATATGTGTTATTGACTAAGAGGTCACATGTTTATTCTCTATAAAGATTGTTACTAGTAGCTTTATGCACATTACGTAGTAAACGCTCAGCTGATACATAATACCTCAACGACAAGCATATGCCCATCGGCTATACATATAAATGTTTTGTGTCCTCACTATCTCTGCTCCTAAAGAGTATTTAACCACTGTAATTATTTCATCATGTACCAGAGATGTTACTATTGAGCTGAGAGTAAGTATCAGTATTCGTACTGCAAATATGCCTACAGGGTACATATTATCTGAATATATAGTAGGAAATTTGATGAAAGTTGTAAAGGGTATTCAAGATAATATCATGCAAGAGTTGGTGGAAGACCTTATAGATCTCAAAGTGGATTCACCTCCTGCTGCGAGTGTTTGGTCTCAAGGTCCTTATGCAGAACTTACAGAAATGAGAAGTAGAAGTGGACGAGGTAAGGGATGTGCTGAAGCGATGAATAGTAACAAATTATTAGAAGTACCCAATAGTAGTACTCAAGTGCTAGTGTAAGTTCGTAGTAAATAGCGAGGCGAGTATCGTTTTCTTAAATAGGAATTCTCTTGAATAAGAGAGAATTGTCTCTGGGCGGGTAGTATTTTGCTCAGAATCTGAGAAAATAGAAGCAAGACAAAAACCACCTGTACCTAAGTTTCTAAGTTTAGCTATGATTCATATTCGCTTTATTATATTTCAGCCTGCCACACTTCTGAGTCAGATAGGCTATACAATATTATTTTTAGTGATATTATATTTAGTTAAGTTATTTTTGGATTGTTTTGCATGAAGTTTATATTTAGAATATAGTGATAGAATAGTCATGTAATACAAGGCAGTCTAGCAATATACTTAGCTATAAGTCTTAAATGTGTATTTAAACCCATCTCCGAGCTGGCAGAAAATATTAAACTCCAAGGGATACATATACCAAGCATATTACTCTAACAACCTGGTTGAGTGTGACCTCTTTAGCTCCGCGTTGCTTTCTCTTTTAACTTTGATTTCTTTATTTGAATGGAACCTGAAGAATTTCTTAAACGTGTTACCCACAGGTCTACGATTGGCCATATTGTTACTTCATAAGATTAGAGTCAACCTGTGACCAATATGCCGCAATTCTATGATTGGGAATCGGTAAAGGAAACTTTAGCTGAACTCTCTCTTACAGATGGACTGCCACTTAAAGATGTCATGGATATTATGAAAATAAGACATCAATTTACACCAAGGTATGAAGTCTAAGAGTGAGACCCTAATACTTTTTTAATGGTACGAAGAAAGGATAGTATGCGAGCCTATAGAGACAGATTCTCACAATGGGAATTCACAAAGCGGCAGGCATCACTACATACGGATAGCAATCTTTTTTTAAAGGTCCGAGAGCTTTGGACTCATAATATGAATTCATCAAATATGCTTCGATGTTTATCACTTCATAGCTGGGATCTATCGTCTACTGAGCTCAGAAATCTCCGCTTGCATTCTTCTCTCCGTCTGCTAATGGGAACCGCCAATGGTGAAGATGCAAAGTTTGAGGCAAATATCCGTGCAGAGCATCTTGTTAGAGAACAATTGATTTCTGACCAATCAATAAGATATGGTAGAGAATATACCTTGAGTAATATTCGACTAAGTTGAGTATTTATCTCACAGTATGTTCAATGTTATCATAATCAATAGAGAGTATACTAATCTTTTCAAATAAAATAGAAGGCAAGTTCGAGATGCATTGCAAAATGTTAATCCCGATGGTGTAGCTGCGAGAGGAAAGGCATTTGCAACATCTCGTCGTCGGAAAGAATATTTTGTTAAAGGACCAAATCAAGTTTTGTCAATCGATGGCCACGATAAGCTCTCAAGATTCGGATTTGAAATCTATGGAGGGATTGATGCATACTCTCGTTATATTGTTTGGTGTTATATTGGAATTTCCAATCAAACCGCTGTGTCAGTAAATAAGCAATATCTCAGGTTACTCCATAGTACACTGCATATGCCAAAGCTTATCCGTTCCGATAAAGGTAGCTATAATATATAATATATCTCTTTTGCCTTAATTTACCACTATATTACATTAATTTGCTAATTAAGAAAGGAACTGAAACTGTATTGCTTGCACGATCACATGTCCTCCTCCAAAGAGAAAATAAACATGATCTTCTATTTCATAAAGCCTACTCATATGGAAAATCAACAAAAAATCAATGGATTGAAGCATGGTGGAACCTTTTAACTGAGGGTCAAACACAGGAATGGAAAGTATGTTTTGCAGAACTCGAGGAACAAGGACTATTTGATGGTGGAGACATGGATAAATCATGTCTCCAATATATTTATATGGATATTATCTGTGCTCATATTCATCAGTTTGTTGCAATACACAACTCTCATAGTATCCGCCGACAATGGTTACGCTCACATTTTCTTCCTACTGGCCAACCTTACTTATTATACTATTATCCCGATAGTGTGAGGGATTATAAAACTCCCGTGAATGCTGATAGATTAGCCGAACTGGAGGCTGAAGTAAACAATTTTGATCTTGAGCAATATCTTCCAACTGAAACTTTAAAACTCTATGCAGAGTTGCTTTCAGCCGGAGGATATCCGGCAGAATATCTTTATAGTGATACCCGACACAGGAGCGCATATGTTTTTCTACGCGAGAGGGCTGCTGCATACATTTTGAATGGCAGAGAAATAAATTTATTCAACTCTCCAACAGGTACGGAAGAATGGATTCGAGCACACAATACCGCAGAGATTGAGCATCACCGAGCGTTCGATCATTCTATGGTTATTGATGAGACAGATGATGATGGATATGAGGTAGTAGAAAGTACTCAGATAAAGTCAGACAGGATACAAGCGGACAAAAATAGTGGAAATTCAGGTGAGTCAAGTATTCATGATGAAATTAATACAATATGGGATAGTAGTGAGAACGAGGAATATGGTGATGAAACTAATGATGGTTATTTCCTTGATCTATAAATTGCATAATTTCTTTCTATAAATTCACTCAATTCTCCACTTTCCAAAACACCGTCCATATACTTACTATTTTTATACTACTTTTACCAATTTTCTATTTATCTTAACCTATTACTTTTCCTTTTATACAACCTTCTTTTTTCACTTGTAGTTTGAGTTATTCTGCGCACTTCCATTACACAATTATGCCTTTATGTCAGGTTGATACTTGTCCTTGCAATGCAATTCTACCAATGTGTGGTAATCCCGAAACCTGTATTGGATGGAAGCATCTAATTGCCATTCATCTTAGTAACCCCAAAGAACAATCTATCCTTCACTTTTGTAAGATCTCAGCTGATATATCTCATTCAACTTAATCTAATCCTGTTAAATCAAATAGCTACTCGAAAACCCAGCACCTCAACAGCCCTTCAATCTGGAACAAGTGAAGAGGTTAGGCGTCAACGCCAGCGGGCAGACCAATCCAAAGACCAACCTGAATCAAGCAGTCAATCTCGCTATAATACCCTTTCTCTACTGTCCTCTTCGACACCAAAGCCTCTCAATAAATCCTTATCCCTTTTTTTCTTCCGAAAGGGGAGTAGTAGAGCTACACTTCATGGGTCACCAATGATTATCCAATTGCAAAAATTGGATCGGGTAGATGATTGCCAAGAATATCTCCGCATCCAAGTTCAGGATTATCCAGCTTGGAAGTCATTTCCCAATGTCCGGACTCAAGAAATTGATCCAAATAAACCTATTTGTGTTGGATATTGGGAAGGTGGAAGTACACTTCTAAATGCTAATAAACTGATTGGTGGCGGAAGTATTAATGACCTGTTAAAACTTGTTGACAATCCAAAATCTACAATTAGTCTGCCACAACACGGTGTTAATAAAGGTCGAAAGTCTAGCGAGTTAATAAGAATTAGATATACAGTTCATATTCGGATAATTGGAGACGACTCTGATGAAGATCATCATGAACACATTCCTTCTTCGCCACCAACGAGCTTAGCGATAAAAAAGATATTCCACCTGTCCTGCGCCAAAGCAATCGCCGTCGACAAAAGGTCCACTACTCTGAAGAGCAGTCAACCAGCGATGATGACAGTCCTTTACCCTCTGCCAGTGAACTTTCGTCTCAAGATGAGAATATCGCATTAGCCAAGACCAAGAAGGCAAAAAACCAACCTCCTATTCTTTCCAGTCCTCCTATTACTCATGGACCTGCAGTGCGACCATCCACACCTGCCTACCGTACCCTGGGTCGTAAATGGAGTCTTACTATTCTTTCGCCACAGCAAATATCTACAAGATCAACACAAGAGTTAAAAAAAACTCGAAGCGCCTCAGGTCTTCTTGATCATGCCACCCAGCCCAATGAGACCCCTGTCACCAGCGAAGGTACTGAAAATGATTTTGAACTTGGTTTTCAGTTTCTTAACTAGTTGACATACTTTGTGCTTGTTTTTTTTGGACTTCTTGTTTGTACACGGCATCAAGTGCCCTTCTATAAGCAATTTCTTATTTCAAACATATTCTGGTTTGAGGTTCCCTTTCACAAATTATTGTCGCAATTCTGTTTTCCTGTTTTTCTACGTTTTTATCCGCATTTCTTTCATTACTCTTCCTATGATTTACTTGGTTCCGTCACCTCTCTTTCTATTCTTTACCCCTTTCCATCGCCAGTTTTTCTATTCTTTACTTGTTTCCCTCATTAGTTATTTTATGTTTTACTTATTATTATATCAATAACATCAAGATGAAACCATGCATAAGCTTTCTTTCCCTCTTGTTAGCCTTACTTTGGGGCTCCTATAGTGATAATCTTTTAGGAAATACACATTCTTGACTGGACTTTGGGCTTCAAATTGTATTTTCAGTAATAATTTACTATCGTGCAAATATATCATGCAGAATTCTAGTTAGAAATAAT
>Ga0307513_10007254_pt1 | contig 14395 bp, 9 predicted proteins | sample 15_EM_MG_FD_202174 | JGI IMG/M metagenome (GOLD analysis project Ga0307513, IMG submission 202174) | Populus trichocarpa ectomycorrhiza microbial communities from riparian zone in the Pacific Northwest, United States - 15_EM | ecosystem: Host-associated > Plants > Roots > Unclassified | place... | reverse complement strand
TATTCATCAGCGTCAATGAACCCTATTCTACTACCGTCAACCCCCTTCACAGAACCTAGTTTTATCCGGACATCCTTGCAAGAATCATCCTTGATTTTATTGAAAGGGGGGAAAGGTGTCGTCTGCATCCCACCCGCCGACGCCGCAGAAATCAAATGGAGAACGTCGCCAGGGTCGAAATATTGATTGTCCTCCAGTTCTTCGTGGCTGCTCGTCGCAAAAATAACGACGACGAGTATAATGGCGATCAGGGATACGACGGTCGGCGCAATGAGTGCGCCAATGGCTGTTACGGTAGGGTGAAATCCGACGGTGGTGGCGGAGTAGATGCCTTGTGTCGCGATGCGCATGCTTGGTGGGATGTCGCTAGAGCCTCCGGGGAACAGACCGTCGCCTTTCTGTGTATACCTGGTACGTATGAACTAAGGCAAGAATAATTATCAGGCCATGTTTGAAAGTGGCAAAAATCATGGTAGGCGTACTGTACCGCTGAGCTCTAGAACTCCTCTCACGTATTGAGACTAAATCGCGCGTTTCTCAGCATTGTAGGAAGAAAGAGTATCAAGAGCATGAAACTTACGAGTACGTCGTTCAGGACATTGGTGCTATTGGGCTGAGCTCCGACGAAAGACAAAATGGTATCCCCCATACTATTTCCGGTCGTACTTTGGCCGACAGTCAACCCTTTCAAGAACACGTTGATCGTGAAATCGCCCAGCCAAGGTGCATCCACACCGTCAGTGGAATCTGTCCCATTTATAAAGTTTGGGAAAGATGAGTTGAAGAGCTGGGTATTCGCGGTGTAGTCGACTGTGAGAGTGCTGACTTTGGGGTAAATACTGCACACCGTGGTCTTGATCTCCTTGTAGCGGCCAGAACCGGTCAAAATCAAATCTAGAAATCAAACGGGGTTATTTCATAAACGCGTCGTGCACGTCGAGTAGGAGAAAAAAATAGGCTTACTCCAGAATCTCCTCCCGCTTGTCTCGTTTGCGTCACACGAGGACCCGAAAAACGCATCAACGCTAGCTGAAGTAAACACGGGATCTAAAGATTGATATACTCAGAACAGTCACTCCCAAACAAAAAAACGTGTTCGTATAAAACGCACCTGAAAAATCAGCGTCGGTGCTATTAGGACAAAGGGTCCTCAGTTGAGCTAGGATGATAGTCTGATTGGACGACAAAGTCTGGTTGCTCGAGAGAAACGTGAGGCTCGGCGTCGTACTTGTATCCAAATCCTGTTGCTGGCAAGTCACATCCGCGCTAAATCCTTGCTGGGACATCGAGAAGCTAACAGGAAAGTCAGGTGGAGTTACCCATTTCTGCTCAACTTTGGTGTTTACGGGCATCGTCGTTCCCCATTCGGATATAAGTTTGCTGTCTACCTCCTGAATTGAAACAGGTAGAATCCCTCCTAATTAAACGCGCGGGTCAGTTAAAATGCAATTTGCAAGCAACGAATACGACAGACGGGTTGAGTTGAAGTAGTTAAAGTGATTGAAGTTGAGAACGTTTGGTAGCGAGAAGCGGGCACTGACTGCCGTGCCTCCACTAGCTTCGGCCACTGGGAGGACTTTGGCGAATAATTCTGTCGCATCACGTCAGGAAGTGTTTTTTTTGATTCGGGGTGACCTTTACCCGCTGCAACGCGCGCCGCGTTTGTAGGGAAGAGTGTCTGAAAGTCGGGGCTTTTCAAATCCAGTTCATAACCAATCATGTTCGATTTAACGATGATCACTCTTGGAGTCAGAAGGGTTGCATATCTAGATACATGGATGGTCAGCAAGTGGATCTAAAGGTCACAGATGAAACGTCGTACCCGGTCGTTTGAAAATAGATGGCAATAAAACATAAAAGAGAACCAATCAGCCAGAGGGGCTGTGCCCTAGACTTAATCCAAGAAGGTTTCGCCATCTTATACCCGGCGACGACTGTGTGTAGGGACACCCTGGTGGCGAGGCGCCGCGCCAGAGCGTATCGTATGGCCCGAGTATAAAAACTGTGGAATTCCGGGGAGTCTTTTAATGAGCTATAGTATAGACACCATATCTGTATTGAGACGTACGTCTTAGACAATAATGAGATGGCCGACGCGATAGCCGTCACTACCCATGTTACAGTTTGCGTGTTGTTCTGAAAGTTGATCGCATCCCTGGCAGGGAACGGTATAGGATCATTGATGGTCATCGCCAAAAAAGTCCAGGTGAAAACGATGAGAAGGGTGTGTACGACCAGAACGGTGGCTGGGATAACATAGTATGGGCTCGAGTACCTGTTCAAGGATCTATCAAATTATGTTCAAGTATCAACAATCCGAACGGTACGCACTTTCGTGTCGAGCTAACTTTCTCCTTGACCTGTTGTTGAGACATGGCGAATTTGTGGGCGATGGAAAGAGTCTGGCAAACGCAGCCCTGAGACAGAGGGAAATAAAGTGAAGGACTGCGACCAGCGCGGATCCGCACTACTCACCTTCTGGAATTCAGAGCGATAGGTGTATTGAGCACCCGAATCGATCACTTGCGGTTGACGGCCAAAATGTTGAAGGGTCCCAAAGCGTGCATCGAATAAGTAATCGATAATCGCCCATAATTTCCCAGAAACATGGACAAGGAGACCTGCTTGGAAATTGTACTGGCAGTTTATTGTAGGTATGAGCGCACTCCTTTACAGGCCAAAATTCGAAGGGAACAGGACCAGTTTACAATCCAAAAATAGCCATTAAGTACAACCTAAAGGGGCCGTGAACGGGCACCTACATACTTGGTGCGTGGAAAACCGGTGTTTGGAGCAGTCGAGGTGCCGGAAATGACAGGCGACGCTTTCACCCCCTTTGGTGGCTCGAAGCGGGGCCTTCGCCGTCGTCACGGTAATTTCGTCAGAATAAACTATATTCCGAACTCACAAGAGATATAATGTTCATAAGTGGGAGTGGAGGGGAAAGTGGAGTCCACTCTTTGAAAGTCGTCAATAACAATATGTAGCTGTTGCTGTTTAAATGCTCACATGAGATTGGTCGGCTATTATTAGCACCAGGGCAGGAATTACGGCTGGGGCAGCGAGTGGTAAATCAATGGGCAAGTTGGGCGGCGGGCCAATTCCATTCACTCCTGCGGTAGTTTGGTGGGGTTAAATAGGCGTAGGAAGAGGGGTTCGACGGGTCACCCCGGGTATTGCTGTAAGTTGTCGAAGGCGAGGGCAAAACGAAGACGAAGAGTCATGGACGCAAAGTAGTTCCAGAATTCGTTTTCGTCAGTGTCTGATTTAGCTTCCAAGTCGAGGGAATCGCCGACGACAACGACGTCGCATTCGCCGTGAGGAGTAACGCCGAAATTATCTCTCCCTTCCGTTCTTCGCATTCGTATTGGACCTCGTGATAGCACCAGCATCCACTTGCACCTTTGAAGATGAATCATCCGAGAAAGAGGGTTTTAGGGTAAGATGCGCAACCCAAACCTAAGCCCGAAACTCAAATTCAGGCGTGCCGACATCTTCCCGCTTCACTCCTACACCCCTCCCTTCCCCTGTTTCCGCCCCATCCTCAACTTCACGCCCATTTCCCAGATATCATTCCCGTTCTTCATCACCGTATCATTCCGTTTCCTCGTCCTCATACCCCCTATTCCTCCTCTTCGCGACCATCCCCATATCCGATATCCCCAGAGCCCCATCCCAGTGGAAGAGAAGAGGCGCAGGGATTGTTCGATCTGGAATGAGAGAGGGGGTCGGCGAATGAGGTTAGATAGCGGTGTGTAACAGAAGAAGAAAAAAAGATACCTTCTTCACTTTGGCTCCGTCCTTGGATGCGCAACCACGTTCGGAATTCATCGCTTGTTGCCTGCTTTTCTCCTCATGCGAGTGTGGGCACCTTCCCCATGCTCGCGCGTAGCATGCTCGACGATACCAGTAGAAGAACAATACCACAATCTATGCATCGTGGTTGTCGTCGACTCGGCAAACCCTAACCGAGCAGCGTGCTTCAACATCATCCTTGCGGGTCGAGCCTCTTTGCGGCCACATATCGAACGTCGAACAACAGCGGAATCTTCGACAATGGCATCCAACCGCTACCATCTACCCAAGCTGGTTGTCATTCCGCAACGGAACCCGCCTCAATCACCAATCTCATTCCGCACCCGCATCTTGGGGTCATGGGATCGACCGGACCAAAAATTCCACCCGAGCCCACCGCCTTCTCTCCCAGATGGCAGACGTAGCCGTTCACCTCCACAGAGCGAAATCCCACCTAGCGATCGGTGGAATGTTGGAAGAGACTCAGATTGATACTGGCTATTGAAGGCTGAACGGCCGTGGACAATGTAGCCGTAGATGGCGATTGGGATGCGACATCTCAGTCACTGGTTTCGTAGCCATTCTCTAGAGATTGAGAAAGGTCGTGTTAGATTTACGAATCCCATTCGAATACAAAGGCGAGAAGGGAAATGCGGCGGGAAATGAAAGCAAATGATTGCTTGGGTCACAGAGGACGGGGGCGAGAAGTTGAACGGCTAACGGGAATGAAGAACTGTGTAGCTAGCGAATGAGGTGTCGACTTTGACCCATAGATAGTGGGTGATGATGTGAATGGGAAGAGGGGAGAAGAGCTTACCCTGACCTCTGTTGACTTGCATTCGCCAGTGTATCGCTCGCGATAAATCTGAACCTGGATAAAGGAACGAAGAATGTCAGTCAGTCAACGTAAGGAATTGGTCAAGGAAGGGCAGTACAAAGTGAACTAAACAAACCTCGTTCCCTTCTCCAAAGTACAACTTCCCAGTGGAACGACGGGATATCCAATATAAACGGCTCAAATATGGGGTGCTGATGGAGCCGCACAGAGTATTCTCGAGGTGGCGTGGAACGAAAGCCTCCGAATGTTCAACGACCGACAATCACTCTGGTCACATATTATGTAAGCCACCCGGATTCGCTATTTCTAACTTGACAATACCATCAAAATACCATTTAGCTGCTTTCCCAATCTCCACCTCAATTGGGCATAGCGACTTATATTATTAACTTATCTCACTCCATTCTGAATAAATGTTGAACGTGTTTGACAATGACTGATCTCAGTTGGATCTCAGGCTAGTGATCTAATGATAATTGATGACGCTACAGTCGTTACTTGGACGCCACAGCCTTACCCCCAGGAACGCGTACTTATACTAGTATGCTTATCCCATAAGACAATAAATGGCCTAAATTTCTCGGTTGTCCTTTTAGACTGGCCGGGCCAAGGCCAAGTTGATCGAAATATTACCAAGCTGCGTGCTCGTTAATTGTTCAATCAGTCCAAAGTTCGTCGAGCTGGAAAAAATGCCTGATCAAGTGCTTTCCATCAACTCAGACCTTAACACATACATAATCGGTCCATCATCATTGTCAGCGCCCAGCGCATCCATAATGTGCCGTAATTTTTCCTTTCGGGCTTGGCAATTCTCCTTTATTAACATTGTTGTATTTTACACAGATATGTTTACTTCATAGAAAGTCATATGGTTATCACTACGTATTGGTAAGATGGGATCACCAGATCTCTCGCCGAATTCAAAATATCTTTCGAACTAACCCACAACGCCACATACAGTGACACTCTTCATTCCGAAATTGTGGCATCTAATGATAACGAGAGGTATGGCATGGTCAGGCTGCACGGCTTTTTCCCCACACAGCACCGCTGAGATATTTTTATCTCAAAAGGATTATATAAATTCTGGTACACTCTGAAATCCTTTGACATCCTACAAATCTCAACTATCAAAAGTCAAAAACCATGATGTTTTCACTTGCCTCAATCGTTTCCCTCGTCGCTATCCTCTCCCAGGCGTCTGCCGCTAGTGTCCAACATTGTGCGTCTTGTTTCAATCCTTTACAAATGTGAGACTGGAGCTAATGAACACATATTTTCAAGGCGGCGGACCAGATGTACGTTCATGTTGATTTATGGCCACCTACGTAGCTTAACTCTTCTTCTCATTATACTCAAGGACCTGAAATGTGAGCCCTGCTTGATTGATTGGGCTCTCCGATTATATTGAAACACTCGGTAGGCCCTGATGGCTTGACTTGCTGTGGTCCCCTCATCAACGCAGTAGGAACGTGAGTAAACCAGTCTGGAAAATTTAACCATGCGCATCAAAGTTAATGTATTCAAATGCGATCAAGTTGCGTCCCCGGAACTCCTGGTGTCTGCAAGGTCCCAATTGGTGTTCAGCCTCTCGGTTGTGAGCCTTTTTATCCTCCCTTACAGATGTGGTAGATGAGATGAAATATACATTAATTTTCTAGGCAACCCGCTGTGTAAGCCCAGTTTGATTTACTGCCTTTGGCATTGATGTTGAGATATTATTTAGGCAACTAAGCTTGATGGGTTGTCGCTGGTGCTGGCGGAATGTGAGTAACTTGTCTGGGAACTTTTACCAGAGGAATCTGAAGCAAATAATACGGTGATAAAGTTGTTATGTACAGCGTCCTCGGAACTTGCTCGGAACTGCGGCTCCATGTCCATTTCGATTGATGAACGCCAAGCCTTTATATACCATCTTTTATACACCCAGATCAAATAAGATATATGGACATAGGTTGTCAATAAATTAGCTTTATTGTGTCAGAAAGGACACTTTGAGCAATCGATGTAAGTACAAAAAGGGGTTTACCGATCGTTGAATAGGGGTGCCCTCCTAGTCATGTGACCTATCTAGATGGATTCCCATGTACGTTGGTAGCGGTCATCACTACATTCACCTGCTTCCCAGAGCCAGCGACTAGCTCCAGGGACCTCGGCCTACTACATCGTTTTGGCTAAGTCACAATGTCCAAGTGGAGCGATTAATCAAGCGGGTAACCCTGTTGCTCGGCAGTTGGGCGACTTTTGTATTCGCCCTTAAAAAAATGTACACGTCTTCATCAGAATCTTGCAAGACGCTTCAACCTCATTCAACTTCATAAAAGAATAACCGGCTTTGCAGGCTTCGTGCAGCTCGGAGAGCAAGTCTCTGGTCGTTCGTCAAAACTCAGTGATGGATTGCTAGTTTTCTCTGTATTTGGGTTACAATTGCATGTGAATTACTTAGTTATTACTGTTTGCGACATTACAGAGGGAAAGGGTGACTATGTGGCTTAATAAAGGCGAGATGGTCTCATAAAAGAACGCTTCGGTGTTTTCAGGGCAGATACCCAGAAAAAGGGGGGTAAACCGATGATTAAGTAATAGGTCAGAAAGAGCTAAGGGATAAAAAGGAGAAATAGAATAGAGGGAAGTACTTAACGGAGACACGAAGAACGTCGACGCGAAGATGTGAGCAGTGTTGGCAGATAACCGGCAGATAACAAGGGTCCCGATCATCTGCAGTGGCAGATAACATCCGAAGCTCGCTATCACTTTGCAGCACGTCGTGAACAATTTTGAATTGGAAATTTTATTCTAATTACTTAGTTCTACCCGTATGCGACATTACAGAGGGTGAGGGCGACTGTAGGGCTTAAGGGAGGCGAAATGGCCTCAAAAAAGAACATTTCGGCGTTTTCCGGGCCGATAACAACCCAGCGGCCCTCCAGACGTAGCGGAGTTTGAAAGAAACGGTTGGTCACGAGCCTACACTTCTTAGGTCCCTTTCAAGCGGCCTAAATGGGCCAGAAACGGTGACAAAACCAGTAGTCCCTTCACTTCTTCTGGGCGCCACATACCACTTCATGGCCTCCAAGGACGACGATAACACGCCGATATCCTCTCCAATACCAGGTTCTCTTCAACATGAAACGCCCATGGGCTCCGTACAATCACCAACGCCGCTGGTGTATCCCCCTCCTTCTCAAACTATCGACATAATACCGTCCCCTTCGATGGCTTCCCCTTCAATACCCCCACCACGGCCGCAGAATCCAACTTTCACGGGGATGACTGAACAAAAGCAGCAGAACAGTTGGGATCCATCCATGCCGTATGCCCAACGACGTAGTCCTGATCTCAACCATCAAGGAATGCTGAGCCCCATCACTCCGTTCATGCCGCCGCTCAGCGCCTTCAGTGGGTCCTTCCCTGATACTCCCGCTGACGATGCGGCTGCAATTGAGAATCGCAATGCTAGCGCTAACTGGGGCCCAGCTATTCCTCAGGTGAACCCGGCAGGAAAGGTAGTACGATTCGAAAGCGCTCTGCCTTCAGCGTACCCAATCACTACAGATCAAAATCGGCACAGCAGTTGGGATCCGTCGATGCCGCATGCCTATCGAGGCAGGCCTGATCTTAACGATCAAGGGACACAGGGCCGCCCCAGTACTCCGTTCATACCCTTGGTCAGCCCCCCAAGCAGGCCCTCCTTTGATACTCCCAATCACTGGGGGGCGGGTGTAAGTACTGACTATCACAATTCTGGCTGGTCCTCAGCTAATTATCAGGCGCCGGGGTCCCCAGCTGATGATCGGCATAGTCGAGCGCACTCACACGCAGGATCGGCGTTACGATACGACAGAGCTCCGCCTTCACCGCCTTCGGCCCTGGCTAGTTATCCGATGCTGAGGCCCCCAGCTAATGATCGTGAATGGGTGACACCCTCAGGCGCAGGCGCGGCGTTACGATACGACGGAGTTCGCAATGCTGGCGCTGCATTGGGGATGGCGTCCCCATGGGTTGGAATGGCGACACGAGACGACGAAGCTGTGACTTCAGCGCACCCAATCACCAATCCATCTTGGGCCGTGCACGTATATTCACAAAAATTGCAGATCACGGGCCAAAGGCTGCGTCGCTATCAAATCGTTCGTTCGAAGCTAGGACTCGAGTCGCAGTTGAACGACCTATTCTCTGGGTCACTTGGTGTGTGGTTTCGATGTTTTTTTTCGAAGAAATTACAGGACTAACTGTGCGTACTTACTGAGTTAGTTCCACTCACTCAGCAACACCGACCCCACGACATTGAAAAGATCATGGAACAAGCAACAATGTTTTTTTCGTCGTTTCATCCCGATGGTCAGGCCTGAATCTATGTACCTTCAAGGATGCATTATTCTTGTCAATTGCTTATCTTCTACTCCATAGCGCATTGGCATATGAATGTGGAAAACCTTCCGCACCGAGTTGGGAAGGTCATCGACGGCTTGACCCCAAACTCTCGAAATTTTGATGTAGGATTCCGATTCATGCGCTTCCGGTTCCCTTATGTCAAATTTGAATGGTTTCTCCAAACATCTTATTGCGAAATCTACTCAAAGATGGACCTTGATTCTACTAAACTTCAACCTACAGAGGTAGAAGTTCTTTGGAAAGCGTGGGCACGAGCAGGTGCCGCTTCGGGTACTTATTACTCGCTTCCCTCGTTCTTATGCTCCAGTTAATTCGATTTTCGCTGATTAGGATTGGTGGCATATGGCTCTATCAAGGACACAATACAGATATTCGTGACTGGGCCAAACCAGTGGGATCGGATTATGCTTATCACCAATAGGCACTTTATTGTAACGCAAGTCTTTCAGCCTGAGCTCATGACACCCGTCCCGTATCATAGAGCGCTTCCTCCTTTATCCCAGTAAGTGGCCTCACAGAACATTTAGAACACTCTAAACATTTCATCTGAATAGAAATGAAGACGTCATGGTATTCTCCACTTCATGGACTGTGATCCAGTTCTTGCGGTCCAGCCAGATTCGGATGGGTTTTTTGATAGCGCTCAGTGCTCTATTTGCGGCACTTCAACCTATCGTTGGAAAGTACACATCTACGGGGGCATGGGTCCTGGCAGTGATTGGTGTACTGTCGGGATTGATTTCAGTGGTTGCAGTATCTTTCGGTTGGTTGTTGACTCGGATTGAAGCACAAGCTGCAAAGAAACGACAAGCTACGGGTGACAAATAGTAATCTGGCCAGTAATTATATAGTACTAGTTAGTATACGTTATAAGGACGGTAGTACACGGAATTGTATGGTTCTCCTACTTTGTTAACCAACATCAATAAATTAAATTTAAAAGAAGGCTTCATGTAACTCGCCCTCCGAGCCAACCCGCTGCTTTTCAGAGGGACGCGCTGATGGTCGAAGGAGAAGGGAATGGGCTGCTGGAACGAGTAGGAAGAAAGAACGGTGGATGCCGGTGAAGTCGCGTATTGTCGGTATTTCGATGCGTAGCCTGCGAAAGAGGCCGCCCGGGAGGCTAAGGTGGTAAACAAACAAAACGTACATTTCAACGCGACGCTCGATCGTCCTATCTCCCTCCAATGAATCTTCGTGCTGAACCCTATCGAGCTTGCTACACTCGTTCTCGCACTTATGCAGCATCCATTCCGTCATCCTAGCAAATTTCGAGTGGGATTCATGATCACAATCATCCCGCAATCCCGGTTGCAAACATGAGTGTAAAATATAACCATGATACATACCTCTCCAATACAAATATACCGTGAAAAATCTTAACAACCTATGGCTCAACAACAATAGAAGACGAAGACCACATCGGTTGTTCATCCGACAGTGTCGTCGACTCGCTGGGGATGAATCGATAGTCATTCTCGACTTCTCTTTCTCTGGTGTCAGATTTGGCGCCTGAGTTGAGCGAATCGTCAACGACGTCAACGATGAGGTATTCGCCGTAAGAAGTGCTGAGGTTATTCCCCCTTCCATTCTTCGCGTTCGTATTGGACCTCGCGACAGCCCCAGCGTCCACTGGCAGCTATACCAAATGAATCGATCCATAAGTGGGACTTTGAGATTGGGTAGGATGCAGAGCCCAAACCCAAGCTCCAAATCCTACTCCAGCCACTCGCTGGAGATGGACCGACAGTAATTCCCGAACTCTCGTCGCATTGGCGTCCGAACCGAACAACGACAGCGACAACGCATTCGCCGTACAAAGTAGCGCTAAGATTATCTCTATCTTCGATTCTTCGTGTTTGCATTGGGCTTCGCGACAGTACCAGATCCGGACGATGAATCTTTCGATAAAGTGGGCTTTAGGGTAAGATGCGCAACCGAAACCCAAACCCTAAACGCAAACTCAGACGCGCCACCATTTTCTTTCTATACCGCTACACGGCTCGCTATCTCGCGATCATCCTCACCCCGATTTCCCAACTCCCAACCGTCCTCCACCACCCCATTCTCGTACGTCCCTCATCACCGTATAACCGCCCCTCCTCCTCTTGACGACCAACCAGATATCCAATATTCCCAGTAGCAGCCCAATGGAAGAGAAGAATGGAAACCGTGGATTAGACCAACACAGAGATGCGGGATGTTCAACATTAGCTCGATGCAGGGGTTTGGGTGGGTGCCAGGGGCCAATGGTCATTTCCATCGATTCTGCAGACATCAGAGCGTTATTCAACGGCATTCGTTCGAGCTCTGCGCAGCACGCACCCTGCACCACGCATCTTTGGGTCTTGGGTGGTCCACCAGAACGACTATTCCACCCGGACCTGCTGCGTTCTCCCCAGCCATAGCCGTTCAATCGGAACAAATGTAATCCATTGGGGGGGGCAGATAGAAATTTGCGCAGGCAGGTTGCGGTGCTTGCGCAGCTTGCGCAACTTGGTTTCTGCGCAAGCTGCCTCAAAATTTGCGCAAGTCTGCGTAAGTGCGCGCTATGGGTACAAAAGAATACCAATTTATATACTGCTAAAATGGATCTACCTTGTAGATTTGAACACAGATACGAGTCTCGAGACAATAATAATATATGTGTATGCAATGTTTGAGTATTTAAGACATCTACGGCATGAGCGAACATGGACAACGAGATGGCGCATGGCAATACACCGCCTCGGACTCAGTGGGCTCGGGGGTGCAGCAGGGCGGGGGGAAACAAGGAAAAAGAGGGTGGCTTACCCTCCCTTGACGTCCCACTCCTCCTGCCCAACTCCTGCTGAGAATCATCTCGTCGTCGTGAGAGTCAACGTACCCGGGCCGGTGATTCCGTAGCCCGTTGATTTTTTTGCAACACGTGATGTTGTTGCAAAAAAATCAACGGGCTCCGGGTAGACGGGCCACTACACACCACCTCGGAACCAGTATCGTATGAAACTTGGTAAATATGTAGAATCGATTAATTGGATAGCTTTGGTGGAAGATAATGACCACCCGGACTTGATAAACTAAGATATTTCATGTTTATGACGTGACGGCGAGTCTCGGTAAAGTCTGGGGGTGCCATCAATATGCTTAACGTTCACTTTTTTTTACCTACCACGGCATTGGCCAGATAGATTTTATGAACCAGGTTCTAAGCAAGAAATACGATTATGTTAACTAGTTTTTTGTACTTTTTTTAACTCTAAACCAATGCTGGTGAATGCAATAATTACAACACAATATTACCAATGACCTAATTTGGTAAGAGCAGCCTCGAGTACCAAATTGAACGCACTTGAACGATGTTTCCGGTTCATTAAGTCAACTGAAATTTTGCTCAAGGTCTACTACGGTGTAGTCAGAGGTTGCGCAGATGCACGCAACCTCAGCGCAAGCACACTCAACCTCAGCGCAAGCACGCTCAACCTTAGCGCAACCTCCACGCAACCTCAGCGCAAGCACGCTCAACCTTGGCGCAACCTCAGCGCAAGCACACTCAATGCCTGCGCTATCATAATTCTTGCCTGCGCAACGGGTCATCAGCTTGTGATTAAGATTTTGAATTGTGATCGGCGTGAGTTCCACTCGAGTGCGATACCTTCGGTCAGTGAACTATTCTTTCGCTTTCTTTCTCCCTCCTCTGACAGCCTAACCATGGTTTTTGTAAGTAACAATTGTCAATTAACCTTCATGAATCACGATTGAAGCTTCAAGTTGTCTTTCTGAACTTTGAACAGGGTTTAATTCAACATATCTATCACTACTTTGTCCCGCCGGACACTCAGGGGTCCACCAATAATACCCTAATTAACCCCGGAGCATCACCCGAATCTATTCCTTCCCAAGGCTATGTCCCTATGTTCGATGAACATGGTGCGTGAAGTTCTATTTATTTCGAGTCCTCAACTTCACAAAACCTATCTACTAGGACAAATCCAGGGTTATATGAGACGGCCAACGACATCAGTTCGGGCCACTGAACGTCAATCAGTTCCTACCACTCGTGCGTACTTATTCAAGTGTTCATTTGAACATTTTATCCTGATCAATGTACAGAATCTCGTCCTTTAACCCAAAATTATCCCCCTACGAATGCGCCTGCGGGTGAGACATTCTACATGCGTACTCTCAATGGTAGTTTTGTCCCGGTCAATGTCTCGACCTCTACCGTTCAGTCCACCCAACCCCTCGTTGCCCCATCAGCAACTCAGACTGCTATCGAGCAAATTCCCTGGGATGGTTGGCCCGATGGCATATTCAGCCGCGACTTCAGTTTGACTGAATACGAAAAATCAGACTTGCTCAAAATTCATTGGGCTAACAAAGCAAGTGGGGGAAGCGGCGATGAGCATGCAGCCAAGTGGGAGAAAGGAAAGAAGCTTGCTAGGCGCTGCCTTGGAGTTATTGTATGCGATAATGAAGGGTGCGGCATCATCATACAGCCGAAGACTACTCCACTGGCCATTCAGAAACAACTTGAAGAACCCTGTGTCTGTACTGCCCAACTCCAGCACCAGCGATGCGAGGTTCATGCCATCACCTGGAAATGGGCCGACGGTGTCCATTTTTATAACACTGGGGTTCATTCGCACAACCGGCCAGGATGCGTTCTTCATTTACTCAACGAAGAACGTGAGCAATTCGGAAACCTCGTCAGAGCGCACCCCAATACTGGCCCACTTGGATTAATTGTCGGGGTTCCAGGTCTTACTGGGCCAGGCGAATCTGTTGCGGATATATCTGATGTTCTACTCAATGCGGATCGTGTTAGCAAGGAACAGCGGAAGATTAAACACGATGCTGATCCTGGAGGCGACAGTTTCATTGCGGCATTTGCCAAACTTACTGAGGAATATCCTGGCTTTGTTATCTTCTCAACGCTTGGAAAGGTGACTGTTATTTCGGTTCAAACGAAATTCATGCGGTCCAATATGCTCAAGGACTCTCGAATGGATGGTCCCGTCAATGGATTGGTCAATGATGCGGCTCATGGATGGTGGAAAGAGCGTAATTCCCTCCTCATGATTACCTCGGCTTATTCCCCAACTCTTTTCCGATGGGTTCCTGGTGTTTTTTCGTACACAAATGGTGCCAGTGCTGAACACTTCAAATACCATTTTATTTCCGTGTTTCAAAGCATGGCTCACGATGCCGAGGAACGTGGTATACAATTAGCGGACTGGATGTTTGCTGGTGTATGTTTCCTTTACTCAAATAATTTTATGCATCTGACAATCTCACTTTCAGATGATGGATTTCAGCGAGGCAGAGCGCTCGGGGTTTATCCAGGCATTTATTATATTCTGGATGACCTACCGTGACAACGATCGT
>Ga0307513_10007253_pt1 | contig 14396 bp, 11 predicted proteins | sample 15_EM_MG_FD_202174 | JGI IMG/M metagenome (GOLD analysis project Ga0307513, IMG submission 202174) | Populus trichocarpa ectomycorrhiza microbial communities from riparian zone in the Pacific Northwest, United States - 15_EM | ecosystem: Host-associated > Plants > Roots > Unclassified | place... | reverse complement strand
TCCGACGCTCGGTGGCTGGATCACCGAGACGTCGAGCTGGCATTGGGTGTTCCTGATCAATGTCCCGATCGGCATCGGCGCGTGGATCCTGGCCGATCTGTTCGTCGATGAGCCCAAGCAGGTGAAGCAGGACCGCGCCAAGCGGCTCGAAGGCGGCCTGCGGATCGATTATATCGGCGTGATCCTGGTCGCGCTCGGTCTCGGCTTTTTCGAGCTGACGCTCGACCGCGGCGAGCGGGAGGATTGGTTCGCCAGCGGTCTGATCGTCGCCACTGCAACCATATCGGCGGTATCGCTGATCGCGCTGGTCTTCTGGGAACTCAACCACAAGGATCCGGTGGTCGACCTCAAATTGTTCAAGAACCGCAGCTTCGCGATCACCACGCTGATCATGGGCATTACCGGCCTGATCCTGTTCGGCACGACCCAGCTGATCCCGCAGATGCTGCAGCAAGTGATGGGGTACAGCTCGTTCGATGCGGGGCTGGCGCTGACGCTGGGCGGCCTCGCCACATTGGTCGCGGTGCCCTTTGCCGGGCGTCTGGTCGGCAAGGTCGACGCGCGCATCCTGCTGGGCGGTGCATTGATCGTCCAGGCGGGAGCGCTCTGGAACATGTCGCATTTCAGCGCCGACATCAGCTTTGCCGACGCCGCGATGGGACGGCTTTATCAGGCGATGGCGCTGCCCTTCCTGTTCGTGCCGATCAACGCGGTCGCGTATCAGGGGCTGCCACGCAACAAGACCGCGCAAGCGTCGAGCCTGCTCAACGTCGCGCGCAATTTGGGCGGATCGATCGGCATCTCGGCGGCGCAATCGATGCTGGCGGGGTCGATGCAGCGGCACCAGACCGAGCTGGTCCAGAAACTCAACCCGCTCGATCCGAATTACATCGACTGGCTGGCCAAGGCGAAGGGGGCGTTCGCCGGATTCGGCGATCCCACGCAATTGCCCCAGGCGATCCTCTACCAACAAGTGCAGCGGCAGGCGGCGATGCTCGGCTTCCTCGACGTCTTCCGCTCGCTGATGGTGCTGATCCTGATCTTGCTGCCGGTCGTCATCTTCATGAATTCGGGCAAAGGCGCGAAGGGCGGAATGGGACATTGATGATGCTGAAGAAACCGATCCTGTTCGTCTCGACGCTGGCACTCGCCGCCTGCACCGTCGGTCCGAACTATACCAAGCCCGATCTGGCGGTGCCGGCGACCTACGTCGGCCCACAAGGCGCGCCTCCTCCGGGGCAGGCGATCGATCCTGCGCATTGGTGGGAAGCGTTCGACGATCCCAGGCTGACCGATCTGATCGGTCGCGCGCTGAAGGACAATCCGGACATGGCGTCCGCGGCCAGCCGCGTGCGCCAGGCGCGGCTGGGCGAGATTCAGGCGCGCGCGCAATACAAACCGGTGGTCAACGCCGATGCCAATGCGACCGATGTGCGGTTCAGCAAGAATGCCGGCTTTTCGCAGCTCGCGCGCGCCTTTGGCGGCGGGGGCGGACAAAGCGGTAGCAGCCCGCCGGCGGGCATCGCGCTGCCGGGCGATAGTATCAAGACCTTCGCTATCGGCTTCGACGCGAGCTGGGAACTCGATGTGTTCGGCGGTGGTCGCCGCGGCGTCGAGGCGGCACTGGCACGGACCGAGGCGGCCGAGTGGAATCGGCGCGACGCCGCGGTAACGCTCGCGGCCGAAGTCGCGGACGCCTATTTCGCGCTGCGCCTCGACCAGGAGCAGATCGCGGTACTCGACAGCGAGATCGAGCGGCAGGGCAGGGCGCTGCAGATCGCCGCGAACATCGCCAAGGTCGGCCTGACGCCATCGATCGACGTCACCCGGCAGAACGGCAACATCACCGCTACGCGGGCGCGGATGGAACCGCTCAAGGCCGATCTCGACGTGCGCAAACATGCGCTCGGCGTTTTGGTCGGACAACCGCCCGGGGCGTTGATGGGCGAATTGTCGGGGCCGTTACCTGCGCTTGCACCGACTCCGGAGATTCCAGCGGGATTGCCCAGCGACCTGCTGCGGCGGCGACCGGACATCCGCGCCGCCGAGCGCAACCTGGCCGCGTCGACCGCCGATATCGGGGTCGCCGTCGCCGATCTCTATCCCAAGTTCAGTCTGACGGGGATGGCGCAGCTCATCTCGACCGCGTTTGGCAATCTTTTTTCAGGCGACAGCCTGCAACTGACCGGCACCGGACAGGCGACTTTCCCGCTGTTCGATTGGGGGAAGCGCAAGGCGAACGTTGGCGTTCGCAAGGAACAGCGCGAACAAGCCTATCAGGATTATCGCCTGACCGTGCTCCAGGCGTTGCGCGACGTCGAGGATCCGCTGAGCAAGATCGACGCCGAACGCCGCCGCAACACCTTGCTACGCCAGGCGCTGGCCGATGCCGATCGTACCGCCGCCGCCGATCAGGCGCGATATCAATCGGGCCTGGTCGCGCAGGATACCGTCATCAACACTCAGATGGACGTATTGCGCGCGAAAGAAAATCTGGCGGACAGCGACGCGCAGCTGCGGCAGCTGTCGGTTGCCTTGTTCAAGGCGATCGGTGGCGGCTGGTCGGAAGGGACGCCCGGCGCCCGCTAATCGGCGCGGTGTTGCGCAAAAGCAACGTCGACTTTGCGCAAGGTTGCGAACGGCGCAATGGTTAGCGCCTGATTCGGAAAAGTTAATAAAAGGTTAATTCAGAACGATTTTTGGTCACGATGCCGAAATCGCAAGAGATCGAATTGGTCAGATACAGAGCGACCCGCCCCCACCATCAACTTATTGAATCAATAAGTGAACCGGTGGGAAGCGGGCCGTCTAAAATCGCTTACCAGGGACGAATGGTTTCGCCGTGGATCAGCGCAATGAGAAACGCGAGCATTGTTTTACTCCTAATGCGCCCACCCCGGGCACCGGAGTTTCTTAATAGTATTTTAACCCAAAAGCAAACGTGATTCCGGACAGTTACGTGTTTTCCCTTAGCTTGAGGGTCGCGAGCTTAAGAGTTCTTTTAGGCCCTTGAGCTAGCAGAACGGTGATGGCGCGCACCCGCACCCCGATCGACCCGGTCGAAGAACCGGTTGGCCAGCTTGGCCGTCCGTCCGCATCGCGGAGCCGCATGCGCGGCGCCGCGACGCCGTTCGCGCAGGTCTCCGATACGAAACCATGGGCGGTCCAGGCGCTCGCGCAAATGACCAATCAGGCATTCCTGCGCCGGCATCTCGGCGTCGCCCGGTCGAACGACATCGCGTTCGATATCGCCGATCGGATCGCGGGCGCGATGCCCGGCGTCGTGGCGACGGTGATCGGCCGATGGACCGTCGAGGTGGACACCTGCGTCGCCGACACTACGCAATTGCAAGAATTCTCCGACAGCTTGACCGAGGCGCTGGCCGAGCCGTTCGACCTCGACGGCGAGAGTCACCATATCGATCTGGCGATCGGTATCGCCGCCGGCCCTCCGGGAACGCTGGACGACGTCCGCCTGGCCGAAGAGGCGGAGGACGCGCTGGTCCAATCCCGCAACGAGAGCCAGCTGGTGCTGCGCGACCTGTCGCGGGCCGATCCGATGGTCGACAAGCTGGCATTGAAGCGCGAGCTCAAGGGCGCGATCGATCGCGGCGAGCTGTTCCTGCAATATCAACCCAAGGTGCACGTCCGCCGGCAGGAGATCGCGAGCGCCGAGGCGCTGGTCCGCTGGCGCCACCCAACGCGCGGATTGATTCTGCCGAGCGATTTCATTCCACTGGCCGAAACCTCGCGCGATATCGACCGACTGACGCTGTGGACGATCGAACAGGTGATCACCGACCAGCATTATCTGCGGGCCGACGGGCAGGAGATCACTGTCTTCGTCAACATTTCTGGCCAGTTGCTGAGCAACGCCTCTTTCGTAAAGCGTGCGTGCGAGATGGTGAGCGACGGGGGCGTCCCGCTCGGTTTCGAGATTACCGAAACCTCTGTCATCCGCGATCCGGTCAGCGCGATCGCCAATTTGAATATCTTCGCCGACCACGGCATCGCGATCGCCATCGACGATTACGGCGCCGGGCTGTCGAGCCTCGCCTATCTCAAGCAGCTTCCGGCGCGCGAGCTCAAGATCGACAAGATGTTCGTCCTGCAACTGACCAGCAGTAACCGCGATCCGCTGATCGTGCGGTCGACCATCGACCTTGCGCACGCGCTGGAAATGGAAGTGACCGCGGAGGGCGTCGAGACGCCGGCGGCGCTGGCGCTGCTTAGTGTCATGGGGTGCGACATGATCCAGGGCTATCTGATCAGTCGTCCCGTCGAGATCGAGGCGTTCCGCCAGTTCCTACGCGACCACAAGGACGCCGCGCTGGTCGATTCGGCGCGTGCTAGTTTCCGTGCCGCGGCGTTCCGCCGCCTCGCTTGATCCCCTTCGGCGGACCTTAGCGCTGTTTTAATGCCAAACGTTCATTCTGGCTTCGTTATGACTCGCTGGTTCCTGCGCGCGTTCACGTTTCTTGCGATTCTGGTCGCGGTTCCCGCCGTGGCGCAGGCCGATAAGGCGCAGGTCGAAAAAGCGCAGGTCGAAAAAGCACTGAATGACGCCAGGGCAACCATGGGCGTCGATCCACAGCTGACCATTCACAAGGCGATCATCGCGCGCCAGCTCGCGCAACGCATGGATGGGCCTGATCGCGATGTCGCGATCGCGACCGCGCTGTGGCTGCAAGGTGTAGCATCCAATTTCAGCGGCAAGCCCGACGATGCCGACCGGCTATTGGCGCAAGCGCTGGCGCTCGCCGAGCGCGTAGCCAAAGGGAGCAAGCTTAACGGCGATATCTTGCTGGCGCGCGGTAATTGGTATGCCGACGAAGCCAATATTGCAGACGCGCTGCGCAATTATCAGACGGCGTACGACATCTACCGGACGATCGGGGAAACGACTGGCCAGGCCAAGGCGCTGATCGGCATCGCCGGCATTTACCTCGACGCCAACGACTTCGGCGGCGCGATCAAAAACAGCGACAGGGCTCTCGCGGTGGGCAGCACCGACCCACAATTGCTAAGCACGATCCACGGGAACCGGGGCGACGCACTACGTGAACTGCATCGTTACTCCGAAGCGGAAGTCGAATTTCAGAAAGCGCTCCGATTCGCGCGGCAGAGCCAGAACCCCAACCTCGAGGCGATGGTCTTGCGCAACTTGGCGCGCAACGAATTGTGGGCTGGCGAGGTCGACGCGGCTGAACAGACGATCGCCGAGGGCTTTCGGCTGACCGATCGATCAACGGGTGACGATGCCGCTCAGCTGTGGGCGCTCGCGGCCAAAGCCGCGTTCGAGCGCGGTAAGCCGGTAGAAGCGCGGTCGAAGATCGAGCGCGCCTTCGCGCTGGCGGGCAAGGCGACCGACACGGTCGCTTTCTGGCAGGCGCACACGACAGCATATGACATTTACAAGGCGTTGGGCGACAAGGCGCACGCGTTGCATGAACTCGAGGTAATCCGGGCGATCGACGAAAAGACGACCACGACCGCGCGATCGAACAATACCGCGCTGATGAGTGCGAAGTTCGACTTCGCCAACCAGGAGTTGCAGATCGCCAAGCTGCAAGCCGACGAAGCGAAACGGCGCGCGAACGCTCAATTCTGGATCTTCGTCGCGACGACGCTCGTATCGGGCGTGGTGTTCGGCATGCTCGGCTTCGGCCTTGTCACGATCCGGCGCAGCCGGAACGAGGTCCGCGCGGCCAATGTCGACCTGGAAGCGAGCAACGCCGCTCTCGGCAAGGCGCTGGCCGCCAAGACCGAATTCCTGGCCACGACCAGCCACGAGATCCGCACGCCGCTCAACGGCATCCTCGGAATGACCCAGGTGATGCTGGCCGACCGGCGGCTCGATCCCGCGCTGCGCGATCGTATCGGAGTGGTGCATGGGGCCGGGGTGTCGATGCGCGCGCTGGTCGATGACATTCTCGACGTCGCCAAGATGGAAACCGGCAATCTGACGATCGAACAGGCGCCGGTCGATGTGGCGGCGATGCTGCGCGACGTGTCGCGCTTGTGGCAGGATCAGGCGGCCGCAAAGGGAGTCGAATTCGACCTCGACGTCAGCGAGGCGCCGCACCGAATCGAAAGCGATCCGGCGCGTTTGCGACAAATTGCGTTCAATCTGCTTTCCAATGCGCTGAAATTCACCCAGAATGGACACATTCACGTCCGGTCGGGGGTGATTCATGGGACCGACGGCGAACAAGTGACCATCGAAATCCGCGATACCGGGATCGGCATCCCGCCGGACAAGCTCGAACTCATCTTCGAGTCGTTCCGTCAGGCTGACGCCGGCACCACGCGTCAGTTCGGCGGCACCGGATTGGGACTGGCGATCTGCCGCAATATCGCGCGAGCGATGGGTGGCGATGTGACGGTGGCGAGTATTCCGGGCGAGGGGTCGACTTTCATTGTGGCTGTGCCGCTGGTCCGCGTCGAGGAAGACGAAGCCGCGGCGGTCGAAGACAAGCATGGCAAAACGCTGCTGATCCTCGACAAGAATCCGATCAGCCGCGCGATGCTGAAGACCTTGTTCGCGCAGCGCTTCCCCAGCTTGAAGGTCGCGGGGTCGATCGACGAAGCGGCAGCGATAATCGAGGCTGGCGGTGTGCACCGGATCGTTACCGATGAAGCCACGATCGCCATGGATGATGACGTCGACGCCGGGATCGCGCGCCTGGCCGGTGCGCCGGTGTCGTTGCTATGGACAAACCCGGATGCGGCTGACCGCACCCGGTTAACCGCAGCGGGCGTAGATCAACTCATCGCCAAGCCGATCGCCGGCGCTGCATTGGTACAAACCATCGTTTCGGTAGCGCAGGGTGAATATGTTGATAGTCGGGCTGCATAGGCAGATAGGGGACTGATCATGCTATCTGATACCCTTTGCTCTCCGGCGCGGTCCGGTCTGCTGCGATGAACGTGCTTTTCATCGAGGACGATCCGATGAATCGGCGGGTCGTGGCCGATATGCTCGACGTGGCGGGCGCGGCGATGACCGAAGCCGAAAGCGCCGAGATCGGCCTGACGCTGATCGACGAGCGCGATTTCGACATGGCGCTGGTCGATCTGCGCATGCCCGGCATGGACGGCATCACCGCTATCGAACGGATTCGCGCGCGCGCCGATGCCAAGGCAAAGCTGCCGATCATCGTCGTTACCGCGGATACCGCGATCGACCTGCGCGAACGCTGCATGGCGGCGGGCGCCAACGAAGTGCTGTTCAAGCCTGTGGCGATGGACGCCTTGTTCGAGGCGATGGGGCGCATTCTCGCTGGCGGTGAGGATGGAGTGATCCTTTAGGCATTTCCGCTCGCCGTCGCTCGTGGCAAGAGCGCCGCCATGATTGAGCATCTTTCCCCTAAACCGCGTCCGCTCGGCACGAGTGGCATCCTCGTCTCGCCCATCGCCTGGGGTATGTGGCGGCTTCGCGGCGGCGACCTTGCTGGCGCCCGCGCGCTGATCGAAGCAGCGCTCGACAGCGGGATCACGCTGTTCGACACGGCCGATATCTACGGCTTCAACGGGACCGGCGGATTCGGCGATGCCGAGGCGGCGCTCGGCCGTGTGCTGAACGAGGCGCCCGAATTGCGCGCGCGCATGGTGCTGGCGACTAAGGGTGGGATCATCCCGGGCGTTCCGTACGATTCGAGCCCGGCCTATCTCGAGCGCGCGCTCGACGCATCGCTCGAACGTCTCGGCGTCGAACAGGTCGACCTCTGGCAGGTCCATCGCCCCGATCTGCTCGCGCACCCACAGGAACTCGCGGCAACGCTCGAGAAGATGATCGCCAGCGGCAAAACGCGCGCGGTCGGCGTCTCCAATTTCACGCCGGCGCAGGTCGTGGCGCTGGAAAGCTTCCTCACGCTTCCGCTGGCAAGCACGCAGCCCGAATTCTCGCCGCTCCATACCGATCCGCTGTGGGATGGCACGCTCGACCTCGCGATGAAGCGCAACCACGCCGTCCTTGCCTGGTCGCCGCTGGGGGGCGGGCGGCTGGGCCAGGACGGGCCGGTCGCGGCGTTGCTGGCGGATAAGGGCGCGCAGCACGATGTTTCGGTGACGGCCGCGACTTATGCCTGGCTGATGGCGCACCCGGCCCGGGTGATTCCGATCGTCGGCAGCCAGCGGGCGGAGCGAATTCGCGAAGCGCGGGATGCTTTCAAGGTGCAGTGGACGCGCGCCGAATGGTACGCGGTGCTGCAGGCGTCGATGGGGAAGAAATTGCCCTGATCGACCGGTCGGCGACAGCGCGAGAATGGAGGCCCGTGCCGGAATCGAACCGGCGTAAACGGATTTGCAGTCCGGTGCGTAACCACTCCGCCAACGGGCCTCGGAAGCGTGGTAAGGCGCGGGGCTTTGCGCATCGGACCGCCGCAAGTCAACAGCGGCTTTATATGATGCATATAATTTAATGCGCTATTGCGGGTTGGCGTGCGACGCGGCGCGCCATATAGCAGCCGTGCGGCACGAAGTGTGTTGCATACGTAAAACAGTTATGCGATTGGGCGGGCTATGAACGACTTGGCGCCAGAAACGACCGGCGACGCCTCCAGCTTCGAGGCAATGCGCCATGCAATGGTACAGAGCCAGTTGCGGACCAACGCGGTCAACGACCCGCGCGTGGTGACCGCAATGGCGAAAGTCGCGCGCGAGGCGTTCGTACCCGACGCCACGCGGCAACTGGCCTATCGCGACACCGCGGTGGCGATCGGCAATGGACGCTATCTCAATCTGCCGATTGCGACCGGCAAGCTGTTGACCGAGGCTTATCTGGAGCCGACCGACAAGGTGCTGCTGATCGGCGCCGCGGGCGGCTACACTGCGGCGGTGCTTGCCGTCCTCGTACGCTCGGTCGTCGCGGTCGAAAGCGACGCCGATCTCGCCGCGCATGCGCGTGCGGCACTGGCCGGCTATGGCAATGTCGAGCTGGTCGAGGGGCCGCTCGACCACGGCCATGCGACAGGTGCGCCCTATGATGTGCTGATGGTCGATGGTTGCGTCGAGGCTCTCCCCGAATCGTTGGTCGGTCAGGTTGCCGCCGGTGGCCGGGTGGTGACCGGGCTGCTTGAGCGCGGCGTGCCGCGCCTTGCCGCCGGCCGTACGATCAAGGGCGGGTTCGGGCTGCGTGCTTTCGCCGACATCGATTGCGTTCCGCTGCCCGGTTTTTCGGTGCCGCGAGGCTTTGCGTTTTAAAAAAAGAAGAAATGGGGATTTGATGCGCGTTTCCGTCCTGCTCGCTGGCGTAGCATTGGTCGCCGTCGCTGCCGCGCCGGCTACCGCCGACACGCTACGCGAAGCGCTCGCCAAGGCCTACAATACCAATCCGGGATTGGCCGCCGAACGCGCCAACGTCCGCGTTTCCGACGAGAACGTGCCGATCGCCAAGGCGCAGGGGCGCCCGAGCGTCAACGTCACCGGTGATTATACCGAGAACGCGCTAAGCAGCAGCCAGAACACATTGTTGTCGCCCGATCGTCAGCTTACGGCCAATGCGCAGCTCGCGATGCCGGTGTATAGCGGCGGCCGTGTGCGCAACTCGATCAAGGGCGCCGAAACCCGCGTCGAGGCGAGCCGCATGCAATTGCGCGGCACCGAATCGGACACCTTCGTCGGTGTGGTCGGGGCCTATATGGACGTGATCCGCGATGAAGCGATCGTCGGCCTGAACAAGGAAAACGTGAAGGTCCTCGAGGTCAATTTGCAGGCGGCCAAGGATCGTTTCCAGGTCGGCGACCTGACGCGCACCGACGTCGCGCAGTCCGACGCGCGCCTGTCGGTCGCGCGCGGCCAACTCGAACAGGCCCAGGCGCAGCTCATTTCGAGCAAGGAAGGCTATATCCGCGTGGTCGGGGCGCCTCCGGGCCAGCTCGAGGATCCGCCCACCTTGCCGAACCTGCCGGGCGCGCCCGATGATGCGGTCGATGTCGCTCTCAAGAACAACCCGGTGCTGCTTGCGGCGCAGCGGAACGGCGACGCGACTCGCTTCGACATTGACGCGGCCAAGGGCGCTCGGCTGCCGACGCTGAGCGGCATCGTCGGGGGCAATTATTTCAATTATCTCGGTTCCTACGGCCAGGGTACCAACCCGAAGCCGGGCCAGGCCGGGTCGGCGGGCACCGTCGGACTGCAATTCTCGGTGCCGCTCTATCAGGGCGGTGGTCCCTCGGCGCAAATCCGCCAGGCACAGGCGCGCCGCGCCCAAGCGCTCGAACAGGCGACGGATACGGAGCGCGGCGTGATTGCGCAGACGCGCTCGGCTTACGCCATCTGGAAGTCGTCGCTCGAGGTGATCGCTTCGTCACAGCGCGCGGTCGAGGCCAACAAGCTCAGCCTCGAGGGCGTGCGTGCCGAAAACAGCGTCGGCAACCGCACCATCCTCGACATCCTCAACGCCGAGCAGGAATTGCTCAACAGCCAGGTGACCCTGGTGACTGCGCAACGCGACGCTTATGTCGCCGGTTTCGCGCTGCTCGCGGCGATGGGCCAGGCCGAGGCGCGTGACCTTGGGCTCGACGGTGGTGCGCTCTACGATCCGCTGACCAACTATAACCGCGTCAAGGGCAAGTGGAGCGATTGGGACGTGGATCCGAGCTACAAACCGATCGGCACCAGCACGCGCGATACGCCCTCACAGGACTCCTCGCAAAAGCGTCCGCTCGACCCTCAGTTGAATGCCCCAGTTGACACGGCCCCCGATCGTCCCGCAAACGAGGTTAAATAACTCGCGATTTGCGCGGGTTCGTGCGTCGTCAGGGAAAGCAGGCTGCATATGGGGGATGTAAGCGCCGAACCGTCGATGGAGGACATCCTGTCCTCGATCAAACGGATCATCGCCGAGGATGTCGAGACCGGCGGGGCGTCGCGTGTGCGCCGTCGCCCGACACCGCAATCGATTCCGGTCGAAGCCGCCGAAGATGACGATGTTCTCGAATTGAGCGAAGCCATGCCCGAGTCGGATACGCCGCCGGTTGCGGCGCCCGTTGCCGCGACGCCTACGCCTGCCGCGCCGGGCGAAAAGATCATCTCCGATGAGACGGCCGAGACCAGCCGTGCGCGGCTCGCTAGTCTGTCGCGGCTCGTGATCAAGCCCGAAGTTGCGGGAAGCGACACGCTCGAAGGGCTGATCCGTGAGATGTTGAAGCCGATGCTGCGCGACTGGCTCGACGCGAACCTGCCCGAGCTCGTCGAAACGATGGTCGCCAAGGAAATCGCACGGATCACTGGCCAGCGCTGAACCGAGACGAAACGAGTTTTCGGTGCGACGGGTAGTTGCTCGCGCAACTACCTTCTGCTCTATCTCCCGGCATGAAGAAGCTCCTCCTCGCGAGCGTCGCGCTCGCTTCGTTCGCCTTTCCCGCAACCGCACGCCAGTTGACCATCGAGGACGTGACGATGCTCAGCCGCGTCTCGTCGCCGGCGGTGTCGCCCGACGGGCATTGGCTGGTCTGGCAGCAGCGCGAGACCGACCTGGCGGGTGACAAGGGGCGCAACGATTTGTGGCGGCTCGACCTGACGGCGAAAGGCGCCAAGCCCGAAAAGCTGATCGGCGAATGGGCGGTCAGCGAGACCAGCCCGCAATTCTCGCATGACGGCAAGACATTGTGGTTCCAGTCGGACAAGGGCGGCGAGGATAATGTCTGGGCGATCGCCATCACCGGCGGCGCGCCGACCCAGGTCACCGATCTCAAGGGCGGGATCGGCGGGTTCAAGGTCTCCCCGACCGAAGACAAATTGCTGATCTGGGCCGATCGCCTGCCGGGTGCGCCGTCGAGCGAGCCTGCCATGGCCAAGAAGCGCGACGATGCCGGCAGCGGCCGCACCTTCGACCAATTGTTCATCCGCCATTGGGCGAGCTGGTCCGACGGCACGCGCTCGCAGCTGTTCGTCCTGCCGCTCGCGAACGGCAAGGCGGCCGGCTACGGCAAGGCGATCGAGGGCGGGCTGGTCGGTGACGCGCCGTCCAAGCCGTTCGGTGGCGGCGAGGAAGTGTCGTGGTCGGCCGACGGCAAGACCGTGTTCTTTGCGCTGCGCGAGGCCGGACGGATCGAGCCGCTATCGACCAACCTCGATATCTTCGCGGCGCCCGCCGACGGCTCAGCCGCGCCGACCAATCTGACCGACGCGAACGACGGAATGGACAACCTTCCTACGGCGTCACCCGACGGCAAATATCTCGCCTGGTTCGCGATGAAGCGCCCCGGCTACGAAGCCGACCGCCAGGTGCTGATGGTGCGTGACCTCGCGAGCGGCCAAGTGCACGCGCTGACCGAAGGATGGGATCGCTCGGTCGGATCGATCGCCTGGAGCGACGACAGCAAGACGATCTACGTCACTGCCGAGGATACGCAGGAAGTGCCGATCTTCGCGATCGACCTCAAGTCGGGCAAGCCGACCCGGCTGACCCAAGAAGGGTCGGTCTCCGCGGTGGTGCCGACCGCCAAGGGGCTGGTCTATGCGATGAACTCGCTGACCGCGCCCGACGATTTCTACTGGTTGGCGGGCAAGAAGAGCGCGCGGCTGACCAGCGTCAATGCCGATAAATTCGCCGGGATCGACATGCCGACGGTGACGCGATTCAGCTTCACCGGCGCCAATAACGACAAGGTGTGGGGCTATGCGGTCAAGCCCGCGGGGCTCGCCGATGGCGCCAAGGTGCCGGTCGCGTTCATGGTCCATGGCGGACCGCAGGGGTCGAGCAACAACAGCTGGTCGTACCGCTGGAACCCGGCGCTGTTCGCCGGCGCGGGCTATGGCCTGGTCGCGGTCGATTTCCACGGCTCGACCGGCTACGGCCAGAGCTTCAGCGACGCGATCCGCAACAATTGGGGCGGCTGGCCGCTCGAGGACCTCAAGAAAGGCCTCGACGCCGCGACCACCAAGTTCGCCTGGCTCGACGGCAACAACGCCTGCGCGCTCGGTGCCTCGTACGGCGGCTACATGATGAACTGGATCGAGGGCAATTGGCCCGACCGCTTCAAGTGCATCGTCCAGCATGACGGCGTGTTCGACGCGCGCGCCATGGCGTACGAGACCGAAGAATTGTGGTTCGACGAATGGGAACATGGCGGGCATCCTTATTACGAGGATCCCGCCGCGTTCGAGAAATGGAACCCGGTCAATCTGGTCGACAAGTGGAAGACGCCGCAGCTCGTGATCACCAGCGAAGGTGACTATCGCATTCCCTATACGCAGGGGATCGCGGCGTTCACCGCGCTCCAGCGCCGCGATATCCCGTCGCGATTGATGGTGTTCCCGGGCGGCAGCCATTGGGTGCTCAATCCCAAGGAAAGCCGTCAATGGTATCGCGAGGTGCTGGGCTGGATGGGCAAGTGGACGGGGAAAGTCAGTAAGTAGGGGGCTGACTCGATTCCTTGCTGCCGCGTCTGAGAGCGAAGTGGATGTGAAAGATGGTCGCTCGGATAGTGGGAATCGCCGCCGCCTGCGTGTTGATCGGCGGCATCGGCGGGTTCGTCGCCGGGCGCCTCGTCGGGTCGTCCGATGGGCTAAGCAATCCTTCTCCCATAGCCAACCCAGTGGAAGCGACCTTGGCTTGGCGCGGTGTAGACGGCGATCCAAGCGGATCGATGTCGGTACGATCGGAAATCGTCGACCGCTGCGCGAAAGCACCCGAGATGCTGCGCTGCATGAAAGACAATTATCGTTTGTTGGTGATCGACGCCGAGAATGGGAGCATCGACGGGATGGTCGCAACCGCGATTTCTCTCACCGGGAGCGCGCATTGCGGTGACCTACGCCGCGCCGCCTTTTGGCTGTACAAGGCACATAAACTTGGAAAGGACGTCAGCGTGTCGTCCAGAATTCTGCGGGGGAAAGCTGCGCAGGATCGGTGCCCGATAAGCCTGTGAACCGTCAGCGTAGCGGCATCGCCTGCAGCGTCATCGTCTTGAAGTCGATCGTCAGCAGCTTGAGCTGAACGATCATGTCGCTGCCGATGCGCCCGGCACCGTTCTCACTGTCGCTGATGTTGAGCGTGAGCGCGGTCAGCGGGACGCCGTCGACATCATAATCGAGCCGGGGCAGCACGCGTACCTTGGTGGTGACGAAGCCGCCTGCGGCGCCGATCGCGGCGTTGCGTTCGGGGGCGCTTGCGATCTGGTCCGTGGTCAGGAGTGCGAGGCCCGGCTTGTGCGGATCGGTCGTGTCGGCGCCGCTGTCGAGTTGCGCGCCCATCGTGCCGGCCGGTGTGGTGAGCGGAAGGCCCAGCCCATCCTCGTGCCAGTAGACGCGCACCGTTTTACTCTCGGGTCGCGGTGCCTCACTGTCAGAACAAAGGCTAACGTCCGCGATGTGCCTTGCGCAGGGACCGAGCAGCGCGGAATGAGCAGAGCCGGATCATAACTCGGGGTTATCGGCGCAAGACGTAA